>Ga0180434_10001034_pt1 | contig 40729 bp, 39 predicted proteins | sample SS_ome_7_FD_132453 | JGI IMG/M metagenome (GOLD analysis project Ga0180434, IMG submission 132453) | Hypersaline lake sediment archaeal communities from the Salton Sea, California, USA - SS_1_D_2 metaG | ecosystem: Environmental > Aquatic > Non-marine Saline and Alkaline > Hypersaline >... | reverse complement strand
TTGAGCGAGGAGGCATATACGGAGCTGAAAAGATTAATAAGCATTTCAGGGGAGTTCGCCCTCAAGATCTCTGGCGAGGAGGACCTCCTCGGATTGCCCATAATCGAGTTGGCTCCCGTCGGATCCCTGGTTTTCTATGGACAACCCAACAAGGGAATTGTGGCAGTACACGTAGATCCTGAAACCAAGGGCATCGCGAGATCTCTCCTCGAGAAATCGAGGGTGGGTTAGAATGGATGTAGATGTGGTCGATAAGAAGTTCAATCCTCTTCTGGAAAGAGATGAGGTAGAATTCACGGTAACCCACGAAGGGGAGCCGACACCGGGCCTTACAGAGATACGAAAGGTGCTGGGCGCGAAACTGAATTCCAAGGCGGACCTGACGGTCGTGGATTCGGTTTACTCACACTTCGGATCATCGAACAGCAGTGGATTTGCCAAGATCTACAAGAACGAGGAGATGTTGCAGAGAATAGAGGCCAAGCACGTTCTCACGAAGAATTTCGGAGAAGGGGGAAAGGAAGAGGGCGGCGAGACCAAGGAAGAATCATCCAAGTAGCATGGATTATCCCAGGGAGCTGCCTCGAGCGTTGAGGGAAATGGGTTTCGGCGGAATATTGGGTCGATATATCCAGAGAAGGCATTACATCCGGCCACTGATAGTTGGTTTGGTAGTCGGGTCTCTGGCAGGAATTTCATTCGGCTATTTTCTCATCGTCGCAATCGAACCTGGGATTTTTGGTTCTCTGGCGATTATTTTTCTGTCCTTCGTACTGGGCATGGTGGCGACTGCCGTGACCGCATTCATATTCTTCTACGTACAGCTGTATAGAATGACCAGGATATATGCCGCCGATATTTGCGGGGAATGCGGGAACCGCCTGCCAAAAGGGGCGTCATTCTGTCCATACTGCGGGTCCAGCATCGGCGAGGAATAGAGGAACACATTTACCACGTCAGTATCACATACATTCATGCCCCGGAGGAGAATCGCGGCTATAATTACCGCGTTCATTATTTTCGCGGTTATTTATTCCCTGAGGGCCAGTTTCCCGGGACCCAGGTACAAGACCATTTTCCTATTGTCGGGGTTGCTGGGTGGCCTTGCAGCATCGAGGCTTCTTGCCCTGTCCGAGGAAGAGACTCTGGTAATGGGAATGTTGTTCGCTGTCCCAATGGCGGATCAGATTATCCACGCCCATGGCTTTCCATGGCACGTTGTCGAGGTACTCCTCCTGCAGGTCCTAATTCCCCTGAGCCTCCTTTTTACAGTGAGCAGGGGCCTGTCAATGGGAGATGTCGGTCTTTCTCTGGGCCGACGTAAAGTAACACTGAAGACTACAGTAATGCTGCTTTGTCTCGCTGGGACGATGGCGATAGTTGGACTAATGTTCCCATCGATGACCAGTTATTATCCAATTTGGCAGTCTAGTCCCGGGGTGTCGACAGGTGAGTTCATCTACGAGGAAACGATCATTGCAGTTTTAATGTTCGGGGGTGAGTTCTTCTACAGGGGCCTTGTACTTCTAATACTGGGCAAGAGGTCATTCTGGGGAGCGGTTATATTGCAGAGCCTTCCATACGCCTTTCTTCATCTCGGAAAACCCGCGGTGGAAGTTCCCTATTCACTGGTGGCCGGTATCATCTTCGGGTGGGCAAACCTGAGGTCACGTTCAGTCCTTCCAAGCTGGATTACCCACTTCACCGGTTCAGCGCTTTTCGACGCACTCATTCTGCTAACCTAGAAGGGATCCGAGAATCATTACTAGGAAATTCATACCGGCATGGCAGATGGCGGCAGATTCCAGGCCGTTATCAACATAGCATTTTGAGTACAGAAGACCGATGCTGAAGACTATAATCAGGGCCGGTGCATTGTAGGGGGGGCTTTGAAATACCAGATGCATCAGCGTGAAAAGAAGATTAGCCAGTATCACCGAGACGATTTTATTCTTGATGAAGACCAGAAGCGCGGAGATTAGGAAAAGGCGGAATATGGTTTCCTCCCATATCCCAGCCGAGACGGACGCCCCGATTTTTTCCGCCAGGGTCAGATTCGCCACATAGGACTGGGAAGTTGGCTCTACCCAGGCCCAGCTGAAAATTATAGAGAGGGAGACGTTCAGTATGAGGGCGACGACTGCCAGTGTGAGTGCCCCGAGAAGAACACGGGAGGGTGCAGTTCCCCGGTGGTTTCCGACGAAGAAGCGGGAAATGAGTGGAAGCCTGGCCGGGGAAATCCTGGTTCCCATGTATGACGCCGGGAAAAGAATGGCGGCGAAGAGGATGGATGAGGTGACCCCATCCCATATAGTACCTTCCGGGAATATCTTTGGATAGGAAGTGGCCTGCAGGAGTGAAAAGACCAAGTAAAGGGCGAGGAGGAGGATGGCTGCCTTGAGGGGAAGTCTGTCAGGGTCCAAGTATATTCACTAGGATTAGATATTCGCGTCAATATTTATCTGTCGGTGTTTGAGATGGGTTTCAGATGGAAAAACTCCTGATGATACCTGGACCAACGATGCTCTCGAAGAGGGTCCTGGAGGCCCTTGGCAGCCAGATGCGGGCCCACAGGACGGGGGAGTTCGGGGACTTCCTTTTCGATCTAAGGGAGGACACCAAAAAGGTCTTCCAGACCAGTAGTGACATCCACGTCATTTCAGGGTCTTCAACTGCTGGCATGGATGCTGCCATATCATCATGGATCAAGCCCGGGGACAAGGTTATAGTACCAGTCTACGGCAAGTTCAGTGCTCGCTTCAGGCAGATAGCGGCCAACTACGGTGCCGATATCATCGATATTAACCTTCCATGGGGAGAGGCCCCGATCGCCAGGCAGATAGAATCGGTTTTGGACGATGAGGTCAAGGCAGTCCTAGTTGTTCAGAACGAAACCTCAACCGGGGTGCGGGTCGAGCTGGAGGAGATGGGTTCCCTGCTCAGGGGAACGGGGGCCCTATTTATCGTGGATGCCGTTTCGTCGATGGGCGGCGATGATATTCCAACGGATGGTTGCTCGATAGATCTTTGCGTTACAGGAACTCAGAAGGCATTCGGGTGCCCACCGGGCCTGGCAATGGTATCCGTTAGCGAAAAGGCCTGGGGGGTGATTGAGAGAACAGAACCCGTTTCCTACTACCTTGACCTGAGAAGGTACAGGTCCAGCGATCGCAGGGGAAGGGGGCAGACACCCTTCACGCAGAGCGAATCACTTCTTTTCGCCCTGAGGGCGGGTGTCGACGAGATTCTGGAGGAGGGTCTGGAGGCCCGCTTCAGGAGACACAGGGAGATGGGGGCCTATGTGAGGGGGAGGATAGAATCAATGTCATTGGAGCCGTTCCCGGCCCTCGTTCAGAACTGTTCGAACACACTAACTGCCATTAGGATACCCAGAAATTTGAGGGCAAGCGAGATACAGCAGTATATGGACAGGAAACACGGCGTCGTCGTTGCAACCGGGCACGATGATTACAGGGATAAGATGATAAGGATTGCACACCTAGGTTCGACTAGCATGGAAAATCTCGATAGGACGGTTGATGCATTCGAAGATGCTGTTAGATTCCTGGACAGTGATTAGCTCTACCCGATGATATCGGATATGATCGGCTCTGTGTCCTTTACCCATGCATGGTCCGGGTCATCGTTAGGTCTCATTATCCTTTTCTTTCCGGCGAGTACCCAGAGGTAGTACAGCTGGTAGCCCGGAGCCGCAACCACCGGGTGATATCCCCGGGGGAATGCAACCGTGTCACCATCCTTGATAACGTAGGACTCGTCCAGTTCCCCATCCGCGGAGTAAATCCTCTGTAGGGCGAAACCCTGGCTGGGCTTCAGCTTGTAGAAGTAAACCTCCTCCAGCTTTGATTCCCTGGGAAGATCATCGACATCGTGTTTATGCGGTGGTGAGCTGGACCAGTTTCCCGGTGGGTTAATCGTCTCCCCGACGATCAGGGTCTGGGGTATTTTCGAGTCGTTTCCCATTATGTCGCAAACCGTCCTGGTCCAGTTCCAGCTACCAACGGCAAGACACTTGACGTCCTCCGGCGGGATCAGGCTGGGTTTTCTGGATTCGCTTGCGGGGGCCATGCAGAGACCTGCATCCATTTCACCCCGGGCCTCAACACGGAAGGGCGAATCCCTGGGTATATATATGGAGGTGGGCTTGCCATCGAAGACGTTCCTTCTTCTTCCGATATCTTCCCATTTTTGCCCGCCCACTTCTACGTTGCATTGACCCCCGAGGATAACGAGACAGGCCTCGTTGCCCTCGGTATTGCTCTCGTGAACCTCACCATCGTTCATTGTCAGGAGGCCGAATTTGATATGCTGACATATTGCGGGGTCATCGATTATGGGAAGGTACCCGTGGACCTTTCTGTATTCCTTGTGGTAGTCCATTTATACCGAGAATTCCCGGGTTCTGAAGGATCTATAATATGTTACCGGCTGGTCACGATCTTTGTACCTTCCGGGTCATCAAGATATTTATTATAGAGTATGTCGGGATGTGATCGGTAAGAGGAGCGGGAAAGATGAGCAGTACATCTCATTACGGTCAGGAAGTACCATACACGATTGCCGAGATATCTGATGATCTGCCGAATGCCGAAAATTTGGTTGCCGTTGTTTGCACGGGCACGGGAATAGGACTGGTCGGCTTCATGACCGGATACTATCTTATGAAGCAGGACCTGGGGTTCGTCGAACTGGGGGAGATCGCGTCCCTGAGCATGCTCTCGGATCCGATTATTGATGAAAACACGGGCTTCTTCGAGAGCCCGGGGATAAAACTGAGGTACGTGGATTCGAGCAACACCCCCATGCTATTCGCATTTGGCCCCCGGCAGCCAGCGTCCTGGGAGGCATACTTCGCCAGCAAGGCCCTATTTGATGTGATTGGGAAGATATCTTCGGATGCGTTAATACTATCAGTTGGGGGTTTCGGTGTGACCAACAAGGAGAAGATGCCCGATATAGTGGGTCGCCCAAATAATCACAGGGCCGAGGAGTTCATGACGGCAAATGAAATAGCCAAAATGGACGATATCCAGGAAGTCGAGGGCATTGCCAAGATACTCAACGCAGGCCAGGGTTTTCAGGCGGCCCTTCCAATGTTGGCGAGGAAGAGGAACCTGCCGGCCGTTTTCTTCCTAGGAACCACAGTGATGCCTGATCACATGGGAGTGCGCCTGGATATCGAGGCAGTTAGGCACGTAATGTCTAAGATATCCGAGATGGTGGGCTTTGAGATAGACTTCTCAAGGATAGACGAGGAGATCAAGAGCGTGGTCTCCCAGAAGGAGACCCAGCAGAGCGCGATATCCGAGCTGGCAAAACGTTTCTCTCAGACCAGCCAGCCTGATAGACCGAACAGGGACATGTACATCTAGCCCATCCCGAAAAGATTTTTACCCCCGAGTTACACTCAGTGCCGAATAAGGGGCCGTAGGGTAGCCTGGTCCATATCAATGAGGACACCCTTCGAGGTTCGGGTCCTCGGAACTCCGGTTCAAATTGGCCTCGCCATGGAAATCCGGGCGGCCCCATTTCACCCATTTTAGACCATTTTTACCGCAATATATTAGTCGATTTAGCAATTTCCCATGTAGGAGATGGTTTTTTGATCGTGGTGAACACAGACTATATTCCCGGGAAGGAGATCAAGGAGACTCTGGGTTTGGTGCGGGGAAGTACAATCCGTGCAAAACACCTGGGCAAGGACATCATGGCCGGTTTCAGAAATATTACGGGCGGAAAGCTGAATGAATATGTCGAAATGCTAGCCGAGTCCCGCGAGGAAGCCCTGAACGAAATGGTCGAAGAGGCCACGAAACTGAGTGCGGACGCGGTTATTAACGTTCGTTTTATGACTAGCGCGGTGATGGGTGGTGCAGCCGAGATGCTCGCCTATGGGACCGCCGTTAAAATTGAGTGATCGGATGAAGCTCTGGTACTTGGGATTCGGACTTCTGATGGTGGGAATCACGATTCCGGTCTTGTACGGCCTTTATGAGTTCGTCCTTGCCTCTGTTCCATGGTACTTGAGATTTTCCGTGATACTGATTCTGTTGGGTGTGCTGATTCTCATGGCATCCGCCGTAAGGGACCGAATAAATCAGGAGACACCCGAACAGAGAGTCTGATGTAGCTCATCTCAATACGGTCTGGCCCTCATGTGTATGATAGTGAGTTAATCCTCTCGACCCTGCTCCTGTAGTAGTCGTCTAATTTTTCTGATATTTCCGTGGCCAGTTCCCTAGCAAGCCCGCTTTTCTGGATATCAAGGTGGACTACCTCGACGTAGCACTCCAGCTTGATGAAGAGGGAAGTGTAGAGCTTGACAAATCCAATCTCGGGGACGAAGAAGGTTACCCACTCGGTATCGGGAAGGGGTTCGTAGTCGGCAAGCTCGTATAGGAAGCAATCCGGAAACCTCTCGGTAATTATTTTTACCAGCTGGGGGATATCGTTGTATATCCGGTCAAAGCCAGTATGGTGCTTGATCTCAATTCTTACCAGGTGGTCCGGGGGGATGTCCCGGGCTGCCTTAATCTCCTCGACATAAGCATCGTAGATGGGACCGGGGCGAATACCCAGGTTTTCACATATCTCGGAAAGAGTAGAATCACCCCTGGTAAATAACTTGAGGGCCTGTTTAAGCTCGAATTCATCTGGATCATGAAGTTTCAATGAGACACCGAGGCCAAGCTAGACTGAAAGCATACTAGAGTATATCGCTTTTCAGGGCGAAAACGCTGTCATTATGGGGCGGCTTCTGGAGGTATCTCGCCCTGAGAAGCTTCCTCGGCCTCTCTGGCCTTTCTCTCCTCCTCCAGCCTCTGGAGGGCTTTTTCCTTTCGCTCCTTCTCGTATTCCTCGTAGAGCTCCATGTATTTGGATGCCTCATCGGTCTGCCCAAACCTCTCCAGGACCTGGGAGATTTCCTTGTAGTACCATTTCTCCTTCTTGGATTGCTCGATGCAGTAATGCAGGTAGTACTTCAGGCATTTCACCGCATTCTCCTTCTGGCCCGCGTTCTCGAAGCCTTTGGCGGCGTCCTCCCACCAGATCCCCTCGTCATCAACGGCCTCCTTGGCATAGTACTTTGCAGATTGTAACCATGATTCCCTGCTCTTATCCTCATTTCCCGCTTTCGCCCATGCGTTTGCTGCATTTTCCCAGTACCAGGGTTCCTCGGCAGCGTACTGCTGGTATGCCTGGGCGGCATTTTCGAACCTCTCTGCCTTCTCCCATGCCTCGGCAGCATCCTTCCAGTACATGCTGTCCTCTGCAGCTGCTTTTTCCTTGTTCTCGGCCACCTTGTCCCAGGTCTCAAGTTCCTCCCAGGCCCATGCGGCAGAATCGTACCACCCCAAATTTTCGTAGCATCTGGCCGCGCCCTCGTATTTCTTCTTGCGCCAGTATTTGTGGGCGGCTTCCTTCAACTTGCCCTCCTTTTCCAGAGTCTCCGGCGATTTGAACGCATCAATAAATCCCATTGTTAACTACTCCATCGGGTCGGCACTACCAAAACGTTAGTTTTGGGTTCGTCTGGGTTCTTAAAGGTCTTCAACTGGGAGGTCATTTCACAGATTAAAATCTTTTGCGCTGGTTCGAAGATATTTTGCATGGTTTTTCGGCTAGGTAAGTATTCCGCGAATCGCCCTGTATATCTTCTGAGCTGCCTTCCCGTTGCCGAATGGGGATTTGCCGGGTAGAGATTCTGCGTCAAGCGCCTGGAGAGCCCCGCGGATCTTTCTCAGGTCGAAGCCCACGACGCTGGCAAAGCCCGTGTCCACGGCCTCGGGCCTTTCGGTTGAAAGGCGGGCGACTATTACAGGCTTTCTTATCCTCGGGTGGGTGGCCTCCTCCTGAACACCACCCGAGTCTGTGAGGATGAAACTTGATCCCTCCATAAGGGCGAGAAAATCGAAATATGGCAGCGGTTCGATCATCAGTATTCGCTCATCGTCCGCAACGGAGTTGTAGAGGTTCAGGGATTTAAGGCGGGCCACGGTTCTTGGGTGTATTGGGAAGACTATCGGTATTTCTATGACTTCCCTGAGGATCTTAACGATCTTCCTGAGGGTCTTTGGATCATCGACGTTCTCTGCACGGTGAAGTGTGACCAGGGCGTACTCATCGAAGGTGACCCTTTCCCCCACACCGGTTGTTTGCAGGGCCTTTTCTAGAAACATATCAAGGGCATCTATTATTGTGTTACCGGTAACGGTGATATTTCCCCAGACGTCCTCCCTCCTCAGGTTTGCCGCGCTGCACTGCGTGGGGGCGAAGAGGTAGCTTGAGACATGGTCAACGATGCGCCGGTTGTGTTCCTCGGGCATTCTAAGATCCCGGCTTCTCAAGCCAGCCTCTACGTGTCCAACCTTGGCCCCCAGTTTAACGGCGGTAATACCCGCACCGAGGACGGTATTTGTGTCTCCCTGGACCAGAACCACCTCGGGATGGGTATCCCGTATAATGGGTTCAAGGGAAATGAGAATTCTGGCCGTCTGCTCGGCCTGGGTACCTGATTTCACGTTAAGGTGGTAGTTGGGCTCGGGGAGATCGAGCTGCTGGAAGAAGCTTCCCGAGAGGGACTCGTCGTAGTGCTGGTCGGTGTGGACAAGGTCGAAATCCACGCCTTGCTTCTGGAACTGGGCGATGACGGGTGCCATCTTGATTATCTCAGGTCTGGTACCGACCACGATCATTGGCGCCATCGTATCAGGACACCCCTGGCCCTGTTGGTCTAATATCTCTTGTGATTTCCTGAACCAGTTCCAGGGCCTCGATCCAGGTTTTTAAAAACCTCATCTGGCGGATGTGAGATATCTCATCCCTGATGCTCTGAAGGAAGAGCAGGTTCTCAAGTCCCAGCTCAAGGGGGTTTCGGGACCTCTTGAGTATATCCACCTCCTTTCTTCTCGTCAGGAAGTTGTGCTCGAATATATCGATGTCTGGCATTTCCGCAATGCGGGTAAAATCATCCCCCTGGGCGTATTTCCGACAAGACCTGCAGAGGCTCGGGGAAATTCCAAGCTCGTTGAGTATCCTGTAAAGCGCCAGGGCGGCAACCGGATCGACCTTCTGGTGTATGGGCGGGAGGTAGTATCGACACCTGGGCCTGAATTCAAGGGGCGGGGAGATGGTGATATCCCTTTTCTCGTAGAAACAGGGGCCGTTGCTGAAAGAAGAACCCGTTAACGCGCAGAGCAGGATGGAGAAATAACCGGCGTACATCAGAATCTTGTCCCCAGTGAGGTTGGACAAGAGGTGTGCAAGACCCTGGAGTTCCCGGACGTTTGAGTGAAATTCGTCGAACCCGACTGGCCATACAGCGTACCCCCATGGGTCAATTTTGGAGGTTATCCTGCAAACGGCGTCAAGCTCATCCCGGTCTTCTAGAACGCGGTGATCAAGTGCAAGCGGGAAATATACCCTGGGGGCTCCCTCCAGCCTTATTATTTCCCGGAAAATTTCCATGTTGACGGGAATCCAGGGATCGGTGGAACCCCCGATTGAGAAGTAGGGAGGGAGGATAATCTCGGGCGAGGCGGTGCGTTCCAGCCTACTAGCTTTCAACGCCAGTTTTCTGCAGTCCCCGGGTTTGAAGTCATCGGGAGCAACGGGTTCACCCTTGACGAACTTCCTCAGGATCGGTTCCCCGTGAAGAGCAGCTAGCTTGAGATAGCTTGTACGGATTTTTTCGGTTCTCTTGTCGTAGAAGCTTTCATTTGGCACTTGGAAAATTGGCGTTCTGGGATCCAGGGCCGCGATCTTGCCGTGGAAGAACCTCAGAAGGGAGCGTTTGCGGAGAAGGTAATGACCAGCCTCGATGAGTATTCCATCGGAGTATTTGGTGTAAAGCCTCGGTTCCCCCTTCAGCATGCTGAAGGTCGGTCTGGCTAGCCAGTTCAGGGGTCGACCGTTCAATTCAAACGGTGGGGAAAATGGTGCAAAGCCACTATTTGATGATGGGCTGAAATGCGAAAAGAAATAAGTCTTGGTTTTACTAATGTAGACAAGTGATACATTTGACCCCCAGAGAGAGGTTCATGAAAGGTTGTAGCGGGGAGGAAATTGAAAACCTATCCGTTGCGCCATTTCTTAAGGCAACGGCCTGTGAGGTTGCGGGCGTTTCGATCAAGAGCTATTGCGAGGTGGCCGGGGACCTTGCGAGGGCACAGCTTGAATGCGCAAGGGCATTTAATGTGGACTCGGTTAATGTTGCCAGTGACGTATTGATCGAGGCGGAGACGATGGGAAGTACCTCGATGAGGCCAGAGAACGAGTTCCCGAAGCTGGATAGACCTGCCCTGGACAGCATGTCGGTTGAGGACATACCAATGCCAAACGTCCTGGAGGATGGGAGATTCCCAATGAAAATTGGGGCGGTCCGCTTGCTCTCAGAGGAGGATTACGCGGTGATTTCCTGGGTGATGAGTGCCTACCAGCTAGCGACCCAGCTTAGGGGCTTCAAGAAGATGATCGTCGATCTCATGAGGCACGATGAAAAAGTCGAGCCATTGCTGGATAAGTGCCTGAAGGTAAGCCAGGAGTACGCGGCCATCCTGATAGAAGAGGGATCAGACGTCATAGCCATAGGCAATGCCTCATCGTCTTCCGATGTCATATCACCCAAATCATACATTGAGACACTGGCGGAATATGACAATAAACTATCCGAATTCATAAGGAAGAAGGGGGCGCTGGTCCAGATGCACATATGCGGGAACACAACGCCGCTCCTGGGAACCCTGGATAGAATGGTCGATTTGGTCGACGTTGACCACAAGGTTGAGATAGGTGATTCCGTGGATAAGACCCCGAATTCGACTATAAAGGGAAACATAGACCCCGGAATCGTGAGGTTCGGAAGCGAGGAGGAGATCCTTGAGGAGAGCAAGAAGGTCATCAGGACCGTCAGGGATAGGTCACGGGTCAGCAGGTTCATCTTCTCAACGGGCTGCGAGGTCCCACCGGGCACCCCGCATGGCTCCATCAAGGGAATGGTCGACTACGCCAGGGAAATGTGGAAGGCCTGATTTCAGGGAAGATATTTCTCCTTCTGGCCAGAAATTCGTGAGAGTGGTAATTTGAAATTTTCCGTATGCAATGAGATGTTCGAGGGCTGGGATCTGCACGACGTTCTCGAGTACGCCAAGTCCGTTGGTTACGATGGGGTGGAGATAGCTCCCTTCACAGTTTGTGATGACGTTGGGGAGGTCAGCCAGGTAAAGAGGACAGAGATTCGGGAGGACGCCGAGTCCATGGGAATGGATATAGTGGGCCTCCACTGGCTGCTTGTAAAGCCGGAGGGGCTGTATATAAACCACCCCGACGACTCGGTGAGGGGGAGGACTACCCGGTACATGAAGGAGCTTACGAAATTCTGCGGTGATCTCGGGGGAGGTGTCATGGTGGTAGGTTCCCCCAAACAGCGCAACGTCGTGGAGGGAATAGATTTCGATCGTGCCTGGGAACTCGCAAGGGATACCTTCAAGCAGATAGTTCCAATCGCGGAGGAGAACGGGGTGACCCTGTGCATGGAGCCGCTATCGCAGGCCGAGACGGACTTCATCAATACCGCCGAGGATGCTATGAGGATGGCCGAAGATGTCGATAGTCCCAATTTCAAGATCATACTCGATGTAAAGGCGATGAGCAGCGAGGGCAGGGATTTGCCTGAAATAATTAGAAGCGCCAGGAACATGGTTGGTCACGTCCATGCCAATGATGCAAACCGCCGGGGTCCGGGATTCGGGGAAACTGATTTCGTCCCTATCGCTGAGGCCCTCCGTGAAATTGGCTACGAGGGGTACGTATCAGTCGAGGTTTTTGATTTCTCACCCGATCCAAAGACCATCGCAAGCAGGAGCATAGAATACCTTAGGAATGTCTTCCAATAGATAGGGCCCTGAGGATGTTCTCCTCGACCAGCCTCCGGGCAAATTCCACGTTCTCTCCAGAGGTGTCAACGGAAGGGATGGCGATACTGGGGTTGCTTCCCACGAAGCCCAGACCGATTCCATCCCTCCTGAAGATCGAGTAGTCCATCCCTCTGATCTTCCTGCCCAGGAAGAGGAAAACCTCGTCTGCAAAGGTTCTGTACCTTTTCGCCTGCCTGAGGCCGGAGGTCCAGTCACGGGTTTTCACCTCGATCGCGGTTATATCGCCGAATAGACGGGGTTTGACAGAGGCCCTTACCACCCCACCTCGATCTGATACGGCTCCCCTTGAAACCAGTCGGTCGATAATATGGGAGAGATATTCCTCGGTCAGGCCGGATCTTCTAGCGATGCTGGCCCTTGATAGGGGCCCTGAACTGGATATCAGTGAAGCCAAAGACAGATCAGACCTACTCAGCGGAATAAGGTTTCGATCGATGGGCCCATCTGTATTGACAAGTATTATATCCGGGCGACCCCATGGTGTTGGAATCTCATCGAGTACTAGCTGATCCTCGCCCGAGTTCATGAAGTTCCTTATGCCGGGAATCAGTTCCCGCTCACTAGGGGATTCTCCCATGTGGTAAAATGTACGATGTAATGAAAAAATCTTCCCCAATCACACGCATTGGATTGGGTTTCATTGGATAGGTTGGACATATTTTATAACCGCAAATGGCCATTTCTTGGCGATGCAGGCAGTTGTGCTGTGCGGTGGTGAGGGAGTCCGCCTTCGTCCGCTGACCTTTTACTTTCAGAAGACCATGGTACCAATAGGGGACAAGGAAAAACCCCTTCTGGAATACGTGGTGAGACTGCTTACCCACCACGGTTTCAGGGATATAATTCTGCTTACAAACTACAGGGCGAACCAGATCACGAACTATTTCAACGAAGGTCCAAGGTTCAACGCCCACTTCGAATTTATCCAGGATGTCAGGGACGTCACCGGAACCGGGGGTGCCCTCCTTAACGCCAGGGAGGAACTGCAGGAAAATTTCATCATATATTACGGGGACATACTGAGCTCGATTGATCTTGGAAAGATGTGGAATGAGCACATCGATAACGATGCAGCGTGCACCGTTGCCCTGGCCAAGGACTTCCCCGTAAGGGTGGGCGTGGCAGACATCAGCAATGATGGTGTTCTGAAGGGCTTCGTCGAGAAGCCCATGCTGGGACGACCCGTGTCGATCGGGATCTTTGCGCTGAACCGGAGGGCCGTTGATCTCATCGAGGAGATCGAGGAAGGGAAGAGAAAGGATGGGAAGAAACCTTCGGTCGATTTGACGGGTGAGCTGATACCGCTACTGATAGAGCGGGGGGACAAGGTCCAGTCCTACCTCACGGATTCCTTCTGGTATGATGTGGGTAGCCTGGAGAGATACGAGAAGCTGGAAAACCACGTGGTGGAAAAGGAGCTTTCGTACCTCCTCAAGTAATCAGTCCATCGCCGATAGTGCGGGTTTCTCCTTGTCGAAGGCCTTGTTAACCTCCTCATCCAGGAGACCAAGAATTTCCTCCCGGACGTGCAGGTAATCCTCGTCGGTATAGCTCCTGGGCCTGGGGATGTCGATGTCGACTATTCCCTTGACCTTTGATGGCCTTGCCGTTAGGACTACCACCCGGTCGGCAAGATATGTGGCCTCGACCACGCTGTGGGTTACATACAGGACGGTTTTCTTGTGATGCTCCCAGACGCGGAGCAGTTCTCGCTGCATGAGTTTTTTCGTCTGGGCATCCAGGGACCCGAATGGCTCGTCCATGAGGAGAATTTCAGGTTCATAGGCCAGTGCCCTGGCTATTCCGACCCTCTGCTTCATTCCTCCCGAGAGGGTGTGGGGATAGGAGTTCTCGAAACCCTTGAGCCCGATCACATCAATGTGTCTCTCGGCACGCTTCCTGGCTTCTTTCCTTTCAACACCCTGTATCTCGAGTCCAAATGCCACGTTGTCAAGAACGGTTTTCCAAGGGTAGAGGGCGAACTCCTGGAAAACGAAACCCCGATCGGGACCAGGGCCCTCTATTCTCTTCCCGTCGAGTAGAATCTCCCCGGAGGTGGGTTTTTCAAAACCTGCGGCGAGGTAAAGCAGGGTGGATTTTCCACATCCGGAGGGTCCAACAATGACGCAGAACTCATTTTCCCCCACCCTGAAACTTATGTCCTCGATGGCAAGAACCCTCTGCGACCCCGACCCAAACTCCTTTCTGACGTTCCTCGTCTCCAACTTTGAAGATATTGATGAAGTCAATCTCTCGTCATTCCCCATCTACGCACCGTCCTTTTCTCAAGTGGCTCGATTAGGAACCTCTCCATCACGAAACCAGCAAGCATGATAATCACCAGTCCAGCGAACATGTCATCAACGGCACTGAACTGCCTTGCCATAAATATGAAGGAACCAACACCCTCGCCAGCCGCCGCAAGCATCTCGGCACCCACAAGGGCCCTCCAGGAATAACCCACGGCAAGCCTCAGGCCCGCGATAACGGATACCATGGAACCCGGGAGGAGGATCCTGGTGAACATCGTTAACCTGCTTGCCCCCATGGTGTTTGCAGCACGAATTAGGTCCCTGTCTATTCCCCTAACGCCGGTAGCGGTATTGTAGGTTATGCTGAAGAAGCCGCCAAGGAAGATGGCGATTACTATGGTGATGTCGCCCATGCCAAATACTATGAGGAGGATTGGTACCCAGGCGAGTGTGGGAAGGGGAAGAACCAGGGAGAAAAGGGGCTTAAGCAGGAAGTTTACGTACCTGTTTAAACCCATGAGTAATCCCAGAGGCACGCCCAAAAGCATAGCAAGCGAGAATCCGAGGCATATCCGGTAGAAGCTGGTTCCAACATGCCTGAGAAGCAGTGGGATGCCATCCCTCTGGGTCATGGCCAGGGATACCAGGCGGTTGGAAGCCTGCGCTGGAGATGGCAATACCTTAATGATGTCCATAAGGTACACCGCCTCCCAGATCGCTACCAGGGAGATGATGGGGATGAGGAAGAGGAAAAAACCCTTCAGGCCATTCCTATTAGCCAATGTCCCTCACCATGCCCCATTTCTCGATTGTTCTCTTCTCCATGGTCCCGAAGGAGGTCCTCTCGATGATTATGAAGACGATCGCCATGACGACTATCCCTGCGTAGATGTCCGACGTTCTCAGGTACTCCTTTGCATCGAATATGAAGAACCCGAGTCCCCACAGTGTGGCCGCGATCATCTCAACGGCAATGAGCGTCCTCCACGCCCTCGCGAGCCCCAGTTTTAGTCCCGTCAGTATGAAGGGTGCGCTGCTTGGCAGGAGTACACGGGAAAAAATCGTAAACCTGGAGGCGCCCATTATCCTGGCGGCCCATAGGTGGTCCTTTCGTATGCTGCTCACTCCGGCTGAGGTGTTGTAGACTACGGGGAAAAGGGAGGCTATGAAGGTGACGGTAACCAGAGTGGGATCGCCGAATCCGAGGACTAGTACCAGTATAGGGGCCCAGGTTATGCCCGGCACAGGCATAAGCGTGCTTATTATTGGGTGGAAGTAACCGTGAACATATTTGTTGTACCCCATGGATATTCCGAGGGCGACTCCTGCCAGGGCGGCAAGTGAATATCCAAGTACAAGCCGCTTCAGGCTGGCAACCAGGTGGGTCAGTATCTCGGCCCTGTCCTCGAAGAGCTCGAGAAAGACCTTGGATGGAGGGGGTATTAGGATGGGTTTAACTAGACCCGAGTGGCTAATCAGCTCCCAGATCAGGCAAAAAAGCAGGAGGGGCAGGATAAAGGAGCCCAGGCTGTATATTGCCCCTCGCGCACGGCCCAGCTTCAAAATCCAGCCCTTTCTCTATTTCTGATTCTCGTATAAATCCTTGGCATCCTCGAGCAGGGATGTATCCCACGCCAAGGTCGGGGTCGAGTCTATCTTGCCCTGTTCAAGTAGAAAATCGGCGGTATCATCGATTGCATCTATGATGCTCTGGTCGAACTCAATCTGGAAGTCGATCCTCTCGAATATCTTTATGAAGGCATCCTTCGGGACATCGAGCCCCTTGTCCGCCGCCGCCTGGGAGGCTATCTCGGCGGCTCCGTCGGGATCGTTGGCTATCATGTCCGCTTTTTCAAGCTGGGCCGCCAGGAATCGAACCACGAGGTCCCTGTTCTGATCCACGAAGTCTTTCGTTGTGTGTATAGAGGCGGGAACGAGCGCGACATCACCGTATGTCCGGAGAATCCTACCAACGCCCTTCGCCTCCGCGATCCCAGGTGTGAATTCCCAGGCGTGGAAGGCCTCGATGGTTCCCTGCTCAAGGTTGGCTATCATATCCTCCACGTTCAGGGGAACCCACTCGTAGTCCTCCCAGATGATTCCCTCCCTCTCGAAGAACTTCCTCAGGACTCCCTCGGCACCAGTGCCAAGCTTGAGACCTATCTTCTGTCCCTTGAGGTCGGCCCAGGACTGGTACGAGCTATCTACACCCACAACGGTTGAGTACCTATTACCGCGCTGGACAGTCCCTATAATTAATGCCTGGTCGGGAATCGCGTTGAAAAGGGCAACTGTCCTCGTATCTGCCCCAACATTGATGTCGATCGTGCCAGAAATAAGAGCCTCGTTGCTTTCACCCGCAGAGGTGAAGAGGGTATGCGTCACGTTAATGTCGTACTTTTGCCAAATATCGTCACCCAATCCGAAGAGCAGGAACTCCCCAGGGTAGTACTGTCCGCCATAGCGAACCTCGCCCTCTTCGGTGGTCATGATACAGGCGGCTGCAAGTGTTACTAGTGCCACCATTCCAATGCTCGCAGATAGCTTAACAGGCTCCATAATTTCACCTGGCAGGGGTTTGGGATCCCGGTATAAAAGTAAAACATTAAGGGGAAAAATTAGTATCATATAAGGAAAAAAATTTAATAATTATTGCGTAAATTTGCCCGAGGCGGCAAAATTGGATGCAGATGAAGTTCTAATGGCTTCGATGGAGTCGAGGGAAGTACTTGTGAGATCGATAAAGGCCTTCCTGGCAGAGAGGAACATGTCAGCCAAGGAATTCTGCAAGATATCCGGAATGCCACAAAATACGTTCTACAAGATACTATCCCAGACCCGGCGAGATTTCATGCTTTCTAACATGAGGCGGCTGATAGTGGCCATGCGGGAAATCGATTCGGGAAGCGGGTCTGCCGTCGGGGTTATAACATCCAGGGGAGCGCTGGATTCGCTGCAAAGGCTGGTTTCAATTGAGGGAAGGGATGAGGACCTCGTGATTCGAGAGTACCCGGCCACAACGATAGAGGAGGAGATAATCCAGGGCATAAGGGCGGAGAGGGAGAAGATGAAGGGAATTATATGCGGCCCGATAGCAGCGAACACCCTGGAGAAGGTGGTCAGGATACCGGTTATAGCCCTCCAATTCAAGGAGGATGCCCTGTTGGAGGCCCTGAGAAAATTATCCAACAAGATATAGACCCTTTTTATGCCTCGGGTACACTTCCCTAAAGGGCAGTAGATATAATTGAGGTCAGTATACCTCTTTCTGGCATCCCTTCTGATCGCGGTACAGGCGGTAATTGCCCTAGATGAGCCCTGCATCGAGCAGCAGATCTTCGAGATAGAGTTCGGTCCCTCCCTTGACACCTCGCTATCCCACCACGTGACAGTTAGGAAATCGGAGAACTGGGAGGGCGTGATTAACTTTACCTATCCATTCGGAACCTCCTATCTCTTCACGAATCCTGAGGAGATACTGGACTGGGAAAAAAAGGTCAGAATAGAAAATACCGGGTGCGATAGTTGTAACTCATTTGATGTAACCGAGGAGAAGACTGTGGTTACAGTGGATGTCTGCAATGCGACAAGGAACATCGATATCACGATCTGGATGACTTTAAAGGGCATGGTTGAGAGCGTTAAGGGAAAAACCATTCCCCTCCTCAGCCAGGGTGGTGAAAAGGACCGGTTCTCGTTTGTAACGGCGATCTCGAACCTGGAGGTCAACCAGACAAAGGTGATCGTACATCTGCCAACGAGCCGTGTCCTGTCTAATTACCTGCCACTACAGAACGTCACAGTTCTCAAGAGGGGATCTGAAGAAGACCAATCGGTTTTCTGGTCTTTTGCGGGCGCGGGCGCCGTGGAGGCAAGGGTGTATGTCGAGTTCGGGGACAGGGGCAAGATGGGTAGGTTGATGCTTCTGATTCTGGTAGTTATTGTCCTCGGAGTCGTGCTGGCGGCCCTCAAGTTCCTGCTGATCCTGGATGAGGAGAATTTGACCTACTGATTGATTCCTCATTCCGCCAAATAGTTATTAGCCGAGGGGGGCTTCCCACACCTAATGGCAGACAGGATGTCGGGCTTCACGGGCCGGATGCTCAGGATAAATCTTACAGATGGGTCGGTGGAGAGGGAAGATACCGATCTTGATGCAACGCGGAAATTTCTCGGCGGAAAGGGTTACGCGGTAAACCTTCTTTTCCGTGAACTCAAAGCCGGGACTGATCCTCTGGGCGAGGAGAACAAGATCGTCTTCATGACGGGACCATTAACCGGTACCAGAGCTCCAACGGGTAACCGTTTCTGTGTTTGCACCAAATCTCCTCTGACGGGAACCTGGCTGGATGCCCACTGCGGCGGCACCTGGGGTCCCGTCCTGAAATGGGCTGGATATGATGGACTTGTAGTTGAGGGAAGGTCGGATAGACCAAGGTACATCTACATCAGAAATGATGATGTGGAGCTGAGGGATGCAGAATGGATATGGGGGGGAGATACCTTCACGGTCGAGAGGTTCCTCAAGGACAAGCATTCCCGTGACGGGGATCCGAAGCTTCTTGAAATAGGGCCCGCCGGGGAGGGGATGGCCCTGCTGGCGAACATCATATCGGATGTCAGGGCAGCGGGCAGGGGTGGCGCTGGTGCGGTTATGGGCTCGAAAAACCTGAAGGCCATAGTCGTAGTTGGTGATTCTATTCGCCCAGAGGACCTTGTCCACGACCCCGCGGAATTTCGCAAGGCCATCCGGGGCGCCTACAAGAAGGTCGCGGATGATTACAGGACGAGCCGGAGGAAGGGCGGCGGGCTCGTGTACAAGGGCACCAGCAACATCATCGACGGGATAAACGAGGCCGGTGGATGGCCAACGAGGAATTTCCAGACGGGCTCCTTTGACAGGGTCCTGGAGGTCGACGGTGATGCCTTTTCCGAGAACCTCTACTCCCCCAGGGAGAGCCCTGGAACACGTCCTTGCTGGAACTGCCCTATAACATGCGCCCATGTTTCCGTTATCAAGAAGGGGAGGTGGGCAGGGACGGTTGACGAGGGTCCCGAATACGAGACGATATGGGCATTCGGTCCACAGTGCGACGTCAGCGATCGGGAGGCTATTGCCAGGGCCGACTACCTGTGCGATTACTACGGACTGGACACGATATCGGTTGGTAACACGATAGGTTTCCTGATGGAGTGCTTTGAGCGTGGTATGATCACAGAGGAGGACACTGATGGCGTGGAGCTTAAGTTCGGGAATGCCCTTGGGATGGTAGAGGCCGTGGAGAAGGCCGGGGTAATGTCCGGTGACCTCGGAAAGCTGGTCGGAAACGGAGTCCAAAGGGCCTCGGAACAGATCGGTCAGGGCTCCTCATCGTTCGCTATGCACACCAAGGGCCTGGAGTTCCCCGCCTACATGCCCAGGGCGGCACAGGGTCTTGGACTATCTTACGCGAGGTCGGACAGGGGAGCCTGCCACCTCAGGCCGTGGACGGTGGGCAGGGAGATGCTCGGCTTCGATGCGATGGACCCCAGGACGACTGAGGGTAAGGCTCAGGAGGTCAAGGATGGTACCGAGAACATAGCCGTAACGTGGGACTCCTCGGGGCTGTGTTTGCTGTCATCTTACGCATACGGGGATGACATAGTGCTCCCGATAATTATCGCCGCAACCGGCTACACATTCGCGAATAAGGACGATTTCATGCTGGTCGGGGAGAGGATTAACAACCTGACCAGGGCCTTTAACGTCAGGGAGGGTTTCTCGAGGAAGGACGACACACTCCCGGACAGGTGCCTCAAGGAACCTCATGACACCAACCCCTGCAAGGGCATGGTGGTAAAGCTGGACGAGATGCTTGACGAGTACTATGCCCTTTGCGGTTGGGACCAGGACGGGATTCCAAAGAGGGAAAAACTGATCGATCTGGGGCTTGATCTGGCCTCAGAACAGATACACGGGGGTGCCGACTGAGGATGAAGGTCAGGGTGAGAGCCTTCGGCGGTCTGAAGAAGTTACTGGGCCACCAGTTCGAGGTCGATCTGGAAGGGGATTCAAAGGTCGAGGACCTACTTCGTTTGCTCGGCAGGCGGATTGATTCACCTTCAAAGCTCCTGACGCCGGAGGGTGAACTGGCAGAAAACCTTTCGGTACTCCTTAACGGTCTAAGCGTAAACGTCGGGAAGAAATCCAGGGAACCCCTTTCTGAAGGCGACGTGGTTAGCCTGCTCCCACCGGCCGGGGGCGGCTGAAAGCAGGTGGAGCAATCATCTGCAGATGGTCTCGTAGAGGCAACCCTGGGGTATGAAATGGACTGGTGAATCCAGGTTATCCGATAGGTAACCCGCCAGGGCCCTTACACCGGGCTCCTCCGCGGTGGCATGGTTAACGATGAGCATGGGGGTATCCGTGTCGACCGACCACTGGGCGGATTCCCAGAGGCGCGTACCATCGTCGGTAACGATCAACAGGTCCCCCATCTGGGCCATCACCCTGAAGCTGGTGATCGCCCCGGTGCCAACGACGGCCCTGGTGACCTCCCTGTCCGCGGGACCGACGAGGTGGATCGAGTCCTGGCCGAGATCGGCGATCCTTGTGAGTAACCGACCGGCAACAGATCTCGCGGTGGATCCCTCTTCCAGGTCATATGAACGGTAATAGTTGCGGGTCGATGAAGGTGGACCCTTAAAGCCCAGGATACGGGCCCATGAATCGGGGATGCCTATATCGGGGAACATGTCCAGGACATCGTGGCACCGGTAGACCACTATCCCGGACTCCCTCAGGACCCTTGTCTTCTCGGCCTCCATGGGGTGCTGGTACTGGTTATGGTGGACGTAGGAGTAGAGTGGCTCGTGTGTTATATACAGGTTGCATCCTTTTTCCAGGGCCCATTCTACCTGGGGCCTCTTGCTTGACCAGCACACCGCTATACCGGTCAGGTCCTTGTCCGGGTTGCCCCAGAGAAAACCATCCACAGTCTGGGACCAATTATTCCAGTACGCAACGCTCTTCAGGTGCTCGTGGACCTCAGCTATTCTCATTTCGACCGCCTCGACCATTATTGATGGCAAGTTATATGTTGCGGCTGGGAAGGGCTTTCAGGACGGCAGATCGTACCTCTCCTATCGTCCTGAGATCATCGATTAGAACCGATTCCATGACCTCCCCGGCCCACTCGAGCTCCCTTTCCGTTACGAGTTTAGGCCGCCCAGAGTATACGAAGGGTCCATCTGGGGGTCGACACGAGTAGATCTGCTTGAAGGCAAGTGTGCCTCTTCCCCCCTGATTTTCAAGAATTGAGTTTATTCTCCTGGAGCGTCCCCTCAGGCCACCGTTGACACTGAGGAAGATCAAAAGGTCAAGCTTTGTTATGTTGGATTCGTCTATTCCGTCGTGTGAGAGGACATCCTCAATGTCGTCTGCATGGAGGTTTCCGGCCACCATGTGCCGGCATGTTAGGTGGAGGAAATTTTCAACATCCCTTCCCCATATGTAGGCATACCACCTGCCCCGGCCAATTTCGTGTGCAAGGTAGCACCTTGGAGTTTCATCGTCAAGACCATCCCGGATAACATCGCCATTCACGGTTGGCACTATATCGATGTCGGGGATGAAGTTCAGCAGGGCCCCCATCACGGTGGTCTTACCCGCCCCTCCCGGCATGGCGCCGACCAGGAAGGACCTCCCCCCGCTTATCGCCGCCAGCAGGTACTCGGACATCTTCCTGTCAAGGGTACCGGCATCGAGGAGGTCTCTGATGGAGAGCATCCTTCCACCACGCTGGTTACACCTGTCAATCTCCATAACGTGGCTCTCTATCCTTGGATCCATTCAGATCAAGGCCTCCGGGGATCGCTATAATTTCTTTACCAACAACAACATACCCCCACTCCCGGCCGGCTTGATATTTTTAAAGGAACCCTGATGGTAGTGCCTATGCCCAAAAGGTACGTGGTTATAGGTGGAGTGGCAGCTGGACCCAAGGCGGCGGCAAGGGCCCGACGTCTCGATCCGGATGCTGAGATAACGATAATCGAGAAGGAGGAGATCCTGTCGTATGCGGGGTGTGGCCTTCCCTACTGGATCTCCGGGCTCGTGAAGGATCGAAACACGCTGATCTCAACACCCGTGGGCGTCCTGAGGGACCCCCAGTTTTTCGCGAAGGCGAAGGATATCAAGGCCATGAACCGCACCGAGGCCACGGAGATCGACAGGGAGAGGAAGGAGGTCGTATGCCGGAGCCTAGAAACCGGGGAGGTCTCCCGGGTTCCTTACGATAAGCTGGTAATAGCTACCGGTTCAAGGCCCTTCGACCTGCCAATTCCAGGGGCAGATCTGAAGAAGGTCCTGCACCTGAAGGACCCGGACGATGCTTCACAGCTGAGGGATGCGATTTCGGTGGGCTGCCGGAAGGTCGCCATAGTGGGAGGGGGACTGATAGGTTGTGAGATGACAGAGGCCGTCTCCGAGTGCGGGAAACAGGTGACGATAATCGAGATGCTGCCCCACATACTGCCCGGGATGCTTGACGAGGAGATGGCCCTCATCCTGGAGAAGAACCTTAAGCAGCAGGGCGTTAACATCCAGACGAACACCCGGGTGGAAAGGCTCGAGGGGAATGACGGGGGAGAGGTGGCCAAGGTAATCACCTCCGATGGCATCGAGATCGACACCGAGTTCGTGCTTATGGCGGTCGGTGTGAGACCCGTAACGGAGCTCGCCCAGAAGGCCGGCCTGGAGATAGGTGAGAAGAGGGGAATAAAGGTCAATTCCCGGATGCAGACGTCTGACCCGGATATCTATGCAGCCGGTGATTGCATAGAACATCCCCTTACCCTCACGCAGGAGACCAGTCTCTGGCCAATGGGATCGGTTGCGAACAAGGAGGGCAGGATTGCCGGCACAAACATGACTGGCGGAGAAGAGGAGTTCGCTGGAATTGTTAAGACAAATGTTGTCAAGGTATTTGACCAGAACGTGGGAAGAACGGGTCTGACTGAAGTCGGCGCAATCGAGAAGGGGTACGACGTCACAACAGCAATCGTCGCCTCGCCGGACAGGGCCCACTACTATCCTGGCGCCGCGCCCATCGTCATGAAGGCTATCGCGGACACAAATACCAGGAAGTTACTGGGGCTTCAGGGAATCGGGAAGGGAGACGTAGTGAAGCGGGTGGACATAGCATCAACCGCAATATTCGCCGGGATGACGGTGGACCACGTAGCCAACCTCGACCTCGCCTACGCACCCCCCTACTCCTCTGCCATGGACCCCCTCATAGTGCTCGCGAACATACTGAGGAACAAGCTCGATGGTTTGTTCGAGGGGATAACGCCCACCGATGTGAAGGAGAAGATGGACCGCGGGGAGGACTTCTTCTTCCTCGACGTCAGAGGGCAACCGGAATACGACACGATAAGGATTCCAGGGGCAACACTCATACCACTGGGAGCCCTTAGGGGACGACTCGACGAGGTTCCCCGTGACAGGGAGGTAATTACCTTCTGCAAGATCAGCCTCCGGGGATACGAGGCCGCGAGGATCCTGCACGGGAAGGGATATGAGAACGTGAAGGTAATGGAGGGCGGGGTCCTGGCCTGGCCATTCGAGACAGAATCCTAGGTCCCCAAATGGGGTCAAATCTTTATCTAAGCCTGAAGTGGATAGCCCAGAGATGTCAGGTGTATTTGACCGGCTGATAGGTGGAAAAAGGCGGCCTATCAGGCGTGTCGTGCTCAAGGGTGATCTGCTCGATGAGGTCTTGGGGGCGGCCAAAACCTCCTACCCGAGCGAGTTCGGAGCTCTTCTGGAGGGCTCCCTGGAGGCGGAGGTACTGGAGATAAACGGCTTTATTCTTCCCCACACCCTTGTGGGCAAGGACAATATCCTGATGAACATCGGAATGCTACCCTCCACTACCGAGACCATCGGGTCGATACACTCTCACCCTAGTCCCAGTGCCCTCCCGTCAGTGGCAGATATCCATTTCTTCAAGAAACGCGGGCTGGTCCACTTCATCATGGCCCATCCCTACGTGAGATCCAAGATAAAAGGCTATGACCGGTTAGGAAGAGCGATTAGGTTCTCGATAGAATAGAATATCGAAAGACTTATACGGGCTCCTGCCAAGGCTGGACCAGATGACAAAGGCCGTCTTCTTCGATGCCGATGGGACACTGTGGTCATCGGTAAGCGGTTTACACCCGGATATAGTCCGTAATAAAATCCTCGACATCTATCTCGTAAACGGCGACATGAAGAAGGTGAAGGAATACGCGGACCAGGAAATCCAGCTGGACCCGAAGCTGATACCGGTCCTGAAGGTATTGAAGACCAACGGCGTGAAGCTGGGGGTGATCTCAAATCACATCCAGGAGTGCCTCATGGGCCTCATGGACCACTTCAACATCAGCGATTATTTCGACGTCATAATTACATCGTCCCTCGTCCAGGCGAAAAAGGAGGAACTGGTACCGATTAAGTACGCCATGTTCCAGCTCGGCGCGGGAAACAAGGACGTCATCATGGTTGGAGATAGCTTCGAGCGGGACATTCTCCCGAGCAGGGAACTTGGCCTCGATGCCTACCTGCTGAGGATGGATTACAATCTCAACAAGGACTCCAACTACCTGTTCTCACTCTCGGAGGTCCCAGCCCTACTGGGGCTGGACTAGGCCTTGTTCAGCGGGAGGTAGTAATACTCCCCTGTTCTCTTCTGCTCCTTGTCGAGCTTGCTCTCCTCCTTGTTAATCCTGGGCCTTCCGGTGTGGAAATCCCTCCTGTAGGTGATCTCCATATCCTTCAGGAAGCGGTTCATCCCCATTCTCTTTTCATAGGGCCCGGTTCCCTTGCCGCTCTTACCCGGTTCGCCCTCGAATATCATCAGGTTATCCGATACTATGTCCAGGAACTGGGTGTCATGATCCACCACGATACACCCCTTTCCTCCCTTCTCGATAACATCCCTGACCACACCCGAGAGCTTCAACCTATCCTCAACGTCTATGTGGGCCGTCGGCTCGTCCAGCACGACCAGGTCCGCGTCCCGGGAAAGGGCCTCAGCGATGGCAACCTTCTGGAGCTCCCCGCCGCTTAAGGTCGAGAGGAGCAGGTCCATGAGACGGCTGATGTTAAGTGGCTTGATAACCTGGGTTCTGTAGAGGGAGCTGTCGAACTTTTCCTGGGCACTCCGGCGCAGGAGCTCGCGGACCGTCTCGTCATTTTCGATAGTCACATACTGGGGCTTATAGCTCACCGAGGCCTTTTCGACCACGGTGCCATCGTCGGGTTCGAGCTCTCCAGCTATCATCCTGATGAAGGTGGATTTCCCGATGGCGTTTGGGCCGAAGACCCCGATAACGGAGCTCTCATGGATATCAGCACCATTAACCTGAAGGGAGAACTCCCCGCCGAAATCCTTCTTTAGATCACTAAATGAGGCAAGTACATCACCCTCCTGGGTGGATATGGGGGAGTGAATCTTGAACCTGATGGGCTTCTCCCGGGTCCTGAGGTTCTCCTGGGAGAGAAAACCATCGAGGTAGGTGTTTATCCCCGCACCCACGGAACGGATGCCCGAGACTATGCCGTAGGCACCCGGAACCCCGACGAGCAGGTGTATGTAATCGCTCATGTAGTCCAGTGTTGTCATGTCGTGCTCGATAAGAATGACCGATTTCCCGCCGGCGGCGAGCTTCCTAATAATTTTGGCCACATTAAGTCGCTGGAAGATGTCGAGGTAGGAGGTGGGTTCATCGAAAAAATACACGTCGGCCTCCTTGCCAAGAACGGCCCCTATAGCGAGCCTCTGGAGCTCCCCGCCGCTCAGGCTGTTTACCTCTTTTTCCAGTGCCTCCTCGAAATCGAGGCCTGAAACAATTTCGTCGTATACACCCCTCTCATCGGCCTTTTCTAGCAGGCTCCCGGATTTTCCGCTGGCGATCTTTGGGATCTGGTTTATGTACTGGGGCTTCATTATGGGCCTTATCTCGTCCCTGGAAATCGATTCGAAGTAGTTCTGAAGCTCGGATCCCCTGAAGAAGTCCGAGGCGTCCTCCCAGCTTTTCTCACCGTTGTTTAGGTCACCCAGATTGGGCTTCATCTCCCCAGACAGTATCTTGATTGCGGTGGTTTTCCCGATCCCGTTCTGCCCGATAATGCCGACGACCTTTCCCGGCCTAGGTATGGGAAGACCGAACAACCTGAATGCGTTCTCACCGTATTGGTGGATGGGCTCCTCGGTGGGCGGTTCGAGGAGGTTGATGATATTCAGGGCCCCGAACTGGCACTTGTTGATGCATATTCCACAGCCGGTGCAGAGTGATTCGCTGATAACGGGCTTCCCGGTGTCCTTGTCGATAATGATAGTCTCGTCTCCCATCCGAACTCCCGGGCAGTATTTGAGGCAAATGTAGGGGCAGTCCTTGCCGCCCTTACAGCGATCGTGTTCGACTATCGCTATTCTCATCTGGGTAAAGGCTCAGCATAAACTTGAAATATCTCTCCGGCTCCCTGCTGGAAAGATTTAATACAAGATTCAGGAGCCGGTTGACACCGTTCTGGGCCGTCAGGGCACAACGGGCTGGATTTTAGAATATTTACACCACCGAAATCGGTGAATTTATGGGTGCACAGGCCGGGAACGACTCGGAGGATGGGAGTAATGAAATCCCCGCAGAGGAACAGAACGGGGACGAGTCTCAGGAGATAATTGAGGAGACCTACTCCGGAGTCATGACCGGTGAGGGTGTGATGGTCAGTGAACCAGGCTCCCTGGTGGAACTGGGGTATGGACTTGAGGAGGACGGCGGCCGACTCCTTCCAATGGTTGCTGCACTGCACCTTGTTCGAAGGGGAGTTCTACAGGTCACGGATGACGGGAAGGACGTCGTTTTCGAGGACATTCTCAACCATGGGCTCAGGTCAGATCCCTCATTCTTCCTGAAGTACCTTGTGTACAGGGACATGAGGAGCCGGGGGAGAAAGATACGGGCGGGCCTTTCAGATAACCCGTACCTCTGGTTCTATGAGAAACCCGGCAAACCGTGTTCGCACCTGGTGGCAATTTACTCCAGGAATCAGAATATCCCACTGAGCGATCTGGAGGAGATACTCATAACCGGGGGTAGGTACAAGAAGGGGGTATACCTGGCACTGGTGGATGAGGAGGGCGAGGTCTCGTACTACGAGATTAAAAGGTTCAACACAAGGCCATCTATGGAGACGGTGATGGACAGAACCGACGTCGCCCAGCTAGTCGGACCGATGACCGTCGTATGGAACACCGAGGGAGCCGTCAGCCTTTACCGTGAGGGGTATTTCGGGAAACCAATCGGCATTAGGAAGCCACGCTCCATGGATTTCGAAAGGCCAATAACCCTTTCCTACAACGAGTCAATTTACCTTGCGGAGAAGGGAAGGATCAAGATCGAGGGAGGAGAGGGGGAGGTTGTATCGGAAAGGTTGAGGGAATTGGCAGCGGGCGAGAGGAACTTCATGGAGAGGTCCCTCGTCTACGGGATGCTGAAGGACTCCGGTTTCGTCGTTAAGTCCGGGATGAAGTTCGGCGTGGATTTTGCCGTGTACGAGTACGGACCCGGTCTTGATCACGCGCCCTTCCTGATCCACGTTTTCCGGCAGGGATCCGGAATAACACCCACGGAGATCGTCAGGGCCGGAAGACTTGCGGCGTCCGTGAAGAAGAAGTTCATAGTTGCCCGGACGGACTGCGAGACGGGTAAGATAGGGATGCTCAGTTTCTCCAGGGTCAAACCCTAGGCATTTTCCTGGCAAAGCCTACTACGTTCCACCCCCTGGATGCCCAGGAGTCCAGGTCAATTGCATGTGTAATATCTATCAGACTTCCCCTTCCGCGCCTTGGTCCGGTCGGCTCGAGCTCCCTGAACATGTCGTGGGGGAGCAGGAATACGATACAGTCAGCGGCCATGGCCTCGTCGATGCTGACCAGGTTGAGGTTTGAGTTCCTGACCAGCGGGTCGCAGAGCACGACCTCCAGATCCTCAATTTTTAAGTGGTCAAGCACCTGGAGGGCGGGGCTGTTGATGGGATCCGATGAGTTTGGCTTGTAGGCAACCCCCATAAGTGCCACAGTAGGGTTCTGGGTGCCGCTGACGGCCCTTAGGATTATGTTGGCCACGTACCTTGGCATGGAGTCGTTTACCCGTCTTGCAGAGTGAATCATGGAGCTGTGTTTGGTGGACTGGGCGAGGAAGTATGGAACCACGGGGATGCAGTGCCCGCCCACGCCTGGACCGGGCTGGTGGATATTGACCCTCGGGTGCCTGTTCGCAAGGCCAATCGCCTGCCATGCGTCGAGTCCTTCCCTCTCGCAGAAGAGGGCCACCTCGTTGGCAAATGCGATGTTCACGTCCCTGTAGGTGTTTTCGATAAGCTTTGCCAGCTCTGCCGTCGATGAATCGGTCAGGAATATCTGCCCTTTCACGAAGCTCTGATAAAGCTTCCCGGCGGACTCCGCGGCCCCGGGAGTGGTTCCACCAACTATCCTGTCATCTTTCTTTATCTCCTCGAGCATCTTCCCGGAGATAATGCGTTCTGGAGCGTAAGCGAAGAGAATAGAACCGACGTCAACTCCTAGGGATTCGAGCTTGGGGATGACCACGTCCCTGGTGGTGTGTACCGGAACCGTGCTCTCCAATATCACGAGGTTGTTCTCCGAAAGCACCCCGGCTATGGATTCAAGGGCGGATTCGAGGTATTCGAGGTTGCACGTTAGGTCCTTGGCGAGTGATGTGGGTAGGCAGAGCAGGAAGATATCTCCCTTCTCTGGGCTGGTGGAGAGTCTGAGTTTACCGGATTTAATGGCCCAGTCCACGAGATCGAGTAGACCGGGTTCGTTTCTGTCGAGGTTTCCATCCCCTATGTCCCTGAGCCTTTTTTCATCTATGTCGATGCCCAGGACATCGTACCCTGCCTGGGCGAGGCAGGCAGCTGTTGGTAGACCTATCCTGCCCAGCCCCAGGAGGACCACCTTCTCGCCGGTCATCGGGTGTGGGTTCGCCTAAAAACCTCATAAATGTAACGAGACCAGTAATTACTTAATAAAAGATTAAATAGCTGAATCGGCAGCCTTGGGCTGATGAACCCGGTGGCGCACCTGCTCTTTGGCGCCGTTTTCGCCACGTGTTTGATCACCTTCGGAATTGAGATGCCGCGCCGCAAACAGGGGCTGGGAAGGTCGGAGCTTGGAATATGGAGGATGGTTCTGGTCATATTGCTCCTGGCGGGCGTCGCCGCAGCCCCGCAGGCAACCAGGTACTTCGGTGACCGGAAACTGGATAGCGGCCCGGTATTCAACCTTTTTCTCTTCCACGACGTGCTGGAGCTGGCAAGCCAACGCTTCAGACTGGGGGACGGCTTTCTGGACTCGCCCGTGATTCTCTCTGCCCTCGGACTTGGCGTTTCCCTGCTGCTACTCGTGTACCTCCGCTCAGAGAATCAATCGGGATGGGATACGCTCTGGAGGGATGCTGCATATTTCTCGTTGATAATCGTCTCCCTGGTGGCAATACGTGTGGCGGTTTCAAGTAACAGCCACATCTTCCTGCCCCAGACCCTGGTCTACATCAACCGACAGCCCTACATCGTGGTGGAAAATTCGGTGTTCTACAATCAGGTACCGATAGTGGGGGTTAACCGGGACAGGGCCCTCGCTATCAGGGATGCATTCCTTGCCGTCAACAGGACAGGCTGGAAGGCCCAGGAAATTCCCGACGAGGTCAATGTATTCATGGAGGGGTCATCTATCTCAGGAACGTACATTCCTCCCCTTTCCTACAACTCCCTGGTCTCGATGATGTCGTGGCTCAGGCAACACCCCGACAAGCTGGGTGTGGGGGACCTGGAGAGGATAATACGCGCGGGGACGCTGCCACAAACGGACATGCCCCTGACGGTTACAGTTGGTTTTCCCCTGGCCATTTTCGCGGTCTGCAGCGGTCTGATCTATCCTGGTCTGGAACCAGACGGAGAATAGGGCATCGCGAGCTATTTATTAGCCCGTTGGGGGAGGTCCAGGAGGATGAGGCCCGTATCGGAGCTGAAGGAGAGCATCTCGTTCTCGCAGAGGGCTCTGCTGGGCTACATGTACGTGGTATTCGCCCTGGCCGCCTATCTGCTCTTCCAGAGGCTCAGGGCTACAAGTCTAGTAATGGCCGGGGGGCTGGTATTCGTCGGGATAGGCTCGATTTTTTTGGCATTCAGGTATCTCTCGGTAGAGTACGAGACCCTAAAGAGGTACAAGGACCTCCTTTACTTCTTCGTGACTCCCGTCCTGGTATTTTACTTCCTGATAACCATCGGTTTCGACAAATTCATCCTGGAGACAGCCTTCGGGAGGGTTTGGCTGGGAAACGTCATGTACTTCTCCCGGTCGGTTCTGGACTTGATCGGTATTCCCTATACTGGAATTGGCAACGAGATCATACTCGCCTGCCCGGATTACCCGGGGCCTGTCACGCTGCTCGTAACTGAGGCCTGTTCCGGGATACACTCGTCATTCCTTTTCTTGGCCTTTTTCGGCATGATGCTGGTGGACCTGAGGGCCAAGCTGAGCTGGAAGATGGGGACGATTTACTTCGTGATCGGCGCCCTGGGGACTTACTCCGCGAATATCATGAGGATCGTGGTCCTCTCCCTGATAACCTACTACGTGGGGTTCGAGGCGATGAGGTCCTTCCATGACTATTTCGGATTTGTATTCTTCATCGGGTGGATATTTGCATTCTGGTTCTTCGTCTACCGCAGGGTGCAGGGGAGCGACCGGGAGGCTCCTCGGGAGGCCCAACCGGGGTAATCCTTTGGACGGCAAATTGCTAACGTTCGCGGTAATTGCGGGAGTGTTGAGCGGGATTAACCTGTTCATGCACAAGGTCGCGGCAAACAGGTTAGAGAAGACCGCCCTAAACGAGATTCTGAGCGTATCCTTCATTTCACAGCTTTTGAGAAACCCGTTCCTCTACGTCGTCCTGGCCATGGGTCTTCTGGTTCTGGCGGTGGACCTTGCATTCCTGTCAAACGAGGTTCCAGCTATCGTGGGACTGAACCTCATAATCGTGATCGGCAACGTGCTGTTCGTGGTACTCAGCGTGTTGATACTTGGGGAAAAGATGGACCTGAGAATTGCGACCGGCATAGCATTCGGAATAATGGCGGTCGTTTTGCTCTCCAGGGTCTAGGTACCAATTGCCTCCCGGTAGACTTCAAGTGTCTGCTTCGCCATAGCCTGGTGGGACCTCTGGGAGACAACGTACTCCCTCCCGTTTTTTCCCAGCCTCCTGCGCATCCCCGGATCCGAGAGGAGCAGGTCGATGGCGTGGGCAAGCTGCCCGGGATCTGCAGGAGATACCATTATGCTCCTGTCGGGACTGGCCACCTCGTCAATCCCGGGGATGTTGGTGACGATTGCGGGTTTGGCCATTGCCATTGCCTCGAGGAGAGATATGCTCGAGGCCTCAACCAGGCTCGGAACCACCAGGATGTCTGCCTGGGCCATTATGCCCGGGAGGAGGTCATTGGGCACGGGCCCCCGGAAGTCCAGCACGTCTCCAAGCCCGAGGTCACGGGAAAGTCCCTCGAGGTTCCTTCTCTCGGGTCCGTCCCCGACTATCACGAACCTGGCATCGGACTCCACCCGTGGGCAGGCCTCAACGAAGTACCTGACACCGTTCTTTGGGACGAGCCTCCGGACGGTCATGACAGTGGGAACTTCCTGCTCCTGGGCACGTGGTGACGGGGAGAACCTCTCGGTGTCCACGCCGTTCAGAATGACCCGGATCCTTTCTGCGGGCCCTCCCCATTCCCTGACCTTATCCGCGAAGTCGGTGGCAGTGTGAATCTGCCTGTCGCATTTCCTGGCGAGGTAAGTCGCCAGCAACCTTTCGGTTGCCCTGTAGCCCGCTGCCCTTATCCTCGAGCCCGTGATCTCTTCCCAGTGATCGTAGTAAGATCCGTGGATGGTGTTTACCGAGCTGGAGTGCTTCCCGGCCGCAAGCTCCATGGCCACGAGACCGGATGTGTAGATGTGGCCGTGGTAGATATCGGCATCGAGTCCGGAGCCCTTCCTGAAGAAACTCGGAATAGAGAATAGCTGTCGCGTTGTGGTAAGGTTTGTGGGGTTCCAGGAGCCCCTGATCAATCCCATGATGTCTGACCTTAATATGGTGAACCCCCCCATCTCCACCTCGGGCTTTGCACCCGGGATCATACCGGTGATCACTGTCACCTCGTGGTCCGGCGCTAGCTCCCTGCAGAGGCCTAGTATGTGGGACTCTATCCCGCCCAAGAAAGAGCCGTCGTCCCCGGGTCCAAGCTCGTAAATGAGGGCAATTTTCAGGGATTCCACTTCTCGAAGACCTCCCCGAGGGTAACGCTATCGGAGGATTCCCGGGCCATTCCGATAATTGATCTCAGCAGCTCTTTCTTCATGCGTGGCTCATAGCTTGGGTGGAGATACATTACTGTGAGCGAGTTCCCCGATATAAGGCTACAGACCGTCGATTTTATGGCTTCATCGCTGGACCCGCGGACAACCAAATCCTCGATAAGTGGTGCGTTGACCGGGATCTGCAGGACCTTGCGTCCGTTCCTGAAGGGCATGCAGTCACCCTCCATCTGGTAATCGCTGGCGTAGTTGAAACCGAGCTCCTCCTCGGCGTCGAGGACGGCATCGGTGACCTGGAATCCCGGCGACGCAAATGCGTGGGGAGCTCTCCCGAATATGCCCTGGAAGGCCGATATACCCTTCTGTATAATAAGACGGGCAACTCTTTGGTCAGCGTTCCCAATTTTTTTCACCCACTCCAGGTGGTTATGACAGTGGAGCTGGACCTCGTGACCACGTTCCTGGATTTCCCTATACTTATCAGCATGGCTGGAAAAATCAATTCCCCGGAGGGAACCGAGTATTTCCCTGGCCCCGTACTTTTTCAGCGGATTTACCGACAGGTGTCTCTTCCCCCTGAAGGAGGTAAACACGCTGCGGCTGGCGGTATCGGTTCCCACGGAGGCGAAGAAGGTGGCCCGGACATCATAATCATCGAGGATCTCAAGGAGTGGTGGAATGCCGTCAACAAGGCCCTTGACGGTATCAACGTCGACTCTGATGGCAAAACTCCCTTTCAAGATCACACCTAGGGCCATTCCTTCCTGGCGACGTAAAGCAGCTCCTGGTCGCCGTTGTCAAATACCACGTCCTCGAAGCGTGTGAAATCGGCCCTCTCGATTTCCTGGAAAAGGACCGAGTCCACGAAACCAACGGTAAACATATCACCGTAGAGGAAGACATGGGTGAGGGGACGTTCTGTCATATCGAACTGGTCTCTCAGACGGTTAATTAGGTATTTCTCCATTCGGATGAGGTAGACGTAGGTCGTTAGCTGGTCGCCGTCCTCGCCGGTGACGTAGAGGAGCAACCTCCGGGCTCTTTCATCCGCCCCGAGGAGCTGGCCCCTGAGCGTAGAGGCGTTGGCGATCAGGGCTGCGTCGAGCTCCTTGGGGTGGTAAAGGTCCTTCCTCTCGTAGTCCTGCGAAAGGAAACCCATGTATGATGCCAGACCGACATCGATCAGGAGAAGGGCCGATAGAAGGACGATGGCAAGGCTGCGAAGCGAGGATTCCCGACCGGTCTCAAACCGCTTGTACATGTAGACGAATGATATGCCAAGGAGCACGGAGGCCAGCTGGTAACCGTAGGATATGTTCCTGAAGAGCAATATGTAGCCAAAGATGTCCCTCTTCACGATTCCAAAGAGAAGGAAGGGAATGATGGCGCCTATCCAGGCGAGCAGGAAACCCTTGTTTTCCTCGTCCATCAGGGATAGTGGGAAGATGGCGAGCACTGAGAATCCTAGTATAATGAGATGGGGGGCCAGCATCGGGACGACCTGTTCCCAGGGAGCAAAGTCGAAGAGGCCGGCCCTGTAGGCCAGCACGGGGAATAGTGTTACGCCGAGCACGAATGCCGCCGTGATAACCCTCCTGTGCCTTTCCATGAATGATGATGCGAGCAGCAACCTTCCCACCCCGATTGTGACGAAAAAGAGGGAGATGATCAGTATGGCATCCTGGAGCGGTATCTGCGTCTCGTACTTCGCGAGTGTCAGGGTGACGACCAAGAAGCTCAGGAAAACGCCGAGGGCAAGGAAAAGGTCGTTTCTGGCCACCCTGGCATCCAGGGAGCCCTTCGAGTACCTCTGCAGGTTAACCAGCGCCAGGTAGCCGATGAGGACCAGGATGAAGTAGATCGAGGTCAGGTGGTGCGTAAGCATAAGGGCGATGGAGGAGAAGAGGGCGAGTAGCCTGTACTTGTTGCTCTGGAGGTCTCTCCCGAGGTATAGGGCGAACAGGCAGAACAGCAACATCTGCAGCGCAAGGGCCTCCTTGGTCAGAGCCGCGGTCCTGTTCGTGTAGTAGCCAACGAAGGCGAGTACAATGCATGAGAACCCCCCCACGATCGCGCTCCTGCTGACCCTCCTTGCAAGGACGAAGGCGAACAGAAGCCCGAGGGAGGAAACCAGGGGTGTCATCAGCCTCGCAGGGATCGTCTCGCTGCCGGTCAGCGCCTGCGAGAAGCGGAGCAGTATGTTCAGACCGGGAAGAGCAGCCACGGCCTGGAGTTCCCTGGAATCATAGTCCAGCCGTATTCTCCCCGATTCGTCCATGTCAGCCGAGGCCCTGAGGTGGAGCCAGGAATCCGGGTCGAATGGCTCGCCTGAGATGAGGGTGGGGTAGCTTCTCACCATTATGCCTGCGGTAACTAGCAGGACGAGTAGCAGTCCTATTGTCCTGGGGGAGAACGTAACCGTCCTCTCGATGTAGGTCGGATGGCTCTCCTTCGGGGCCGGGGGGATCAGCGCCCTGATGGACTCAACGGGCGTGTATGAGAAAAGCCGGTTGAGGGCCACCATGCCCCCGAAGAGGCTGATGGCGATGGACGCGGCAAGTGTTGCGCCGAGGATGACGAAGTTGAAGGTAGGCTTGAGAGACACCCAGGCAAGGGTCGCACCTAGCTTTGAAAAGGCCGTGATGAGGATGTACGCCAGCCCGGCTCCCATGAGACCCGCCAGGAACCCTACCAGAATTGTCAGGGTGGCCACCAGCAGCACGAGGTACTTCTTGCTGCCCCCCAGGGTTCTTACTATCCCAACCTCCCTCTTGGACTTGTAAATGGTCGTGTAGATTATATTGCCGATCCCGGCAATCGTGGCTAGGAAGGTCATGAAGAGTATGCCGTTGATGCTGGTGATGATTTTTCCGGCGCCCTGCCTCGCCATGTCCTCGGAGAAACCGGCCGGTCCGGCCACCTCTAGGTTGACCCTGGGGTCTCTAACGGCGATCTGGCCCCCCCACTCGAGGCGCGTGACCGATATCGAGAGGTTACCCGAGCTCGGGTACCTGGCGTAGTTGTCCGCCTGGTCATATGCCTCAAGGTAGTAGGCCACGGTTCCACCGGGCTTCAGGGGTCCGGAATCAGTTTCCTTCTCGAAATCAGGGCGGCCGAGGATGTAGGTAAAGGGCGTGTAGATGTCATCGACGTATACGTGGAGGGTGAGGTTTTTCAGGAGGTAGTTGTCGGAGGCGCTGATTGAGTAGCTTACGGTCTGGAGCTCGTTTGGGGAAAGCGGAAAGGTAACGAGTGAGAGTTCCGGCGGGGTCCTGTCGAAAATCCTGAACCTGAGGTATGGATCGAATTCCTCCTGGCCCAGCCCACTGCCAATTCCCTCCGGGGGCGGTGCTGGAGCAGGCTCAGCCTCGCTGGCATGCTGGGTCCTGGGGAAATCCGCCTTGTTGCCCGAGGGGTCGTACGCCTCTATCTTGTACCTGACGTCAGTCCCGGGGTCGAACTCCGAGGCGTCAATGCTGAACTGAACCTCGAGGTAACCCTCCCCTCCCGGTTTGGTAATCCACTTCCACTGGTACTGGTACCAGTAGAGGGTCACGTTGACCACCGAATCCTCCCGGTCTATCAACAGGACGGTGATATTCACGCTATCCTCGTCGGTGGGTTCCTCTGGCGAGTGGGTGACCTCGAAGATGTATGGAGGCTGATCATCGATCGACCTTACTGTCAGGTATCCGGTCTCGTTCCAGTTTCCGTAGTTGTCGGCTGCCCTTATCTTGTAGGAGACCTGCTGTCCGGCCTCGGGGGATATTATCTTCTTCGTGTAGGTGTTGCCGTAAACATCCATGGGCTCGAGGTACTCGCCATCCGTTGAATTGAGTACCAGGATTACCTCCTTGACCCCGGAGACGTCCTCCACCTCGCACCCGATGGTGACCTCCTCTCCGGGAGGCGGGCTGAGGGGATCGTGGTATATGTCGGTAATTTCCGGGGGATCCAGGTCGAGCAGCGTGTACCTGAAGTAAGGGGTTGCGCTCGTCAGGCCGACCAGGTCCGTGACCAGAATACGGGCCCTTATGGTCTCGTTCAGGGGGTATGGGCCGAGGTATGCCGTGTAGAATCCCTGCCCTGAGTAGTATCCGGTGCCGGGGAGCAGGATCTCCTCCCTCTGCCTGCCATCAACCTCGTATTCAATCCAGACCCTTGAGACTCCCTCAAGATCCCTCACAAGTGAGTCGACCTTGATGAGGAAATCGGAAGCGCTGGATCCATCAAGATCGTAGTATGTCTGGGGTGAGAGGAACTGGTAAAGGATCTCGGGGGGGTCGAAGGAGTTGCGGGCAACACCGATACCGATCCATTCATCCCTTGGGGCCGGAATGCTGACGTTTCCCCCATCCTCACCGATCACCGTAACCCGGTAGCTAAGCTGCCCCAGCAGCTGGGTACCGGGCTGGAAACTGGTGGAGAATTCCGTGGAGTTCGGCACCCAGAAACGCCTGTACCCTGTCTCCGGGGTCAGGTTCCAGTAATCGATTATTACCGCGAGAAGCTTCTCATTTCCCCTGGCGGAGATCTCGATATCTATCTGCTCGGTTGAGGTGGGATGCGGAGGGTTGTGTTCCAGCGAGAGGGAGAGATCATCGCCGATGTACATTCGCTTAGCGTCGGAATAGAAGCTCCCGCTGCCATCCTTGGCCTCGACGAGGTAGCGGATGATTCCCCAGCTGCCCAGCTCAAGCGTTACCTCCCACCTATCCCCCATCCTGACCATGGGCAGCCATTTGTAGGTTCCATTGATAGGGATTCTGAGGTTGACATCACCCTGGAAGTCAGGCCCCTGTATCCTGCAGCTAAAGGTCACCGGTTCCCCCGGGAGCGGGGGCTTTGGCGCGATATCCACATCTGTTACCAGGTCCTCGAGGACCGTGAAGGAGATCCCGTCGGAGCTGTAAGAGTTACCAGCGGCATCCTGGGCCGTAATGGAGAAGGAGTACTTACCCGGCTCCCAGTAGGGCCCTATGGTACCGGTGTACTCGCTCTCCGTGAGGGTGCAGTGGGTGATAACCCCCCTGGAATCCGTGATGAAAACTTGGGAGAGGGGAAATGTCCCCGAGGCCATGAATCCAACCTCGATCGATCTCCCCGTTGCCACATGTTTCTGGAAGCGGACATCGGATATGATGGGCTTACCGTAATCGACGTTGAAGCTATTCAATCCCTCGAATGGGGTCCTGGTGACCTCTCCCCGCCTGTCGATCATGGCAAGGGAGTAGTACTTGGTACCGGGGCTAAGCCGTTTCAGGTAGAGGGAGTCCTTGAAGGTGGTCAGGTTCACCGGTATTGTGAAGTTGCTCCACCGGTTCCGGTCCAGGAAGGTGACGTTGACCTTTGTGATCTCGGAGGCGTCGTACAGGTTCACGAACAGGAGGTTATTCGTCCCGGGGGGTGCGTATACCGGGAAACGGAAAACGTCCAGGATCTCGGGTGGAACCGCGTACCTGACCTTGATCCTCTCGTTCGAGTAACCGGTATTCCCGAACTCGTCCTTGGCTGTGATACGGTAATTGACGTAGGTGGATCCCGGGAACGGGCCCGTTGTGGCCGTGAAGAGGTCCTTTGCGTCCAGGCTCCTGTTCAGGTTAAGGGTTCCGTTGAAGTGTATGCCCTTGACCTGGTAGCTGTAGACAAGGCTGGTTGAGGTGATGTTGGACTCGTCTACTATCCTAACGGAGAGGTTGACGGTCGAGTTATCGTACGGGATCCTCGGGTCGTAGACTATCTCGGATATGGTGGGCGGGGACTGATCGGTGCGATTAAGTATCCTGAACCTGTAATAACCCGTCCGGGACGGGTTCCCGAACCTGTCCTTGGCTGTGACCCACACCAGGAGCTCACCCGGGTTAAATCTCCCCAGGGTTGCCCGGTACAGCCTGCCGGATGAGTCCTCCTGGGGCAGGGATTGGTTCTCGCCGCCGTTCGAGGTATGTATGTAAACCTCCTGGACGAGCTCGCTCGTATCGATGATCTTGCAGGTGATGTTGATCAGGTGGTCCTTGGTCTGCGGGGGAGGTGGCTCGATCTTGAAATCGAATATTTCCGGTCCCAGGGCATCCGTGATGGACACGTTTATCGCCCCAGTCTCCTTCTCGTGCCCCAGGATATCCGTGGCTATTGTCCAGAAATTGACCCAGGGCGAGTCCTTAATTGGACCGATCTGGGTCTGGAAGTTGCTTCCACTCCTGTTCATTGTCTTCTGGTTTACCCTCTTAGATCCTGCCTTGGTGTACTGGAGGACCACCGATCCAATGTCGTTAAGGGATGTCGAATTGCAGCTTATCAGGAGCTTCTCGGTGTTATTCGGGCTCTGTGGGTAGTACCCGATGGGGCCGACTGTCGGAGGCCCGCTAACGGCCCTCCAGACGCTTTCCACGTCCGGCCACTCCGTCGTGTTTACCCGCATTCTGATTATGGAGGCGTAGCCCTCCCGTGTCTCCTGCTGGAGAAACCTGGCATATTTCATGTTGAGGAGGAGGTCGTCGTCGATCATCCCATTTCCCTGGAAGATGCCGATGATCTTTATGGTGATGAAGTCATCAACCTCTGAACCCGAGAGAACGTAGGTATCGTTTACCTGAAGGTCCAGCCTCTTGGCAAGGTTGATCCCGACTACGGCCCCCTTTATGTCCCTGTCAAGTAGCCACCTGCCCTCTATCAACTGGATGTTCTCGAGCTGCTTGAAATCCGAGGGGAAGACCCCCCTGATAATCACGGCCTTGTCACCAAGAACGCCGTAGATGAAGAGTTCGGGGCTAACCACGTGTATCCCTGGCAGTTTGATCAGGGCGGGTGCCAGGGCGAGGGGTATCTCCGATTGCTTTACGGTCCCGGATTCCTCCTCTGCCAGGACGTAGATGTCCTCGGCCTCCCCGAAGTAGGCGTTGGAGGAGAACTGCAGCCAGTATACCACCGAGAGGACGCCGAAGAAGAGGAGGCCGCAGACGAGAATCCCGGTAATAGCTAGCCACAACCTCCTTCTGGGGAAGATCCTCATGCTGTAGCTCAGTCGCGTGCCTATTTCTAACCCTCCGATAGGGCCTCGGATATTTCGACCCTCGAGGCCCGGTTTGCGGGAAAGATTCCACCGATCAGTCCGATAACCAGGGATGCGACTATGCCCCAACCGATTGTGGCGATCTTCGTAAGGGGAGCTACTGATGGGGAACCGGGGACGAAGATCGCGAAGAAGGATGTAATCGCGTGGGACATCGCCACCCCCAGTGCGACTCCGAAGAGGCCCCCGAGTAGTGCGAGCAGGGCGCTTTCAGCCACGAACAGCCTGAGGACGAAGGACCTCCGTGCCCCGATGGCCCTGACTATCCCGATCTCCCGGAACCTCTCCGACACGACCATGTTCATCGAGTTGTAGATACCCATCACCATTAGGAGAATGACGAACACGATGATCGTGCTGAGGAGTCGGGATATGTTTATGATCGACTTCTCGAAGAACTTGCTTACCTGACGGGCCTTGTTAATCTTCAGATCCGGGTAGGCCTGCTCGGCGTAGAGGGACACCGCCTCAAGCTCCTCGGAGCCTATTACCCGGATCCTGAGAAAGGATGAATTTGCGGAAAAACGTGGCAACAGGGATGACATGTAATCGCGATCAATCAGGATAAGGGCATCCAGCGGGGTCTTCGTCTCGTATATTCCAACTGCCTCCAGGTCCAGCAGACCTCCCTGATATGCGAGGTCAAGCTGCATTCCCGGGACTATATCAAGTGTTCTCGCTGCAGTGATCCCGACCATGCACTCATCAGTGTATTTGCCCATCGACCTGCCCTCTATGGTCTCTAGGAAGTAGATCTCGCTGAGGTCATCGAGGGCGACACCGAGGAGGTCTAACTCCACGCCCTGGTAGATGGCTTCCATCATTATCTCCTCGGAGAGGGCATAGACCTCCGGGAGCTTCCTTAGATCATCGGCCACGGTCCCTGAAACGGTGCTCTCATGGAAATCCTCGGAAAATGCGCTGGTTATTACGAATACCTTTCGATCGCCGTAGTACTGGTCCATAACACCCTGGATAGTCAACTGGAGGCCGTCGAGTATCGAAAATATCGACACGAATGTCATGACG
>Ga0180434_10001031_pt1 | contig 40776 bp, 30 predicted proteins | sample SS_ome_7_FD_132453 | JGI IMG/M metagenome (GOLD analysis project Ga0180434, IMG submission 132453) | Hypersaline lake sediment archaeal communities from the Salton Sea, California, USA - SS_1_D_2 metaG | ecosystem: Environmental > Aquatic > Non-marine Saline and Alkaline > Hypersaline >... | reverse complement strand
GGTGTCCCCAGTCGGGGGGCAGGCATCTTGCCTGCACATAATTCACCAGCCGCCGGAGGCGGCTTCCACGCCTGCCGCCCCCGAGGCGGCAGGCTCTACTCGTCTACTGTCTACTGACTACTGTCTACTGACTACTACCTTCTACTGCCTTATGCCGCCCGTCCCTCAGGCCTTCGATGACCAGCAGTCCCACCGCCGCGCAGAGCATGCTGTCGGCCACGTTGAAAGCAGGCCAGTGCCTGCCGGGCCAGTAAACCACGTCTATGAAGTCACGAACGAATCCGCCGTTGAACAACCGGTCGTAGAGATTGCCGCAGACGCCGGCGAAGAACAAACCCAGCGCCGCCTGCAGCAGGATCCTGGCGCGCGAGCGGAACAAAAAGATCACCACAACCGCCGCGACCGCCACTGCGGAAACGGCTATCAGCAGAACTCGCCTTCCGCTGGCTATTCCGAAGGCGGCACCGGCGTTCTGCACAGCCACCAAGCGCACCAGCCCGTTCACGAGATCGAATCCGGTGGGATGGCGGCGCTGGAGCCAGCTGAAAACCGCGGCCTTGCTCCATAGATCCAGGCCCAGACCACCGACCGCAACGGACCAAAACACCATATGACCTGAAAAGCCCGGAGAGGCCGCGGCGGTCTTTTTTTCGCTGCCGGTCTGTTTCAACACTGCAGAAGAACCCTAAGAAGGACTGCACCGGCTGGTGGTATCAGTCGGTCCGCTTGGAATACTTGCCTATCAGATCAAGCAGTTTCTCGCGCCGTGGCTGATCGGGGTTGATCGCCAGGGACTTGCGCCACTGGGCTATAGCTTTATCTTTGAGATCGTCGTCGCCTGCATCGATCGCCTTGAGCATGTAAGCCACACCCAGCCCCCTGTGGGCTTCCCAATCATTTTCGTCAAGTTCGATGGCTCTGCCGTAGCTGGCAACGGCCTCGTCGAGCTCGGAAAGCTGGAGTTGACAATAACCAAGGTAGCGGTGTGCATGCGGCCTGGAGGGATCGATTCTTATGGCCGAATTGAGCAATTCCTTCGCAAAGGCGTTGTTGTTGTTTTTCAGGTAGGCCACAGCAAGCGCGATCATAACTTCGGGGCTGTTGCTGTCCAGCTCCAACGCTCGCTTGTAGAAACCGATGGCGGTTTCGTGGTCCTTCCGGGAACTGTGGATATCACCGAGGAGCCGTTGGATTTCGACCACCTCCGAATCGATCTGTTCAGCGAGGCTGGCCTCGGCGAATGCGTTCTGGTAGTCGGACATCTGATAGTAGCACTTGGCGGCGTTGAGGTGACTTTGCAGATGATCAGGCCGCAGTTCAGATGCCTTGGCATATGCCTGGACGGCCTCCGCGAACTTCCTCATCGTCTGATACACCCGACCGAGCTGGAAGAAGTCATCAAAGGACCATGGATTGAGCTTCGTGGCGCTCGAATAGGAACGGGCGCTGTTTTCGTAATCGCCGATCCGCTGGTACAGATCGCCCAGCAGAGAATAGGCCATCGAGAACTGCGCATCGCGGCTTACCGCTTCTTTAAGCTTTTCGATGGCGGCACCTGTCTGATCGGCATCTCTCAGAGCAATAGCCTCCACGTAAAGACCGGTCGCGTCCTGCTGGACCGCACAGCCGGCGATGGCGAGCATCAAAGCGCTTAGGACAGCCGGCAGTGCCTCTTTGAACGAAATACGAATGCCGCCCATATGGTTCTCCCGCTGAACAAACAACTGCTGTACCTAATTCCCGCGGGGCCGCGGACCGGCCGGCAAAGCGAAAAGGCCGATCACCCCGGCACAGACTCAAACAGGTTACCTTAAACGGCATCGGCCTGTCAAAATATTTCGAGCATCCCAACCCGGCCGCGGCCGGGCAGGGATATCTAAGAAACAGGACCCAGGACAAAGAATGGCCGGGGCTTTGCAGTTTGACAATCCGCATATGGTCCCATATAATCCGTCGCTTGATGCCTAAAAGGAAGGCAAACAGGGAACAAACGCCCGGGCAGGAGCCGCCTATGGCAAAATCAAAAACAACACTCGAACGAAAGCCGTTCGTCCTGATAATACGCGATGGCTGGGGGTACAACGGCGATCCGGCGCAGGACCACGCCAACGCCGTCAAACTCGCCGACACGCCCGTGGACGACATGCTTAGGGCTGAATACCCCAACTGCCTGATTCACACCAGCGGCGAGCACGTGGGCCTTCCGCCGGGAACAATGGGCAACAGCGAAGTCGGCCACCAGAATATCGGCGCCGGCAGGATAGTGGCTCAGGAATCGGTCAGGATAAGCAATGCCATCCGCGACGGATCTTTTTTCAAAAACGACCAGTTGGTGAAACTGATGGATTACGTAAAGTCGGGCGGCGGCCGGCTTCACCTTCTGGGCCTGTGCAGCGACATCGGGGTGCATTCACTTCTGGACCACCTTTACGGACTTTTGGAACTGGCTGCCCGAAACGGTATAAAGGATGTTTTCATACATGCCTTCACCGACGGACGCGACTCGCCGCCGGACAGCGGCGCGGCTTTCCTGGCCGATATCGAAAGGACCGCGGAGAAAATCGGCGCCGGCAGGATCGCCACCATAAGCGGCAGGTTCTACGCCATGGACCGCGACAGCCGCTGGGACCGGGTACAGAAGGCGTATGAATGTATGGTGCTGGGCAAGGGCGCCAAGGCCGCCTCCGCCGCCGAAGCAATCGCGGCCAGTTATGCGCAAGGCGTCACCGATGAGTTTATCGAGCCGACTTGCATCGTCAACAGCGATAACGAACCTCTGGGAACAATAAGCGACGGCGATGCCGTGATCTTCTTCAATTTTCGCGGCGACCGCCCCCGCGAGATCACCCGGGCCTTCGTCGAAGACGATTTTAAGCATTTTGTCAGAATCGCCAAACCCAGCGTATACTACGTGTGCATGACCGAGTACGACGCTACCATAACGGCCCCCGTGGCATTCCCAAAACCGCCCAAAATGAAAAATATCCTGGGCTCCTACTGGAGCAGCCTGGGCCTGAAACAGTTTCGCTGCGCCGAAACAGAGAAATACGCGCACGTGACCTTCTTCTTCAACGACTACACCGAGAAACCGTTCCCGGGCGAGGACCGGCAGATCGTACCATCACCCCGCGTCAAAACCTATGATCTCAAGCCCGAAATGAGTGCATATGAGGTCACCGATGTGGTGCTCGAAAGGCTCGCCGCCGCGAAATATGATGTGATGGTGGTTAATTTCGCCAACCCCGACATGGTAGGTCATACGGGCGTGCTTCAGGCGGCCGTAAGGGCGGCCGAGGTGGTGGACGAGTGCGTCGGCAAGATATTGAAGGCTGTAGGGGACGCCGGCGGCGTGGCGATCGTAACCGCGGATCACGGCAATTTTGAAATGATGGCCGAGGAAGGCACGAACAAACCCCACACAGCCCATACAAGCGGTCCGGTCCCCCTGGTAGTGTTCGACGAACAATGGAAAAAATGTTCACTAAGGCAGCACGGCAGGCTGGCGGATGTCGGACCGACGCTGCTCGAAATGATGAAACTGCCGCAGCCGGAAGAGATGACCGGCAAGAGCCTGATCCAATGGGACGGATAGTAGTTCTCGAACCCCGCACCGTCAACATGATCGCCGCAGGCGAGGTGATCGAAAGGCCCGCCAGCATCGTGAAGGAGTTGGTGGAAAACAGTATCGATGCAGGCGCCGCGCGGATAGACGTGCGCGTTGTCGAAGGCGGCCGCAGGCTCATAAGCGTCACGGACGATGGAACCGGCATGGACGCCGAAGACCTTGCAAAGGCCTTCGACCCGCACGCCACCAGCAAGATCGCCGCGCATTGTGATCTCGACAGCGTGGCCACCATGGGTTTCAGGGGCGAGGCGCTGGCGAGCATAGCGGCTGTGGCGCAGGTCAGGGCCGTCAGCAAGACAGGCGACGAAGACGCCGGCAACTGCATTGAGATAGACTGCGGTAAAAAGACACCGGTAAAGGCCTGCAGCGCGGATTGCGGCACAATTATAGAAGTCAGGAACATATTCTGCAGGCTGCCGGCGAGGTCCAAGTTTCTCAAGTCGGCCGGTACCGAAATGACCCACATCGCCGAGCAGTTCAAAAGAACCGTGCTGGGCGGTTTTCAGGCTTTCGGCAAGCCGGTTGAGGCGGCGCTGATTCACAACCAAAGGCGGCTCTGTCACCTTACCGCCGGCCAGGACCTGAGGCAGCGGATAGCCTCGTTGTTCGGGGACTTTATTTGCGAAGACCTTATCGAGATCGTAGGGCGGCAACCATCGTCTTCCGCCGCCGGGTCGTCAGACCTTCGCGTTTCGGCTCTTGCGGGAGGCGCCGCCACCGCACGGGCAACCGGCAAGTTTCAGTACGTGTTCCTGAACGGCCGGTTTATCCGGGACAAATCCATAAGCCATGCGATTAGACAAGCCTACGAGGGCTTTCTTGATCCCAAAAGATTCGCCGTAATATTTCTGTTTCTCGAGGCCGCTCCGGAGAGCTACGACGTAAACGTTCATCCCACCAAAATCGAAGTGCGGTTCCGAAACTCCTCGGCGGTTCATTCGGTGGTATGCCACACGCTGAGGCAGGCCTTGATGACGGCCAATCTTCGCAAATCCGCGCATGCGCCGGGGCACCAGTCGAAGACTTTCGTCACGGCCGGCGAACGGCCCGGCCCGTTGCCAACGGATGCGCCACGCCGGGTGGCCGAGCCTGCGGCACTCTTCGAAACCGACCGTCGGGACGCCCCTTCACCCACGAAACGGAAATTCATGCAGATACACAATTCGTTCATCGCGGTCGAGACCCCCGATGGATTCATGCTTGTCGACCAGCACGCCCTTCACGAACGTCTTATATATGACCGCCTGAGGGAAAAAATGCAGCTAAGCAGATTCGAATCGCAGAGGCTGCTCATACCCGAAACGCTGAGCCTCGACGACGCGGAGGCTCGAATCGCCGAGAGCAACGCGGAGCTTCTTGAGAGGCTCGGAATCGAACTGGCCGAATTCGGCCCGAAAACCTGGGCGATCCAGGCTTTCCCGACGGCCTTGTCTGACGGCGGCCGCCGCGGCGAAAAAGGCATAAGTCCGCAGCCCGTGGAGCCGGGAAGGTTCGTCCGCGACCTGCTCGACCTGCTTGACACCGAAGGAGCCGCCGCCGGGCAAGCCGCCTTGGAAAGCTTCCTGCGACTGGCCGCCTGCAAAACCGCTGTAAAGGCCGGAAAGAAACTTACCGACGCTGAGATCGAGCAGCTTCTGGAGGAAAGCGACGACGCCCGAAAGACCGTTCGCTGCCCCCACGGCCGGCCCGCGGTGATAGAGTTTTCAAAAGCGGAAATAGAAAGGCAATTCGACAGAACCGTATCACCTGCATCCCGCCGCGGTTGACACGCCCATGAAGAAGCTTTGGCTCATCTTCGCAGCCCTGGTCTGCTGGACCGCGGGAGGCGTTTTTATTCAGCAATGGCAAACCGGCACGGACCGGGACACTGCGACGCCGCCGATGAGGATCGTTTCTGCCGCTCCTAACCTGACCGAAATACTCTTCGCGTTGGGCCTGGACGACAGAATCGCCGCGGTAACCACCAACAGCAACTACCCTCCGGCGGCCATGGGAAAACCCAAGATAGGCAACTTCTGGCATCCCGACATCGAGGCGGTGATATCGGCCGGCCCCGACTTGGTGCTTACTCTCGGCTTCGAACGTCAGGCCAACCTGGCCCGGCGACTCGAACGGGCGGGTTATAACACCCTTTCTCTGGACATCGAGACAATTGAACAGTTTTACGCGGCCGTCGAGAGAATCGGCTCGGTAACGGACAGCGAGGCCGCCGCAGCCGAACTGCTTGGGCGGATCAAAAACCGTATCGCCGGCCCTGGCACCGGTGCCGTGCAGGCAAAGCGGTTGAAGGTGCTTCTGGTAATACAGAGAAAACCCATGAGGGTGGTGGGTCGCGGCACTTTCGTCGACGAAATGATCGAGCTGGCCGGCGGTGTGAACGCCGTCGGCCCGACCCTCCACAAATACCCCCCTATCGGAGCCGAACAGCTCGTAGGTTCGTCCCCGGATGTCATTATCGAAACCGCCGACTCCGGCGTGGATCCGTCGCGGCAGAGGGCCGAGGCATTGGATTACTACCGCCGCTTCAGCGATCTGCCGGCGGTGAAGACCGGCCGAATCTACGTCATATCGGCCGACAGCATAAGCCGGCTGGGCCCCCGCCTTCACGAAGGCGTAGAGGCAATTGCCGGATGCCTATTTTTTACCGGCGGGAACATGTGAAGACGCTGCTTACACCAAGAAAGCTCATATTGAGAACATGCGTATCGCTGGTGTTGCTGGCGGGCGTCATGGCCGCCTGTACCATGATCGGCAGCCAGCCCATACAGGCGGCGAAAATGTTCGACCGGCAGCACGGCGGGCGAGACTATGAAATATTCGTCCACGTTCGGGTCCCGCGCGTCTTCCTTGCCGCCCTTGTCGGAGCGGCTCTGGCATCCGCCGGCGTGGTATTCCAAGCGCTTCTACAAAACCCGCTGGCGGACCCGTACATATTGGGAATATCCAGCGGCGCCGGCCTTGGAGCGACAATCGCGGCCTCGGCGGGGCTGGACTGGACACTGTGGGGCCGTTCGCCGATGGCAGTCTGCGCCTTCGCCGGCGCCCTTGCCACAGTGTGGCTCGTATGGTGGCTGGGCCGCTTGGCCCGCGGCGCCGGACCGACCGGCCTTCTGCTGGCGGGAGTGGTCGTAAACGCCTTCTTCGGCGCGTTGATCATGTTCGTGACATCGTTATCAGGCAGCCGACAGGTCCAGACGACGATATTCTGGCTTATGGGCAACATGACAGAGGAAACGTTCCCGGTCTTGTGGATAAGTGGCGGTTGCATTGTGGCTTCCGTGGCGGCGCTGTACCTGCTCGGCCCACTGCTCAACGCCATCAGCTTCGGGCGGGCCGATGCCAGAAGCCTCGGCATAAACACCTCGAAAGTGGCGATGGCTTCTTTCGCGATCGCCGCTTTCGTAACCGCCGTGGCGGTAAGTCTCAGCGGCCTTATCGGCTTCGTGGGCCTGATTGTTCCACATGCCGTCAGGCTGTTGGTCGGCCCGGACCATCGCCAGCTGCTTCCAATAAGCGCCGCTGCGGGCGCGATGTTTCTGACGGCCGCCGACACCGTCGCCCGTACCGCCGTGGCGCCGGCGCAGCTTCCGGTGGGTGTGGTAACCGCGATCTTCGGGGGGCCGTTTTTCCTTCTTTTGCTGATCAGGCATGCAAAGAAACTTTGGAGGTGACTTCGGCCGTGCAGGCGATAGAAGTGGATAATCTGAGCTTTTCCTACAATAAACGGCCGGTGCTGCAGAACCTGAGCTTCGAAGTTTTTGAAGGCTCTTTTCTGGCTGTAATTGGACCCAACGGCTCCGGCAAGACCACGCTTGTTAATCTTCTGCGCGGAACGCTAAAAGCTCAGAGCGGTTCCATCAGAATCGATTCGGTGGAAGTACAACAATACCGTACCGGGGCCCTGGCCCGAAAGATCGGGGTCGTACCCCAGGAATTTGTGCCGGCATTCGGTTTTTCAGCCGTCGAAACGGTTCTTATGGCAAGAACACCCTTTTACAGCCGAAGCGGTTTTGAGCGGGAGTCTGACAGGATTGCCGTGGAAAAGGCCCTGAGACAGACCGAAACGATGGAATTTGCCGACAGGTCGATAGCCAGCCTCAGCGCCGGTGAACGGCAACGGGTCTTTATCGCAAGGGCCCTCGCCCAGGAAACACCCATCCTGCTGCTGGATGAACCGACCAGCTTTCTGGATCTCCGACACCAGGTGGGCATCTTTGATCTCTTGAAGTCCACCCAGATCAAGGAAGGCAAGACCATCGTGGTAGTTACGCACGACATCAACCTTGCCGCACAATACTGCGACAACGCCCTGCTCTTGGGATCGCCCGACGGCTGCCGTTGCGGGCCCCGGCCGGAAGTACTGACCAGACAACTTATCGAAAAAGTCTTTAAAGTCAGCGGTTTTATGGGAGAAGTGGGAGAAGCGGCATTCTTCCTGCCGCTGGGCGGGCTGGCCAGGGATTACAAGGCCCGGGCCGGATATTGATGCACACTTTCGTCCGAGCGGTCCTGCCTGCCCGACAAGAGAGCCATTGACGTAAGTTTTTTCTCAAACTAATGTTATGGAGAAAAAGCAAATTTCTTGCAATGAGACCCGCTTGCTTACTATACTCTCACGGCTGTCTTTGGAGGCAATTGTAGGTGTGCGCCGGCATTGAGTTTGCTATAATGCGTGGTTTTAAGGAATAGCGCGTGTCAAAGAAGAAAAAGAAGGCTCCGAAGCGTTCCTCGCGGGAGAGGACAAAACGCCTGTCCGCCGCTGAGTTGAAGAAGCTGCGGACAATGCTGCTTCAGAAAAGAAGGGAAATCCTCGGAGACGTCAACGAAATGGAATCGGAAACCCTCAAGAAGTCGCGGCTGGACGCGACCGGCGATCTATCAAGCATGCCGATACACATGGCGGATGTGGGCACCGATAATTACCAGCAGGAATTCGCCCTCGACCTGATGGGAAGCGAGAGAAAGCTTATTGAGGAGATAGATGCGGCCCTGACGAGAATGGAAGAGGGCACTTACGGGCTGTGCGAAGGCACGGGCAAACCCATACCGCTACAGCGGCTGGAGGCACAGCCGTGGGCCAGATACTGCGTGGAACACGCCCGCAGGCTCGAACTTGAGCGGAGTGGTTAAAACAAGGTATCAGCAGCGTTAAAACGCTTGCTAAGTTGTCCGGCAATTGAAGGAGAAAAAAATGGCAGAAGCAACAGCCCCCTCAATCTTCGAAAATCTGCTGTTTACCAGAATATTCCAGACTTTCCGCACGGCCATACAGCCCGGCAAGCTTATCATCGCTCTGGCGGCAATAGCAGTTATAGCTGTTGCCGGATGGCTTATGGACTTCAGCCGTACGGTAGTGGTAGCCGAAAGCGGGATCGGCACGGCCACCGAACTGGACATCTACATGGCCGACGCGTCCAGGCTTCCGGCGTTCCTGGAAAGTCACGGTGGTGAGCAACTGCGAACCGGTGTGTTCTCGACATTGTGGCGATTCAACACCGACAGCTTCCACGACGCCCTGTCTTGTCTGTTTTCGTTCAACCTGCCGGGCGTCGCCGCGAAGTTCGGCCAATGTGTGCAGGCGGCATGCTGGGCGGTTCGATACCACAGCCTTTATTGCCTTGCGCTTATCGCCGTCATCCTGGCGGTGATCGCGGTGGCCGGCGGCAGCATATGCCGCTTGGCTGCAATGCAGTTCGCGAAGGGCGAAAAAGGCGGTTTTACGGAAGCGCTCCGATTCGGCTGCAGACAATTCACGAGCTTCTTCACCGCACCGCTGGCACCGATAGGCATAATCGTGTTCATAGGCGTCTTCATCATCCTGCTGGGCCTGGTGGCCAACATACCCCGAGTCGGTGAGCTGATAATGGGAATCTTTTTGCCGTTGGCGCTGATCGCCGGCGCTTTGATCACACTCGTGCTGATAGGAACGGCGGCGGGCTTCAACCTGATGTTTCCAGCGGTGGCATACGACGGGTCCGACTGTTTCGATGCAATCAGCCGCTCCTTCAGCTACGTGTACTCGAAACCGTGGCGCATGGCCTTTTATTACGCTGTCGCCATTGTGTATGGGGCCCTCTGTTATGTCTTCGTACGTTTCTTCGCCCTTCTTATGCTTTCGTCCGCCCGACTGGGCCTTCAGATGGGCGTATTCACCAACGGCGCAGAGGGAACGGACAAGCTGGCCGCCGTCTGGCCGAAGCCGAGCTTCGCCAACCTGCTCGGCGCGGATGCAGCCGCAGCAGCCAACTGGACCGAGCACGTCGCGGCCTTCATGATCTACCTGTTCGTACTGGCGGTAGTCGGCCTTCTCGTGGCCTTTGTCATCAGCTTCTACTTTTCGGCCAATACGATAATATATGCCCTTATGCGAAACAGGGTCGATAACACCTCGACCGAAGATATTCACACCGAAGCGGCCGAAGAGCCCCTTGCCGGCGAGAAGCCGGACGCGAAGGGACCGGAAAAGGAAACAAAGGAAGCCGCCGAAACGGCCGAAGATAAAACCAACAAGAAACCACAGGCCGAAACCGAAGACGACATCGACGAAAAAAGCGACGACTGAACGTAGGCGGTCGAAACGGCCCCGAATACGGCCTGCCTGTGACGAGCCGCCTTAGTAATACTGTCTGCGGAGGGGCAACTTGTAGGTTTTGTTCGAAAGCATGCCAGAATCCGCAGAAAACGGCAGACCACCGGAACACAGCTCAGGGCCGAACCGGCTGCTGCAACACCGCAAGAGCCTGATAATTGCGGCGCATGTGCTCGCCTTCGCCGTTTCACTGTTCATCTCTTTCACCCTGGCGAACAACATGCAGATCAGGCGATCCTGGCTGGTGGGACAGTTTCCCCTCCTGCTGTTTTTCTTCGTCATAGTGAAGTTGGTGGTTTTCGGTCTGTTCAGGCAGTACCGAGGCTGGTGGAGGTATGTTGGCATATCCGATCTTACCGTAATCCTGCAGGCGTCGCTGGTCAGCACGTTTATCATCGTTGCACTGTGGTTCTTGGCGGTTTTGAGAATCGACCCTGTCAGGAGAACATTCCAGGGACTCGCCGAAACTTCGCAGAGCATATTCATGTTGGACATGTTCGGTACAGTCCTGCTGCTGTCGGGTATGCGGATGATCGTACGGTTGTACCACGAGGAATTCAGAACCGTCGAAGGCGCGCGAAGAAAAAGATTCCTCATAGTCGGCGCCGGTGATGCAGGCGAGACGCTTCTTCGGGAAATTCACCGATCGGCGGCCGCCCAGTATGATGTAATCGGCTTCGTCGACGACGATCCACTCAAGCAAAATGTAAGCATTCACGGCATACCGGTGCTGGGAACAGTGGCGGAGTTGCCCAAGATATGCACCGAGCAGAACATCGATGAAATCGCAATCGCCATGCCGTCGGCCTCGCACAAGCAGCTGAGGAGGGTCATCCAGATATGCACCGGAACAAAGATAAAGTTTCGTACGGTGCCTTCGCTGACGGATATCGCCAGCGGCAAGTACAGGGTTTCCCAGATCAGGGACGTCGACATCAATGACCTGCTGGGCAGGGAGGCGGTGCAGCTGGACCTGGCCTCGATAGAGGCCTTCATCAAGAACAAGGTGGTTTTTGTAACCGGCGCCGGAGGATCGATCGGCTCCGAAATGTGCCGGCAGATATGCAACTTCGGCCCGAATCACCTGCTGCTTGTAGAACAGGCCGAGAACCCCCTCTTTTACATCGAGATCGAACTTAACCGGCAGTTTCCCAAAGTCCGCAAGACAGCCGTAATATGCGACATAACCGACAATGTAAGAATCGATCAGCTCTTCAGAAAATACCGGCCCGACGTGGTTATTCACGCCGCCGCACACAAGCATGTCCCCCTGATGGAGCTTAATCCCGGCGAATCGGTCAAGAACAACGTGCTTGGCACGAAGGTGGTGGCCGACGCCGCGGACAAGTACGGAACTTCAAACTTCGTGATGATAAGTACGGACAAAGCCGTAAACCCTACCAGCATAATGGGCTCTACGAAACGCATAGCCGAGATGTACATTCAAAACCTCGGATCCAACAGCCGCACGCACTTCGTGACCGTTCGTTTCGGCAACGTTCTGGGTTCGGACGGCTCGGTGATCCCAATCTTCAAGCGACAGATAGCCGAGGGCGGACCCGTCACCGTCACCCATCCCGAGATGAGGCGATACTTCATGACCATCCCAGAGGCCAGTCAGCTGGTCCTCCAGGCCGCCACCATGGGAAAGGGTGGGGAGATATTCGTGCTGGACATGGGAGAACCGGTCAAGATCGTAGACCTTGCGAGGGAACTTATAACCCTCAGCGGTTTTAAACCGCAGGAGGAAATCGACATAGCGTTCGTTGGACCCAGGCCCGGGGAGAAGCTGTTCGAAGAACTTCTCATAGACGGCGAGGACGTCCAACCGACCAGGCACCCAAAGATCAATATCTGGCGGAACATCCCCAGCAACCGCCAAAGGCTCTCGAAAGGCATAAAGGATATGCTTGAACTGGCCGCAACAGCCGACCACGCCAGAATAGCCGAAAAGATAAAGGAGCTGGTGCCGGAGTATATCGGTATAAAATAGGGACAGTCACCTATTTTCCTGCATATAAAATAGTATAAAATAGGGACAGTCACCTATTTTCCTGCAGGAAAATAGGTGACTGTCCCTATTTTATAAACGACAAGGGGGGTGGCCCCTACTGACTACTGTCTACTGTCTACTGTCTACTGACCACTGTCTCCCACCTGATCATCGGCAGAACCTTGCGACTCTTCCCTCGGATGGGCTCCCCGATAGATCTCTCTTATCCTGCTCGTGGTCAGGTGGGTGTAGATCTGGGTTGTGGAAAGCGACTGATGACCAAGCATTTTCTGGACGCTTCTGAGGTCAGCGCCGTTGTTGAGCATGTGGGTGGCGAAGCTGTGGCGCAGCGTGTGCGGGCTGACCGCAAGATCCAGACCCGACATCTTAAGATACTTGTCCATTTTCCGGCAAACGCTTCTGGTGCTGAGACGCCCTCCGTGCTTGTTGACGAAAAGCACCTTGGATTCGAAGTTCGGATTGCTACGGGCCCTTTTGTTCCTGAAGCCGAGATAGTGCTGTATGGCCTGCAGCGCCGACGCGCCGATCGGGGCGATCCGCTCCTTCTTGCCCTTTCCCCTGACGTGAATCACCTCGCCGAGAAAATCGATGTCCTCCATGTTCAAACCCACCACTTCGCTGACCCTGATGCCGGTACTGTAAAGGGTTTCCATTATCGCCCTGTCCCTTGCGCCGAGCCATTCGTCTGAGGAAGGTGTTTCAAGCAGCTTCCTTACCTCATCGTACTCCAGAAATCGCGGCAGCTTCTTGTCCTGCTTTGGCGTCCGCACGGCCGTAACCGGATTGACGTCCATCGACTTTTTTCTTACCAGGAACTTATAGAAACTGCGAAGGGTTGCGATCTTGCGCGCGACCGTGGACTTCGAATACTGCCTCTCGTTCATGAAACCCAGATAGGTTCTGACTGTTCCCACGTCGACCGCCAGCAGCAGATCGTCCATCTTGGGGCTGGCGGGAGCAAGTACCACCGTGGCGGAGGAGCTTTGCCGCGGCTCGGGGCGTTGGTGCGCTCGACTGAAACCGCCATCGGAAGGCTTGCCCGATTCATCGTTTTTGGCGCGGCTGCCTTTGGAACCGGCCAGAAAATCGCAGAACTGCGACAGGTCGGCGCCGTAGCACTTGGCGGTGTGTTCGCTGAAACGCTTTTCGAACCTAAGATAATCCAAAAACTGTGGAACAAGCATGCTGTTGTCCATGATTCACCTGCCTTTTCGCTTTAATCTTTTGCTATCGAGCCCCGTGCCCGTCCGCCGGATCGGCGCCTGTCTCGGCCGGGGTTCGCTGCAGAAGCTCATCGGCCTCGCCGATAAGCGACTGGGTGAGCTTGAAGCTGAGCACCGCCGCGTCGAACCAGTCGAAGTCTGTCGTGCAATCGCCCGCCTGGTCGACCATCACGTCCAGAAGACGATTCTCACAGCCGCGGTCGTATCTGAATATGAATTTCTCCCCGCCCTTGTTAAGGACCAGCTGTCTTCTTATGTTTCTTCTCGTTTCGATCAAGTCGGCAAATCCTGACTGGAAAACCGCCTGACAAAAGCCTCATTACCGGCCGGGTATAGTGCTTTTATCGGCCAATCGCGTTTCCGCCTTTACAATTTGCCGACTTGTAGAAGACCTTACCACCCATTTCTTCGGCTTTGACCCGGCCCGCGGCCTCGAGGGATTTAACGAGCTTGACCGCCTCGCCGGGGCCGATCTTCAGGGCTGCACAGATGCCATCAACCGAGCAGGGCCTGCGTGACAGTATTGATAGGAGGGTTTTCCGCGGATCGGCGGGCGGCTGTCCTACCGCCGATCCGCCTTCGTCGGCCACGACCTCGCAGCGGCTTCCGAAGCCGGCGGCTATGACCGCAAGATCCGCGGCATCGACCCTGCGCACCGAAGGTTCAGCCGTGGGTCTGACCGCGGTGTTGAGCTGGACCTTGTCCGGAGCGATCCGGTCTATGATCACCTTGAGCTTTTCAAGCTGCCGCGGGCCGGTGTTGAGACCATCGACCAGGAAAACCTCAAGCCACATCCGGCCGCGGAACTCCTTTTTGAAATCACATAACCCCTCCACAAGCTTCTTCAGCGTAACACTATGGTGCGGCCTGTTGATCCTGCGGAATGTTCGTTCGTCGCCGGCGTCAAGCGACGGCAAGACCACATCAGCATCGGCGCAATCCCTCCTAACCTGGGGCTTGTAGAACAATGTCCCGTTGGTCAATACAGCCACAGGTATTCCGGTAAGCGATTTGACTGCGCGTATGATTTCGCCCAGCCGGCTGTTGAGGGTCGGTTCGCCGCTTCCGCCGAAGGTTATGAAATCGGCCTCCACGCCTTCTTCCAGGACCTGCTTCAACTCCGCCAGGACCGGCTCCGGTGCGCAGTACGGCCTTCGGTCAGCGGTCTTGAATGCCGTACGTCCGATCTGGCAGTAGATGCAGTCAAGGGTGCAGACCTTTACCGATCCGGTTCCATTCAGGGTGAAATCCGGTCCCGGAACGATATCGACGCCGAGGCTGTAACCCAGCCTCCTGGACTTCACCGGTCCGAAAAAATATTCTCGGCGCGCCATAAACTATTCCAGCATCCTGAAAACCCTGCTCCTTATACCGGCTGGTCTGCCCCCGGCGGGTACCAGGCAATTCACAGCAGACGGAAGCACCCGCAGTTCAACCGGCAGCTGAGGCCCCGGATCACCGTCGACCTGCGTAGCGATATCCGTTTCGGCGGATACCGTGACTTTCTTCGCCTGCCGGTAGATGACCCCGCCGCATCCGGCGTGCCTCTTGAGGACGGTCATGGCCGAGTGCTGCAACAACTTGAGGTGTGAAGCGCACCTGTAGATGCACACATCGAGCAGGCCGTCGCCGAAGTCGGCCGCCGGCAGTATCTGCAGACCGAGGGCATATCTGGATATGTTGCCTACGAAAACAAGGGCCCGGCCGTCGAATATCTCCTCTCCGTCAACCTTCACCCGCATAGGATCGAACCTGTATTCCCAGAACGTCCGCCATATCGGCCAGAAGTAATCGAAGTAATCTATGTGGCCGGCTCTGCTATCATGAACCCTGCCCACCACGCTGCCGTCGAAACCGAATCCCACTATTGATGTGAAACACCTGCCGTTGGCGGTCCCCAGATCAAGACGCCGGATTCGCCCGGCCTCGAACGTCCCGACAGCCGTGCGAAGGCTCCCATCGAGTCCCAGTTCGTTGGCCAGCAGGTTCTCGGTGCCGCAGGGTATGATCATAAGGGGCTTGTCGCTTCCCTCGAGGCCGTGAGCGATATGGCTTACAGTGCCGTCTCCACCGACGGCCACCACCATCGCGCAGAGCCGATCATCTGCGGCCGACGTGGCAATCGAACAGGCGTCTTCCAGCGAAGCAGTAAGGCTGACTCTGACCTCAAAACCCCTTTCGACAAGATAGTTGCCGAACTGTCGCCCGGTTCTGCTGCCGCTTATCGCCCCGGCCTTGGGGTTGACTATGCAGCATATGTAACCTTCCTCAGGCTTCATCGTCGCCTTTGCCGCCCGAACCGACGACGTCCTCCACCATGGATGCATAACTTCGCGGAACATGGCTGTAACCGCCCAGTTCCAGCACATCCCGGACCTCGGCTACGCGGGCGCTGTCAGGACCTTCTATCTCGACGAAACTTCCCACCAGCGGCAGCTCATCCAGGGCCACGCTGCATCGGAGGATCCGCCAAAGTTTGCGTTTTTTCAGGAAAGAAAGCCGCTGGCCGAGACCCAGGGCCGACAGCAAAGCCGCCGTGGCCGTTTCATCGCCTACGGCTGTCTCCACCTCCAGCCTCGTCTTGAAACGGTCCGTCCGCTTCGGCCCCTTGTAGGTCAGCAGCATGGTACAACCCGTCGCTGCAGACTGGCGCCTCAGGCGGATGCAGCTGTCGGCTTTAGTGAGCCTGCCGTCGGCGTAATCGAAGTAGCGGTCGAATTGTACAAGTTCGTCGACAAACGAAGCACCGGCATGCAGCAACCGGCGGCCGACCTCGTCGAGCGATTCAACTTTGAGCTTGGCTTCGATTTCAAAGCCCATATCAAACAACTATGTTGACCAGGCGGGACTTTACAACAACGATCTTTTTGGGTTTTCGCCCGTTCAGCGAGGCCCCCACCTTCGGCCTTTCCAGGGCCCTGCGCTTTATGTAGTCATCGTCCGCATCCGACGGCACGATAAAACGGTCCTTTACCCTGCCGTTGACCTGCACGGCCAATTCAACTTCTTTTTCGCGGGTCAGCTCCGCATCGAAAAGCGGCCAGGCCCTTGCGGCGTGGTGCGGCTCGTGGCCCAGCTTTTGCCACAATTCTGCGGCGATATGCGGGGCGAAGGGCTCGAGGATAAGCAGTAATTTCTCTATCGCGCACTTAGGCCGAACCGGTAGAGAACTGAGGTGGTTGACGAATATCATCATCGCGCTTATTGCGGTGTTGAAACTGAATTTTTCAATGTCGTCGCCGACTTTCTTGATGGTCCGGTTGAGCAGTATGACAGTCTCTTCGCCGGCTTCCACATCTTGAACCGAATCCGAAATCCTTCCGGTTTCGGCGTCCACCACGATCCTCCACAGCCTCTGCAGGAAACGGTGGACGCCTTCGACGCCCCTCATGCTCCAGGGCTTGGCCACGGCCAACGGTCCCATGAACATCTCGTACAACCGCATCGAATCGGCGCCGTAGTCGGCGATAACCGCGTCGGGATTTATAACGTTGCCGCGTGACTTGCTCATCTTCTGCCCGTCCTCGCCGAGTATCATGCCCTGGTTTACCAGCCTGGCGAAAGGTTCGGGTGTACTTACGTAACCAAGATCATAAAGGAACTTGTGCCAGAACCTCGCATAAAGAAGGTGCAGAACGGCGTGTTCGGCGCCGCCGACATATAGATCCACATTCATCCAGTACTTTTCCTTTTCTCGGTCCCAGGGCCGCCGGTCATTGTCGGGATCGAGGTATCGCAGATAATACCAACAGCTTCCCGCCCACTGCGGCATAGTGTTGGTCTCGCGAACGGCACGGCTGCCGTCGGGCATGACGACCCGGGCCCAATCGTCTGCGTTGGCCAACGGCGACCGACCGTCACCGGCCGGCTTGTAGTCTTCGACCTTCGGCAACACCAGCGGAAGATCCTCGGCGGGCAGGCTCACGGTCCGGCCGTCTTCAGTGTGGATTATGGGAAACGGCTCTCCCCAGTACCGCTGCCGGCTGAAAAGCCAGTCCCTGAGTTTGTAGTTTACGGCCCTTCGGCCCTTGCCTGCGGCCTCGAGCCATTCCGTGATCTTGTCCTTGAACCGGGCGGTCTCGAGCCCGTCGAAAGAACCGCTGTTTATCGCCGTGCCTTCGCCGGTAAAACACACCCGGCCTTTAACGATATCATCGATTATTGCGTCCGCCTTCGCGCAGGCTTGCCGCCCCTCGGCCTGCCCGCCGGTTGCCGTTTCATAGTCATATCCCCGGGCGGTGTCCAGAGTCAGCGCGATGCTTCGGTCCGGCTTTACGACAGGCACTATCGGCAGACCGAATTTGCCGGCGAACTCGAAGTCCCTCTCGTCGTGGGCGGGGACAGACATGATGGCGCCGGTGCCGTAGCTGATGAGCACGTAATCGCTTACCCAGATGGGTATCCTGGAATCGTTGACGGGGTTGACCGCATACGAGCCGGTGAAAATACCCGTTTTCTCCTTGGCCAGATCCGTGCGATCCAGATCGCTCTTGGAGGCCGCGATGAGCCTGTAGGAATCAACCTTCTTCCTGAACCGCCCTACGGTAATCACATCCACCAGCGGATGCTCCGGCGCCAGGACCATGTAAGTAGCACCGAACAACGTGTCGGGGCGCGTTGTGAATACGGTTATGTCACGATCGAAACCATCGACCCTAAAAACCACTTCAGCACCAACGCTCTTTCCGATCCAGTCCGTCTGGAGCTTCTTTATTGACTGCGGCCAATCCACCAGGTCGAGGTCCTCAAGGAGCCTTTCTGCATATTTGGTTATCCGCAGCATCCACTGCCGCATGGGCTTTCGGATAACCGGGTGCCGGCCCCTCTCGCTGAGCCCTCCCACCACCTCCTCGTTCGCCAGAACCGTCCCCAGCGCCGGGCACCAGTTAACCGGCACCTCAGCCTGGTATGCCAGGCGCTGCCCGTCAACATACCGCCCCGCCTGGGCATCCGTAAGCCCCTCGGGAACCGGGAGCTGCTCGATCGGCCTTGCCTTGTTGAGTTCCTCGTCAAAAAAACTGTTGTAGAGCTTCAGGAATATCCACTGAGTCCACTTGTAATATGCAGGATCGGCGGTGCTGATCTCGCGGTCCCAGTCGTAGCTGAAACCCAGAGCCTTTATCTGCCTCCGCATGTTTTTGATATTCCGCGCCGTAGTAACCGCCGGATCCGTACCGGTGCTTACCGCGAACTGCTCGGCCGGCAGGCCGAAGGCGTCCCAACCCATCGGATGAAGAACGTTAAAGCCTTTCATCCGCTTGTAACGGGCCACGATATCGCTGGCGGTATAGCCTTCGGGGTGGCCCACGTGCAGACCCGCGGCGCTGGGGTACGGAAACATATCCAGCACGTAATACTTTGGTCTCGTAGAATCGCAGTCGACGGCCCTGAAACTCTTGTTCCGCTCCCAGAACCGCTGCCACTTGGCCTCGATGACCTGAAAATCGTATTTTCCCCGCGGTTGGTCCATATTCGCGGCAGGATAAGGCAAAGAGGGGAGAAAATCCAGGCAAAACGAGGGTGAAAATGACGGACTAAATAAACAGATGAACTCAATGGAAATGTCCATGTCGTCCACTGGGTCCACTTCGTCCATGTCATCCACTTCGCCGGATTAGCGCTTGGCCCAAGTCCCTCCAGCCATTACAATACCGCCCTTGGCAAACAAATAGGCAACACCGGGAGTCTAAAACATGAAAGCTGGCTTGAAATACATTGCCGCGGCCGCGTGCCTCCTGATCGTCGGCTGCAGCGCTGAACGTGCGGCCGAGGAACCAGCGGCTGCGGCGGTCGAACCTGCCCCAACACCCCCCCCGGCGGAACACCCCCCGGAGGAAATGGCTTCCGACATAGCCGCCGTGATAGGTCCCTATACCATAACCGTCGACCAGCTCCAGCAGCGTCTCAACAGCGAGGCCGCCTACGCACGGAGCGAATACGGCACCGAGCCGGTAAAATCCGCCGGGCGGATGCTCCGGACGATGGTCGCTGAAAAGGCCATGATTCTGGACGCCCTCCGCAAAAACCTGCTCGACCGGGAGCCTTCCCGCACAACCATGGCCCGGTTCAAAGACAAGGTCCTGGCCAACATCCTTTTGCGGACAAAGCTGGCTGACAAGATCAACGTCAACAAAGAGGAAATAGAACAAAAGCTCAAGGCGGACCCGAAACTTGACCGGGCCCGCGCCGAACAGATGCTCCAGAGGCAGAAGGCCAATGAGCTATTCAACGAGTATTACAAGAAAATCTATGAAAAAAACGAAGTCGAAAAGTCCCCGGACAATCTGGCCGCGGTTGCTGAAATCCATCAAGACCTCCTTGCCAACCCCGTACAGAAAGGACCGATAACATTCATCCGCGGCGATCAGGTCAGGCAGCAGCTTACCGCCAAGCAAAAGGAGATGGTCCTGGCCACTTACACCGGCGGTGTAATCACCATCAAGGACTGGTTCGATTTCTTGTGCGAGATGTCCCCCCCCTCGAGGCCCAAGGACCTGAATACTGCCGCCGGCGCCGACCGACTGCTGGAAGGCGCATTGCGGATACCCCTGCTTGCCGCGGAGGCCAGAATACTCGGCCTGCATGAAAGTGAGGAATACCTCAACCAGGTCAGGCAGCGCGAGGAAGCCACCCTTCAGGCTCTGGCCAGGCGGGAAGCGCTCAAGGATACGGGCGAACCCTCAGGGGATGAAATAGAGGCCTATTTCAACGAACATCGCGAACAGTTCGAAAAAGACGGAAAGCCCCAGGAATACTCTTCCGACCTGGATAACCGCATAAAGGCAATGATCTGGCGCGAAAGAAGAGACCGCCTCCTCGACGAATATGAAGCCGACTTGCTGGCGAAATACCCGTATCGAATAAATGAAAACGCCATAGTCGGCGTGCGGCCCGTACTGCCGAAAGATGAAGAAACTGAGTCAATGCAGAGGTCAAAATGATCAAGCCGAGCAATATCTTGATCCTGGCCGTGATGCTGGGGGCATCCTGGCATCGCGCGGATGCGGCGCCGGCCGCCCTGCCCGAAGACTTGTGGGCCACCAAAGACGTCATATTCGAAATCAAGCCTGGCCCGGACGGGCCTGTACTCGATCAGGACCATCCCGACGCAAAAGATATCAAGGGCGGTTTCGAGGGCGGAACGGTCGTCAAGGTCGATGGCTGCTATTTCGCATTCCCGACCGAACGGGCGGGTCTGCCCGATATGCCGCGAAGCTACAATCGTATAAAGACAAGAATCGGTTGCTGGAAGAGCCCCGACGGCCTTGCCTGGCAACGACTCTCGACTCTGTATGAATCAAGCGGCAGGTATACCGACATCGCCGGGGACAACCCCTACAGCGACAGGCGGGCGAGTCTCTGGGCGGCGATGCCCGTCTACAACGACGTCGAGAACAGGTGGAACCTCTTTTACGTCGCCTACACCGTGAATCCCGACATCGGCCCCAACCACTGCTTCGGCCGTATATGGCGGGCCGTTTCGACAGCCCAGGGCCGTGCCGGCATCACAGGTCCTTACGAGGACGTGGGGATTATTCTCGAGCCGGGCCTGGAAAGCCAGCCGTGGGAGGGACGGCAGGCGGTGGATTCGTTCTTTCCTTTCAAGGTCGGCGAAAAATGGCTCGGCTTCTATGGCGGCGCCTTCGCGCTTCCGGACGATCACATATGGCGGGTGGGGCTGGCGCAGGCACCGGAGCTGGCCGGCCCCTGGCGCCGCATGGAAGGCGGCGTCAACCCGATACGAAACATCCATCCCTGGTTCGTGGAAAATCCGGTCGTTACCAAGCTGGATGGAGGGGTGTACATAGCCGTCTTCGACGGCGGACCGAGAAGCGAAAAGCTGCCAAACATGGCGGGGTATTCCCTCTCACTCGACGGACTCAACTGGTCAAAGGCCGGTTACCTGCCCCTCCACACCAAGATGCGCAAATGGTGGAAGACGATGCGCACACCCCTTTGCCTGATCGAAGAGTCGGAAAACGTCTACACGATGTTTTTCACGGCGTGGCGGGCCACGGGGATGTTTCATCCAATTGGGATGGCAAAGCTGCGTCTCAAACCCGACAAGCTCAAGAAGGCGGTCAGCCGGCTCAAGTAAGCGGTACAGGCGATGTTCGGATTTCCGGTCGTTGACATTGTGGTAATCGCCGTATACTTCGCGGCGGTGGTTGCGATCGGCATATGGTCGATGCGCCGAATACACAACCAGGAGGACTATTTTCTCGCGGGCCGGCGTTTCGGCAAGTTCATACAGACCTTCGCAGCCTTCGGGCAGGCCACCAGCGCGGACACCTGCGTCGGGGTCACCACCACCACCGCGACAAACGGTGCCGCGGGTATCTGGAGCTCGCTGATCTACCTTTTCGCTACACCCCTTTACTGGCTGGTCATGCCCTGGATGCGCAGACTGCGGCTGCTGACACTCGGCGACTTCTTCGAGGAACGCTACGGCTCCAAACCGATGGCCGCCGCTTACGCGTTGATCGGCTCCGTGGGCATGATGGCGATAATATCCGTCGGGTTCAGCGCCATGACCAAGACGGTTGTCGCGATGGTTCCAAAAGCTGCTGATCAGCTGACCGCCGAACAGACCGCCGAGTATGAACTGGCGGTCGAGCTCGACGAACTGAGGGCCGCCGACTACGAGACACTCACGGACCGGCAGCGGCAAAGGCTCGCCGAACTGGAAAAAGCTTCGCCGCGCAAACTGTTTTCACACCTGAACGAGAACGCGCTGATCTGGGTGGTCTGCTTGATCGTGGTCGTGTATGCGGTGGCGGGGGGCCTCGAGGCGGCTTTCTTGACGGACACGGTCCAGGGTATATTCATAATATGCCTGTCGGTCATGCTGATCCCCTTCGCCATGGCCAGGATAAACCTCATCTACGGCGGCTCCGGCCCCCTTGACGCCCTTTCGACGGTCCACGCCCGTCTGCCGCAGTCCTTCTTCGAGGTGTTCGGATCCCCGGCCGCGATGGACTTCACCTGGTACTATATAGCCGCGCTTGCACTGATGGGTACCATAAACGTGGTTATACAGCCCAACTCGATCGTTGCCACCGGCTCGGCCAAAACCGAGTACGAATGCCGGTTCGGTTTCGTTGTCGGCAACTTCATGAAGCGGTTCTGCATCGTTTTCTGGAGTTTCTTCGCTCTGCTGGCGGTGGTGCTCTACGGCGGCAGCGTCGGCAACACCGACATGCTGTGGGGTTACGCCGCGCGCGATCTGCTGGGGTCGCTGGGTATTGGCCTGGCGGGTCTGATGGCGGCGTGCCTGATGGCGGCGCTTATGAGCACCGCCGACTGTTTGATGATAACATGCTCGGGGCTTTTGACCCACAACCTCTACAGACCTCTGGTGACCGGCCGTTCCGAGAACCATTACGTCTTTGTATCAAGGATCATCGGAGCGTTGGTCGTGATCGGCGGCGCGTTGATCGCCACCGGGTTCGACACCATCCTGCAAATACTGAAATTCATGTGGGAGATCAACGTGATGGTCGCGGCCAGTTTCTGGCTCGGCATGAAATGGCGCCGCGCCAACCGGCCCGCAGCCTGGTGTTCGATAGTCACCACTGCGGTGCTGTTCTTCGTCCTGCCCCTGCTGCTGCCCTTTCTCGCCGGCGGCCTCAGGGCTTCACAATACCTGCTCAAAACAACCGAGGCCAGGCCGGTGGCGAGTGTATACACCGCAAGCGACGCCGACGTCGAAGAGCGGCAGGCGGCCATAGACCGGTGGGAAAGGCTTGACAAAATGGGACTGGCCGCCGGGCCCCGGCCCGAACCTTTGCGGGCGGGTCAGGAATTCGAACAGACCTACGTGATGCAGCCAAGATCGATCTTCTGGACCAAGGGTCTGAAGGCCGATGAAAAAGGCGCCTTGAGCGGCCGCGGCATGCTGAACCTCGAGCTTGTTCTGCTGGACCGGATGGGCTTTGATCTGTCGAGCAACCCCTACGCGCTGAACGAAACGATCCGGATACTGATCCGCACCGCCTTCCCATTCGTGCTGCTGGTGGCGGTCGCCCTTCTGACCGCTTCCGACGACAAGGCCGGACTGGACAGGTTTTACGTGAAAATGAAAACGCCGGTGCTGCTGGACCGGCACGCCGACGCAGCGGAGCTGCAACGTTCCTATAACCAGGTTCACCGCTTCGACCACCGCAAGATCTTGCCGGGGTCCAACTGGGAGTTCGACCGTCCGAACAGGACGGACACGATCGGGTTCCTGATCGCGGTCGCCGGCGTCTTCGCCGTCATCGGCCTTTTCATGCTGCTGCTGTCGATTTGAAAATACCGTCAAGCCGCCGACGGAATCACCCTGCGGATCAGGCGGTTCAGCACCAACGGGGACAGCACCGAGGTTGCGATACACGTCATAACCATCGCCGAATAGATTCGTTCCGGTACGGGCCTGGCCTGCAGGTCAAGGCTGCGTTGCATTATCACCATGGCTATCTCAGCGCGCGGTATCATGCTAAGGCGATCAGGGCGGAATTGGCGCGGTCGTAGAAAAGCAAAGTCGGGGCGAAAGTGCCCAGGAATTTGCCCGCAAGAGCAGCCGCGATAAGAACCGCCGCGGGCGGCACCGCGGAACAACTATGACAAGGTCCTTACAGGAACAAGATAATTCTCTCTTACTGGTCAGAAGACTTTGTTGGGCCCCTGGGAACGGCGGTAACTAAACCTGTCAAGACAGCATTTCAAGCTCCTGATGTGATTTTTTTCACTGAGGGTCATTAGCCAGCACCAATCGATCATATGGCCGACCGTTGCGCATATGTATGGCGAAGACATCGATCTTGTCAGGCAGGTCTTCACCGGAGTCGTCAATTTCGGTATATGTCGTGCCGTTGAGTGTGATCGACATGCGCACAGTGCTCGAGGATAACCGCTCAAGGCTGATTGTCCACAATGACCACTCGCCGGGAGCAAGCCCAAAGCCCGGAATATAATCCATCAAACCAACGTTGTAGGTCATAAGATTATCTGCACTTGCGTATTTCTTGCCGAAATTGCCGGTCTTGTGAACTTCGTCGCGGCAATCGACCCAGCGGGTCGGGGTATCCGGGGCCATATTCGGTCCGAAGCGGAAATTGTAGCCTACGTAGCCTTCAAATATCGAGCCGAACACTCCCAAACCGTTCTCTTCCACATACTCTCCGTCTGACTCAAACAGGCCGGCGCGCATATCGCCGGTACCTGCGATGCATCGTATGTCCTCGGCGCAGCGGTCACAGATGAGGCAAGTATCTGGCGGGCAGTCATGCTTGCCATCAGTCAACCACCAGTAGGTAATCTCGACTTTATCACCTGTCTGGCTTAATCGCTGCTCCGGAATCCGGGTGATATACTGTTCTCCCGTCTCCCACCTTCCCTCGGGATCCCACTCCAGCTGGCCCAATGCGTTCACAAACGGTCCGCCTGTATGCGCGGAATAATACCACACTAGTCCATCCCACACGACGCCGACCTCGTTGTCGGCAATCGTATAGACGTATTCGGTCTTTGCCCCCATCAAGGCATTGGCACTGGAATTGGACATCGTTATCAGGATCGTTTCATGATCTTCCATTATTCCGTCATGGACCACTTCGATACCGATGTTATTGGTTGTTACGCCTGGGTCGAAAGTCAAGGTGCCGGCGGGCAGGGTATAATCCGTACCGCCACCTGTCGCCGTTCCGCCGGTGACGGCGTAGTCGACGGTAACCGTTTCGGCATAGGCCCACGACAGGTTCACCTCGACATTGACCGAAGTGACGCTTTCGTGGCCGCTGCCGGTAGCCGAAGCGAACGATATCCTGGGCCGTGGGTCCAGGATCTTGTATGTATGCCGTGGAATTGCACCCAGTTCCAGGTCCGGCCCGGTCGGATCGAAAAGTTCAATCTCTATTGTCTCGTCCAGTTCGTCGAGACTGTCGTTTACAATCTCAATCTCAATGACCTTGATGGTCTGGCCGGGGTCGAACTGCAACGTTGTGTCTCCACAGGGGACCTGCCATTCGGATACGCACATGCCATAGTCGCCGAAGTTGACGCTGCCGCTGGCGAGCACGTCGGCGCCCGGTGCGCTTGAAAGCCAGTTGGCCGTGATGACTGCAAGGTCGTGAATATCGACCAGGCCGCTACCGTCGAAGTCGCAGACGCATGGGGCGTAGAGTTCGTAATCCATACCTTCGCCCGTGGCCGTGCCGCCGGTGACCGCATAGCTGGCCGTGTATGTCTGGCCTGGTTCGGCACGGCTTACGACAACCGTGACCGAAGCGGGACTGACGGTTTCCAGTTGCTCCGAAGAGGCTGATTCGAACTCTACCGCGGCATCGAGGGGCGGCGCCCATATCCTTTTCCTGTCTCCATCGACATCTTCGATTTGGACAGGCCCGTAGCCTTCCAGCGGCCTTATATCCCAGTACGTGGGGTGGGACGGGTCGTACTGGTTGCCGTTGCTGACCTGGCCGGTCGTCATCTCGCCGGCGCCAACGTAGACCACCGCCCCGCGGTACCGGTAGGACTCGGTGTACGCGACTGTCATCGTACCTGCATACAGGTATATGACCTCGGGATTGGGGTCTAAGCTGTCGTCGGCGAAGTGGAAATCGCCGTTTATCGTGAAGGTGCCGCCGTTGAGGATGATGGTGCCGTTGTCTATGTCGGTGCGGCCGTTGATGGTCAGGTTGCCCCCTGGGCCGATGGTCAAAGTGTCGCCCGACAGGTTCGTCGGACCCCACGTCTGTGTGTCATTGACCTCCACGGCGCCGGCGACAGCGGTGAACAGCAATAGGCAAAGCCAGGACGGTTTTCGTGTTATCTTGCGCACAGCTATACCTCCAACTGTTTCGTAACTCTATTACTATACACGCAAGCAGAGTAAATTGTCAAGAAAAATCATCACCCTGATTGGTCATGCGCCGCAGGCTGCGGCCAACAGGGGAAGGATAAGCCGCCTGTTCATTTCTTTCGTCTTTTCACGGAAAAACATCGCCCCCCTTCGCACGCGGAGAATGCACGTATGTTTTCTTCGGGCGTGGCAGCTGGGGTTAACTCAATCGGGGAGACAGGATTTGAACCTGCGACCTCTGCGTCCCGAACGCAGCGCTCTAGCCAAGCTGAGCTACTCCCCGGGATAAAGGCATTATACAGCGCGGCGATCCCAAGCTCAAGGGGGCGGCGGGCGGCGCGGGGAAATGGACAAATGTCCACTGGGTCCATGCCGTCCACAATTCGCCCTGCCGCCCCGCCGCCGTCCTACAGCAGGTTCACCGGATCGATGTCGATCGACATTTTCACCGTCCGGTCCACAACAGCCTCCACCAGAAGCCGCCAGCAAAGACGCTGAAGCGGCGCGGCGGCGGACGCCCTGACGACTATCTGCATTCGGTGGAACCGCTGCAGGCGGGGTATCGGAGCCGGGACCGGCCCGCTGATGCTTACCACCTGTGCCTGCCTTTCGACGATCGAGTCGAGCACGCGGCGAACGGTTCCCGCAGCGGCTTCGAGCCTCTGGTAATCCTTGGCCCGCAGCACGAGCAACGCCATGCGGGAGAAAGGAGGCAGATTGCACGCCCTGCGGTGCTCGAGTTCCTCCGCGACAAAACCGGAAAAATCGTTTTTTATCGCAAATCTTATAGCCGGCTGCTCCGGCAGGAACGTCTGGATGAATACGGTCGACTCCTTCGGCGATCTGCCGGCGCGGCCTGAGACCTGGCATATCAACTGAAAAGTCCGCTCGTTGGCCCGGAAATCCGGCAGGTAAAGGCAGGTGTCGGCGCTTATGACGCCCACCAGAGTGACATTTGGAAAGTGCAGGCCCTTGGCCAGCATTTGCGTTCCCGCCAGAACGTCTATCCTGCCGGCCGCGAAGTCCCCCAGCACCTTGTAGTAATCCCGCGGGGACATCGAGTCGCTGTCCACCCGTACGACAGTCAACTCCGGAAACCTCAGGGCAAGTTCCTCCTCGAGCTTCTGCGAGCCAAGGCCCAACATCGTAAGAGCCGCGCCGCAGAGGGGACACCGGCGAGGGACCAGGGTCTCGGCAAGGCAATGGTGACAGGCCGCGTAGCCTCCTTTCATGTGCCGCCGGGCCACCGTGCCCACACCGAACACCGAACCGTCGGGCATTGGTGATTTGTGAAAGGTAAGCGCCACGTCGCAGTTGCGGCAACGCAGGGTATGCCTGCACGAGGGGCAAAAAACGAAATTGCTGTAGCCGCGCCTGTTCAGCAACATTATTGCCTGGCCGCCCGCGTCAACCGTCCGGCGGAGGGATTCCGCCAGCGGCTCGCTTATCAGATCGCCCCTTCTGCGAACGGACCTCCGGTTTCCCATGTCCACGAGCCTCATCCTCGGCATCGGCAGGTTCATCACCCTCCTAGGCAGCTCGACCAATGTAAAATGAGCCTTCTTACGGCAGTTGGCCAGCGTTTCCAGCGATGGCGTGGCGCTTCCGAGAATACAGTGGGCCCCGGCGAGCTGCGCCCTCTTTATCGCCACGTCCCTGCCGTGGTAGCGAGGGGCGGTATCCTGCTTGTAGCCGCTGTCGTGTTCCTCATCAACGACGATAAGACCGAGACTGGACACGGGGGCGAAAACCGCCGAGCGAGCGCCTATTACCACGTTCGCCTCGCCCGATTTTATCCGACGCCACTGATCGTTGCGCTGGGCGGCCGTAAGGGCCGAATGCATCAAGGCGATGTTCCCGAACCTTGAGCTGAACCTCTGAACGGTCTGGGCGGTAAGCGCGATCTCCGGCAGCAGCACGATGGCCTGCCTCTTGGCGGAAAGGGTTTTTTCTATGGCCCGCATGTACAATTCGGTCTTGCCGCTGTCGGTAACACCGTGCAGTAGCGTAACCGAGAACCCGCCGGCTTCGATTCCCGCTTTTATATGGGCGAAGGCCTTTCTCTGGTCCGAATTAAGTTCTATAACCGGCGATTCCATACCGAGCCCGCCCGGGACCACGGGCAGGGACTTGAACACGGTCCTTTCCACGAAGGCAACGATCCTTTTGGCGGCCAGGTTTTTCACGGGCAGCCGGGTGCACCCCACGTCCGAAAGCAAAACCGCCTCATCGACAGCCCGCTTAGGTTCGCAGGCCCGTTCGCGGCGAAGGTAATCTATGACCCGGCGCTGCTTTTTACCGGTGACCCGAGCCTGCCGGATAACAGGTTCATCCGCCGCGAGGTAGACGTACCTTCGCGTTTTGGCGCCTACGGCCCTCTTCACCGCCGAGGGTACCATGGCCGACAAGACCTGCCCGATACCGCAGATGTAGTAGCTGCCCATCCACCCTGCCAGCGACAGCAGTTGCCGATCAAGAAGCGGCTCGGCATCCATTACGGAGGCGACCTTTTTCAATCTGAAAGGACACCCACTCCTGCCGACCTGCGGTCCGGCGGGAAACTCCACGCAAAAGGCGCTCTCGATCCGGTCGCGCCTGCCGAACGGGACCTGCACTCTCTGACCGGGAGAAACCGGCCCCAGTTCGCGCGGCAGCAGGTAATCGAAGAGCTTGTCCAGCGGCGCGTCCACGGCAACGCGAATCACGGTTCCGGCTTCGGCATCAAGCGGATCGAACAGGCTTTCCCGGTCGTTTTGGGTCATTGCGAGCGTATGTGCTTAGCCAGCGTCTTTCGCCAAGCAATTCAACAGGGGGCGGTATCGGTATCGGAAGTTCGATTACGATTACGTGCACGGGTACGGGTACGGGCCATCCCTGAACTCTGAAATCTCTTACTATACCGATTCCGACGACAACCGCCCCGGTTGCCAACAGGCTAAACACATACATACCAGCGGCCGGCCCTCGGCCGACTATTCGCTTTTCATGTACGGGTACCGGAAGTCGCGCGGCGGCAGGAACGTTTCTTTTATCGCCCTCGGCGAAACCCACCTCTCGAGATTCAACCAGCTTCCGGCCTTGTCGTTGGTTCCGGATGCGCGGGTCCCGCCGAAGGGTTGCTGAGCGACCACCGCCCCGGTGGGCTTGTCGTTAACATAGAAGTTGCCCGCGGCGTGCCGAAGCACATCCATCGCCTTTACGACCGCGCCGCGGTCGAGAGCGAAGATGGAACCGGTCAGCGCATACGGAGACGTCTTGTCGCAAAGCTCCAGCGTCTGGGCATACTCGGCCTCGGGGTATACATATACCGTCAATACGGGCCCGAATATCTCCTCGGTCATGAGTTTCGACATGGGATCTTCGCTGGCCACAATCGTCGGCTCGATGAAGTATCCAACCGAACTGTCGTAGTTTCCACCAGCAATGATTTCCAGTCCGGCGGAACTCTTTGCGTATTCGATGTAGCCGCTGATCGTTTCGAAGGCTTTCTGGTCTATGACCGCACCCATGAAATTGCCGAAGTCGGTCACGTCGCCGAATTTGACGCCCTTGATCTCATCGAGCAGACGCTGCTTGACGGCCGGCCAGATGGTGTCCGGAACATACATCCTAGAGGCCGCCGAGCATTTCTGCCCCTGGTACTCGAAGGCCCCCCGCAAAACCGCCGCCACCAAGGCCTCCTGGTCGCAGCTGCAGTGTGCGAATATGAAGTCCTTGCCGCCGGTTTCACCGACAATCCTCGGGTATGAGACATATTTGCGGATGTCCGAACCGACAGCCAGCCAGATGGTTGAAAACACGTATGTGCTGCCCGTAAAGTGTATCCCGCCCAACCTTACGTCGTCCAGCGCCGGAGGCCCGACTATCGGTCCCGGACCCGGAATCATGTTGATTACACCGGCAGGCATGCCGGCCTCCTCGAGTATCTTCATTATGTAATAAGCCGGCAGCACTGCAGTTGATGCCGGCTTCCACACCACCGTGTTGCCCATGAGGGCCGGCGCGGTGGGCAGATTTCCGGCTATCGAGGTGAAGTTAAAAGGGGTCAGCGCCAATACAAAACCGTCCAGGGGCCTGTGCTCCATGTAGTTCAGAACCCCCGGCGAGGAGATCGGCTGGTCGCCGTAAACCTCCTCCATGAAATGGGGATTGAACCGCCAGAAGTCTATAAGCTCGCAGGCCGAGTCTATTTCCGCCTGGTTCGGCGTCTTGCTCATGTTCAGCATGGTTGCGGCATTGAGAAGCTGGCGGTATTTGCCGGCCAGCAGTTCAGCGGCCTTCAGCAGCACCACCGCCCTTGATTCCCACGGCATCCGGCCCCATTGATGCCTGGCCTCCTGAGCGGCGTCAACGGCCTTCTTGACGAACAAGGCGTTTGCCTGGTGGTAGGTGCCGAGCCGGTGCCCGTGGTCATGCGGGCAGCGGATGTCGGCGAGCTTGCCGTCCCTGACTTCGCGGCCGCCGATTATCATGGGAACGTCCGCCTGCTCGGAAAGCATCTGCTTGAGCCGGCCGGAAAGCTCCGCCCTCTCCGCCGAGCCCGGGGCGTAACCCAGAATCGACTCGTTTTTCGGCCGCGGAATTCGAAAAATGCCGTTGAACATGGAAAAACCTCCTGAAAATGCAGGTTCAACCGTAACAAAGAACCGGGATTTTCCGGCGCGGCGCCGCAGAAGTCAACAGTTTTCACCGGCAGGCGGCCCTGTGCTCGTGCCCGCAATTGTGCCCGCGGTCGAGGAAGAAGCCAGGACGGCATGGACGAAGTGGACGGGGGCACCTGTCCACCTTAGTCCATCTAGTCCATTTCGTCCACGTTGTCCACACCGCTGCCGATTTCGATATAAAAAAGGTACCTGGTACCTTTTTTCTTCCGAATGCTGTATCCTTGAACCGCCAGTGCCATGGATAAATTCACCTTAAAAACCGCCTTCACCCCCGCTGGTGACCAGCCGCGGGCCATACGAAAATTGGTCGACAACCTCCACGCCGGGCGGAAGTTTCAGACGCTTATGGGCGTTACCGGAAGCGGCAAGACATTCACCATGGCCAATGTCATAGAACAGATCAACCTGCCCACCCTCGTGATATCACATAACAAGACCCTGGCAGCCCAGCTGTATGAGGAATTTAAAGAGCTGTTCCCTGAAAACGCGGTCGAGTACTTCGTAAGTTACTATGACTATTACCAGCCGGAGGCTTACATACCGCAGAGGGACATATACATAGAGAAGGACGCCTCCAAAAACAACGATCTTGACAGATTGAGGCTAAGCGCCACGATGAGCCTTTCGACCAGGAAAGACTGCATCGTCGTGGCATCGGTGTCCTGCATCTTCGGTCTTGGCTCACCGGAGGACTACAAATCCAGCGTGGTGTCGGTGCGAACCGGTGAAAGGATCGAAAGGAACGATCTGCTGGGGCGGTTCGCCGACCTGCAGTACACCAGGAACGATGTCGAGTTCGACCGGGGCAAGTTCAGGGTTCGGGGGGACGTTGTGGAGCTGTATCCGTCGTACGAATCGTTCGCGGTTCGGATAGAGTTCTTCGGCGACACCGTCGAGAAAATAAGCTACGTAAACCCCGTTTCCGCCGAAACACTGGCCGTGGAGAAACAGGTCTTCATATACCCCGCCCAGCACTACGTGATGCCGGCCGACAGAATAGAGGCGGCGACCTCCGGCATCAAAAACGAGCTTGATGAAAGGCTCGCCGAGCTGAAGGCGCAGGGCAAACTGCTGGAGGCGCAGCGACTGGCCGCGCGGACGATGTATGACATCGAAATGCTCAAGGAAATAGGCTACTGCAGCGGCATAGAGAACTACGCAAGGCACCTCTCCGGCCTCAGGCCCGGGGCGCGCCCGTACACCCTGCTGGACTACTTCGGCGGTGATTTTCTGTTGTTTTTGGACGAATCGCACGTGACCATACCGCAGCTGCGGGCAATGTGGGCGGCCGACAGGAACAGGAAAATGATCCTGGTGGACCATGGCTTCAGGCTTGGCAGCGCGCTGGATAACAGGCCGCTGCGGTTCGAGGAATTCCGCGACAGTTGGCGCAAGGTTGTATTCGTTTCGGCCACGCCGGGACCTTTCGAACTGGAACTGTGCGGCAACGAGGTGGTCGAACAGATAATCAGGCCGACCGGGCTGGTGGACCCCCAGATATTGATTCACCCTGCGAAAGACCAGGTTCCGCACCTGCTGACCATTGTGAATTCGCTGGTCCGGTCCAGTCACCGGATGCTGGTTACGACCCTGACCAAGAAAATGGCCGAGGACCTGGCGGGGTTTATCTCGCAAAAAGGCTTTAAGTGCAAATACTTGCACAGCGATATAGACACGCTTGACAGAATAGAGATACTGGCCGCTCTGCGCCGCGGAGACTTCGACGTACTGGTGGGCGTGAACTTGCTCCGGGAGGGCCTGGACCTTCCCGAGGTCTCCGCGGTGGCGATCCTCGACGCGGACAAGGAAGGGTTCCTGCGGAGCCGGACCTCCCTGATCCAAACTATCGGCAGGGCAGCCAGGAACGTCGCCGCAACGGTATACCTCTACGCCGACACCGTGACCGCATCGATACAAAAAGCTGTTGACGAAACCGAGAGGCGCCGTAGAATTCAAATCAGGTACAACAAAGAACACGACATCAAACCCGAAACGATCAAAAAGGAAATCCGCAGAGCGATTCTGCAGCAGATAAGCGCCAGGAGAAAGGCGCAAACCGCTGTAAGCTCCGGCGAGGGCGAATACGACAGGATCCAACTCGCCGAGGAAATGACCCGGGAAATGTACCAGGCAGCCGAAAACCTTGATTTCGAGCGGGCGGCGGCCCTGCGGGACCGACTGCAGGAACTGAGCAGCCTGCCCGAATTCGTGGTGCTGGATTCGAAAAGAAAAAGAGACTTCAAAAAACGAAGCTCACACCTTTCCGGGGGAGGAAAAACGAGGAAGATCCGCAAATGAAAAAAATCGACATGGAAAGCGTAAGACCTCTCATGGACCTGGCCATAGCCGAGGACCTCGGCCGCGGCGACCTGACCACCGAGTTGTTTTTTAGGAACAATACCCAAACCAAAGCGCACATAATAAGCCGCGAGGAGATCGTCATCTGCGGAATGGATATCGCCAGGGAAATCCTCAATCGTTTCGACAAGAAACTCGAACTCAAAGTACTGCGGGAGGACGGATGTGTCGCTCACGTGGGCTGCAGGATAGCAGCCGTGGAAGGCCCGCTGTGCTCGATGTTGACCGCCGAGAGGGTGATGCTCAACTTCCTGCAACGGCTTAGCGGGATAGCCACTACCACACGCAAGTACGTACAGGCGGTAAAGGGTACGAAGTCGAAAATATACGATACCAGAAAGACCACGCCCGGCTGGCGGGCACTGGACAAGTACGCGGTTCGCTGCGGCGGCGGCTACAATCACCGCCACGGCCTCTACGACGGAATACTTGTCAAGGACAACCACCTGGCGCAGCTGGGCCGGAATTTTTACCCGAAACTCAAAAGAATCATAGAAAACGCCAGAAAGGTAAGGACGGTCAAGTTCATCGCCGTGGAGGTGGACCACGTCGATGACCAGCTGAACCACGTCCTCAAAATCCCCGGAATAGATATCGTATTGCTGGATAACATGGGGCAGTGGCAGCTTAAGCATGCCGTGGAAATGAAAAAGGCCATGCTCGGTTCGAGGAAAAAACCACTGCTGGAGGCCTCGGGCAACATAACCCTCCATACCGTATCAGCTATAGCTCAATGCGGCATCGACCGAATCGCCGTAGGTGCCATTACGCACTCAGCCACATCGGTCGACATCGCACTGGACCGGTAGGTATATCAAACGGCAAATTTAAAATGGCAAATATATGGAGCCGCTGCGCGGGGATTGTTATTTGCCATTTAATATGTAATTTTGCTATCTGATCTTTGCTATTCCTTTATGGATGTTGATCGCATAAGAGTGAGTCTTGCCACCGAACGTGTCGGTCGCGAGATCATGGTTCTGGAAAGCATCGGCAGCACGAACGACGCGGCCGGCCGTTACGCCGGCCGGAATCAGTACGACGGGCTTGCGGTATTCGCGGAAGAGCAAACCGCCGGCAGAGGCAGAACCGGAACCAGGTGGTATGGCGGCAGGCGGCAGAGCATTCTGTGCTCCGTTCTACTGGTCGACGAGCAGGCCGGCGGCGAGTTGCTGTCGCTGGCCGCAGCCGTGGCGGTCGCCGAATGCGTCGGAAAACTTGGCCGTGACCATGCGATGATAAGATGGCCCAACGACGTGATGGTAGGCGGCAGGAAGATCGCCGGGATACTCCTGGAGTCCACGATGCCGTATAGGTCTGCAAAAGCTCCGGATGGCAGCAAGGGCGTCGTTAATCCCAGTTACGTCATAGGTATCGGAATAAACTGCCACCAGAAACCCGAGTCTTTTCCGGCGCAGCTGCGGGTCTCGGCTACAAGTATCGACATCGAGACGGGTTCGGTTTGCGACCGCGAATCGACAGCGCGGAACCTGTTGAGTTCACTGGACCACTGGCTTTGTGTCGCGGCCCGATCGCAAGCGGTACTGATGGATCGATGGCGAAACAGGAGCATGCTGCTGGGCCAGCGCATCCGTCTGGCTCATCGCGGCCGCAGCTTCGCCGGCAACTGCATCGGCGTGGACCCGCAAAAAGGCCTGATCCTCCAGCTCGAAAGGGGCGGAGTAAGAATATTCGATGCCGCCCACACGAGAATAGTGCCATGAAACTGAATTCAACCGCTGGAGACATTGAAATCCTCGACCTCGGATTGATCGATTTTGCCGAGGCCCTGAACCTGCAGCATTCCCTGGTGGAACGGCGGCTGGCCGGGATAATACCGGATACGGTTATTATCGCCGAACATTCTCCGGTGATAACCCTCGGCGCCAGGCAGACCGCCAACAGGCTACTGGCCGACAGCCAGACCCTGCGGCTGCGGAATATACCCGTGGTCAGGATTAGAAGGGGCGGAGGCGCCACCGCCCACAATCCGGGACAGGTCATTGCTTATCCGATCATGAATCTGGGCCGGCTCGGAGGAGGTGTCTCAGCCTACGTCCGCAGGCTCGAGGAGGCCGCCGCCGAGCTGGTTACCTCTCTCGGCGTGTCCTGCCGAAGGCGGCACGGCCTGCCCGGGATATGGACGGACGAAAGGAAAATCGCCTCGGTCGGGGTGCGCGTGAGGCGGCAGGTGACGTACCACGGGGTGGCCGTCAATATAAGCAACGACCTGGGCATATTCGACCTGCTGGTTCCGTGCGGGCTTGAAAACGTGAGGATGACCTCGGTCGCCGCGGAAACCGGCGACATACCGCCCATGAGCGAAGTCAGGCGGCTTTTCGCCGGGATAATCAGGCGGGTGCTCGAAGAAGAATCCAGAATACACAATAGCGCGGTCGAGATGGACAATGTGGACTAAACGGACTCAATGGACCCAATGGACGGACCGGACGGATACGCTTGTCCACTTGTCCACTTCGTCCATGTCGTCCACTTCGTCCACACCGGTACTGATTCCCGGGAGGCTGGGACGATGATCCCCGTGTCTCGAAACTCACTCGGCCCCACCGGGCGGAAACTACCGCCGTGGCTGAAAAGGCCCCTGCCCTCCGGAGAGGTCTTCGAAAGGACCGAGGCCATTATCAGGAAACTCGGCCTGGAAACCATCTGCTCCAGCGGCAACTGCCCCAACCGGGGCCTGTGCTGGTCCCGAGGTGCGGCCACGGTTATGATACTGGGCAAGACCTGCACAAGAAACTGCTCTTTCTGCTCGGTGGCCAAGGGAAACCCCTCAACAGTCGATCCGACGGAACCGGCCCGAGTGGCAAAAATGGCCGTCCTGCTCAACATCGATTACCTGGTCATAACAAGCGTGACCCGCGATGACCTGCCGGACGGCGGGGCAGCGGCATTCGGACTCTGCGCCGAGGCCGTAAGGCGGGCCAGGCCTGATACAACAGTGGAGCTGCTTACGCCGGACTTCGCCCGCTGTCGCAATCAAGCCGTCGAAATTCTCTCCGGATACCTGCCCTTCGTCTTCTCACACAACATCGAGACGGTGCCGCAGCTTTACCCCATGGTGCGGCCGGGGGCTGATTACCGCCGTTCGCTGCGCCTGCTGGCGGCGGCGAAGGGAAAGTTCGGAGGCGGCATTACCATAAAGTCGTCTATGATGCTCGGCCTGGGTGAAAGTGATGAACAAGTCGAGGCCTCACTGCGTGACCTGCGGAAAGCCGGCTGTGACGGCGTGACACTGGGACAATACCTCAAGCCGTCGCGCAACTCAGTCGAGGTCGCTGATTACGTCCACCCGGACAAATTCGACTATTGGGGCCGCAAAGCGACCGAACTGGGATTTTCCATTGTAATGTCCGAACCTTTCGCCAGGAGCAGCTACCGGGCCGCCAAGCTGATCCGTGGCTAAAAAAGAGGCCGCTCCGCGGACTGGCCTGTGGCGAACCGCGGATGGATCGCGCAGGCAACCTTCACCACGTCGGCCATCTCGGCGACGTCGTGCACACGCACCATCGAGACCCCCGCCTCCGCGCACAACGCAACGGTCGCGGCCGTTCCGAAAAGCCTCTGCAAAGGATCCCCGCGGCCTGTCAGGTGCCCCAGGAAGCTCTTGCGGCTTGTCCCCACCAACACTCTGTAGCCAGTGGCCACGAACCTGTCTATGTGCCTCAAGAGCGCCAGGTTGTGTTCGACCGTCTTGCCGAAGCCTATTCCGGGATCTATGAAGATGACCTCCCGGTGAATGCCGAAACTCTCAGCCCTGCGGGCCCGTTCGACCAGGAAATTCAAAACCTCGGCCACAACGTCGTCGTACCGGCAATTTCGCTGCATGGTGCCCGGCTCGCCGCGCATGTGCATCAAAACAACCGGAACCTCCCTTTCGGCGGCGAGCCGGCACATCCGCTCATCCTGCAGCGCCGTCACATCGTTTATCATCGCCGCTCCCGCGTCAAGGGCTGCGCGGGCCACGCGGCGGTTCCGCGTGTCTATGCTCACCGGGACGTGGGTTTTGGAAGCGACCGACTCTATGACACCCGTGACCCTGCGGATCTGCTCGTCGGCGGGTACCGAGGCCGCGCCGGGCCTGGTCGACTCCGCGCCTATATCGATGACCGAGGCGCCCTGCCGCGCCATTTCGATCGCCCGTTCGCAGGCACGAGGGCCGTCCAGATACAGACCGCCGTCACTGAAAGAGTCCGGTGTGACGTTCAACACACCCATCAACAGGCAGCCGGCTGATAAATCCAGCCGGCCGGACGGCCACTCGACAATATCCGCTCGCGTGATCTTTTTCATTATGCCAATATGGTTTCAATCCACGACAAAGCCGACGCCCGAGAGCATCCGCCGCAACCGGCTGTGGCCCTTGTCGAGAATCACCCTGGTGTTTTGAAACTCCCGTCGAACGGGATAGTTTTTGCGTATCCTCGCAAACGCTTCGCATCTTCGGGGCCGCGGCATGTCCGCAACCGCCCGCAGAACCGAACCGTCTTTCTCGATGTCGTAGACTTTCCGTACCGCCTCCGCCAGAACCTCTTGTTCGCCGCCTGCCGCGGCGGGCTTGATCAGCGGAACCGCCGGAGGCGGAAGAAGAGAACCGACGTCGCAGCCGCGATCAAAATTGAAATACCGCCGTGCCGCCTCGCATACGATAGCCGTACCGGCAGCCTTGCCGTCCAGCGAATAACCCGCTATGTGGGCCGTGGCGATGTCGGCCGCTTCCAGCAGGCCCGTATCTATGTCGGGTTCACCCTCCCAGACATCGATAACCGCGGCCGCCGGATTGCCACGACCCAGTGCCCGCTTGAGTGCGGCGCCGTCTGTCACCGCCCCCCGGGCGGTGTTGCAAAAAACCGCTGTCTTTTTCAGGGATTTAAAAAAAACATCCCCGCACAGGTGAAAGGTCTTGTCAGGACCCTCGAAAGTCAAAGGAGTATGAACCGTTACGAATTCGCAGTTTAAAATCCGCTCGATATCATGGTATTTCGCCATGCCGGTCTTTCTCTTCAGCGGCGGGTCGTTCAAAAGAACTTCCATGCCGAGAGCCGCGGCCTTTTGTGCCACCCTGCCGCCGACGTTTCCCGCGCCTATGATTCCAAGTGTTCGCCCCTCCAGCGCCATGGCCCGCTTCCCGGCCACCGCCAGCAGAGCGGCTATGACGTATTCGGCGACAGAGTTGGCGTTGCACCCCGGCGCCGAAGCGAAGCCGATGTTTCTCTCCTGGAGGTAAGCAAGGTCCACATGATCGAAACCGATCGTGGCGGTGGCCACAAAACCTACCCGGCTCGATTCCAACAGTCGCGCGTCGACGCGGGTCACGCTCCTTACGACAAGGATATCAGCCTCGGAAACGCTCGCGGCATCCATACGGCCGGCGGGCATGACCTCCACCGTGCCGAACGACGAAAAGCATTCCTTCACGAAAGGTATATTCTCGTCCGCCACTACCTTCACACTCATTCTCCTTCCGCCGGCTGCACGGGCCTCAATCGAGGCCGTAAAGGCGGGCCAGAACCTTGATCGGATGCGAGACAATACAGTCGCTGATGTGCTCGATCTGCATCTTGCAGGCGGCACATTCAGTCAGAACGTATCTTGTCGGAGCCCGTGCAAGGGCCCGCGCCAGCGGTCTGGCGATATCCATTGAAAGTGCGAATTTCTCCTCCTGCATCCCGAACGTTCCGGCAAGCCCGCAGCAGCCCGCGTCGAGTTCCTCGACGTCCGCGCCGGCGAGTTCCCGCAGCAGTTCCACGGCGGGCGGCTCGCCGCCCTGTGCCGGCAGGTGACACGGCCGGTGGTAGACAAAGCTGCGGTCGGGACGATGGGCCGGCTTTTTCAAATCGCCGGCCCGGAACAGGTCCAGGAGATACTCCATCAGCTCCACCGTACTTTCCGAAACCGCCGCGGCGCCGCGGTTCCGCACAAAGTGCCTCGCTTCTGTTTTCAGCGCCAGCGCGGCGCTGGGCTCCGAACAGACGATTCTGACCCCCGGCCGCGATCGGATCATTCCGGCCAGGTGCCGGCAGTTGTACTCCAGGTCCCTGCGGGCGGTCTTGACGCTGCCGTAGACCATCGCGGGAAGCGGCACCGGCCGCTGCTTCGGCAAAATCACCTCGATGTCGTTATGCCTCAAAACACCGACAACAGCATAGCCCAGCTCGTGGTCGTTGTAGTTGGCGTAGGTATCGACAAAATAAGCGGCCGCGGCGACCGGTTTCTTCAACGGTTCACAGGCCGCCAGGAACCTGCGGCCCGCAGCAAGAAAAGTACCCCGCTCGAACCGCGGCAGCTTCCTTTCCGCCGCGAGCCTGCCGGCCGTCGAGACCATCCACCTGACCGCCCCGATGTTCATAACATAATTGGACAGAGGCGCCAGCAGGCTGCCCGCCGCACTGAGCCGGCGGTTGTTCGAAAGCAGCGACTCGGCGCGATTGAGGCCCTTGCGCTTCACGTACTGCGAGCGGACCAAAGCGACAAGCGATGAAACGTCCACCCCGGACGGGCACTGAACCGAACAGGCCTTGCAGTTGATGCACAAATCCATGAACTTCTTGAACTGCGGCGATTCGAAGTCATCCTCGGACAAACGTCCGGTCATCCAAAACCGAATGAGATTTGCTTTGGCGCGGGAGCTGCCTGCCTCTTCTCCGACCGCGCGGAAAACCGGACACATCCTTAACTCCGGGTCCCGGGAAACACACAGCCCGCAGCCGCTGCACCGGTCGATCTGATCGGCAAGCTCGCCGCCCTCAAAACACATGTCGCCGGCGAGTCTTTCAGGCAGCGGCCTTGCGGCCTTCAGGTTTCGCGACATAAGTTCCTCGGCCCCGCGGTCGGTTATGAGCTTGCCGGGATTGATTATATTTTTAGGGTCGAATATTTCCTTGATACGGCAAAGCAGCCCGTAAAACTCGTCGCCGTACTGCCGCCTCAAAAAAGCCGCCCGCACCAGTCCGTCGGCGTGCTCCCCGCTTACAGCGCCGCCCAGGGACCAGGCCAGAGAAAAAACCTCGTTGGCCACAGCGATCATGGTTTCGACGTCCGCGGGATCGGAAAGATCCAAGTACGGCCGCACGTGAAGTTCGCCGTCGCCGGCGTGGCCGTAGAAACACATCTGGAGGCCGTAGTCCGCGAAGATCTTTCTCAGTGCGGTGACGTACTCGGCCAACCGGTCGTTCGGCACCGTAACATCCTCAATAAAAGGTACCGGCCTTTTTTTACCGCCAGTTCTGTACAGCAGCGGCACGGCATCCTTGCGCAGCCGCCAGAGCCGCTTTTGTTCTTTCTCGCCGGCCTCGATTCTGCGGGCGGACGCAATCCGCCCCACTGCCGCGTCTATTTCGGCGATTTTCGCCGCGGCCTCGTCCGGACTGGATCCGGTTTGCTCGACCAGCAGCACTACGGCGGCGCCGGTTCTTATAATGTCGCGGTACTGCGGCAGCGCCTC
>Ga0180434_10001029_pt1 | contig 40787 bp, 40 predicted proteins | sample SS_ome_7_FD_132453 | JGI IMG/M metagenome (GOLD analysis project Ga0180434, IMG submission 132453) | Hypersaline lake sediment archaeal communities from the Salton Sea, California, USA - SS_1_D_2 metaG | ecosystem: Environmental > Aquatic > Non-marine Saline and Alkaline > Hypersaline >... | reverse complement strand
TATATTATCCATTTTGTTTCAGCGATATACAAGATTATTTACAGGAACCATTATATGAACATTTTTCTTGTTTTTATTTTTTATTTTAATCGCCATTTTTCACCCATTAAGGCGAGCCGATCTAGCAGCATCTGCTTCGTTACAGGACATTCGTAGTGAAGGACCACGACTTCATGCCCTGTGCCTTGCATCTGCAGCAACCTCGACTCGTGAATAATCCAGGTTAATTATATTATATTTTTTCATGCTCTTGAAATCTGAGTTGTTATAAGATTATAATTTAACCTATAAATGAAAGAGACAAAATTATTTGTTTATCCCAAAGGAAGGGATTCCTTCAGTTATGACTTTGAAGAAGAAAAAGTATCTATGGGTCGATCCGGGGATAATGACATACCAATCCCAGATCCTTTTTGTTCCAGTTTTCATGCTCAAATAGTACGATCAGGAAAGGACTTCATCCTTAAAGATAATGAGAGCAAAAACGGGACTTTTTTAAACGGAGAAAAGATAAAGTCAGAAGTCAAGTTAAAAGAGGGAGATGAAATACTTATTGGCTCGACCCGAATAGTTTTTGATAAAAAACTGTCTACGAATGTTGAATTCACAGACTCTCCTTCTTCTTCCCAAAATGTAAACACCATCATGCATCTTGAGGATGTGCTTAGAAAACCAGATGTCAGCACCACCATTGAAGCTACAGAAAGAGCCATAGATATTGAGAAAATCAAACAAGAGCATAAAGTGCTGTCAGTCATCAGCGAAGTCAGTAAAACCCTTGTGCTGCATAAACCTTTAGGTGAACTATTGGAATATATCATGGATTTGATATGTGAAAATTTGCCTATGGACAGGGGAGTATTGATGATCAAAGAGGGAAATCCAGTACAATTTATTCCAAAAGTGGTACGTGTGAATAACGCCAGTCTCATGGATAAGAAAATAAATTTAAGCCAGAGTATTGTAGATATGGCGGTTAATAAACATTCTTCTATTCTCGTTTCTGATGTACAGGCAGATCCCAGATTTAAAGCTCAGGAAAGTGTGATAAGATTTAATATCAGCTCAGCGATGTGTGTACCCCTTTGGAATAACAAAGAAATCATAGGGATCATATATTCAGATCGGATTTCTTTGAGCAAACAGTTTAATGAAGAAGATCTGAAACTTTTGACTTTGTTATCAAATCTGGCAGCAGTAAAGATCGAGAATTCAAGGTTGATTGAGAAATCCATAGAAAAAGAGAAAATGGAAAAAGAGTTGGATTTAGCATCTAAGATACAAAGAGATTTTCTTCCAAAAAAGGACCCGAAAATAGAAGGGTATGAGATTTCTGGAACAAACATCCCTTGCTACCAAGTAGGGGGAGACTACTATGATTATATTTTTGTCGACGAACACCGCATTGGTATCGCTATTGGAGATGTTTCCGGTAAAGGGGTAGGGGCTTCTTTGTTGATGGCTTCATTGAGAGCTTCACTTCATTCTGAAGTCAGTAAAGAATGCACCATTGAAGATATGGCCACACGATTGAACGAATTTGTCAACAAAAGCTCAGCTATAAATTCTTTCATCACTTTTGTCTTTCTGGAAATAAATAAAGAAACAGGGCACTTTAAGTATGTCAATGCAGGGCATAATCATCCTATTGTTATCAATAAAAAAGGGAAAGTATCTTTTTTGGAAAGCTGTGGTCTAAGTTTGGGTATGTTTCCTTATGTCTCTTATGTAGAAAAAGAAGGTCAATTAGATTCTGGTGATATGATTGTCCTTTATACCGATGGTATTACAGAGAGCCGGAATAAGAAGAAGGAAGAATTTGGAGAAAAAGGCTTGAAAAATTTCATAAAAAAACAGTGTAATAAAGACTCCTCAGTCATTATGGATGAGTTGTTCAAACACCTCCATGAATTTACCTCCGGAGCAGAAAGAATGGATGATATGACTGCTGTGATTATCAAAAGAAAATAATAGGTTAAAGGTGAAATGTGAATAGTGAAAAGAGAACAATTTTTTTAGATTTCACATTTCACCTTTCCCCTTTCCCCTTTCACATTTACCATTATTTATAAAGTTTTTGAGGTTGCGGGCAGCTTTTTTTCCGATAAGGTCGATGATTTCACTCATAGGAGCATGAATGATATTTTTTATACTACCGTGTTTTTCGAGAAGAGCTGATTTGCGTTTGGGCCCTATTCCTGGTATTTCATCAAGATAAGATTCAAAACTTTTAACTTTGCGCCGCTTTCGATGATAGCTGATAGCAAAACGGTGAGCTTCGTTGCGGATGAATTGAAGGAGTTTTAAAGCCGAAGATGTTTTATCTAATTTGATTCCTTCTTCTTTTGGATCTGTATATATAATTTCTTCTCTTTTTGCGATTGAAATAACAGGAATCTTTATAAGATTAAGCTCATAAAGAATTTGTTTGGCAGCGCTAAGCTGGCCTTTTCCTCCATCTATAAGAATAAGGTCAGGTAGTTTTAGGTGAGTTTCAGTTAATTTTTTGTATCTTCTATACACCACTTCTTGAATGCTGTGGACATCGTCAGCACCTCTGACTGTTTTGATTTTAAATTTTCTGTATTCTTTCTTATAAGGCTCTCCTTCTTTAAACACCACCACGGAGCCTACAGATTCTTTTCCTCCTGTATTTGAAATATCAATACCTTCTATTATATTGGGAAGTGATTTTAGGTTGAATATCTTCTGCAATTCTCTTAAGGGGTTCGGTTTTATTGTTTTTTTAAGAAGGATCATTTCCGCATTTCTGGTGGCTAGGTCTACGATTTTTTTATTATTTCCTCTCTTTGGGATCTGGAATTGAATGGCTTTTTTTCCTAATCGTTTCGTTTTTCTATTGAGTGTATCCATTCTAATGGGTTCAAAAGGAAGAAGAATTTTGTCAGGTAGGTCTGTTCTATTTGAATAGAATTCAATTAATTGGTTATAAAGGACTTTTTTATCAGACATTTTCTTTGTTTTCAAAGTCCAGCTTGAGGATTCTATGACTTTTCCTTTCCGCATCCGAAAGAAATATAAAACAGCTGTATGTTGTTTTCTATAGAAGCCAAAAATATCTTTATCCTCTTTTTTAACAGAGATGATCTTAGGTTTGAGATTGATCTGGTCAGTAGAACGAATCAAGTCTCTTAATTGTTTGGCTTGTTCAAAATCTCGTTTTTCTGAAGCCTTGATCATCCTTTTCTTTATTTTATTCTTCAGCTTTTCAGTCTTTCCTTCTAAGAAAAGAAGGGCATTGTTTGCATTTTCATTATATTCAGATTCATTGATATAACCCACACAAGGGGCTGCACATTGATTTATGTCATATTCCAAGCAAGGTCTTTTTCTTCTGCCCGGAATCTGTTCTTTACAGCTTCTTATGCCAAATTGTTTGTTAATAAGCATTATCGCTGCACGAGCTACGGAGGCTGGTGTGAAAGGGCCGAAATATCTTGCTTTGTCTGGTTCTGTTCTTCGACATAAATATACTCCTGGATATTCATCTTGAACAGTCAGCTTAATGTAAGGATAACTTTTGTCATCTTTTAATCTCAGGTTGAATTTCGGCTGGTGCTGTCTGATAAAATTGTTCTCAAGAAAAAAGGCTTCCCGTTCCGAGTCCGTAACAATGAAGTCGATTTTATGTGTTTCATTCAGTATGCTTTTTATTCTTGGGTCAGAACGAGAAAAAAAATAGGATTTCACCCGGTCTTTTACAGATCGGGCCTTTCCGATATATATTGTTGTGTTGTTTTGATCTTTGAACAAATATATCCCTGGTTTTGAGGGAAGCTTATGAGCGGCTCTTTCAAGTTTTTGTTTTTGTTTATCTTTCATATCAAGCATTTTTCACTTCAAATTTTTGAAGTTCATACAATTGGTCACGGTATTTAGCGGCTCTTTCAAATTCAAGCTTTTTTGCTGCATTATTCATCATCTTTTCTAATTGAGTGATTTTTTTATCGATCTCTTTTTGGGACATGTATTTTAGCTTTTCTTCAGAAATATCTGGGTATTGGAAGTAGTCTCTTTCATAAACGCTGTTCAAGATGTCATCAATATTTTTGCTTATGGATTTTGGTGTGATATTGTTTTCCCTGTTGAATTTATTTTGGATTTGTCGCCTTCGATTTGTTTCATTGATGGCATATCGGAGTGCTTCTGTTATAGTGTCTGCATACAGGATGGCTTGGCCTGATATATTTCTGGCTGCCCTGCCGAACGTCTGAATCAAAGAGGTGGATGAACGCAGAAAGCCTTCTTTATCAGCATCAAGGATGGCAACCAGAGAGACCTCAGGAAGGTCTAATCCTTCCCTCAAGAGATTTATACCCACCAAAACATCAAATTTTCCCTTTCTTAAGTCTCTTAAAATTCTGACTCTTTCTAGAGTATCGATATCAGAGTGAAGATAGCGGACTTTGACTCCTAAATCGTGGTAGTATCTGGAAAGATCCTCAGCCATTTTTTTGGTTAGCGTGGTTATGAGGATCCGTTCATTTTTTTGAGCTCTTATCTTTATTTCATTTAACAGGTCATCTATTTGTCCTTTAATGGGTCTCACTTCTATTCGAGGATCAATGAGGCCGGTGGGTCTTATGATCTGTTCGATATATTTATGATGAGTTTTATCCGTTTCATAGGACCCTGGTGTGGCAGAGACATAAATACACTGAGATACTTTGGATTCGAATTCTTCGAAATCAAGCGGCCGGTTGTCAAGAGCAGAAGGAAGTCTGAATCCATGTTCGATAAGAGTTTGTTTTCGGGAACGGTCTCCATAATACATTCCCCTTAATTGAGGAATAGTGACGTGGGATTCGTCAATGATAGTGATAAAGTCTGGAGGAAAGTAGTCCAGAAGAGTATAGGGAGGTTCTCCTGGTTTTCTTTGACTCAAGTATCGTGAATAATTTTCAATGCCGGGGCACCATCCGAGCTCAGAGAGCATTTCCAGATCAAACAAGGTCCTTTCTTCTATCCTGTTGGCTTCTATAAATTTATCCTGTTTCTTAAAGGACTCGACATGCTTTTTTAGCTCTTTTTCTATCTCTTCGATGGCATATCTAAGGATACTGTCAGGAGTAGAAAAATGTGATTTTGGGTATATATAAAGCTTATCAAAAGAATCAAAGGTGATTCCCCTAAGGGGATCAATCAAAAGAATTTCTTCTATTTGGTGTTGATCGAGTCTGATCCGGTAAGCATAATCTTCATATGGAGGAAAAAGGTCAATAATATCGCCTCTCACTCGGAATGTGCCTCGTTTGAATTCGTTTTCGTCCCTTTCATATTGGATGTTGACAAACTTTCTTAATAACTTTTTCCTGGTTATAGATTGTCCTTTTTGGATGAGAAAGCTCATGGAACGGTATGTTTGAGGGGAACCAATTCCATATATACAAGAAACAGAAGCCACAACAATCACATCTCTTCTCTGAAAAAGAGAATTTGTGGCATGCATTCGAAGCCTGTCAATTTCTTCATTAACCGTGGCTTCTTTAGCAATATATATATTGGAACTTGGAATATAGGCTTCGGGCTGGTAATAATCATAATAACTGACAAAATATTCCACCGCATTATTAGGGAAAAAGTTTTTAAATTCTTGATATAGTTGTGCGGCTAGAGTTTTATTATGTGAAATAACCAGTACAGGCCTATTTGCTTTTTCGATCACATTAGCAATGGTAAAGGTTTTGCCTGATCCTGTGACTCCCATTAGGACTTGGTGATTGAGGTTGTTGTTTAGTCCTTTGCCAAGGTCCTTTATAGCTTGAGGCTGATCCCCCTTAGGGGGATATTCTGATTCCAGATTGAATTTTCTCATGTTTTTAATTATACCAAGAATCCGTATTTTTTAGTAAAAACCAATTACCCCATAAGAAAATATTTTTTTTGGAATAAATTTATTGACAATATCTTAATATCATTTTTATAATCTAAAAAAGAAAGGAGGAAAGATGAAAAAATTTATTGGAGTAGTAGGAGTGTGTATGATCTTACTCTGGATTTGTTCTTGCGAACCAACCACCAGAGTGACCACTACTGGTGGGCCTTCAATAGCTGAGGCCCAAGCTGAAGATTACAATGGTCCTAAGGCAAGAATTGCCGTAGGAGAATTTCAAGACAAGACAGCCAAAGGCGGCTGGTCAGGCGGCTGGTATGGCATGTGGGGAACGCGTTGGGCTCAGATAGGAGAAGGGATGAGAGATATGCTGACCACATCGCTTTTCAATACCAATCGCTATATTGTGCTTGAAAGAGAGCAGCTGGATACTGTTCTCGCAGAGCAGGATTTGGGAGCCTCTGGTAGAGTGAAAAAAGAGACTGCAGCAAAGATCGGAGAGATTTACGGAGCTGATCTCATCATCACGGCAGCGGTTACAGAATTTGAGGGATCCAAGAGTGGAATCGGAGGTGGTACCAAGGTTCTTGGTGTTGCTCTGGGAGGAGGAATGAAAAAAGGTCATGTGGCAATAGATATCCGTATTATTGATGCCAATACCTCTCAAATAGTGGCTGCCACGAGTGTGGAAGGCGATGCAAAAAGTTTTGGACTGGGTGGAGCAACAAGAGTAGGAAGTCTTCCTGTGGCACTAGGAGGATTCAGCAAAACTCCTGTTGAAAAAGCTCTCAGGGCATGCATTCAAGCTGCTGTGGATTATATTGTCACAAAGACACCTCAATCTTATTTAAGGTATGACAAATAGGGATATTTTATTTGGATTTCTAACAAGAAGAGATTTGATAATTCAAACAGAGCAAAATAATCATTAGGTTTGTTGGATTGAAGACAGCATCTTAATGCTGCCTTTGAACTGAGCTCCATCCATTATGGAAATTCGGTAAGCAGCGATATCTCCTGTCATCTTTCCTTCTTTTGTGATAAAGACTTTCCCAGAAGCATGAATATTTCCCTCAACATCTCCTTTTACTGTAATGTTTTTAACCTTGATATCTGCTTTGATATGGCTTCCTGAGGCAACAAAAAGTGAGTTGTTTTCAAGAAAAATTTTGCCCTGGAAATGACCTTTTATGGTGAGATCTTCACTTCCCTTGAGTTTACCATCAAAAGATATGGAACCCCCCACTATGGAATTATTTGGATCAGATAAGTGGATAGGGTCTGTGGAGGATTTGTTTTCTTTTTTTAACATATTTTATCTCCTGGGCATTTAACCTGAACTTTTATAAAAAATGGCGATGCTTATCTTTTTGTTTTGCTTTCTATGGTATACATGTTTTTTATAAACATGACCATTAAAAAGTTTCTGTTTGTTTTCAATCTCATTTTAATCGCCATTTTTTTACTTTATGCGAGCTGATTTCACTGCATCTGCTTTGTTTCAGGGCATTTGCGGTAAAGGACCACAGCTTCGCACCCTGCGCCCTGCATCTGCAACAACCTCGGCTCGTGATTGATCCCGCTTAGATTAGATGATGATTATAAAGGGGGGATATTTGTATGTCAATTAGGTTATAAAAATTTTCAAAATAGTTTAATTTTTTGTGATAACCAAGTATAATCTTCAAACAGGCGGACATAGCTCAGGTGGTAGAGCACGAGCTTCCCAAGCTCGGGGTCGCGGGTTCAAATCCCGTTGTCCGCTCTTTTTTTCATAAAACTCTTTGTTTATATAAGATTTAAAAAAAATTTTTTATGATTAATCCAAATTGAGAAAATCACATGGACAGTAAATGGTTTCTTTTGGTAGAAAGAGAACCGAAAAAAGGTTCCTATAATATGGCAGTCGATGATTATTTATTTCAAAGTTTGGGATCAGAACCAGAAACATTCGTAAGATTTTATTCTTGGGAAAATCCTACGGTATCTCTAGGATATTCTCAGGATATAAACAAAGTGCTCAATGAAGAATTCTGCTGGGAAAACAATATCGAGGTTGTCCGGAGAATAACTGGAGGAAAACTTGTTTTGCACCATAAAGAGGTGACTTACAGTATTTGCTCCACAGATAAAAAGGCATTTTCTTCTTCTTTAAGTCAGTCTTATAAAATCATTTCAAAGGCCCTTATTAAAGGATTAAAAAAATTAAATATTCCTGCTTATCTTGCTGATGAAGACAATCCCTCTTATTCCAGAAGCAGCCTTCCTTGTTTTTCATATCCAGCCAGGAACGAGATCAAGGTAAAAGGACAAAAAATTGTGGGAAGCGCTCAGAAGAGAGTGGGATCCAAATTCATCCAGCATGGGTCTATCCCCCTAGAAAGAGATGACCAGCTTCTTCAGTCTGTATCTTTGTTAAAAGAAAAAAAAGAGAAAATCAGAATGATTGCTGTGTCTCAAGCGGCCAAAAAGAAAATTAGTTATAAACTGTTGGTGAAATACCTAATATCAGGAATACAAGATTTTTTCAATATCAAGTTAGAACCAGTCGAGTTTACCAGAAAGCAAAATAATTTTATAAGAAAAATACAAAAAAAACGGCATGAAAATAAAGATTGGATTTACAGAAAAAGAATTCCTCATCCCATATTCTCTAACTCTGTAGACAAACCAACACTAAAAGAGAAATAAAGATTCTTTCCCTCTCAAATGCTGCATTGATTTTTGAATATTTTAATGATAGTATTCAAATGGGCGATCAATTAAAATGAATGAAGTAGAAGAACTTTCAAAAATTGAAACCGACAAACTTCCTGTTTTAAAGTTTATGCTCCTCGATGATTTGCATAATAGGGTTTTACACAACCTTTATTTAGAACTCGGAACAGGTCCTGTCCTTTATCTGATCTCTCCATCTTTTACAGTGCTCAGTCCAACTCCCAATGAGACCGTTACTGATTTCCTTAAAAGAAAAGAGGAATTATTGGAATACATTAAAGAATTGATTGTGTACAATCTTGCGGTCTACTCTGTACTGCTGGATGTCAATAGTTATTTTATTGAACAAAACAGACATTTGGTTCTGGCAAGACTTAGGGAAAAGGATTCAGGCGGACGTTGTTATGAAATAAAGTTCTATACTCATACTCCTAGAGAATTGATGACTAATTACAAAGATAAGATTTATATCGGTCGTGACTTCATTGATTTATTTAATTTTAAGAGAAAGTATTTCGGAGTGAAAGAATTCATTGATTCACTCAAGGAACAGAATGAATTATTACTGGATAAAGCTGAAGAAAGAGTGAAAAATCCAAGTAAATACAAATCTTTTTTTCAAGAAATAAATGAATACATCAATGAGATTGAGAATGAGAGCACTTTAATTTTACAATCACTTCCCCCTTATCTAGACTTTAATAAGCTTAAAGGGGAAGACTTGATCGATATCAACTCTCAGTATAGAACCATCAATCATTATCTCATGGAACTGAGGGATGAAGTTTCTGAATTTGAGAATATTTTATTCAATAAAGAAGCTGACTTTGTCCGTTATGTGACTAAATACAAAAAAGACCTTGCCAACCTGATTGCTTATTTCAACATTAAAATTAATGGTTTTTTGTCAGAGAAAATACACGGGTTAAAAAAGAAGCATTGATAAAGACTTAACTGCTCTCTCTCACTAAAATATTAGCGTAAGTAGTAAACAATGAAACAGTCGGCTTTTTATCTTTTTCGAAAAAGGCTTTTATAATGGAATATCCATTGCTTATTTGTTGTACTCCTTTTTGACTGAGTTCCCATTTTATTTGACCGGCTTTGGTTTGAGCCTGAATAGGAATTTTTAATCCAGGCGGAATCATAAAATCGATTTCTGTGTATCTTCCTTTCACTGTAATGGGTTTGATATCCTCTGTGGAGGGAGTGAGTGTTATTTTCCCATGGGAGAAAGAGATGACTGTATCTGCTGAAAAGCGATCAAGGTTTATATTTCTGTATGAACTGGATATGAATATGGAATCTCCAAACATATTTTTTCCTAATACCTCAAGGCTTTCGCCTTCAATGTTAATGTTTCCCTGTATATCATTGAGATTGATCCGGTTGTACTTATTTTTGATATCCACATTATTTTGAGCTCTATAAATTTTGATGGGCGAGTTATCAGCTCTGATTTTTACAGAAGCAATATTTGAAAGTTCGATGGGTTCATAAGAATTTTCAGCTTCTATAGGACCTGTTATGTTTTCCCCATGTACGCGGCAGTGAAGACCGCTTATGGTTGCTTTTTGTGAGAGGTCAGCTAGTTCTATGCTACCGTATTTATTCTTTATTATGGTTTTTCCCTTTATGTTTGTGGCTTTGACTCGAGAACGAACGCTTTCGATTTGACAGCTTCCTCCAATATCTTCTACATATATGGGTTTGTAAGAGGTCAATATATTAAGGTTTGCTTTGATATCTGAGGCAGAAACCGTACCATGTTTATTAATAATTTCAGCATTTAGAATCCCTTTGACTTCGACCTGACCATAAGAATTACTTATTTTCAAATCAAAGTCTTTGGGAATATATAATTCTATGTCAGTTCTTAATCGGTGGTATGTTTGTCTGTCTCTTTCTGTAGAGACAATAATCTTTTCACTGTCCTGGTTTACTAGAACCTCGAATTCATCAGCTTTCTCCTTAGCTTTATCCTTTGTTTTCTGGCGGACTTTCTTCTGGGTGTATATGGATATTTCATTTGCATCGGTGCTGTAAACCTTTGTATCCCCATGTTGATTGATGATTTCCAATTTTTTCGGGAATGGAGGGCTTAGTTTCTGGTCTTTTTCAAAGGTGTACTCATCATAATAGTTAAAAAAATCATCCCCGAGTTCAATATATAGGTTTAAATTTCCAGTCTGGGCATGGTAAAAAATGATCCCAGCAACAATAATGAACAGCAAAAGTAAAAATTCTTTGAGTTTCATTTTAAGTTCCTGGTTTCTTTTCTTGATTTCGTTCTTTGATTCCAAAGTAGAGCTTCCAGGCACCCCAGGCTATGATCACAAGAGGCCACAGTCTGGCAAAAGCATCCCAGACATTAACATTAATGTTATCAAGAAGGAATATAGCGCCTATGAGAATAAGGATAATCCCCCAGGCTAAATTTTCTTTTTTGTTTTTTTGTGTCATTTTATTCTCCTTTGCGGTAACTATTGGTCCTAGCGATATGGTCCACCACAAACTTGATTCCGATCACAATAATAATAAGGGGCCAGAAATCAAAAAGAGTATCATAGTCGATGACTTGATAGTTGGCCATGAGAAGAAGACCGCCCAGGACAATCAGTACGATTCCCCAAAAAATAGAACCTGACCTCACCGGTTCTGGGATTTCATCATATGCTTCTTCTGGTTTTTCTATTTTTTTCCCCATATAGCCTCGATTAATGAGTTCAGCAGAATGAACCGCATCATAAAACTGGTATATATAGAAACCTGCGAGAAGGAGAGCAAGAAAGGGCTGTCCTCTTCCTGAAGTCTGGAGAGTCACCAGTCCGGAAAAGCCTAAAAAGAAGAACAGTGCCTTTTTAAGCTGTCCATTATAAAGAGCTCCTGCTCCGATGGGAAAAAAGAACGCCAAAATACCGGCTAAAGCAGGTGATTTACGCGACTTTTTTTCTTCATATTTTTCTTCTTGTTTGTTATTCATTTATATCCTCCATTTTTTTAATTGTGTTTTTCTCAAAAAAATCAATATTCTTTATAGAGAAAAGAATATCTTCTTTATATCCAGCCAGGGAATTGGTTAAAGATTCCGCTCTGGCATACAGTCTTTCTACTTTACTGTAGCCAGCATGAATATACTGATTGATATATTTATTTATTTTGTCTCTATTAGGATTCACGGTATAAAGGGATAGAACGGTGATAAGCACCATAGCTGCTGCCAGGAGAGGCTGTAGAGCGGGCTTGAAAAGAAAGTCAAAGCTCAATGTGAATCTCTTTTTCTTTTTGGGAATTTTGTATAGTTTCTTCATAAAGGATGGGCTTATATCAATCTCTGGAATTTCAGCCAAAGAATTTTTTGCCTCCCTTATGTAAGAAAGAAGCTCCGAACATTTGGGACACTCTTTTAAGTGATTTTCAACAAGAGTTTTTTTCTCCTGACTTAAATCGTTTTCTAAATAAGGAGAAAGAAATTTTTCAATTTGTTTGCAATTCATTTTTTTTCTCCTTTTTTTCTTTTATTATTTCCGCTAGTTGTATGCGTCCCCGGTTGACTCTGGATTTTATGGTTCCCAGAGGGGAGGACATAATTTCAGCGATTTCATCGTATTTTTTTCCTTGAATGTCCCTGAGAATGACCGCTATTCTTACATCAGGACTTAAAGACTTTAATCCATTCCAAATTATTTTCTGACTTTGTTTTTTCAGCAAGTTTTTCTCAGGATCTGTTCTTTCTTCAGAGTCAAGAGTTCTTTCATCAAATTCTGTCCTCTTTTTCTTTTCCAATTTGGTCTTTCTGTAATGGTCGATAAGGAAATTACGGGATAAAGTAGTAATCCAGGAATTGAAATTACGATCAAGATCAAATTTATGAAGAGAATTGTGAACTTTAATAAATATTTCCTGAGTCAGGTCTTCAGCTGTTTCATAAGTACCTGTGAATTGATAAGCAAGATTAAATATTTTTTTTGAATAAGTATCAATGAGCATTTTCCAAGCCCTCTGGTTTCCTTCCATGCACCTTTTTATTATTTTTTGTGTTTCCACTTAACACACCCTAATAGACGAAAATCGAGTTTAAAAAGTTCCGCGCTTGTTCATAGATTCTATTTTAAACAAGATGATGTTAATTTGGAATAAAAGGATTATGTTTTCTTCCATTAAAATTCCTTGACTTGGAATGGTTAAATATGACAGGATATTTTTCTGATCAATTGAAGAAAAAGCAATAAAAGTAAGATTAGGAAATATGTTTATTTTCCAATATTCAATAAGCTTTATTTCTATAAGGGAGGTTTAAATGGAAGGAATTGTAGGCTATGGAGCCTATATACCAAGAAACAGAATTAAAGTTGAAGAGATCGCTAAAGTTTGGGGGGCTGACGCCCCGAGTTACAAAAAAGGTTTGATGCTCGAAGAAAAATCAGTGCCTTCTCCTGATCAAGACACTGTAACAATGTCTGTTGAAGCTTCCAAAAACGCGCTGAAGAGAGCTGGAATCGATCCCATAGACATCGGTGCAGTCTATATTGGTTCTGAGTCCCATCCCTATGCTGTAAAGCCCAGCGGCACTATTCTCGCCGAGGCTCTAGGCGCCACTCCTGAGGTTCACACCGCTGATTTTGAGTTTGCCTGCAAGGCAGGAACAGAAGGTATGTTCGTGGCTTTGAATCTGGTGAAAACAGGGGTGGTGAAATATGGACTGGGAGTAGGAGCGGACACTTCTCAAGGAGCACCGGGCGATGCACTGGAGTATTCTGCTGCTGCAGGAGCGGCTGCCTTTGTTTTCGGGAAGGAAAAAGTGGTTGCTGAAGTTCTGGATACCTATTCTTATATGACTGATACTCCTGATTTCTGGAGAAGAGAATATGAATACTATCCCCAACACGGTGGCCGGTTCACCGGAGAACCCGCTTATTTCAAACACGTCATAGGAGCAGCTCAAGGGATGATGAAGAAAGCAGGTATGCAAGCCCAAGATTTTAGTTATGTCATATTTCATCAGCCTAATGGAAAGTTTCCCTTTAAGGCAGGAAAAAGATTGGGGTTTTCCAAAAAACAGATTGAGCCCGGATGGCTTGTGAATAAACTTGGAAATACCTATTCTGGATCTTCTCCATTGGGATTGACCGCGACTTTTGATATAGCCAAACCCGGGGATCATATTCTCCTTGTTTCATATGGTTCCGGAGCAGGCAGTGATGCTTTTATTTTAAAGGTTACTCCCCGGATCGAGGAGGTGAGAAATTTAGCGCCGTTGACTAGAGAGATTCTTGATTATAATAAAAACTATCTTGAATACGGTGAGTACGCAAAATTCAGAGAAAAAATAAGGAAAGCTGACTAGGAGGATAAAATGAGAGAAGTTGCCGTCATAGGAATTGGAATGACAAAATGGGGTGAACTTTGGAAAAAATCCCTTCGGGATATCTATGTGGAAACAGCCTTAATGGCTATAGATGATGCGGGAGTGGACCGTATTGATTCCATGTATATTGGTTCCATGTCATCTGGAATTTTTGTGGGACAAGAACATATCGCTTCTCTACTTGCCGATTATTTGGGATGCACCCCTGTCCCTTCAACCAGGGTAGAAACAGCTTGCGCCTCGGGGGGACTAGCCCTGAGACTTGGATTCATGGAAGTCGCGAGCGGGATGAGTGATGTTGTGCTGGTAAGCGGAGTAGAGAAAATGACAGATGTTGGTGGAGACCAAGCCACCTATGCATTGGGAACAGCTGCTGACCAAGAGTATGAATGCTATCACGGAATCACTTTTCCAGGTCTCTATGCTTTGATTGCTGTGGCTCATATGGCTAAATATGGAACCACCAGAAAACAGCTAGCCGAAGTGGCTGTAAAAAATCATAGAAATGGAGCAAAAAACCCATTGGCCCAATTTCCTTTTGAAGTTACTGCAGAGGCTGTGATGAATTCAGTAAAAATAGCGGATCCATTAAGGATACTTGACTGTTCTCCTATAACAGATGGAGCTGCTGCTGCCATCATTTGTCCGGTAGATATGGCCAAAAAAATAAATAAGCAAGTGATTAAAGTCATTGGGAGTGGCCATGCCACAGATTCTATTGCTATCAGCCAAAGAAGTGATATGACTTGGCTGGAAGCCACATATAGGGCGGGAAAAAGCGCATATGAGATGGCTCGAAAAAAACCTAGTGACATAGATCTATTTGAGGTTCATGACTGCTTCACTATTGCTGAACTCTGTGTGATGGAAGCTCTGGGGATTGTTGAACAAGGAAAGTCAGGGGAGGCTGTGGAAAAAGGCCGGACAGCCATTGATGGAGATATTCCGGTCAATCCGAGCGGAGGATTAAAGTCTAAAGGCCACCCAGTGGGAGCTACAGGAATCGCTCAGGTAGTAGAGATTGTCAAGCAATTAAGAGGGGAGTCAGGAGAAAGACAAGTCAAAGGAGCGCGTGTGGGACTGTCTCAAAACATGGGTGGCAGTGGAGCCAGCACAGTGGTGCATGTTTTTGAGAGAGAATGAGAAAGGAGAAATAAAATGTCAACACCTTCAAGATATTGGAGAGAGATACCTCAAAGGTATAGATTGGAAGCAAATCAATGTGAAAAATGCAACAAAAAATATTTTCCTCCTCGTCTGGTATGCCCGGAGTGCGGAAATCGTGATTTGAAGAAAACGAAAATTGCTGAAAAAGGAAAGATTATATCTTATACCATTATCAGAGTTCCTCCAAGCCAGTATAAAGATCAAGCTCCTTATGCGGTAGGAGTGGTGAAAATGGAGGATGGAGTCAAAGTAATGGGGCAGATCGTTGACTGTGATTTTGAGGCATTGGAAGTGGGAAAACAGGTCAAGATCGAGTTCAGAAAGCTTTTCAACCAAGGACATTCAGGGATACTGTGTTATGGATATAAATTTGTCCCTGATTTCTAAACAGATTTTACAAAAAGGTATTGAGGAGAAGATAATAATAACGATTCAATCTAATGGGGGAAGGGCATGTTTAGAATTAAAAGCAAAATAGACACCAATAGTCCCGAGCACAAAAAGAATTTTGATTATATGAAAAAACAGGTCGATGAATACAGGAAAAATCTTGCCCGTATAAAAAAGGGAGGGCCGGAGAAATACAGAAAGCTTCATAAATCCAGAGATAAGCTACTGGCCCGTGAGCGTCTGGAAAGACTTTTTGATCGAAATACTCCATTTCTAGAACTCAATCCAATGGCAGCCTATGGAATGTATGATGATCAAGCACCAGGAGCCAGTATGGTTACGGGCATAGGAGTCATTCATGGACGTGAGGTATTAGTCATTGCTAATGATGCCACAGTAAAAGGCGGAACCTATTTCCCCATGACCATAAAGAAACATATAAGAGCCCAGGAGGTGGCGCTAGAGAACCGTCTTCCCTGTATTTATTTGGTTGACTCTGGCGGGATATTTCTTCCTCATCAAGCAGGAACATTTCCGGACAAAGAGCATTTTGGTCGTATATTCTACAATCAAGCACGGCTTTCTGCTGTGGGAATTCCTCAGGTCTCCATTGTTATGGGTTCCTGTACCGCAGGTGGAGCTTATGTGCCGGCCATGAGTGATGAAACCGTGATTGTCAAAGAACAAGGAACTATTTTTATCGGAGGTCCTCCTTTAGTCAAAGCAGCTACTGGAGAAGAGGTGACTGATGAAGAACTGGGTGGTGCTGATGTTCATTGCAGAATATCAGGTGTTTCTGATTATTTTGCCCAAGATGATGAGCATGCTCTCAAGATAGCTAGAAATATTATAGAAACCCTAGACCCCCCCAAAAAATTTCAGCTTGACTGCAGTGAACCAGAAGAACCCTATTATGATCCCAATGAATTGATGGGGATTGTTCCTCGTGATTTGAGAAAACCCTTTGACATAAGAGAGGTCATTGCCAGAATTGTGGATGGAAGCCGATTCCAAGAATTTAAGGAAAAATATGGAATCAGCCTGGTATGTGGATTTGCCAAAATCATGGGATATCCTGTAGGGATCGTGGCTAATAATGGAGTGTTGTTTTCGGAAAGTTCTCTAAAAGGAGCTCATTTCGTAACTTTATGTGCTATGAGGAAAGTCCCGTTGGTTTTCCTTCAAAATATTACGGGGTTTATTGTAGGAAAGCAGTACGAGCACGGGGGAATCGCCAAAGACGGGGCTAAAATGGTTCATGCAGTGGCCAATGCAGATGTCCCTAAATTTACCGTTATTGTAGGTGGTTCTTATGGAGCTGGGAATTATGCTATGTGTGGAAGAGCTTATGATCCTCGAGTTTTATGGATGTGGCCAAATGCCCGTATCAGTGTTATGGGCGGAGAACAGGCAGCAAATGTATTGTTGACAGTTAAAGAAAAGCATTATGAAAAAAAAGGCAAAGAGATGACCGAGGAAGAGAAAAATAAAATCAAACAGCCCATTCTCCAAAAATATGAGCATGAAGGGAGTCCCTATTACAGCACAGCTCGTTTATGGGATGATGGAATTATAGAGCCGTTAGACACCAGAGAAGCTCTGGCTCTTGGTATTTCCATGAGTCTCAATCAAACCATTCCTGACTATAAAGTAGGAATTTTCAGGATGTAAAATGACACAAAACAAATATAAAACCATTCTTTATAACAAAGAAAACCAGGTAGCAAAGATCATCTTGGACCGACCAAAAGTCCACAATGCATTTAATTCAACTATGATTTCTGAAATGTTGGATGTTTTAACTGGAATAAAAAATGATTCTTCTGTTCGGGTGATAGTTTTAACCGGAAAAGGAAAATCGTTTTGCGCAGGAGCTGATTTGAACTGGATGAAAGAGATCATTAACTACTCTTTTGACCAGAACCTTAAAGAGTCATTGGAGATAGCTGAACTTCTTTATGCCATATACTCTGTTCCTAAACCAACTATTGCCCAAGTGAATGGGACAGCCATAGGAGGGGGGGTAGGTTTTCTTTCTGCCTGTGATATGGTACTGGCTGCATCAAAAGCAAAATTTGGTTTGAGTGAGGTAAAAATCGGTCTTATTCCAGCGGCTATTTCTCCTTATGTGGTTCGTAGAGTAGGAGAGAGCAAAGCCAGAGAGTACTTTCTCACAGGAGAGAGAATAACGGCTGAAAGAGGAGAAGAAATTGGTCTTGTGAATCATGTTTTCCCATATGATAACCTGGAGCAAGAAACAAAAAATACAGTCAACCGTCTTTTATCTTCAGGACCCAATGCTCTTGCTAACTGCAAGGAACTTCTTTTCAAAGTGCCTCAGATTTCTTTAAATGAGGCCAAAGAATTTACTGCCAAAATGATTGCCAACCTTAGGATCAGTGATGAAGGCCAAGAAGGGATGGCTGCCTTTTTAGAAAAGCGAAAACCAGGTTGGATTTCTGACAATAAGGAATAAGAGAATGTTTGAGAAAATACTGATCGCAAACAGAGGAGAAATAGCCGTTAGAGTCATTAGAGCCTGTCAAGAGATGGGTGTTTCAACGGTTGCTGTCTACTCAGAGGCAGACCGAAAAAGCCTGCACATACAGCTTGCTGATGAAGCCGTATGCATCGGGCCTGCTCAAGCGGTGGACAGCTATCTTAACATTGACCATATTATAAAAGCCACTAAAGAGAAAAAAGCTCAAGCCATTCATCCTGGTTATGGATTTCTTGCTGAAAACCCATCTTTTTCAAAAAGATGTGAGGAAGAAGGAATTGTCTTTGTGGGACCGAATTCTAAAGCAATGGATTTGGTGGGAGATAAAGTGCGATCCAGGCTTACTGTTGAAAAGGCCGGAGTTCCTATCATTCCAGGTATGAAATGTGTTTATAAAGAAATTTCTGAATATGAGAAAGAAGCCAAAAAAATAGGATATCCTGTTATGATAAAAGCCTCTGCAGGAGGCGGAGGAAAAGGGATGCGCGTTGTTCATTCACAGGAAAGATTGGGATCCTTTATTCAAGCAGGAATGAGAGAGGCTAAATCAGCTTTTGGTGATGAGTCTGTTTATTTAGAGAAGTGCATCCAAGAGCCCCGTCATGTTGAGTTTCAAATCCTTGCGGATAATCATGGGAACATTGTTCATCTCTTTGAACGGGAGTGTTCTATTCAGAGAAGGCATCAAAAAATAGTTGAAGAATCTCCCTCTCAAGCCCTTGATGATGACCTGAGAGAGCAGATGGGAGAAGTAGCCAAAAAGGTCATTAAAGCCACGGGATACAACAATGCCGGGACAGTAGAATTCCTTCTTGATAAGGATAAGAATTTTTATTTTTTAGAGGTCAATGCCCGGCTTCAGGTGGAGCATCCTGTTACTGAGCTGATAACAGGATTGGATATTGTTCAGCACCAAATTGCTATTGCCGCAGGAGAAAAGCTTAATTTAAGCCAGGACGTATTGAATCAGAACGGTCATGCTATTGAGTGTCGGATCTATGCAGAGGACCCCGAAAATAATTTTCTTCCTTCATCAGGAAAAGTATTGTTTTTAAGTGAACCATCAGGACCGGGTATTCGCCTTGACAGTGGAATATATAGTGGATGTGAGGTGCCTATATATTATGACCCTATCCTGTCAAAACTGATCGTATGGGCAGAGAATAGAGAAATGGCTTGTCAAAGATTGATTCAGGCTTTGGATAACACTATCATTCTTGGAGTCAAAACATGTATATCATTTCTAAAAGATATTATTTCCCATCCTGAATTCCAAAATAGCCAAACAACTACAGATTTTATAGAAAAGCATTTCAAAGATTGGTCTGGTTCAAAGAAAGACAATAAAAATAAGGAATTATCCTTGATCGCCGCTGCTTTTTTGGCTCAAAATAAGGGTTATGATATAAAATCAGGAGAAAAAGACAGAAAGGAAAGTTCATTTTCTCCTTGGAAAACTTTAGGAAGATGGAGACTGGGGAGGAGTGAATAAAGTGGAACATGAATTCTTGGTAGATAATGAAATAGTCAAGGTATCTATTGAAGAAAAACAGGGAAAATATACCATTGGGGTGGATGATCATAAATATATAGCGGATATCAAATCTTTATCTCCTTCAATTATTTCAATAAACATACAGGACCGAATATACAGAGTGATCATTGAAAGAGGAAAGGATGGGTTTTATGTACAGTGTCGAGGAGATCAATATTTTATTCAAGATATAGATCAGGATGAAGGAGATATACAAAGTAGCGAAGAAAAGGCCAGAGAAGATATGTTGAAAATAAAGGCAACCATGCCTGGGAAGGTTATCAAAATCGAAGTATCTGAAAAAGAGGAAGTGAGTGTTGGACAGACTCTGGCCATTGTAGAAGCCATGAAAATGGAAAATGAGATCAAATCTTCTATAGATGGTACTGTGAAAAAGATTATTGCCTCTGCAGGAGACCTTGTTGATTCAGATAAACCCATTATGGAGCTTGAAGAGAAAGAATAAATGTGAAATGTGAAAGGTGAAATGTAAAAGGTGAAAGGTTAAAGGAGAAAAGAGAAAAGTGAAATGCGAAAAGTAATAATGGAATAATTCAAAATTATGTACTTTTCGCATTTCACCTTTTACATTTCACCTTTCACCTTTAATTATTAACTTTATTTTCATTCAATGTGGCTTCAGCCATACCTGATTTTCATGAAGGAATTTGCAAAAAAAGAAGGATGTTCTCATAATACATAATAGAGGTATAAATATTTAAACCACTAATGCAACTTTTCTTAGAATGATTCAGTTAGGAACAATTAGAGAATGGATGATAAAGATTTGATCCTGTTAGTACAACAAGGAGATGAAGAGGCATTTGAAGAAATTATGCGGAAATATAAGAACAAGATAGTGAATTTTCTCTTTCATTTGACTGGAGATTATGAAAAAGCAGTAGAGATATCTCAAGAAACATTTATAAGAGTTTATTTCAAGGCAAATAAATACAGACCCAAAGCACCTCTCTCGTCATGGATTTTTACTATTGCATCCAATTTGGCAAAAACTGAGTTAAAGAAGACGAGGAAACAAAGGTATATTCCTTTAGAAGATGTGTATAACCATAATCAAGAAGGATTATCAGAGACGGATGACTTGGAGAGGAGAGAAATGGCAAAAAAAATGAAAAAAGCACTCAGCAAGCTTCATAGGCGGTATCGAATTCCTTTGGTTCTTAAAGACATTGAGGGCTTTTCCCAAGAGGAGATTTCAGAAATATTGAAAAAACCAATTGGGACCATAAAAGCCCAGATAAGCAGAGGACGAAAATATCTCAAACATGAAATAAGAAAAAATAATTTTGGGTTGGACCTTAAAACAGAAGGTCAGGAGTTAGGGAATGAAAGAGTTTGATTCATTAAAACAAATGGGAAGGGTGCAGGCTCCAGAAGATTTTGAACAAAGAGTCATGACCCTTTTATCAGAAAAAAAGAAAAAAAAGGAAAAGGCCCGTGTTTTTCGTCTTTCATTAGCCGGAGCTGCCACTGCCCTTGGTGTCATCCTGTTGGTTTTCAATTTGTTTTTATTTCATGGGAAAAAGAGTCCGGAATTTGCAGAAAAAGGCCCGATAAACACACAGGATCAAGGGAGTTATTATCAATTAGGTCAAGGAAATCGAATCCCTATTACTGAGGCAGTGGATTATTCAGGGGAGATCAGAGAAGAAACCAAGCAGCCGCGGACTGTTTATATATTAGAGCAGGTCTCAGACAGCACCGATACTCACATCAAATATTAGGAGGTCTGTTAAAATGAACAATGGATTAAAGAAAGTCTTAGCCGTGATCTTTATGGTCAACATATCCCTGTTTTTTTCAGTTTACGCAGGCGGAGATGTGATCAGCAAAGAAGTAGATATAAAAAATATCACCAAAAAAGTTTTTCCTTCTGTAGTAAAAGTCGAAGCCATAAATGGAATGAGAAAAGTAGCCACAGGAGTGGTCATTGAAGAACAAGGATATATTGTCACCACAGCGTTGGTTTCTCCTGTTGGAACGGATATTTTTGTAAAAACATCAGAGGGAGATAAATTTAAAGCAGATTTTATCGGAATGGATCCAGTGACTCATTTGGCTTTAATTAAAGCTGAAGGCAAGAAGTGGAAATCAATTGAATGGGGAGAAAAGAAAGAACTTGAGTCAGGGTCCTGGATAAGTGTGGTGTCTATATCTCCAGAAGATACTCCGGCTGTCACAGAGGGAATTGTGAGTTCTGTAGGTCGGGACCAACTTCGCTTGAATGTGTGTTTGATGCCTGGTTCGAGCGGAAGTCCTGTGTTGAATGATAAAGGCCAGATGGTGGGCCTTATCAGAGGAGTTTATTCAGGTCAAACAATGTTCAATGTGTATAAAGATAATGATATTAAAAGAAATATAGGGAGAGGTGCTCTCTCATTAAGCATTGTAGGCACTCCTGTTTCTGGTCTGGCGGTGGCGATTCCCATTGATGTGGTGAAAAAAATAACCACAGAAATCAAGAAAAAAGGAAAAGTCCAGAGAGGATGGCTTGGAGTATCCATTATTGAGAATCAGAATGGCGAAATAGAAGTTATTGAAGTCGATAAAGAGAGTCCTGCCAAAGCCTCAGGGTTGGAACAAGGCGATGTTATCATAGAGTTTGATGGAAAAGAAGTTACCAGCACTCACATACTTGCCCATGAGATCCGCATGCATAAACCCGGAGATAAAATAAAGATGATGATTAAAAGAGGGCGAAAAACAGATGAAATCGAAGTTGAATTGGGAGAATACTCAGAAAAAAACATCTTGGCTGAATTCAAAGAAAAGTTTCCCATTCTATTCTCGCCGGACAGGTTTAAGCTGGAAAAAGTCACCAAGCCCGAAGAATGGCCTTTACCGTTTATAGGTAGAGAAAGAAATTACATCGGAGTGTTTCTTGAGGAAATAAACAGAGACCTTTCTGAGTATTTTGGTGTGAATAAAGGAACGGGTTTGTTGGTGACAAAGATTGTACAGGGTGGACCTGCAGAAAAAGCCGGATTAAAAGTCGGTGATGTCATCATTAAGGCTGATGGAAAAAGAATAGAAACGAGGAGAGAGATCGAAAGGATAATCCAGGGGAAAGAGGAGGATGAAAAGATAAGCCTTGAAATCGTACGGAATAAGAAGGAAGAAGAGATTGAACTCAGAATAGAACAGGAGAATAGAGATTTCCCTTCTCTGTCTCATTTTGATGATGATGTATGGGATTCATTAAAGGAGACTAAGAGTCCATTGAAGGTCTGGTTTAAACAGTATCGGTGCATAAGAGTTTAGACTTGCTTTTATGCTCCATTTTACCGAAAGGCAGGAAGCGTAATGCTTCCTGCCATCAATATTACAGAAAATTTTATTTTAGATCCAGCCACTCATTCCAAAGCGTTTTGAATGTTTCTTTAGAAAGACGTGATTTATTATACAATCCCTTTTGCCTCCGTTGCTGGCAGGCTTCATAGAGGATGATGCCCGCAGATACGGATAAATTAAGGCTCTGAACCATTCCAAACATAGGAATTTGAATGAGAAAATCAGAATGACTCATAGCTGTGTCTGAAACACCATCTGATTCATTACCAAACACTACAGCAATAGGTTGGGTATAGTCCACAGAATTATAGGGGACTGCTTCAGAACCAAGGTGGGTACAGGCAATTTTTAATCCCTGTTTTTTTAAAAACCGAAGGCATTCTTTGGTGGAAGAGTAATGGCTGAATTGAATCCACTTTTCTGTTTTGGTGGAAATCGAATCATTTATGGGAAATGGCTCAGGTCTTGAATAAATAATATCCACATACAGAATTCCAGCCGCATCGCATGTTCTAACCACAGCACTGGCGTTGTGAGTGTTGGTTATATCTTCCATGACAACTCTAAGGTCAGGCTGGCGATGTGATAGAACATCTTTGACCCTATTTTTTCTTCTTTCAGTAGGCATTTTAAATGATTATACTCTTTAAGATCATAGTGGCCCAAAAAAAGAGCACTCCTATAAAAGCCCGATATTCTCTGTTTTTTAGGAATAACTGCCATTTGAATTTGTTTTCACCCTTTGGTAGCTTTGGCTTTAAACTAGGTATGAGGAGAGGCACTTTCTTGAATTTTCTGTACTGGCTGGGAAATATTTTTTCCATTTTTTTCTTCTCAATGTTTATTATAATAGGATAAAAAATAAGAAAATATAGACAAAAAATTCCTAAAACCCACCATGAATTAGAGGCGGCTGTAATACCGATCCCAATAATCAAGTTTCCTAAATAAAGGGGATTTCGAGTATATCTATAAGGACCTGACATAGACAATTTTTTTTCTTTTTGTATGTGACCGCAGGACCAAGTTCTTACAAACAAACCAAGGAGAGATATCAAAAATCCTATGATTATGGATACCAGTGATGGTTTAGCAAGTAGGATACATATTATAGCAGCGAGGAGTCCTGAGCGGACTCTCCATTTATATATTATGTTTTTTAATTTAGTAATATTCATTTAACCTGACCTATTCATAAAAAAATGGCGATGCTTTTATTATTCATTTTGTTTCAGCGATATACAAGATTATTTACTAGAACCATTATCTGAACATTTTTCTTGTTTTTATTTTTTATTTTAATCGCCATTTTTTTACCTCTGAGGCGAGCCGATCTCACTGCATCTGCTTCGTTACAGGGCATTCGTAGTGAAGGACCACGACTTCATGCCCTGCGCCTTGCATCTGCAGCAACCTCGACCCGTGAATAATTCAGGTTAACTAAGAATTTTTTTACATAAACGAGCTACTTCATCCGGCTTTATTTTTTTCATGCACTCCAGTTTGTCACACATGTGTTTGTAACAAAAACTGCAGTCGATGGGATGGAAAGCGATTTTATCTTTTTTATTAAAAGGGCCGTTTCGTTTTGGATTAGTGGGACCAAACAAACCGACCACCGGGATAGAAAGGGCACTTGCTGCTTGGAGAGGGAATGAATCACCACTGACCACAAGAATGGACTCATGGATGAGAGCAAACACTTCTTTAACAGACAGAAAAGGAACGAGAGGTACTCCTGTTTTTTGACTGATTTTATTGGCTGTGTTTCCTTCTTCAGAATTTCCCCATAAAATCAAAGGAGACAGGTTTGTCAAATCCAATAATTCTATTAATTCTATCCATGAATCTGGGAACCATCTTTTTGTCTTCCATGCTCCTCCTATATTAAAGACCACAGCATTTTGGTTTACAGAGATTCCCTTTTTTTTCAGCTTAGTCAAGGTGGATTGAATCAGTTCTTCAGATATATGAAGGGGAAAGTCCCACCTTTTTTCAATTATTCCTAATTTGGATAGTAAGGCTAAATTTTTTTGGATAACATGGGTATTTTCAGACCTTGGCAGGAGGTGGTCTGTATAAAAGAGGGAAGCAGCTGGTTCTTTTAAATTTTTTCTATGAAAACCGATTCTTTTCTCCGCTTTTGTTAGATAGGAGATCAATCCTGATTTAATAAGCCCTTGAAAATCCAAAGTGATGCTCTTTCTATTTTTTATGTTTGACCTTAGGTTGTGAAGTGAAGACCAGAAATTCCAGGTCAGAAGGGGCTTATTTTTGATATTAAAAATGATTGTTCTATTGATTCCAGGAACCAGGTCTAAGATAGATTTCCCTTTTTCTTCTATCACCCAGGCTATGTTTTTATGGGGGAAATGATTTCTTAAGGCAGAATAGGCAGGAAGAGTATGGATCACATCTCCTAGGGAACTAAGCTTTATTATGGTGATATCATTGTATTGTGTATAATTGTTAGGAGTTGGCATTTTGCTTTTTCTGGATTTTCCTTATTATATCAGATGTGGATTTGATTTTGGGCCCTCCTGCGATGGCCACTTTCCCTCCATAATCCTGCACGATGTCTTTTTCAGGAACGGTCTTTTCCGTATAATCATCACCTTTTACTTGAATATCTGGTTTGAGAGCAAAAAGAACCTTAGAGACATCATTTTCATTAAAAATGGTAATATAATCCACAAAGCAAAATGAAGCGAGTATTTCAGCTCTTTGCTTTTGGTCTAAAATAGGCCTTCCTGAACCTTTAATTCGGTTTGTAGATGAATCGCTGTTTATAGCGACCACTAGTATATCTCCCATATGACTTGCGCTTTTAAGGTATCGTATATGTCCTATATGAATTAGATCAAAGCATCCATTGGCCAGGACTACTGTTTTCCCAGCTTTTTTCTGGGTTGAAATTATTTTTGTTAGTCTTTTTATCGGGAATATTTTTTTCAATTTTCAGAAACAATAGCCTCCTTTAGTTCTTTCCTTGATAAAGTTGAAGTGCCCTCTTTCATTACCACTATACCTGCAGCATAGTTTGCTATTTTAGCCGCATCCTCTATCTCTGCCCCTGTACTCAGAGCAAGAGTTATAGTACTAATAACAGTATCCCCAGCACCGGCCACATTCACGATTTCGTCAGTGCCATAGATATTAATATGATAGGGGTCTTTATTATTTTGGAATACCACCATTCCTTTAGAGCCCCTTGTTATAATTAAAAACTTACTGCGGATTTTTTTTAAAAGATTTTCTCCGATTTCTTCTATTGATAAGGAATCATTGTAAACGTCAATTCCCAATGTTCTTTTTGCTTCTTTCTCATTAGGAGTTGCTACCGTACTATTTTTAAAATCCAGCAACCTGTATCGGGAGTCCAGTGTAACTGGAATTCCTGTATTTTGGAAGTGAGGAATCATTTCATCATAGATATCTTTTTTTACATTAAAATAATGATAGTCAGATATTAGTACAGCATCAGCTTTTTGTACCAAATTTTTTAAAGCATTATAAAGTGAGTTTTTGATACTTTTTGTCTCCGGAACTCGGCTCTCTTTATCAATTCTCAGTATTTGCTGTTTTCTAGTCGATTTATCTCCAGCGAGGACTCTAGTTTTGGACGGTGTGCTGTAACTCTTATCTTTGATTAGGTATTTTGTAGGAATATGGTATTCATTAATGGTATGTAAGACTTCCTCTCCTGTACTGTTTGTTCCTAGTAATCCTACTGGGATTGGTGCAGAATCCAGGGAATGTAAATTTAAAAGAGAATTTCCAGCGCCTCCTAAGGAAAAGGTAGTGTTTCTATAGGAGAGAATAAGCACAGGGGCTTCTCTTGAAATACGCCGAGTATAACCATAAAGGTATTCATCAAGAATAAAATCTCCCCAGACAATTATCTTTTTACCAGGGAAACGATCGATAATTTCTAATAATCTTTTCTTTTCTTTGTTCAATGGTGTTCAAGCCTTTTTTTTATCAAAATAAACGAAAAAAAGCAAATGATATATGTCCTTATGGTTATGAAACCTATAGAAAATGTAGCTTTTTGACATTTGATTTCTATAATGATATAATAGTGCACATAAATATTTGAAAATAAAAGAATTACAATTTTCAAATATGTTTCCATGGATATTTTTATAGAAATTCGTGTATAAAAAAAGAAAAAAAGGAGTTTTTGTTATGGCCGGAATCGCAGGAGTTAATAAAAACGGTAGAGAAAAAGAAGTAAGAAACATGTTGGATAAAATAGCACATCGAGGAGGCTATGGCATTGAAGTCGGAGAAAAGAGAGATACAACTTTGGGAATTGTCTATCCAAAGGTTCAGGCAGAAAACGCAAAAAGATTGAGCAAAGGAATAGCTGCTGATGAGATTGAAAAAGGGCATTCAGCAGTAGCCAAAGCAGAGAATGGAGGACTTACTTTACAAAGAGATTCATTGGGGATAGCTCCCTTGTATTATGGAAATTGTGGAAATGGAGAATTTTATTTTGCCTCAGAAGTAAAAGCATTATTAGGTCTATGCACAGATATCAAACAAGTTCCGAAAGGAAGCCGATTTGACGGCAGTAAAGTCGAAAAATATTCAAAAATCGAAGAAAAAGAGACTTTTGAAAAAAATGCTGAAGAAATATCACAGGGCTTAAAAGAAAAACTCCAAAACTCCATAAAAAGAAGAGTTGAATTAGGAGGAAAAATAGGGGCGTGGCTTTCCGGAGGTCTTGATTCAAGCTCCATGTCTGCGCTCGCTAAAAAATATATTGATGATTTTCATACCTTTGCCGCAGGAGTAAAAGGTGCGCCTGATCTTGAATATGCAAGGGAAGTAGCCCGTTTTATCGATGCAAAGCACCATGAAGTTGTTTTAAATTTTGATGACTTGATAAAAGCAATTCCTGAGGTCATATATCATCTGGAATCTTTTGATGCCCTTCTTATCCGGTCAACCATAACCAATTATATGGTTGCGGATAAATCTTCAGATCATGTTGAGTCTGTATTTTCAGGAGAAGGAGGGGATGAATTGTTTGCGGGGTATGAATATTTGAAAGATATTGATAAAGATAAATTAAAAGAAGAGCTCATAGATATAACAAAACGTCTTCATAACACAGCTCTTCAGAGAGTGGACCGGAGTGCTTCTGCCTATGGAACCGTTGCCCATATTGGATTTTTGGATCCAGAAGTTGTGGAATATGCCATGAAAATCCCTATTAAATACAAAATCCGCAACAATGTTGAAAAATGGATCCTAAGAAAGGCCATGCAGGGAGAACTTCCTGAAAAGGTCCTCAACCGAAAAAAAGCGAAATTCTGGCAGGGAGCTGGAGTCAAAGAAATAATCTCTGATTATGCTGAGAAAAAAATAACAGATGAAGACTTCCAGAGAGAACGAAAACTCAAAAATGGATGGGTTCTGAATTCTAAAGAAGAACTGCTCTACTACCGATATTTTAAAGAACATTTTGGGGAATTAGAGGATCTTTCTTGGATGGGGAGAACCAAAGGGGCACCTGAAGTATAAGCTAATTTTCACATAGAGCTTTGACATGCGCTCCAACAGCATGGGCTAAGCCCCTGGGATTATACCCTCCCTCTAAAATGGAGACCAATTTTCCTTCACAGTAAGCGGCAGCGATTTGAAGAGCTGATTTGGTCAGCTCTGAAAATCCTTTATCAGTTATGGTAAAACAACCCAAAAGGTCTTCCTTTCTGCTGTCAAAACCAGCAGAGATAAGAACAAAATCAGGATTAAAATTATCCAAATAAGGAAGAAGTTTATCATCCCATACTTTTCTGATCACATTATCTCCAGAGCCAGGGGAGAGGTGAACATTTATATTATAACCATTTCCTTCTCCTGCCCCGGTTTTGGAAGGATCCCCTGTTCCCGGATAATCATACCAGTTATGAGTGGAAAAAAAGAGAACTGAAGGATCTTCATAAAAGGCAGCTTCGGTCCCATTTCCGTGATGATAATCCCAATCTATGATCAAAATATTTTGATGATGATATTCTCTCTGAATATAACGGGCAGCAACAGCGATATTGTTATAGAAGCAGAATCCCTCTTCGTGTCCGGAATTTTGAGCATGGTGTCCAGGAGGCCGGACAGCGCAGAATGCATTTTTTACTTTTTTTCTGCATACAGCATCCACAGCTCCTAATATTCCGGATACAGCCTTGGCAGCGACCGTACTTGTGATTGGTATTGATTTTATCTGGGAAATGTGATTTTTTGAATGGATATTTTCTATTGATTCCATTGGATCTTTTTTAGGAGATATGTGTTTTAATTCCCTGTAGAGGCCGGTTTCTTTCAACCTGTTTTCAATGGCAGTAAGTCTTTCAGGAGATTCTGGATGTCCTTTGAATAAAACATGATTTTTATAAATTTTATGGAAGACATATCCTGTTTTGAAATTATCTTCAAGAGGACTTTTCATCTTTTTTCTTCTTTTTTTTTATTTTAATTGAAATGATATTTCTATCTGTAGCCCTTTGGATATAAAGGAATGAATCAGGCGCTTCAATGGCTTCACCGGTATTAGGGATTCTATTTAATTTGCTTATGGCATATCCTCCTATGGTTTCATAGTCTTGTTTGGGGATTTTCAGTTTGAAACGTTCGTTGATTTCGTCTATGCTCATTCTGGCATTGACAATGATTGAGCCGTCTTTTTGTGTTTTATAGTCAGGTCTAAATTCATCATATTCGTCTTCTATTTCTCCAACCACTTCTTCCAAAATATCTTCAATGGTCACGATTCCTTCAGTACCTCCGAATTCATCCACAATAATGGCAATGTTGATTCCGCTGTTTTGCAGTTCTTTCAAAAGCACAGCCGCTCTCTTATTAGGAGGGACATAATAAGCCTTCCGGATAAAAGACTTTATCTTTTTATTTTCATTCTCTCCTAAAACATCAAAGCTGTTTAGAATTCCCACCATTCTATCGATTCTTTTGTGAAACACCGGCAGTCTTCTGTGTTTTGTTTCTACATATAATTGAACCGCTTCTTTGACTGTGGATTTATCACTAATGGCTTTGACATCTATGAGAGGAACCATGATTTCAGAAACTTCTGTTTCTGAAAAATCAAGAAGCCGGTTGATCATTTGTCTTTCACTTGGTTTGACATCACTTTTGCTCTGCTTAAAAGCCATCATGTGCTTCATTTCTTCTTTGGTCACAAAGGGGGTTCTTTTGTTTTGAGATTTTCCTGTGAACAGAACTGTAATGCCTTTAGAAATTCTAAGGAAAAGCCAGATAAAAGGGAAAAATAAAAATGAAAAGAAACGGATTACATAAGCAATCTTGGGGGTGATGTAATCGGTTAACTGTTGGAATATGCTTTTGGGCACTATTTCACAGAATATCCAGTTCACAAAAGCCATCACCATTATGGAAACCGGGATTCCCATAGGACCGAATAGTTTATAAAAAAGAGAGGCAGCAACTGTGGTATTGGTTATGGTGGTTATATTTGTTCCCAGTAAAGTGGTTCCGAGTATCCATTCAGGTTTTTTCAATAGTTTTAAAGCCAGGGCTGAGGGTTTATGACCTTTTTTTGATGCATGTCTCAAGCGAATCTTATCCACAGACACGATAGCGATTTCTGAACCTGAGAAAAAGGCTTCGCTTATAACGCAGACCAAAATGATTAATAGGTGGAGTGGAACAGACATTATATTTTCTTTACGGTTATTGAATCAATTCTGTTTTTTGTGATTTTATCCACTGTAAATAATAAATCATTAAATTTGATTTTCATGTTTTCCTTAGGGAGTTCGCCGAATAGAGAAAACAAAAAACCTCCTATAGTTTCCATATCTTGTGATTTTATTTCAGCTCCGATCAATTTATTGAATTTTTCTAGGGGCATGTTCGCCTTAACCTTAAAGGTGGTAGGGCTTATTTTCTGATGGTGCTTTTTTTCTTTTTCATATTCATCTGAGATATCACCAAATATAAGCTCGAGCAAATCTTCCATGGTGACAAGCCCTTGTATTCCTCCGTATTCATCCAAAACTATGGCAAAAGACATTTTCTTTCTCTGGAAAGTTCGGAACAGCTCATCAGCTCTTTTATTGACCGGTGCAAAATAAGGTTCTCGTAAGATTCGGTTTAAAGTATTTTTGGAATCCTCTATTTCCTGTTTATTCAATCCTATAAGGTCTGTGGCAAAAAGTATTCCGATAATATTATCCCGATTATCTCTATAAATAGGTACTTTGGAATAGTGGCTTTGCCTGATTTTTTGGATCATTTCTTTTAAAGTCATTTCAAAGGGAAGGCAGAAAAGATTGGAATGGGGGGTCATCACTTCATCTATGGTGGTGTCTCCAAAATCAAATATTTTAAAAATGTATTTTTTTTCTAGATTATCCAATACTCCTTCCCTCTCCCCTTCCTCTACAATGGTTTTTACAATATCTTCAGTGAGAATACTTTCTTTTCTGGCGCTTTCCTTAACAAAGAAATTGACTATCTTATCTGAAATCTTTTTGATAAGCCATCGTAGGGGACTGATCATGGCTTTAAAAAAGCTCAAAGGAATGGCCATAAAGGATGAAAACTTCTCATTTTTATAGATGGCAATGGTTTTTGGGGTTATTTCTCCGAAAAGTAGCAGCATAGGAAGAATGATCACTATATTGATCCAAGGGGTTTCCTGTCCGAGAATATGAATGATAATTCCTGCAGAAATGGAAGATATAGATACGTTTACAAACTCATTTCCTATAAGGATGGTGATGATCAGGCTGCGGGGAGAATTCAGTAATTTGCGTATTTTTATTCCCTTCTTTGGATTTTTAAGAACCAGCTTTTCTATTTGATAGCTGGATAAGGAAAAGAAAGCAGTCTCAGATCCTGAAAAAAGGGCTGATACACAGAGAAGAATGAGTAAAAGCAGTAATTCAATGTATAAAGAAACCATCCTGGGTTTATATCGTCATTAATTTGGATTTCATCTGTTCTATGCATTTAATATAACAACTAAGAACCAATTGTCAAATAATAAGGGTTGTGCTATGGGATATTAACCTGACCCATTCATAAAAAAATGGTGATGTTTTCATTAATAATTTCATTTCAACGATATACAAGATTTTTCAAGAACCATTATCTGACCATTTTTCTTGTAATAATATTCAATTTTAGTCACCATTTTTTTATCTCTGAGGCGAGCCAATCTTTTGGTATCTGCTTCGTTACAAGGCATTCAAAGTGAAGGACCACATGTTCATGTCTTGTACCGCGCATATGCAACAATCTTGACTCGTGAATAATCCAGGTTAAATAGGTTTTTTTATTAACTAGCAGTAGACGTTTTCAATTAATCTTTAATACGGGTATAATAAAAAAGAATATAATCTAAACAGGAATTTTTATGGGCGTTAAAATCGTAGTTGTAGATGATGATCAATCAACTCGTTCCCTTCTGGAGAGAACCCTGATTATGAAGGGATTCTGGGTTTACAGCGCCAAAGATGGAGAAGAAGGCCTCAGATTGACAAAAAAAGAGAAACCTTCATTAGTGATTAGTGATATGTTGATGCCCAAATTGCATGGATTTGACTTATGCAAGAAAATAAAAAAATCTGATGAGTACAAAAACATAAAGGTTTTGTTGATGACGGCTGTATACAAAAATAATTTGGGTATAAAACGTGAAGCCAAGAATTGTGGTGCTGAAGAAGTGCTGAGCAAACCTTTGAATATGAAGCTCCTGTTAAAAAGCATCTACAAAATACTGGATGTTAAAGAAGAAGAACTCACAAACAAGAGTAATGACTCTGATTCTGAGGAATAGCAAAGAAAAATGGATGAAGAAATAAAAATTAGAGAGTACAAAGAACAAGACCTTGAACAGATCCTCGGTCTTGTTAAAGAACTGGAGTTAGAGCTGGAGAATAAATTTACTGAAGTGAAATTAAAATCTGGAGAAGAAGACTACAAAAACCGATATTTAAAACCAGGTAATAAATATAAGACTTTTGTGGCTTTGGTGGGTGATAAAATTGTAGGTTTTCTTATGGGTTATCCTTCTTCAGGAGCTCCTGAAGTGGACAATATGTACGATATTCTTCCTGTCTCTCCAGACTGGACCACACCTGAATTTTATCTGCAGATTACTTTTGTGTCCAAACCATACAGAAATCGAGGTATATCAAAAAAGCTTCATAAAAAAGTCATTAATTATGCATGGAAAAAAGGCCATAAGGAAGTCTATGCCTGTATTGCTAAATGGAATCTTCCTGAGATCAAAGTCATTGAGTCGATTAATTTTAAAAAGAAGGATCTTGGCTATAGATACAGGATGTCTTTAAAATTATAGAAATTCATCCTTTTATCTGTCATTAATTTCACTTACAATAAAAGAATATGATGAGGAGGTGATCTTTTGTATTTATTTTTGATCCAGCACGGCAAAACCATACCTAAGGAAAAGGACCCTGAACGACCGCTCAACATTCAAGGTAAAAAACACACCAAAAGGGCTGCTTCTTTCCTCGGGTCCCACGGTTTTCTCGTTGAGGAGATATGGCACAGCAATAAATTACGAGCCAAACATACCGCAGAAATAATCGGAAAAAAACTTTCGTGTAATGAAATTAAAGAAAGAAGTGACCTGGGTCCCCTTGATCCTGTAAAGAAAGTCTCCAAAGAGATTCAAAAGTTTGACAAGAATCTGATGATAGCTGGTCATTTGCCTTTCTTAGAAAAGCTTGCCTCTATACTCCTTACCGGCGATGAGGAAAAATTAACAGTCAAGTTTCAGAATTCAGGTATCGTTTGCCTGGAGAGAGATGAACAATGGTCTTTGGTTTGGTCAGTGATTCCAAATATTATCTAATCTTTTTTCTCTTCAACTGGCTTTAGATCATTGTATTCAACCAGAAGTTTGAGCCACCAATCAGGATATTCAAGAGATTTTCTCTTTCTTTCTTTGACGTCATAATCCCATAGATGATTGAATCTCACCAGGAGGCGGTCTCCAAGATCCCACCAGGCATTGATGACCAAATTGGCGTTGTTATTGCAGTAATCTGTCAAGAATTCAGAAGCGGTTGAGGGATCTTTTTCATAAAGTTCTTCTGCGTATTCATCAATAAGAGGAGTCCTGTCCACAGCTGTTTTTTCCCATTTCTTTTGAGCTTCTCGGACGTCTTTGATGGCATGCGAATAGACCAACTGGGTATGGAAGTCAACGTAGTCAAATGCCCATCTTGCTGAGTCCCTGTTAAAAGTCCAATGGTCTCCTATTTCAAAGGAACGAGGTATTTTGTTGATTCCAATATAAAAAGGCATATAGCATGATGTATCTTGGGCTCCGAATGCCAGCCAGACAATTCCTCCAATGGGATTGGGAAGCCAGTCTCGGCATTGGGTTACTGTAACATATTCAGCGCGGTTGACACCAATGACTCGAGAGGTGCTGTATCTTTTCCCTTCTAACTCAAATCCATAAGGAAGGTGGTTTGGATTTTGGAAAGCGCCTCCTTGAAGCCCTCTAGCAGGATAATAAGGCGTTCCTTCATACTTGTCTCTGGTCATTACCATCACGTCATGGACAGAAAGCTTTTTATCGGGTTTCACAGAAAAGGGGAATTCCATGTTTGGAGTTTCTGGACTGAAATTTTTTGAGGGAGCAACTAGGTCGAAAAAACGCCACATACGGGCTCTGGCTCCGTTACTGCTTTCAGCACTGTGATGAGAGGGGGAATAGGCTTTTTTCCAACTAAAAGGCTCCCCTTTTTCTGGGTCATAAAAGCCTTGTTCCTCTGCAAAAGAAATGACATTGGGAGAGGCCATGAAATAATCAGGATTATCCAGGTTAATTTCACCGATCCTTGATTCATTCGGACATACACTGACGTGGTCGTCTGGTACTCTCTGGGCACACCACACAGCCCCAGGTTTTCCACTATCCGGAGTCCAGAGGGGTCCCACAGGCATGATTTCGAAAATCCAAACCTCATTAGGATCAGATAAAGCCAGCATTTCCCCACTATCTGTGTATCCGTATCCGTGCTTTTCAGCAAGCTTTCCCATTATTTTTATGGCGTCTCGAGCTGTTTTTGCTCTTTCCATGGCGATTAAAGTCAGCATGGTGATGTCAAACTTAGCTGTAGGGGTAGGATTTCGCATTTTGGCACGGCAGCCAATAGTGGATTCTCCTATAGCCACCTGCTGATCATTCATGTAACCAAAGGCTCCGTGCAGGTAAGCATAGGTATGATTGACTTGAGGAATTTCAAGTCCGGTGAAGTCATCCTTATATTTTTCCCATTTGAGCCCGACATCAGGATGCCAGGTCCTGAATTGATTGATGTGGTATATTTTCCTTTTGGAACCTTCTTCATAGTCTACAGCAGGAATATAGCGCCATGTCCAATCACAGACGCCACAATCGCAGGTATGTGTGGACATAACCGAACCGTCAGTCGAGGCATCCTTTCCCACAATTATGACCGTGCACCCGTCAGTAGGAACCACTCCTTCTGTTGTTTTCTGGTTGTACTGCGAGTGGGCGAATGAAATAAAACACAGGATAAGAAGAATTGAAATAAAGCTGAGTCTTTTAAGCAAAATTTTCTTTTTTCCCAATTTTTTCCTCCTTTTTATAATAAATGATAAAATGTGTTGAATTTTGACATCAGATATTCTATATGATATGTTTTTTTTAACAAATGTTAAAGAAAAAAGCAATGGACCCAAATTTGTATTCCTAGTTGATTATTATCCATTTTTTTATAACTAATGTTTAAGGATTGAATCTTTATTGTTTTTCAACCTCATAAAAAAATAAGAGAAGAAACGTCTGATATTATGGAAAAACACAGTTCTGATATTCTTTCACCCCCTTCAATTGAAAAATCTTTTGAGGATCCCTGGAATATTCTGAAAATAGACCTGGATGCTCTCAGATCAAACTACAGATTTCTAAGGTCAAAAGTCCCTCTGCGATATCCTTTTTTCGCTGTGGTGAAGGCAGATGCCTATGGTCATGGGATAAGAGAAACGGTTAAGGTTCTTTCAGAAGCGGGTTGCCGGCATTTTGCTGTGGAGTCTCCCCAGGAAGCGATCCGCATCCGGAATCAAGGAATCGAAGATGAGATCCTTCTTTTGAATCCTATTCCAGAGTGGATGGCAGAAAATTCAGTCCGGCATGATTTGAGTGTTTCTGTGATCCATCCCTCTATATTAGAACCTTTAGAGAACGCAGCAGAGCAAATGGAGAAAAGATGTGCTGTTCATCTTAATGTGAATGTGGGATTAAACCGACTTGGTATTGCTGCGTCTAAGCTGGTCTCAGTGGCTGAACAAGTCGCCTCCAAACCTCATTTGAAATTTGAAGCTATTTTCGGGCAGCCTAGAACCCCGGGAACAGCCCTTGATGCTTTCAAAAAATTGAAAAAGAGTTTTGAGTTATTAAAGAATCAAAATTTACAGCCTGACTATTTTCATTTTGCGAACAGTACCACATTTCTTTCTTATCCGGAAACCAGAAAAGAAGGAGTCAGGATAGGCATTCTCCTTTATGGTGTTCTGCCCATGGAACAGTACAGGCAAGAAGGTTCCCCCATAAAAGTAAGTCCTGTGATGAGTCTTGAGACAGAGATTGTCCAGGTCAGAAATATACCCAAAGGAAGCCAAATTGGTTATCATTCCAAGGAAAAAACCAAGGAAGATAAAAGAATCGGAATCATACCTGTAGGGTATTATCATGGATTGAAAAGGAGGATGACCAAAAATTCTTATGTTCTTGTCCAAGGGAAAAAAGCTTATTTTGAATCTGGGATTTCAATGAATTCATCCACCATAGATTTGACCCAAATACCCTCGGCTAAAATAGGAGATAGAGTCGTTCTTATAGGAAAACAGAAAGGCAAACAAATTAGTGTGAATGATTTAGCGTCAAAGTCAGGGACTATAGGTGCAGAGATCATGATGAATTTTGGGAAAAGCATTATCCGGACTTATAAACTGTCAAATGAGGATTATCAGGTTCAGATAAAACTAAAACAGAAAGAAAGTGAGGATATTGACATACGGTATTCCCGAACCATAAAAGAACTCCCAGACTGGATTAATTATAAAGAAATCGCTGAGTTTCTAAAGGGAAACCTCGAACCCCACGAAATGTTGGAGGAGAGAATCAATAAGACATTGGATTATGCGCTTTCTTCCAATCCAAGAGGAACCGGTTATGTGATTTTGGCTACCCGAAGAAATAAAATCCTAGGAATAGTGGTTTGCATCCGAACAGATACTTCTGGCTTCATTCCAGAAAATATCATTGCTCATCTCTGTGTCCATAAAAATTGCCGGAACAAAGGCATTGGCACAAAGCTTATCAGGGAAGCCATTGCTTGTTCAGAAGGTCCCATGAAAGCTCATATAAGAAGAAACAATCCCGCAGCCAAGTTTTTAAAAAAATTTGGATTCAAGCAAGATTATTTGGAAATGCGGCTGCAGAAAGGAGAAAAATAAAGATATGTCAGATCTGAAAGAAAAATATGAGAAGGACAACATTGCCTGGGATAAATGTGCAGAGACTTATGAAACACAGATTGTGGGTGGACATCCAGATATTTATGCTTTTGAGAATTTTGAGGAGGATTTTTTAGACCGCCTATTGCTTTATTTGATAGAAAAACAAGACCGTCCCATAAAAATTCTTGATTTAGGGTGTGGCTCGGGCAGACTCCATATAAGATATGGAGCCAAGACAGTTAATAATGAGGAAGTCAAAAAATTCTCCAAACTAATGGAATTGAAAAAAACTCATCCTGAATTGGCTTATGACTCTAAAATTGAAAAAGGCTTAGCCGAAGTCTGGGGAATTGATTTTTCCTTAAAAATGATTAAGCTGGCAGAGAAAAAGATCAAAGAAGCTCAACTGGACAAAGCTCGGAATGTTCCCTTAACTCTGGATCAGGGTTCTGCGTTTGAGCTTGATGAGGAACCAGAGGATGTGCTTCCTGTGGCCGTGAACCTGGTCAATTCCATATGTGTGATGCAGGGACCTGAAGGAGCTGTTGAGCTTTTCAAATCCATGAGAAAAGCGGTAGAGAAGGCAGGCGGAATCGCCATCATATCCAATTATCAAAGGGAGTATATTGAAAGCTATGGTCTGGGTCAGTATGAGTCCACTCTGGATGTTTCTGGTCACCCCTGGTGGATGGTCCCAGACACCTATGCTTCCCCTGATTATAAATTTATCCCCAAACATTACATCCGGGCTTATACCAAAGATCCGAGACTCCATGTGGATGTCTATGATAAGAAGGGAAATCTCATAAAAAAGGACCATGTTTTGAAGAGAGATCCGGAACGAACCACGGAAGTGGTCAATACTGGCCATATCCGTCTCCATACTGATTACGAATCTCATTGGTACAGTTTCAAACAGATGGAAGATTGGATCCGAGCCCATTGGAAGGGGGGAGAGAAAACTTATCATTTTGAGACATCTAGATTGGATAAGCTGCGGGCAGAACCAGCCCAGATGTCAGTCCTTGATTGTGGAAATCATCTTAAGGACTTGTTTACTCGTTGGAAACTAGTTTGATTTATGAAACATCCCTGGATCCAGTATACCATAATCCTTGCTTATTTTATCTTTATTTTCACTAAGGGGATCCGCAGGTCCAGGGATATAGACGACAGCGATGACTTTCTGGTTGCAGGAAGAAATATCGGATGGTTTTTTCTTCTCTGCACTATGGGCGCCACGGTTATAGGAGGAGGCGCTTCAATAGGAGCCATAGGCAGAACCTATGAGTGGGGAATACTCATGCTCATGGTTTCTTCAGCCTGGTATATCCATTTTATTTTTTCCGGTCTTTTTGTGGCTCCTTATTTCAGAAAAGAAAAACTTTATACGGTCGCAGGTTATTTTGGAAACAGGTATGGGGAGAAAAGCCGGTTCGTTGCGTTTCTGCTTTCGGTTATGTTTTCCGTGGGTATGCTAGGGGCTCAAATGGTGGCTTTTGGAAAGATCATCACTACCATGATCCCAGAGGTCCCCTATGTATGGGCGGTGATTGTGGGCGGGGGTATGGTTATCCTTTACAGTACGGCCGGAGGGCTCTTGGCTGTTATACATACGGATGTGTATCAATTTATGATCTTGATAGCTGGATTTCTCATCACTCTCCTGCTTTGTATACCGGATCTGCTCACTCATGCTTCCAAAATCAAGATGAAAATTCCTCAGGAATTTTTTCAAATAGAAGGAGGAAAAGGTTGGATTTTCCTGATCACAACTTTCCTAGCCTTTCTTTTAGGGGAAACCTTTTCACCAGCCTATGCCACCCGGTATTGTGTAGGGAAAAACATCAAACAAACCAAACAAGGACTGGTAGGTGCCGGCGTTTTTCTGGCTGTTCTTTTTCCTGTGATTTTATTTTTTATCGCTTTATATGCCAGGATTCATTTCCCTGCGATTGATTCAGAGCAAGCATTGCCTATGACCATATTAAAATTGAACAATCCTTTTGTGGGAGGACTGATCATTGCAGCTCTGATGTGTGCGGTGATGTCATCGGCTGATTCTGTTTTGAACTCCTCTACAGCTATTTTTGTCAAAGACCTGTTTGAAAAATACATATACAAGGAAAGAAAAAGACATCCTCGTGAACTGTTGATTGCTCGTTCGTTTTCATTTTCATTAGGAATGTTTGGTATTGTTATGGCCCTAGTCCTTCCCAACATCATTGACCTTTTGCTTTTGACTTATAACTTGTGGGCTCCGGGGATCATTGTTCCGGTTATTTATGGAGTATTTTCAAAACACAAATCCAAACAATTGAACACTTTGATATTTGTAACTATGGTGGCTTCAACCCTGGCTACTATAGGATACATGGTCACAGGATACCAGCAGGTGGTTCAGCCTTCTATTATAGGATTAGGAGTATCCTGTTTTATCTTTTTTTCCGGTCGATTGATCCAAAACATGAAATAAAAATGGATCTTCTTTTTATTGGGATATTGACCAGAGAAAAGGAAAATGTTTAAATAAAGAACGCAATGCCGGAGTGGCGAAATTGGCAGACGCGCTGGACTCAAAATCCAGTTCCAAGCGATTGGAGTGTGGGTTCGACTCCCACCTCCGGCATTCTGAAAATTTGGAAAACCTACGCTCAAATATAGGGAAAAAAATAGTCTTTTAAGTTGTACTTCATATTATCAGGTTTAAAAGGTAGAGTATTTACAAGTCTGGATTATTCGTACAAACAAACAATCCAACAGAATTGTTGATCTGATGTACATGCATAATTAGACTAATCCAAAAGAGAGGTAATACAATGTGGTGGGAAGATAAAATTATGCGGACCTTCCGTTGTCGGCTGAACCAAAAAGCCGGAATATTATACAGGATTTGTGCTTGCCCTATTATTGTCGGCAATGAGCATGCAGGCAAAGGATATATACCCCGGTGAAACCTGGCAAAAAGCAGATGACCCCCGTGATTTTGGATTTGATGTGAAAAAGTTAAAGATCGCAGAGAGTTATGCTGACACCATAAAAACATATGCTGTTGTCATAGTCAAATCCGGAGTAATCGTGTATGAATGGGGTGAGGTAGACAAAAAAGATATGACACACTCAACAAGGAAAAGCTTTCTGAGTGCTTTGTATGGTAATTATGTCAAGAAAGGGATCATTGACCTTGACAAAACGATTGGTGAAATAGGATTGGATGATGAGCCTCCTCTTTCAGACATTGAAAAAACAGCTCCGGTCAGAGACTGCTTGAAGGCAAGGTCAGGAATATATCATACCCCACTATATGAACCTGACCTATTCATAAAAAAATGGCGATGTTCATTTATTTGTTTTGATCTCAAGGATATGCATACTTTTTAAAAAAAAGACAACTGAAATATTTTTGTTTGTTTTTACTTTCATTTTAATC
>Ga0180434_10001028_pt1 | contig 40820 bp, 40 predicted proteins | sample SS_ome_7_FD_132453 | JGI IMG/M metagenome (GOLD analysis project Ga0180434, IMG submission 132453) | Hypersaline lake sediment archaeal communities from the Salton Sea, California, USA - SS_1_D_2 metaG | ecosystem: Environmental > Aquatic > Non-marine Saline and Alkaline > Hypersaline >... | reverse complement strand
TTGCAGATATTGTTTGCCGCGTACATAGCCATCATTTCACCGGAAACCACGATGTAGATTTCCTCGGCTTTGCCATCGCGTATCGGCATGGCGAAACCGCCGCAGACAACATCACCCAACACATCGTAGAAGACATAGTCGAGCCCCCATTCATCATCGTATGCTCCGAGCTGTTCCAGCATGTTGACCGAAGTGATGATCCCGCGTCCCGCGCAGCCTACTCCCGGTTCAGGACCCCCGGACTCGGTACAACGTGAAGCGCCGTACCCCTCTTTGATGATATCTTCAAGTTCAACATCTTCGCCCTCCTCGCGCAGTGTATCCAGTACAGTTTTCTGTGTGAGTCCGCCGAGCAGAAGCCTCGTCGAATCAGCTTTCGGATCACAGCCGACGACCATGACCTTTTTTCCCATTTCAGCAAGTCCGGCTACGGTGTTCTGGGTTGTGGTTGATTTGCCGATCCCGCCTTTTCCATAGATCGCTATCTTTCTCATAAGCGTTGTGATATTTAGGTTAGAGAGTTGTTTCGCCTCAACTGTTTCGGTACTTCCTCTATCAGTCATTGCTTTTTATCGTCAAGTTGCGTGCCATAAAGTCACTCTCTACTGAAAATCCTTTATTGTTTAGTGTATAATTCTTTTTAAGTATTTATTATTAAATGAGTTAATCGTTATTTTTTTTGTGGAAAAGGAAAGATTCGTCTGTGCCGGGAGAGTGAATGGGAGAGGAATAGATTACTATTATGTGGGAAAGTGCGCTAATCTACCTGAGTGTCGTTTTTTTATGATGACGCATTCTCGGTTTCCTGCATCGAGTGCTCGAGACGCTTCATGTAAGCTGCTGTTGTGTCATCGCTTTTGCGAGGAGTTATGAAAAATTGTCCGGCTGCCCGTATATTACTATCAGTACTTTTGCTCATGGTGTTGTGTCCTGCACCGGTCCGGATTTTTGCCGACAGGGATCAATGAGAAGGCTTACATTTTTGTCAATGTTAACTACGTATACGGGAGAGCTGCTGTGGGAGTCATGAAAGAGTTCAAGGAGTTTGCCGTAAAAGGCAATGTCGTGGATATGGCTGTTGGTATCGTTATCGGTGCCGCATTTGGAAAAATTGTGACCGCCTTTGTTGACGGCGTGCTTATGCCGCCGATAGGGCTCATGCTCGGAGGGGTCAAATTTAGTGAGCTCGCTCTGACCTTGCAGGAGGCGACAGAGGAGGCTGAGGCTGTCATGATCAACTATGGTATCTTTGTGCAGACGTTGGTGGATTTCATTATTATCGCGTTTGCCATTTTTCTTGTTGTCAAGGGTATTAACAACCTGAAGAGAAAAGAAGAGGCCCCAAAAACCCCTCCGGGCCCTTCCAAAGAAGAGCTGTTGCTTGGTGAGATCCGTGACCTTCTCAAGCAGAAATCATGAAGCGTTCAGGAAAATCAAGACCTGAGATGGTCTTATGGGGAAAGGAGTGCGGCGGTATGACAAAACGGCATGCATCATACGGTGCGGTTGCGGCAGGCTCTCTGGCTGTCGGGGCATTGGCTGTCGGGGCCCTCGCGCTGGGGGCGCTGGCGATTGGCAGGTTTGTTATCGGTATGTTGTCAGTGCGTCGCGGCAGGATAAAAAAGCTGGATGTCGATGAACTGAGTGTCGGGCGTCTGCACGTAGGTGAATTGCAGGTGGACAAGACGGTAACCCCTCAGGCAGCAAAGGAGGAAACCCTGTGAACTATTACTTTCCAGACGTCCTCCGGCTGTTGCTCGTGATGATCGTTTCGCTGACAGCAGCCTGTTCTGACGACTGTCATCCTCTTGTTTCCGGAGTCGCTGACTATGCGGAGGGAGAGATTTATGATAAAACTGACGGGGAGAGTGACGGCTCAAAAGGGAAGATGAACTATAATGGTTATACCTATGAGGTGGTGCGGATCGGAACGCAGTGGTGGATGGCGGAAAACCTCAGGACTACGAGGTATAACGATGTTTCGTTGATTTCACAGGTTACGGACGACGATGAATGGTCCGATCTGACGACGGGGGCGTGGTGTGATTATGACAATGACCCGGCCAACGGCGCGGTGTATGGGAAACTCTACAACTGGTTTGCCGTTAACACAGGCAAGCTGGCTCCTCCGGGCTGGCATGTTCCAGCAGGTACGGAGTGGGAAACCTTGAGTACATTTCTGGGCGGAAGTCTTTCCGCGGGCAAGCCATTGAAAGAAAGCGGTACAGCGCATTGGAAATCTCCGAACTCAGGAAGCAACATGAGCGGGTTTGCCGCTCTCGGAGGTGGCGGCCGGTTTGACTTTGGACCATTTTATTCCCTTCTTGATAACGCCTTTTTCTGGACATCGTCTCCGAGTGGCAGCGCCAACGCCGGTTACTACGCTCTGAGCTATGATGGTAACCGGTTTGTCGGTGACGTTGATGACCGGAGCGCCGGATATTCGGTTCGATGCGTACAGGATTGATCAGGATTATAGTCCATGCCAACTGCCAACTATCTTTCTAAGGCCGGTACTTCCTGTAGTCGATACCGAATTTCCTGACCCTCAATCCCATGATTCTTTCCGTCAGGCCGAGTTGTGCCGAGGCTTTTGCCATGTTTCCCTTTGTGCGTTTCAGCGCCTCGATGATCATTTCGTGCTCCATGGCGTCGAGACGTTGCTGCAGGGATCCGGTAGCGGGGGTTCCGCTGGATTCCGCCGTTTGCAGTGTGGGCGGCAGATGATAACCGTGAATGACGTTGTCTTCACTGAGGATTACCGCCCGTTCGATGCAGTTTTCCAGTTCTCTGACGTTGCCCGGCCAGTGGTAGCGCATAAAAAGGTCAATGGCTCTTGTCGATATGCGTCTGACCCCTTTGAAATTCAGACGGTTGTATTTTTCTACGAAGTAGTCGGCAAGGAGCAGAATATCTGCTTTCCGTTCGCGCAGGGGAGGGACGGTAATCGGAAAAATGTTCAGACGGTAATAGAGGTCTTCCCTGAAATTACCTTTTCCGATCTCCTCTTCGAGGTTCCGGTTTGTGGCGGCAATGACCCTCATATCGGTTTTCAGGGTTTTTGACCCGCCTACCCGTTCAAACTCTTTTTCCTGCAGAATTCGCAGCAGTTTTGCCTGTATGGTCAGACTGAGTTCGCCAATTTCATCGAGAAATATGGTACCGCCGTCAGCAAGTTCAAACCGTCCCTGCCGGCTGTTTGTCGCTCCGGTAAAAGAGCCTTTTTCGTGTCCGAAAAGTTCGCTTTCAATAATACTTTCCGGTAATGCGGCGCAGTTGAACTTGATGAAGGGCTTTTCTGAACGATGGCTTTTATAATGTATGGCACTTGCGACAAGTTCCTTGCCGACTCCGCTTTCTCCAAGGATAAGTGCCGTGGCGTTGGTGGGGGCGATTTTGTCGATCATTCTGAATGCGCCAATCATGGCTTTTGAACTGCCGATGATGTTATCGGGCCTGTGCGCGTTGTCGTACTGTTCGTCCTGTTCTGTCGTATCGCTCCTGTAGGATGAAAACGGAGATTTGTTTTCATTATAGCGGCCATTAAGGTCATCCCTAACCTCTTCCTGGGCAAGCTGTTTGATGCGGACGGTCTGGGATATCATGGAAGCGATTATGGAGAGCGTGCTGACCAGATCGTCTATCTGTGACTCATTCTGTTGCGTTTCTCCGGGTTTTTCTGAAGGGTTTTCTTCATTGCCGACAGGCTGGTCGGCGCTTAGCGTACCGATCACCTCACGCCCCGCTTTTATGGGAACACAGGCAAAGCAGAGATGTTCCGTATTGATCCGGTTTCTTGAGCCGGTACGGTCAAGAAACTGGGGCTCTTCGTCAATTCTCGGGACAACTCTGCTTTTACCTGTTTTAACAACCTGGCCGATGATGCCTTCTCCGGGCATATATCTTCCTCTGGCCTGTTCTTCTTCTGTCAGTCCGAACGACTCGTTGATAACCGTCTCAGTGGTATCACGGTTGAGGATAGTGATGACACCGCGAATGATATTCATGTGCTCGGACATGATGCTGAGCACATTTCTCAGCACCATGGTGATATCTTCCTCGTTATTGAGCGCACGGCTCACCTCTGCAAGAAGGCTGATAGTGTTGGTTTGCGCAGTGAGCGGTTTTTTCATCTTCTGCATGTGTCCTGGGGTTTGACAAGGCATTCTTTGTATATGTTCATCAGTTCAGCGGATGAAAGGCCGCTTTTTTTTCTGTTTGCGGCGAGCCTGACGCTCAGGAGCATTTTTCCCGCCTCTTCACGGTCAATACTGATACCGTTGGCCTCCATCGCATGCTGGATTGAAGCACTTCCTGAATGTTTTCCGATAACAAGTTCGTATGCTTCTTTGCCTATATCTCCAGGCAGAAACGGTTGGTAGGAAAGCGGGTCTTTAAGCAGCGCGTTGCAATGGATGCCCGATTCATGCTGGAAGACAGCGCTGCCTGTCACCGGTTTCTGATCCTGAATGATCCTGTTCGATGCTTTTGCCACTTTTTCGCAAAGCCGGTGTAAACGATCGGTTTTGATACTGTTTCGATAGCGCCCGGAGAGCTTCAGGGCAAGGGACAATTCTTCGAGTGCCGCATTGCCTGCCCGTTCTCCAAGTCCGTTTACCGAGACACTCACGGCATCGCAGCCTGCTTCTATCGCGCTGAAAGCGTTGGCGGTTGCCATACCGAGATCGTTATGAGCGTGAAATTCGAGAGGTATGGTAACGGAGGATTTCAGTTGCTCGATATGCCGCATGAGTGTCAGGGGTGTTGCTATTCCGACTGTATCTGCAATGCGAACCCTGTCTGCTCCGCATAAGGAGGCATCCCGTGCAAATGCCTCCAGGGTTGTCACGTCTGTTCTCGTGGCATCCTGGGCCCCGGCGCTGACGAAGCTGAAATGCTTTTTTGCTTCGGGTATCAGTATTTCAAGCTGTTCCCGTACCCAGAGATAGTCTTTGCCCATCAAATCCAGATAGAGATTTGAAATGGGAAAGCTGATATGGATACCTTCGGTTTCGCATCGGCTTGCGCACTCAATGTCAGAGCGTTTTGCTCTTGACCAGCAGGTGAGTCTCTTCGGAAGCTTCATGGCAACGATTTCCCTGATGACCCGCTGTTCATCAACGCTTATCGCGGGATAACCGATTTCAAGTTCGTCTACCCCGATATCGGCAATCATGGCCGCAATGTCTTTTTTCTCTTCAGGACTGAATACGACGCCAGGTGCCTGCTCGCCATCCCGAAGCGTTGTGTCAATGATCCATGGGCGTATAGGAATGTTCATGCAGATGAGTTCTTTGCGTGCATAGTGGTATTCTGATATGGTTTTTGAACTATCGGCTGCAAAATGACCTGTCTTTTTCTGCCGGAATTCTCGAACAGATGGTGGTTTCTCATACTCTAACTGCTAATCCCTTCTGTTGGTTCTGAAAATATTACCTATTTGTTATTTATTTACTGAATAAATAAGGTAATTGAATGAATATTCAAAAATAATTTAAATATTTTGGTTGTTTTTCTCGTGCGTGGGCGAGTGCCGACGTACGGTTTGTGCTTCTCAGAGTGAAAAATCCGGGGGAGACTACGGCAGGGTTCCTATGAAAGGCAGTTCCCGGTATTGTTCGGCGTAATCGATGCCGTATCCGACGACAAACCTGTCCGGTACGGAAAAGCCTGAGTAGTCGACAGTTACCGGATATTTTCTTGTGGACGGTTTGTCAAGAAGGGTACAGATCCGTAATGATGCAGGTTTTTTTTTTCTGAAATTTTCCGCGATTCTGAGGATGGTAAGGCCGGTATCGATGATATCTTCAACAAGCAGGACATCATGGTTTTCAATGTCAAGGTCACCGCTTATAGCAACATTTCCGGATGACTGCATGCTGTGGCCGTAGCTTGAAGCACGGATAAACTCAATGTGGCAGGGTATCTGAATCGAGCGCACGAGATCGGCAGTGAACATGAACGCCCCCTTGAGAACACCTACGACGAGAAGCTGATCTGTTCCGGCAAGATCCGCGGTGATCTGTCTGCCGATTTCACTGACGCGTTGTTGAATTTTCTCCGCAGAGAGAAGCTCGATGACCTCTGTTTTTTCCATAGTGCGGTCCGGGGTCAGGTGATGTTTTTGTCGAAAGTATGTATTGCCGCAATGTGCTGCTGTTTCTTTTCCTGCGTCAGAAACGACGCAGTGAATGAATTTACCGCGAGCCTCACCAGATCTTTTCTTTCCAGCGTCAGTGCTTGCTGAACAGCGAGATAATTTTCATTGACATACCCTCCGAAATATGCCGGATCATCCGAGTTAACCGTCACAGAGAGCTCCCGGTCGAGCATTTTTTTCAGGTTGTGCTCTTCCATCGATGAAAAAACTCCGAGCCTGACATTCGAGAGAGGGCAGACGGTAAGAGGGATCTGCCGTTCCACGAGCGTATGTATCAGTGTTTCATCTTCCATGCAGTGAACGCCATGGTCGATCCTTGCGACATGGAGCGTGTTCAGCGCCTGCCAGATATAGTCTGCATGGCCTTCTTCCCCTGCGTGAGCGACAGTGAGAAACCCTTCTTTGTGAGCCCGTTCGTAAAGGGATCTGAACTTGTCCGGCGGGTTGCCGAGCTCGGAGGAGTCAAGGCCAATGCCCGCTATGACTCCCTTGTACTCGAGCGCCTGTTCAAGCGTTTTCAGCCCCTCATCCTGACTGAGGTGGCGGAGAATGCACATGATGAGCTTCGAGGTGATGCCGAGATTTTGCTCCCCGTCACGAAGCGCGTTGTTTATGCCTGTGATCACAGTGTCGAACGCTATACCTCTTGAGGTGTGTGTCTGGGGATCGAAAAAGATTTCAGCATGACGGACATTCTGGGAGCGGGCTTTTTTCAGATACGCCATCGTCAGATCGTAGAAATCCTGCTCGCAGAGCAGCACGGAGGCGGCCTGATAATAGATGTCGAGAAAAGACTGCAGGTCCTTGAACGCGTAAGCTTCGCGTGCCGCTTCGGCATCCGGATAGGGGAGGGGAACCCCGTTACGTTTTCCGATGTCGATCATCATCTCCGGCTCGAGCGTTCCCTCGATATGCAGGTGAAGTTCCGCTTTGGGAAGCCCCTTGATATACTCGTTCATGACCTCTGCTTCCGGTTACGTTTTCTCCTGGCTCGCAAGCCTTCTGGAGGCGGTGACGGCCAGAATAATCAGTGCGATCAGCAGGGAGACAAACTTGATCGGATCGCTCAGTTCCTGCCAGTTGATCAGGTAGCCCTCGATCAGGGTGAAGACGCCGCCGAACACCATGCCCGGCGCGAGCGCGGGGATACGGATAAACGTTCCGGCGATAATGGCGATCAGACCGACGGGAACCGCAGTAAAGAAGAGTCGCATCTGATACTGTTTCCTCGCTGCTCCCATCTTCTCTGAGGCTTCCTGCTGCAAGCGGAGCCTTTCGGCTTTTTCTTCAGGAGTGATGGTCTCGGGTGTTGGTGCTTCGTAGAGCTGGCGACTGTGAAAGTCCTCCCACTCAGGGGGTGGACTGAATGTGTTGACCCCATAAAGTACCAGCATGGGGAGCAATACCGCTATGCCCATCGCGATCGCAAAATTGATTCCTTTCATCTTCCTGCTGTTCTATTTGTTTTTTGCAATGACCCAGATTGCATGGACAATACCGGGAATGTAGCCGAGAATAGTCAGTACGATATTGATCCAGAAATGCTTGCCGATCCCGACCTGGAAAAAACTCCAAGTGGAGGCAGCACTATCGCGAGAATGATTTTAAGAATTTCCATGTTGATTTCTCCTTCTGTTCGGGATGCCCCGTAAAAATTGAATAGTGAGAGGACTACAGTACTGTAAGGTACATTTTCCGGAAAAAAAAGTCATAGTGCAGCCTACGTTGACTGACACTCCCATAGGGTCTCAGCACATGCGATTTTTCTGCAGTATGGTCGCGCACCCTGTCGGGTGAGATGTTCGCCGTTAGAATATTCAGTATAACGCATTATATAGTATAAATTTGACAGCATAAAGCATTTGTTGAAAGGATTAACGCAGGTGCAGGAAAAGGAATTTTTTCCTTATGCGTATTATTTTGTTATCGTGACACTACGTAACGGGGCCTCTGTTTATTAACAACCAGCACATCTATGCTTATTGACAGTTTCATGCTCGTATTCGGCCTCACGCTTCTTCTGGGCGGGGGTAATTTTCTTGTGACCGGCGCTTCGGCCATGGCGCGCAACCTGGGCGTATCCCCTCTGGTGATAGGACTTACCGTTGTGGCCTTCGGGACCAGCGCTCCTGAACTTTCCATCAATCTGCTTGGAGCGTTGCAGGGGAACGGGGGGATTTCGTTCGGTAACATCATCGGTTCGAATATCGCCAATATCGGGCTGGTTCTCGGGCTGACGGCATTGATCCGGCCGCTGACGATCGAGAGTCTCATCATTTCAAGAGAGATCCCGATGATGATTCTCATATCGATCATTACGCTTATCGTGGGGAGTGATGTGTTCCTGCGTTCCTCACCCGATATTTTCGATCGTTCCGACGGGCTGGTTCTTCTGATGCTTTTCGGCGTGTTCATGTATTATACGATCGGCGATGTCCTGAAAAAACGCAGGGATTCGCTGATAGAAGAGGCCGAGGAATTTTCCGGTGGAAGAGGGTTGCGTGATACTGTGCTGAACTTCGTGATGTTCGTGGGAGGGCTCGCGGGCCTGCTTCTCGGAGGAAAATTTTCTGTCGATGCCGCTGTCGGGATTGCGGAAGCTCTTGAAATCCCCCAGGTGATTATCGGATTGACCGTTGTGGCGATAGGCACAAGTCTTCCCGAGCTGGTAACCGCTCTGGTTGCAACCTTTCAGGGGAAAACCGATATTGCTGTCGGCAATGTCGTCGGTTCCAACATATTCAATCTGCTGCTTGTCAATGGCGTGTGCTCTTCGATCACTCAGATTGCCGTGCCGGTGAATGGAGGGTTTTACGATCTTTTCATGATGATTCTTCTTGCTGTGTTTCTGCTCCCTATGAGCATCACGCACAAGAAAAAGATTGTCCGCTGGGAAGGAGCGGTTTTGCTCGCCATGTATCTCGGTTATAATATCTGGAGAATTGTCGGGTAAGAGAGGAGGAGGAGGCCGGAGAGACAAGAGACGAGAGACAAGAGACGAGAGACGAGTGAAGGGGAGAAAGTCAAAAGTCAAAAGTCAAGAGGCAAGAGACAAGAGAAGAGTGAAGGGGAGAAAGGGAGAGCGGAGAGGCGAGAGACGAGAAGAGAGGGGGAGGAAGTAGGTTGTCGGTAGGGGCAGGCCCCTGTGCCTGCCCGCAGAGGGCTTTGGCTGGACGATCCGAGACGGGGATAGAGAGACGAGAGACGAGAGAAGAGTGAAGGGGAGAAAGTCAAAAGTCAAAGGGCAAGAGGCAAAAGTCAAAAGGTAAAAGTCAAAAGCAGGGGAAGGATTCAGCAGCAAGGGGTTTGGATTTTGTGACGAATGGACAATGGAAGAGTGTTCTGTGCTATGAATTTTATGGTAATGCAAGATGTTTATTCTGACTACTGACTGAAAACTGTCGACTGATTCCTGCTGTCCGGCAATCAAGCTGTCCAGCAATCGAGCTATTATACATATGAAACTCATTGAAGTCATTGCCGACGAGGGCAGCGTTAAAACCGTTGCCGCAATAGCGGAAAAGCACAAGGTCCGTGATTTTCGTACCGGTCTGAAAGACAAGGATGATTCGCAGCTTATGCGTCTTGTGGTGACGGATGACAAGGTGCAGGAGGTGCTGGACTCACTGCAGGGGGTTCTCGGTGCCCAAACTTATGCGAAACTGCTGGTCTATCCGATTGACATTTCTTTGCCCAAGCAAACCGAAGAGCAGGAGGAGAAAGAGTCAAAAGCGACCCAGGCACGAGAATCGCTTTACAAGGAGGTGCAGAAGAATTCCCGGCTCGACATGAATTATCTCGTTCTTGTGCTGCTTTCCACTATCGTCGCGGCGATAGGCCTGATCGAGAACAATGTGGCTGTTGTTATCGGAGCAATGGTGATAGCTCCGTTGCTCGGGCCGAATCTTGCTTTCGGGCTCGGGACGGCTCTCGGCGATCTCTCTCTTATGAAAAACTCTCTGAAAACCCTGTTTGCCGGAGTTTTACTGGCGGTGACCATTTCGGTGTTTTTGGGGATTGTCTGGCCGTTTCCGGTCACCAGCCCTGAACTGCTTTCCCGAACTGACGCCGGGCTTGATTCGATAGCGCTGGCTTTCGCGTCCGGTGCGGCAGCAGCTCTTTCGATGAGCACAGGATTACCGAGTGTCCTTGTCGGTGTCATGGTCGCGGTTGCCCTGCTTCCCCCTGCGGCGACGTTGGGCCTGATGCTTGGCCATGCGCGTATCGACCTGGCCACAGGAGCGGCGCTGCTTTTGGCTGTAAACATCGTGAGTGTGAACCTTGCCTGCAAACTGGTCTTTCTTATCAAGGGCGTTCAGCCAAGAACATGGTGGGAGAAGGAGAAGGCCAAAAAAGCCATGCGGAGTTATATTCTTGTCTGGGTGGTTACCCTGCTTCTGCTCGGGCTGGTTATCTATGTCAGGACGTTTTCGCTTTAGCGTATTTTTGTGTGCTGAAGCACGCTGCAACCCTATACGATAAACGATGGCAAAGTTCACGAGATATTATAAACGAAAGATAGGACTGCCTTCGGGGAGCCTTATTCATCTCGGCGAAAAAAAAGTTGAACGGACCCGCATCAAGGTCATCGATTTCAGTGAAGAGTACTGCCTGCATAAAGAACTCCTGAATGTCGAGGAGTGTAGACCGTATAAGGAGAGCGAGACGACAACCTGGATCAATATCGATGGCCTGCATGATGTCTGGGTTATCGAGGCGGTCGGAAAGCTCTTCGATATACATCCTCTCGTTCTCGAGGATATCCTGCATACGGGACAGCGTCCGAAGATCGAGGATTTTGAGGAGTATGTGTTTCTTGTGCTCCGCATGATATCCTATGACGAGCAGCAGGAAGCGGTTCAGGAAGAGCAGTTGAGCGTCATTCTTGGAGAGAACGTTGTTATTTCTTTTCAGGAAAAACCAGGGGATGTCTTCAATCCGGTGCGTGAGAGGATCATCAAGGGAAAGTCAAGGGTGCGCGGCAAAAAGGCGGACTATCTTGCCTATGCGTTACTTGACGCTGTCGTTGACAACTATTTTCAGGTGCTGGACCATGTCGAGCAGAAGCTCGAAAGGCTTGACGATGAGCTTTTTTCCGATTCATCGACGGAGACCTTCCAGAAGATCAGCGGACTGAAAAAAGAGATGATCCTGCTGCGAAAGTCAACGTGGCCTCTCCGGGAGATCGTCAACTCGATAACCAAAAACGAGTTTGAGGTCATCGATGAGTCAAACCAGGTGTATTACAGGGATGTCTACGACCATATCATCCATGTGATCGATATTCTCGAAACATTCAGGGACATGATCTCTGCGATGCACGACACCTACATGAATTTTGTCAATAACCGCATGAACGAGATTATGAAGGTTCTGACGGTGATCGCGACCATATTTATTCCCTTGACCTTTATAGCCGGAATTTACGGCATGAACTTTCGCTCCATGCCGGAACTCGAGTGGGAGTGGGGGTATTTCGGGGTGCTGGGGTTCATGGGCCTTCTTTTTACGGGTATGGTTCTGTATTTCAGAAGGAAAAACTGGTTTTAGTGCACCTTCATTAATTTATTCCGCATTTCGATAGCCAATCCAAACCTTTTTGATATGAACTGGTACAAAGTTCTTGATGATGCTTCACAAATAGGTGAAGGTCAGCTTATGGAAGCAAACGCCGGAGGGCGGACGATTGCGCTTTCAAAAGTCAACGGCGTGATCTGTGCGATTGACGGCGTGTGCCCTCATGAAGGAGGCCCGCTGGGCAAAGGAGATATCGAAAACGGCCATGTCACTTGTCCCTGGCACGGCTACGAATTTCAACCCTGCACCGGCAAAGACGCTTTCAATCCCGCGAGGGGAGTCGAATCGTTCCCGGTTGAGGAGAGAGAGGATGGGGTGTATGTGGGGGTGTAGGGGAGAAGGTGAAAAAGTCAAAAGTCAAAAGGTAAAAGGGAGAAGGTAAAAGTCACAATAGGGGAGAGGAGTAAGCGGCAAGGAGTAGCAGCTCTGCTGCAGGAGCAAGAGGAAAGAAAAAGAGAGACAATTCTTTTTTCAAATTATCTTCGCCCTACTGCCTACCGGTTGCTTCTCCTCCTTTTACCTTTTCACTTTTGAATTTTGCCTTCCTCTTTCTTCTTCTTCTGGCTGGTGAACCAGGTCAGGGCTGTTATCATAAAAGCGATGGCTGCGCCGTAGTAGACGATCTCGGTTTCACCGTGCCATTTGATGACATTGCCGAGAAACACCACGCCCATAACCACCACGATGACTCCTACCAGCTTCTGCTTCAGATCGTCAAGTGTGTGAATTTCCAGCCAGCCCGGCAGTTCTATGTTGTCATCGATGAACAGTTCATACAGACCTGTCGAGATAATATACATCACGGTGCCGAGCAGGAAGATGTCCGCGATTTCAACAAAACTGAGCATCAGGGATTTCGAGCCCTTGCTCGATACATATCCTGCCTGGATTGTCTCGATGATCTGCTGGACGGTGAGTATGCCGCCGTAAACGAAAAGCGATATTGCTGCAAGAAAAGCGCCGATGACGCCGATGATGACCATGTGGCGGCCGTTTGAAAGAATGAATTTCATAAAGGTTAAGTCAAAGGTCAAAAATTAAATGGCAAAAGTTCTGAATTCAAAAGGCGGGAAAGAATCCACTCAGCAGTTGGAAAAAAGATGCGGTAATGCTGAGTCTTCACGTATTCGCGGCAATTTACGCAATACCCTGATGAAATGAAATGCTTTGACGGATGTCCGTGTAGGTGAATGGTTGAAAAAACGATATTTTACGTCAAGGTCTTTTTTTAACCAATCTGAGGAGCCTGCCGTGGGTGAACAACGTAAAACGATCACCGATTTCAAACATCCTCCGCTTCTTCGCTGGACAAGCGTGAATGATGTTGTTATGGGAGGGGTGTCGGACAGTCTGATGCAGGTTTCCGATGAGGGTACCGGTCTTTTTGCCGGTCATCTTTCCCTTGAAAACAACGGAGGTTTCGCGTCGGTGCGGGCCCCGCTGCCGGAAAATGATTTCAGCGGTTATGACGGAATCCTGCTGCGCGTCAAAGGAGACGGCAAGCGTTACAGCTTTCGTGTCAGGACCGATATACTCTTTGACGGTGTGCTCTACCGTCAGGAGTTCGATACGGAAGCGGAAAAGTGGATAAACGTGTCGCTTTCTTTCAGCAGTTTCAGACCTTCGTTTCGCGGAAGGGACGTCCCCGACGCCCCGCCCCTCGACCCGTCCCGTGTTTTCCAGATCGGTTTTCTGATTTCCGATAAGCAGGAAGGTGAGTTTCGGCTTGAGATTGAGAGGATCGAGGGGTATGGAGCGTAGAGAGGTTATACACCAGTCCCATTTTTTGACTTTTCTTTCTATGAACGATCCCAAAAAAACCCTGTCGAAGCTATCAGAAGCAGAGAGGTAGGAGGGGTATATTGGGCTTATTGAAAGAATCGAGGAGTTGATTTCCTAATCGTAGAAACCCTATAAGGAGAACATCATTATGCCTTCAGGAGTCATTGTTGCGGAGAAGATTGTCTCGTATGACATCGCGTATTATGCGGGCGGTAAGTTCGCCAGCGGTTATCCGTTCCGGGCGATTATCGGGTTGCGGCGTGAGGACGGGAGCCTGATCGGCGGGGCGTATTTCCATCGGGATCAGGGCAAAATGCCGGATACTGATGAACAGACGTCAACAGGTTATATCTGGTGTCACTACCACTGGGAGGATTTTCCGCATATTCTGGACATGCTGCGCAACGAAAACCCGGTCTATGTTCGCTACGTCGCAGGAAGCTGGAACCTGGCCTCGATCACGACGATGATGGAACCCGTAGGTGAAGGGGAGCCGAAAGGAAGTTAGGAAATGGCCATTGAATGGTGAACGCATACCCTGAATCATCAGTGATGAGCGATGAGCAACGAGCAATGAGTTGGAAGAGGGTGTTAGGGGCTATGAGTCAGGTGTTAAGACTTCTTTTTTTTTGAATAGCCAAATAGTTCTGAGTTCTTGGTGCTAAGTCATCTGTGGGTCTGAACCGGAGATCCATTTTTTGACCTTTGCCTTTTGACTTTACCTCTTGATGGATGCCGGATCAAGTCCGGCATGACTCCGGGGAAGGAGAAGGCGAGGGAACAGCATCAGGTGCGGCATGACTTTCAGGTAGTCGCGGCGTTCTTTTTCAGGCTTCCTGATTCCGGCTTCTGAATTCAAAAGTATTTCTTCCCAACAACTCAACGATTCAGCAAATCAACAGTTCAACAACGATAAAAGCCAGACCGGTCGGGCTTTTATGTTACAGTCTGACTTCTATCCCTCTTTCCCGCAGATACTCTTTGGCTTCACGGATGGTGTACTGGCGGAAGTGGAAGATGGAGGCGGCAAGCGCGGCGTCGGCGCATCCTTTGGCGAATCCGTCATAGAGGTGTTCGAGGTTGCCTGCTCCGCCGGAGGCGATAACGGGGATGTGCACCGATGTTGAAATTTCCCGGAGTATCTCGTTATCGTAACCTGCTTTTGTGCCGTCGCGGTCCATGCTGGTGAGCAGGATCTCCCCGGCGCCCAGCTCCTGAACCATACGGGCCCATTCAAGGGCTTCATACTTTGTCAGCTCTTTGCCGGAATGGGTATGAACGATATATTTTTCACCGACTTTTTTTACATCGATCGCCACCACAACGGCCTGTGAGCCGTATTGGTCGGCAATGCGTGTGATCAGTTTCGGGTCGTAGACTGCGGCGGTGTTGACCGATACTTTGTCCGCGCCGTGCAGGAATGCATCTCTTGCGCGTTCAACCGAACTGATGCCTCCGCCTACCGTGAGAGGAATGAACACCTCTTCTGAAACTTTTAAAACTTCCTCGAGTGTTGTCTTTCTCGATTCAAGGGATGCTGATATGTCGAGAAAAACCAGTTCGTCGGCAAGTTCATTGTTATAGAACCGTGCCTGCTCGAGTATGGAGCCTGCGTCACGCAAGCCTTCAAAATTTATGCCTTTGACAACTCTTCCTTCACGGACGTCAAGACAGGGGATAATGCGTTTTGCTAACATCTATAGTAGGGCAGTGTTTTAGTAGTGACAAGTGACAAGTGACAAGTGACAAGTGACAAGTGACAAGTGACAAGTGACGAGCAATGAGCAATGAGTAGCATGAGACCAGTGGCGAATAATGAATCAGGAGTAAGTATACGATAATCTTGTAGAACAAGTAATGGGCTCCTCTATTTTTTTATTGCGCGTTTCAATTGCTTCGTTGAGCGGTGCTCGAAATTCTCATGTACGCGGTGTACAGTCCGGTTTCTGCGCTCCGTTCGCCTCGCACTTGAATCGCTCATGACAATAAATAGAGGAGCCCTAATGAGATGGCGGGTAAAATTCTCTTTTTCAGAACTACTATTATATAATATATTAGACCCCACTAAACCGAGAAGTTAAGGAGGAGCAGATTATGAAATTTCCTGTTTGCGATTTTGCTGATGCCGATGATGGGTTTTATTCCCAGTGTGCCAGTTGTCCGATTGATTCGGACACAGCGGGGTGTGCGCTTACGCAGCTTGAGGATGGAACCTATGAGTTTGTCGGTGAAACTCCTCATGGCGGGGTGAGAGCGGTATTTCTTTTCAAGAATGATGCCGGGGACCAGGTGGATAAACAGGAGGCGGTACATGTTGAAATCCATGAACTCGACGAACATGGGCATCTGGTGACACTTCTCTATGGAATTGTTGACCCTGAAGGCATGATTTATCTCAAGAGAACCGGTGACCAGTCATAGCGTCGCCGGAGAGTAACGATATCTGAAAGTACATATAACCATGAAAGAAAACGGAGATTCTGTTTCCGGACAGGACGAACTGTGTGATCTTACTATTATAGGCGGCGGGCCTACCGGTATTTTTGCGGCATTTCAGTGCGGCATGAACAATATTTCATGCAGGATTATAGAAAGTATGCCGGAGCTTGGAGGCCAGTTGACTGCCCTCTATCCCGAGAAGCATATTTATGACGTCGCGGCTTTTCCCGAAGTACAGGCATCTGAGCTTGTTGAAAGTCTCTGGGGACAGGCAAAGCGTTACGGCCCGGAAGTGGTGCTCGATGAACAGGTCAAGCAGTACAAAAAGCTCGATGACGGCTCTTTTGAAGTTGAAACGCTCAGCGGGAGGAAATTTGCATCACGAGCTCTGCTTGTTGCAGCCGGTCTGGGCGCTTTTTCACCGAGAAAGCTTCCCCAGCTTGGCGACATCAGTGCACTTGAAGGCCAGACGGTGCTCTATTCGGTGCAGAACATGAAGGAGCTGGAAGGAAAAAAAGTGTTGATCGTCGGCGGCGGTGATTCGGCGCTGGACTGGGCGATGATGCTTCTTCCTCACGCGGAGCATATAACGGTAGCGCATCGTTCGCCTGATTTCAGAGCGCACGGAAAAACAAAGGATGACCTTTTTGCGGCCGCTGAAAAGGGACTTGTGGATGTTCATCTCAATACCGAGGTGATCGCGATCGATCATGATGGCCCTGCACTGCGTCACGCCTATCTGCGTTCGAAAAGCGGTAAGGAAACCTCTCTGGAGGCGGAGTATATGCTTGTGCTGATCGGTTTCAAATCTGATCTTGGACCTTTGGCTGAATGGGGGCTTGAACTGTGCGAGAACGCTATGGTTGTGGACAGTCATATGAAGACGGAGGTTGATGGCCTCTATGCTGCAGGAGATATTGCATTCTATCCCGGAAAACTCAAAATAATCCAGACGGGACTGAGCGACGCCACGATGGCCGTGCGCCACTCTCTGAACTACATTCATCCGGGAGAAAAGATCAAACAGCAGTTCAGCAGTATCAAAATGGCAAAAGAGAAAAATAAATGACGGGAGGCACGCTACAAGGTCAGTCGAGCCCGTCACGTTTTCAGGCATGGATGATGGCCATAAGGCCGAAAACACTGCCCGCGGGGGCTGTTCCTGTCGTTGTCGGCACGTCTCTTGCTGCGGTTGACGGAAAACTGCTCCCGATGGCGGCTGTTGTGACTCTTCTCTGCGCGCTTGGCATACAGGTCGCTACCAACTTTATCAATGAGATATACGATTTTCGCAAAGGTGCCGATACGGCGGATCGTCTCGGTCCGACGCGGACGGTCGCGGCAGGGCTTGTTTCTGAAAAAACGATGATCGTTGTTTCGGTTCTTCTGCTGGTCACCGTTTTTTTAATGGGGCTCTATCTTGTCTATCTCGCAGGATGGCCGATCCTTCTTGTCGGTCTCCTCTCCATGTTTTTTGCCTGGGCCTATACCGGCGGCCCTTTTCCTATAGCCTATTCAGGTCTGGGAGATTTTTTCGTGTTTATTTTTTTCGGGCTTGTTGCTGTTGGCGGCACCTACTATGTGCAGGCCCAGGAGGTTACTTTTCCTGTTTTGACCGCGGCAATTGCTCCTGGTCTTTTTTCCGTGAACATTCTTCTTGTCAATAATATTCGTGACATCGATACTGACCGGAAAGTTGGAAAGATGACCCTTCCGGCAAGGATCGGCGGCGGAAATGCACGTTGGCTCTATCTCGGTTTTACGATTGTCGCCTACTTTGTCCCGGTATGGATGTGGATGACGGGTTATTCTCTTTGGGTAATGCTGAGCTGGTTTTCTCTGCCGCTTGCTGTCAGTCAGACAAAAACGCTGTTTGGCAGTGACGGTCGCGCATTGAACGCTGTTCTTGCCGGTACCGGCAGGGTGATGACGCTCTACGGGTTTCTTTTTTCAGCGGGATTGCTTGTCCCGGTTTTATCAGCTTTTTTTCAGTAACTCTATGTCAGATTCCGTTCGAATAGCTCTGGTGCAGATGTCCGGCGAACGGGAGCCGGGTGCAAACCTGAACAAGGCGTGCGCTCGAATAACCGAAGCTGCGGCAGGCGGAGCGAAAATCATCTGTCTGCAGGAACTGTTCACCACCCGGTACTTCTGCCAGACTGAAGAGTATGAGCCTTTTGGTTACGCTGAAACCGTTCCCGGTCCCACAACCGGGGTGCTTCAGCGACTTGCCGCCGAACATGAGGTGGTTATTGTCGCATCGCTGTTTGAAAAGCGCGCAAAGGGGCTCTACCATAATACCGCCGCTGTTATTGATGCTGACGGTTCTTTCATGGGGAAGTACCGGAAGATGCACATTCCGGATGATCCCGGATTTTATGAGAAGTTTTACTTTACACCGGGAGATCTCGGCTACAGGGTCTTCAAAACCCGTTACGCGGCAATAGGGGTGTTGATCTGCTGGGACCAGTGGTTTCCGGAAGCTGCACGACTGACAGCCCTGATGGGAGCCGAAATACTTTTTTATCCGACAGCCATCGGTTGGGCGATGAGTGAAACTTCAGATGAAGTCAGGCGTTCTCAGCTCGATGCATGGAAAACTATCCAGCGGAGCCACGCGATAGCAAACGGGGTCTATGTCGCTGTGGCAAACCGTGTCGGGACTGAGGATAAACTCAGGTTCTGGGGTAACAGCTTTGTTTCTGATCCTTTCGGGAATGTTACTGCCTCGGCTTTTGAGAGCGGTGAGGAGATTCTCTTTTCTGACTGTGATCTCGAAAATACAGGATTTTACAGGTCGCACTGGCCGTTTCTGCGTGACAGGCGCATAGATACCTATGGAGAGCTGCGACGGCGTTTTATCGATTGAAAAATCCTTGTTGGCTAATTTGTAACAGCTACGAAACAATACGTATATGAGTGTCCATTCAGGTACTCTTTCTCAGACGGGTTCAACCGGTTCAAAGCCAGCTGTAAAGGAGTGGTTTTTTGTCGCTGTTCTGATCTATCTTCTGCTTGTAAGCGTTGCCCTTATCGGGAGCGGCTTCAAGGCAGCTGCCGGTGACAACGCGAAAGAGTTGTTTGCCTTTGCCGTCAATCCAGTCAGCGGACTTGTTATCGGTATAGTCGCGACGGCGCTTCTTCAATCTTCAAGTACGGTGACCTCCATTATTGTTGGTCTGGTGGCAGGGGGGCTTCCTGTCGGGATAGCTATTCCTATGGTTATGGGGGCAAATATCGGTACGACCATAACCAATACTATCGTCAGTCTGGGGCATGTTCGTGAAGGAGAAGAGTTCAAGCGTGCTTTCGCAGCGGCAACCATTCATGACTTTTTCAACCTGCTCAGCGTGATAATTTTTCTGCCCCTTGAAATGTTCACAGGCTACCTGGCCAAAGCTGGGCATATGCTCAGCGTGTTTTTTGCCGGGGGGGATTCGATGTCCATCAAAGGGTTTAATTTCATAAAGCCTCTGGTTAAGCCTGCGGTTCATCTTTTCGAGGGTACGCTTCAGGGGGTTCTGCCGCAGGTAACGGCAGGGATAGTGACAATTATTATCGGGATAATGATTATTGTCTTGGTGATAACCATGCTCAGCCGTTTGCTGAAGGCTCTCATGGTCGGTAAGGTAAAAGAAATTCTGCGAAAATCCGTTGGCAGAGGCCCGCTTTCCGGTATGTTTTCAGGTACGTTTCTTACTGTTCTTGTGCAGTCTTCATCGACGACGACCAGCCTTATCGTGCCGCTTGCCGGTAATGGCGTGTTTTCGCTCAAACAGATATATCCGTTTACTCTGGGCGCAAATATCGGAACGTGTATTACGGCATTGCTTGCGGCAACGGCAATTACCGGGCCGAACGCTGTTTTTGCCTTGCAGATAGCATTCGTTCATCTGTTGTATAATGTTTCCGGTGTTCTGGTGATCTACTCGATGCCGTTATTACGAAATCTTCCGATTCGGGCAGCTGAAGCTCTTGCCGAGGTTTCTACCGATAACAAGCTGTTCGCTCTTGCCTACGTTCTCGGTGTCTTTTTTCTGATTCCAGGTGTTCTTATTTTCTTCTCCTCCAATGGAGGAGTGTAGTGCAGTCAGGCATACACAAAAGGTATGTGTTCTTTATTATGGATGATATCAGGAGGCAATATGCTCGGTCATAACAAAAGAAAGGAAGAGCTCGAATCAAGGATTACCGAACTCGAGACATCTCTGGACAATTTGAAAAAGCAGCTGCAGGAAGGAGTCGGTAACGATTCACAGAAGGATATCGATCACCTCGAGGAGTATCTGGATGAAATCAGTCACCGGTATTCCAATCTGAAAGATTTCTGGCATATGGTCAGCAAGGAGCTCAAAGAAATATTTGCCAGAAGAATCGCCAATAAAGGCAGAGAGGGGGAGGAGGAGGGAGAGGGAAGGAAGTGAGAAGTTAGAGACAAGAGACGAGAAACAAGTGAGAGTGACAAGTGAAGAGTGATAGTCGATGTTCCGTCTTTTCTTGTCATCTTCGGGCTTGACCCGGAGATCCATTAATTGTGCGCGAAGTGTTATGATAGCTCAAAAACCGGTTGGATAGCAGGGATGGATGCCGGATCACCCCGTGAAATAGATGTTTGGATTTCACAGGGCGGCATGACAGTGAGGGGGAGGAGTAGGGAGTGAGAAGTTGTAGGGGCAGGCCTCTGTGCCTGCCCGCGGAGGGCGTTGGCGGACGATTGGGATAGAGAGAGAAGAGACGAGAGACAAGAGGAGATGCGGCTGAATAGCTGGATAGCTCAATGGCTGGTTAGCAATAGAGGACTGAGCAGTGAGCAATGAGTGGGGGAGGCGTTATGTGTTTGGGGGCTGAGCAGCCATTTAGCCATTAAGCTATCCAGCCATTTGGCCAGGGTGATTATTTTTCTCGTCTCTCGTTACTCGTCACTGCTTGAACTATCTTCATCTCAGAACTCAGAACTCAGAACTCAGAACTCAGAACTCAGAACTCAGAACTCAGAACTCAGAACTCAGAACTCAGAACTCAGAACTCAGAATGGTGGCAATCGGGAATTGTGCATGAATCTATACGGTATTGTGATACTGGGGACTCTTTTCGGTACGTTTATACTGAAGCTGGTTTCGGATGTAATGAACCTCAAGGCTGCCGGGGCGGATCTGCCTTATGAGTTTCAGGATGTCTACGACAGGGACGCATATGAGCAGTCCCAGCGATATCTTCGTCATACCACGGTGTTTTCTCTTGTGACCGCTGCATTTGATCTTGTGGTTCTGCTTGTTTTCTGGTTTTCCGGAGGGTTTAATTTTCTTGATCTGCTCGTCAGGGGCGCAGGTTTTTCCCCTCTTGTTACCGGTCTTTTCTATATCGGCGTCCTGCTTTTGCTTCAGGCGCTCATCTCTTTGCCGTTCGGTGTCTATCATACCTTTGTTCTTGAGGAAAAATTCGGGTTCAACAAAACCTCTCCCGTCACGTTCATGGCTGATAAAGTGAAAGCCGTGTTTCTCGCTCTTCTGCTTGGTACACCTGTACTTGCCGGACTGTTATGGTTTTTCGAGAATTCCGGTTCACTTGCCTGGTTATGGGCCTGGGCCGCTGTCTCGCTTTTCGGTTTTCTGCTTCAGTATATCGCGCCAACACTCATCATGCCATTGTTCAACAAGTTTACACCCCTTGAGGATGGAGAGCTGAAGGGCGCTATTATGGAGTATGCGCGCTCGGTTGATTTTCCTTTGACGGGGATCTATGTCATTGACGGCTCGAAACGTTCCTCCAAGGCAAATGCCTTCTTTACCGGTTTTGGAAAGCAGAAACGTATCGCGCTTTTCGATACGCTTGTCGAGAACCACTCCGTTACGGAGATCGTTGCCGTTCTGGCTCATGAAATAGGCCATTACAGGAAAAAGCATATTCTGATCTCGATGTGGCTCAGCGTGGTCAATATGGGCGTGGTTTTTTTCCTGCTTTCTGTTTTCATGAATAATCGGGCTCTTTTCGATGCTTTTTTTATGGATGAGCTTTCCGTTTACGCCAGCCTTCTGTTTTTTTCCCTGCTCTATTCTCCTGTTGAATTCATTCTTTCGGTTTTTCTCCAGTCCCTCTCGAGACGTCACGAGTTTCAGGCAGATCATTTCGCGGTAACAACCTACAGCGGCGGCTCCACTCTGGTAGAGGCGCTTAAGAAGCTTTCAAGAAAAAATCTCTCCAATCTGACACCTCATCCGCTCTATGTTTTTCTCAACTACTCTCATCCCCCGGTTCTTCAGCGTATTGTACGGATAAGGCGGTCAGCACAGGAGGCTGCGTAAGGTCAATGCGTCCGGAAAGCTACACTATGCCGCCCGAGTGGGCGCCTCATGATGCCACATGGCTCTCATGGCCTCATAAAGAAGCCTCATGGCCCGGTAAATTCGGCCCTGTACCCGACGTTTTTGCTCGAATCGCAGCGCACCTCTGCCGTTTTGAAACGGTGCATATCAACGTTCTCGGGCCGGAAATGGAGTATGATGCCCGAGAGCGGATCAGGCGTTTTGTGAAGGATGCATCGTGCATGCAAAACATTGTTTTTCATCTGATACCAACGGACGATGCATGGTGCCGTGATCATGGGCCGAACTACGTGTTCAGACGCACGGAAGAAGGGTTGGAAAAAGTTATTCTGAACTGGAAATTCAATGCATGGGGGGGAAAATATGAGCCCTATGACAGCGACGCAGCGGTTGCTGAAAGGGTTGCCGCAGAGCAGGGAGTCAGGCTGGTTTCAACGGATATGGTGCTGGAAGGGGGGGCTATCGATGTGAACGGTAAGGGGTTGCTTCTGACAACAGAGGCGTGTCTGCTCAATTCCAACCGCAATCCGGACATGGTAAAGGAAGATATCGAGAACGCGCTCAAATACTATCTCGGAGTAGAGAAAATTCTCTGGCTGAAAGATGGTATCGCGGGTGATGATACCGACGGGCACGTTGATGATATGGCGCGTTTTGTTGATGAAAGAACGGTTGTCATTACCGTTGAAGAAAATCCGGAAGATGAAAATCATGCGGTATTGCTGGAGAATTACCGGCGGCTTCAGCAGTATACAGATCTTGAAGACAAACCCTTGCGGATTGTGACACTGCCGATGCCGGATGCGGTGTATTATGAAAATGAAAGGCTGCCGGCCAGCTATGCAAACTTCTATATCGCCAACAGCCAGGTGCTTGTTCCGGTTTACGGTTGTGAGAAAGACCGGGTTGCTCTCGATATCCTTGCCCGATGCTTTCCGTCACGGGAGGTGACGGGAATCGATTGCACCGATCTTGTGTGGGGACTTGGCGCCATTCACTGTGTGACCCATGAAGAACCTTCTCTGTGATTCATAAGCCCTCTGCCGTGCAGTCCGCCTCTTTTTTTGTTATGGCTGCGTCTCAAAACGATTTGACTTTCTCATTCTGAGTCCCGTATTGTTTTGGGCTATGTGCGAGAGGGACTTATTTCACTATTATTACACGATTCGCTCTTTGCTTATACTTCGTTCTGTTTTGGCGCACTCATTGCTACTATTATTATAGTTAAAATTTCAACCTCACGCCCGTGGGGTTGGGCAGGCGTAATGGGGGACGCCTGCTCGAAGAAAAGCGGTCTGCTAGGCCGCTTTTTTTTTGTCCGCTCGGTTGTTACCGTTCAGGAATCTCCGTTTTTGGCGCAATATTTTTAGAGCAGTTTTGTCAGCAGTTCTCTTGTCGCTCGAATATCGGAGAACGCGTCATGGGCCTCAAGCCTGATGCCATAGTGGCGACAGACTGTTTCGAGCTTGTAGTCAGGCAGATGAAGGGCTCCGGTGAAATCTTTCATAAACAGGACGGGAAGGGGGTCAAGCCTTCTCCAGTTCACGTACGATCCTATTCCGTATTTGTCGCCGTGCATTTTGAACCACTGCTGTATGAAGTCAAGGTCAAAGTGCACATTGTATCCGGCAGGATAACATTTGTCTTCGCGGTCATACTGTTCGATGTAACGGTTGAGAAACTGTTTGAATTGAAGCAGTGCTTCCTTGCTGCTCATTCTGTGAGTCAGTTCCTTCCTGCTTGTGCCTGTTATTGTCAGCGCCTGATCGTCAATGTCAGCGCCACTGTGAGGGGCGCATTTGAGATTCAGCTCTCCTGCGATGATACCGGAAACCTCCATGATAGCCCCTATCTGGATGATCCCGTGTTTCGCAGGGTTGGTGCCGGTTGTTTCTACGTCGATGTAGAGGACTTTTTTGCTCATTCTCGATAGTGTTCTATGGAAGAGTCATTATTCGACTGTCAGTCACTATCCGGTTCGGAAACTCTTCCCATGAACAGAATTGAGCCGGAACGGTTCGACCTGATAAGAACAAGAAACGGATGATCGGCCCTGAAAACGAGCGTCGGTGCGCGAACAGCGGATGTCAGGCCGACTACAACGCCGGTTGCCGCAGAGGCTTCGGTTCCCGCTTCGTTGACATCGACAAAAGCCTTGTGAACGACTGCTCCGATGAAAAGTTTGTCCTTATTGACGGTCATTGGTGAGAAATCTGCTGTCCCGGGATCAAACGCGTCAGTCATTCCAAGTTTTTTCAGGGAATCATCAAGACGCAGGGTTGATGACATGGTGAATTTCGGGAGGAATACCCTTACCTTTTGCGGTTTGAGGGAATCTGTCCAGAGTGAGAGCTTTTCAGCTGTAAGATCGGCTTCGAGCCCGGCAAGCCCTTTGTTTTTTTCAGGCAGCAGGACGAGCATTGAAATATCTTCTCCGGAGTAGGGGAGCTCAAGAATCTGAAGGGAATCTGAGAGCGTGTAAGGGAAGGTGTTTTCCTGATGCATCATGGAGACTGTTGACGTTGACCTCTTGTCGGTATAAAAATCGGCGGCAGTGGTCTCTGACTCGGCAAAAGCTTTTTTCCAGTCACCTTTGAAATAGATGGCGTTGACAAGGGTAAGTCTTGAAAGGGTGTTGAGAATTCCCGGCTGTATGAGCTCACGGATGGTGTTTCGGGTTCTTTGTTCCACCCATCTGTTGATGGTGTTTCTCGCTTTTTCAGTGTTCGCCCGGTAGTCAACCGGAGTCAGCGTCGAACGGTACACGGTGAGCAGTTCCTGAACAAATGTTTTTGACAGCTCATAGCCTTTCTGGGGAAAGAGCCCGTTTGCGGTTTCGAGCGTGACGCTTCCTTTTTTTGCGATGCTGCTGATCTCTGCTGCTCTCGATGCCCGGGTGTGATGGTATTGCTGTAGATCTTCAGGAGCGTAGAGCATATCGGCCATCTGACGTGCGGTAGTCCCGGCTGCACCGGAAAGGGTCATTGAGAGTCCCGATGAGATACTATAGGGCGAAAAGAAGATGTTGCCTTTCGTGCTTTTTCCTATGGTGTGATAGAGATCCAGCGCGAATGCTGTATTCTCTCTTTTTTCAGCTTCGGTTGATTGCATCGGTTCCGGTTTTTCTGTTTTTCCGGGCGCTGCCGGCGGGCTGAAAGAAAAGAGCGCCATGAGCAGGAAGAGCGGGGGAATCAGGTGCAAGGTTTTTCTTGTATACATGGCGGCAGGGATTAAGCGGTTATAAATAATAATACGCATTATCCCGGAAATGAAAAAAGCGGAACAGGAAGGGGTCGGAAAGGCAACGCTATCGTTGCTTTTCAGGCCCTGTACGGGGATGTGCAGGGCCGGTATCAGGTAATGTACAGGATCTCTTTAGAGCTCTACCGTTTCGGTTGACGTCGGGGCACACGGGGCTGCCTGTGCGTTGAACAGGTGGTAGTTCAGGCTGTCGCTCAGTGCCTGAAGACTCGCATCGATGATGTTCGTCGAGACGCCGACAGTTGACCATGTGGTGTGGCCGTCGCTGGTTTGGATAAGTACCCGTACTTTGGCGCTTGTGCCCTTTCTCTCTTCGAGTACGCGAACCTTGTAGTCCACCAGACGAATGGCGCGTATTGAAGGAAAGAAGCCGCGCAGAACCTTGCGCAATGCTTTGTCCAGAGCGTTGACCGGCCCGTCACCGTCTGCCGCGGTCATCTCGATTTCGTCGTTTACCTCTATTTTCAGAATTGCCTGGTCAACCGGTTCCCGGTTTTTACCGGATTCGATATGTACTTTGGATTCAAGTATCTCGAAGAAAGGCTTGAACTCTCCGAGTTCCTGATGAAGCAGCAGTTCAAAAGAGGCTTCGGCGACATCGAACTGGAAGCCTTCATATTCAAGTTTTTTGATGCGCTGAACGAGTCTCTTGAAGAGCTCTCCGTTTTCCGGCAACGCTATACCGAGTTCTTTTGCCTTGTAACGGATATTACTCTGTCCAGCGAGTTCCGATACAAGCACGCGCTGGCGGTTTCCAACAGTTTTAGGGTCAATGTGTTCGTAAAGGGCACTTTCCTTCATGACCGCGCTGACGTGAATGCCGCCCTTATGGGCGAATGCCGATTTTCCTACAAAGGGAGCACGGTTGTCAGGGGGAATGTTCAGCAATTCATAGACATAGTTGGAAAGTGATGTAAGCTGGCTCAGCTTCAGCTTGTGATGAAACTGTCCGTTGAGTTTCAGCAGGACGTTGGGGATGATGCTGATAAGGTTCGCGTTGCCGCATCGTTCCCCGATGCCGTTGATGGTGCCCTGTACATGCATCGCTCCTGCACGCAATGCGGAAAGTGCGTTGGCTACGGCAAGTTCACTGTCGTTATGGGTGTGGATGCCGACCGGAATGCTTGTCGCGGAGATAACCGTTTTGACTATCTCGAAGATTTCATGGGGCATCGTACCCCCGTTGGTATCACACAGAACAAGACGTTCAGCGCCTGCTTCTTCTGCCGATAAAAGCATGCGCAGGGCAAATGCGGCGTCATCCTTGTAGCCGTCAAAAAAATGTTCGGCATCGAACAGTACTTTCCGGCCCTCGTTTTTCAGATGGAGGACTGATTTATAGATAAGCTCGGCATTTTCAGCATCCTGCAGTCCCAGCCCTCTTTCTGAATGCGCTTTCCAGGTTTTACCGAATATGGTTATGACCGGTGTTTCCGATTTCAGGAGGCCGACAAGGTTCGGGTCGTTCCGGATGTTGTCCGGTTTTCTCGCTGTTGAGCCAAACGCGCAGAGTTTGGCGTTCTTAAGCTTCAGGTGCAGCGCCCGGCTGAAAAACTCTTCATCTTTCGGGTTGCTGCTGGGCCATCCTCCTTCTATGTAGTCGACACCGAACTCATCGAGTTTTTCTGCTATGAGCAGCTTGTCCTGAACGGAGAGGGTTATTTTTTCCCCCTGGGTCCCGTCTCTGAGCGTTGTGTCATAGAGTTCGATGGCGTTTCTTCCTTTCATATATGTTTCCTTTCCTGAATGGATCGTTCGTTTTATCAGGAGTTTATAATATTGTTCTGTCTGGCGTATTCAAAAATGCCCCCTGCCATGACGATATTGAACACGTCCCCTAACGGGTTGAGCTCGTAGGTGATACCCTGAGTCAGGTTGGTGATGGTGTTCTTTTCAATATCGATCTTGAGATCGTCTCCGGTGAGAACGGTTTTGTTCAGCTGTTCAGCTGTTTCGTAAGGTATAACAAATCCGCCGTCTACACAGTTGCGGTAGAAGATTCTTGCGTATGATTCTGCGACTATCGCCCGGACTCCTGCGACCTGAAGGGAGAACGGGGCATGCTCACGTGATGAGCCGCACCCGAAGTTCGGACCTGCTATGATGATCGAGTAGTCCGATTCGAAGCGATCCTCTGCGACAAACGGATGTCCTCCTTCCGGCAGACCGGCCTCATCGATCGGTACTCCTGCAAGAGCGTATCTGCCGTAGAGTTTCACCTCTTCCGGATCTGAAAGGCTGTAGACGAGGTGCTCGGCCGGTATGATCTGGTCGGTATCGATGTTTTTGCCCAGTACGTAGGCTTTTCCTTGTATGATGGTATCCATATTCGGTTCTTTCTCTTTACGGTTTCATCTGATGTTAGGCCTGATTATCTGAGGAATTCTCTCGGATCAGTAAGTTTTCCGGTAATTGCTGAAGCGGCAGCTGTGAGCGGTGAAGCGAGGCAGACGCCTGCTTTTTTGCTTCCCATACGTCCGGGAAAGTTCCTGTTTGTTGTAGAGACTACAAGATCGTTATCTACGGAACGTCCAAAGGTATCTGATGGACCGCCAAGGCATGCCGCGCATGAAGGAGGAGCGATTGTGCATCCTGCCTCTTTAAGGATTGTTATGATCGGCTGACCGTCGAACTCTTCTGTTGTAAGGCTTTGGGCAACTTCAACGGTTGCGGGTACAATATTGGTCGGTACGGAAACCGTGTTTCCTTTCAGGACTTTTGCCGCCATAACGAAGTCGATGAGTTTACCTCCGGTGCATGAGCCGATATATGATTTGGTTATTTTCGTGCCCTGAACGCTTCGAACCGTCGCGCGGTTGTCCGGGCTGTGCGGCATGGCGACAACCGGTTCGAGTTCTTCTGTTTTGTAGCGGCGGATGCTGTGATACAGGGCGTCGGGGTCGCTGGTAAATATTTCGTAAGGCTTGTCGCTACGTTCTTTGACATAGGCTTCCGTGGTCGAATCGGCTGCGATGATTCCACTCATTCCACCGGCTTCGATTGCCATATTGGTGAGCGTCATTCGCTCTTCCATCGGCAACGAGAACACTGCCGAACCGTCAAACTCCATGGCGCGATAGGTCGCTCCGTCGGTAGTGATATCACCCAGTATCTGCAGGATCAGATCTTTGGCCATCAGGTATTCCGGCATCTCGCCTTCAAAGATGAACTTCATTGATTCCGGTACTTTTTCCCAGATCTTGCCTGTGCCGAGGATAAAGGCGGCATCTGTGTTGCCTATTCCTGTTCCGAACATGCCGAACGCCCCCGAGGTACAGGTATGCGAATCGGTTCCGAACAGCACCGTGCCGGGGAGGTTATAGCCTTCCTGGGCAAGAGCGACATGACAGACCCCTTTGTAGCGTTTTGTTCCAACATCGTAGTAGTTTGGCAGTTTCTGCTCACTGGCGAACTCACGAAGAAGATCGATGTTGCGGTGTGCGTGCTCGTTTTCAGTGAATATGTAGTGATCAGGAAGAACCACAATCTTTTCCGGGTCCCACACGTTTGCTTCCGGACCGAATTTTTCCCTGAAAATGTCGAAGGTCGGCGGGCCACACACATCATGGGTGAGCAGGACGTCAACGTTGAGCCAGATATTTTCTCCCGCCTCGACAAATTTGCGGTTGGCGGCTCTGGCGAGGATTTTCTGCGTTATTGTTTGTGTCATGGTACTCTTAAATCGTGTTTTCGATTGTAGTTGTGATGTCGTTACCCGAGGCGTTCTGATGCAGGCGCAATGCCTGCAGATATGCTTTGGCGCTTGCTTCGATGATATCGGTAGAGACGCCGCGTCCGGTAAAGAGCCGATCGTCACAGTTGAGCTTGACGGTTGCTTCCCCGAGCGCCTGGCGTCCCGCGGTTGTTGAGCGCACGGAATAGGAGTGGAGGAGCGAGCCGAGGCTCAACGCCCGTTCAATCGCTTTAAAACAAGCATCGACCGGTCCGTCTCCCGTCGAGGATTCCTCATAGGTTTTCCCTTTGGACCGGATACGTACTGTCGCGGTCGGGATGGACGCTGTTCCGCTGTTGATATGAAGGTAGTCGAGTTCAAGCGGTTCGATCAGTTTGTTCAGCTCATCTCCCATGAGCACTCTGAGATCGTCATCGTAGATCTCTTTTTTCTTGTCAGCCAAGGAAACGAAACGCGCGTAGACTGTTTCAAGTTCGGCGCCGGTAACCTTGTATCCCAGGGCGCTGAGACGAGCCTGCAGCCCGTGTTTGCCCGAATGACGTCCCAGGACAATCGTGGTCTGCGGGACACCGACGGATTCAGGGGTCATCACCTCGTAGGTATGACGGTTTTTAAGCATACCGTCCTGATGTATGCCGGATTCGTGCGCAAACGCGTTATCTCCTACAATAGCCTTGTTGGGCTGGACGATAAGGCCGGTGAAAGAGGACACCATTCGGCTTGTGTTGTAGATCTCTTCGGTGACGATGCCGGTAGAGAAGTTGTGAAGATCACTGCGGACTGTAAGCGCCATGACAATTTCTTCGAGTGACGCGTTGCCTGCCCGTTCTCCTATACCGTTGATCGAGCATTCAGCCTGTCTCGCCCCGTTTTCTACGGAACTGAGTGTGTTGGCAACGGCAAGTCCCAGTTCATTGTGACAATGCACGCTGATAACCGCTTGGTCAATGTTGGGGACGCTTTTTTTCAGGTCGGCGATTTTTCTGCCGAATTCAGAAGGCCAGGTATAACCGGTGGTGTCAGGGATGTTCACGGTTGAAGCACCGGCGGAGATAACCGCTTCGATGATTTCTGCAAGGTAGGCCGGGTCGGTTCTTCCTGCGTCTTCAGCGGAGAACTCGACGTCATCGGTGAAGGTTTTGGCATAGCTGACAGCCTCTACAGCCATTTTCAGGATTGTCTGCTGTTTCTCAGCAAGCGTTTTGCCGTAACGATCGTTGCTGAATTTGCCCATGATATGAATGGCGGAGGTACTGATAAAGGTGTGTATCCTCGGGTATCTGGCATTGCGCAGGGCTTCGTGGGCGCTTTTGATATCATGCTCCATGGCCCTGCAGAGCGCGGCTACTGTTTTTCCTGATTCTTCACCAACCCGGTGGACCGCCTCGAACTGCAGAGGAGAAGAAGCGGGAAAGCCGGCTTCTATGATGTCTACATTGAGCTTCTCGAGCTGCCGGGCGATCTCGACCTTTTCCTGAAGGTTAAGCGACGCGCCCGGCGACTGTTCTCCGTCACGCAGGGTGGTGTCAAATATCAGTACTTTCTCTTTCACGATGCATCCTTCGATGGTTACGATGCCTCCAGGCCGGCTGAGATGGCGTCGGTGATTTCATCTGTTGACACAACATTGTCGCTGTCATTCGCGATGTCTGCGGTCCGCATTCCGGATTCAAGAACTGTCTCTATGGCCTGGTAGATTTCCTCTGCGACATGCGGCATGGCGAAGCTGTGTTCGAACATCATGGCCACCGAACCGATGGTCGCAATAGGGTTCGCCTTGTTCTGTCCCGCGATATCAGGAGCACTGCCGTGAATCGGTTCGTAAAGAGCATGTTTGCTACCGATGCTGGCGGAAGGAAGCATGCCGAGGCTGCCGGTGATCATGCCGGAAATGTCACTGAGAATGTCTCCAAAAAGGTTCTTTGTGACAATGACGTCAAACTGTTTCGGATCGCGGACAATCTGCATCGCAGCATTATCGACATACATGTCAGTCAGCGTGACTTCCGGGAACTCTTTGTGTATTTCATGGACAATGTTTCTCCAGAACTGTGAACATTCCAGCACGTTTGCCTTGTCTATGCTGATCAGCTGTTTTTTTCGCTTCATGGCTGTTTCGAAGCCAAGACGGGCGATGCGCTCGACCTCGTATTTTTCATACACCATGGTATTCCAGCCTTTGTTGTCGTCATAGCCTCTCGGCTGGCCGAAATAAATGCCGCCGGTCAGTTCCCTGATGACCATGAAGTCTGTTCCGGAGAGGATCTCCGGTTTGAGTGAGGATGCGCCGATAAGTGCATCGTAAACTTTCGCGGGGCGAAGGTTTGCAAACAGGCCGAGTTCCTTCCGGATCTTGAGTAGTGCCGCTTCCGGCTTTTTTTCGTGGGGAAGGTTTTCCCATTTCGGACCTCCAACAGCACCGAGCAGAACTGCGTCACAGTTTTTGCACGCCTCGAGGGTTTCATCGGTAAGCATCTCTCCGTGTTCATCGTACGATGCACCACCGAAGAGATGTTCATCGATCGATATGTCCAGGTTATGCTTTTCAGCTAACACGTCCAGGACCTGAATGGCACTGGAAACGACTTCCGGTCCGATGCCGTCGCCGGGTATGGATACTATCTTCAACATTCGTTCTTGTTTATTTTTTCAGAAGCCAGCTCATCATGTCACGGAGTTTTGCCCCGACCTTTTCGATCGGATGATCGGCGTTGGACTCGCGCAGTTTTTTCATGTTCGGGTAGCCTGCGTTGCATTCGTCGATAAATTCTTTGGCAAAGCGGCCGTCCTGTACCTCTTCAAGTATTTTTTTCATTTCAGCTTTCACATCGGAGGTTATCACTCTCGGACCGCGTGTCATGCCGCCGTATTCCGCGGTGTCGCTGACGGAATAGTTCATGCGGGAAAGCCCGCCTTCATAGGAGAGATCAACAATGAGTTTCAGCTCATGCATGCATTCGAAGTAGGCAAGTTCTTCCGGGTAACCCGCTTCGACAAGGGTTTCAAAACCTGCCTTGATGAGCTCAGCCGAGCCGCCGCAGAGAACAGCCTGTTCGCCGAAAAGATCGGTTTCCGTCTCGTTCTTGAACGTGGTTTCTATAACGCCCGCTTTCGTTCCTCCGAGGCCTTTTGCCCATGCCAGAGCCTGCTGTCTGGCTTCGCCGGTATAGTCCTGATGTACGGCGATCAGGCAGGGGACGCCGTTGCCCTGGGTATAGGTGCGTCGTACGAGATGACCGGGGCTTTTCGGTGCAATCATGATGACATTGACCGTCTCGGGAGGAACAATCTGGTTGTAATGAATATTGAAGCCATGAGCGAACGCAAGGGTGTTTCCTTCTTTCAGGTTCGGTTTGATTTCACTCTCATAGATGCTTTTCTGGTACTGGTCAGGGAGAAGTACCATAACGATGTCCGCCCACGCTACCGCGTCGGCTATCGTGTTGACTTCAAGACCGTTCTCTCGCGCCTTTTCACAGGAAGAGCTGTCAGGTCTCAGTCCGACACAGACATTCAGGCCGCTCTCTTTCAGGTTCAGAGCGTGAGCGTGCCCCTGGCTGCCGAAGCCGAGAACGGCAATGTTTTTTCCCTGCAGGTACTTCAGGTCCGCGTCCTGCTCATAGTATGCGTTCATAGTGTCTGTATTTATTGATGGATGTTATAAAAAATACAACAGCTCAGCTCTCGCCACGGGTCATTGCTACCGTGCCGGAGCGGGCGATTTCCTTGATGCCGAGAGGCCTGAACATCTCAATGGTTGTATTGATCTTGTCAGGTGATCCAACGACCTCAATAGTAATGGATTTTTGTTTTATATCCACGACTTTTGCCTTAAAAACATCGATCAGATTGAAAATCTCCTGCTGCGACTGTTTTCCCCGATTCAGGGTCATCAGAAGCACCTCTCGTGATATATGCGGCTTGTGGGTCACATCGACCACTTTGAGGGTGTCTATAAGCCGGTTGAGCTGCTTGAGTATCTGACTGATGATGCTGTCGTCTCCTCTGGTGACGATAGTCATACGGGATATTTCGTTGTCTTCGGTTTCACCGATGGATATGCTTTCAAGGTTGAAGCCCCGCGCGCTGAACATGGCGGCAACCCTGTTGAGCGTACCGAATTTGTTTTCAACCAGTACGGATATGATATGTTTCATAGCTGCAGTTAGACCATTGTTTTAGGGTTCAGCCTTTCAAAAAGCATGTCTGAGATGGAGGCGCCTGCGGGCACCATAGGGAAAACCATGTCTTTTTTAATGACTTTGAACTCGACAAGTACCGGGCCTTCATTGTAGGCAAGTGCCTCTTTGACGGCTTTTTCTGCTTCAGCCGGATTGCCTGCGCTGAGCGCTTTGACGCCGAAAGCTTCTGCAACACGCACAAAGTCAGGGTTGCTCTGCTGAAGGTCCGTAAATGAGTACTTTTCCTGATGGAAAAGCTCCTGCCACTGGCGGACCATGCCGAGGAAGTTATTGTTGATCAGGAATATCTTGATCGGCAGCTTATAGGAAACCGCAGTGACAAGTTCCTGGATATTCATCATGAACCCCCCGTCACCACAGAACAGCACGACCGGTCGGTCCTGAATTCCGAAAGCGGCTCCGATGGCTGCCGGAAGACCGTAACCCATGGTGCCGAGGCCGCCGCTTGTAATGATTGAACGCGGGTTGATGAATTTGTAATGCTGGGCGGTCCACATCTGGTGCTGGCCGACATCGGTAGTCACAACCGCGTTTCCTCCGGTCTGCCTGGAAACCTCATCAATGACAAATTCGGTTTTTAACGTATCCTGCTCGTTTGTAAAGGTCAGCGGGCACTCCTTCTGCCATTGAGCAATCTTGTCAAGCCATGCTTGACGGTTTTCCCTCGTTTTCGGGAGGGCTTTGAGGACTCCTTCAAGGAAACTTTTTGAATCACCTACAACCGGCAGGTCAACCTTTATGTTTTTATCGATGTTTGTGGGATCGATATCATTATGGATTTTGTACGCATGGGTCGCAAATGTATCTATCTTGCCGGTGACCCTGTCGTCAAATCTCGCGCCGACCGTGATGAGCAGGTCGCAGGTATTGATTGCCTGGTTTGCCCAGAACGTACCGTGCATGCCGAGCATTCCCATGCTCAAAGAGTGGTTTCCGGGAAACGCGCCGAGGCCCTGAAGGGTCATGGTGACCGGGATGTCCTGTTCGATGGCCAGCTTTCTGAGCGCGTCCGAAGCCCCTGATGCAATGACGCCCCCTCCGACATAGAGCAGCGGCTGTTTGGCTCTTGCGATCATCGAGGCAGCTTTCCTGATCTGGTTTTCATGCCCCTTGATTGTCGGTTTGAAGCCGCGTATGTCTATTTTTTCCGGCCAGTTGAACGTACATTCGGAACTGAGGATATCTTTCGGGAGGTCAACCAGAACCGGGCCCGGCCTTCCCTGTGTCGCCAGAAAAAACGCTTTTCTGATCGTCATGGCCATGTCCTTGACGTCCTTGACCAGAAAATTATGTTTCGTTATCGGGCGGGTAATGCCGACAATATCAGCTTCCTGGAATGCGTCGTTCCCGATCAGTGTGCTGGGTACCTGACCGGTAAAGACAACCATTGGAGATGAATCCATATATGCGTTGGATATCCCTGTGACCGTATTTGTCGCGCCGGGACCGGATGTGACCAGTACTACTCCGGGTTTGCCGGTGGCACGCGCGTACCCTTCGGCCATGTGGGTGGCTCCCTGTTCGTGCCGGACAAGGATATGTTTGATATCCTTGACGTCGTGGAGCGTTTCATAGACCTTCAGGAGGGCTCCGCCCGGATAGCCGAAAATGTATTCGACATGTTCCCTGCGCAGGCATTCAAAGAGTATTTCAGAGCCGTTCATTATTTGACCGGATGTATGCATGAGTTATCGTTGTTTATTGTTTTTTACAGACCGGGTTTTGCAATATCGCGCCGGTATTGGCCGAAGTAACCATTTGTGCGTACCTTGACAGGTAGCCCGTAGTGATTTTCGGAACGAATTGAGGAACCAGCGCAAGTCTTTCTTTAATGGCGGCATCCGGGAGATCGACAGACATCGTTCTGTTCGGGATATCGATGGTGATCATATCTCCGTTCCGGACAGCCGCAATCGGTCCTCTTTCGGCAGCTTCAGGGGATACATGACCGACACATGCACCCCTTGACCCCCCCGAGAAACGGCCGTCGGTCAGAAGCGCGACAGACTCTCCGAGGCCCCGACCCATGATCGCGCTGGTAGGGGAGAGCATTTCGGGCATTCCGGGGCCGCCCTTTGGTCCTTCATACCGGATGACCACGACATCGCCGGCAACGACATCTCCCTCCATGATGCCTGTCAGGGCGTCATCCTGGCACTCATAGACCTTGGCGGGGCCGGTATGGTTCATCATCGATTCACTGACGGCACCGGTTTTTACCACAGCTCCTTCGGGAGCAAGATTGCCGTAAAGAACCGCGAGGCCGCCGGTTGGGGCATAAGGGGATGCAACGGTGCGGATGACAGAACTGTCAGTAATAACGGCATGCTCGATGTTTTCCCCGAGGGTTTTTCCTGTGACGGTAGGTCTTGTCAGGTCGAGCAGACCGTCGATTCTGGAAAGTTCCTTCAAGATCGCTGAAACACCTCCGGCCCGGTCGACATCCTCAATATGAACATTCTGCGTTGCAGGACTGACCTTGCAGATATAGGGCGTTTTTGCGGAAAGAGCATTGAGTTCGGAAAAATCGAACTCTACCTCGCCTTCATTGGCAACAGCCAGTGTATGGAGGATGGTGTTCGTGCTGCCGCCCATCGCGAAGTCGAGAGCAAAGGCGTTGAGTAATGACTCCCGGGAGAGAATATCCCGTGGTTTAGTATCCTTTTCAACCAGATCGATGATGCGCCGGGAAGCCTCTCTGACCAGTTCCAGTCGTCTGGGGTCTACGGCAGGTATTGTTCCGTTTCCCGGAAGGGCGAAACCGAGCGCCTCACAAAGGCAGTTCATGGAGTTTGCCGTGAACATCCCGGAGCAGGAACCGCAGGTGGGGCAGGCATGGTCTTCTATGACGCCAAGTTCCTCTTCACTTATCGTTCCTGTACTGTGACGGCCGACAGCTTCAAAAACCGAAATGAGGTCAACGGTTTCCCCGGAAGGGGTGCGGCCCTTTTTCATCGGCCCACCGGAAACAAAAATAACCGGAATGTTCATGCGGACGGCAGCCATCATCATGCCCGGCGTTATTTTATCGCAATTGGGAATACAGACAAGGCCGTCAAGACGGTGTGCCTGTGCTACGGTCTCGACACTGTCAGCGATCAGCTCTCTGCTTGCCAGGGAGTAACGCATGCCAAGATGCCCCATCGCGATACCGTCACACACACCTATGGTATTGAATTCAAAGGGAACGCCTCCGGCTTTTCTGATTTCATCCTTGGCGATCTGTCCCAGTTTCTGAAGATGGGCATGACCGGGTATGAGCTCTATAAACGAGTTGCAGATGCCGATAAACGGTTTGTTGAAGTCTTCGTTTGACGATAGAGCGCCTGTAGCCTTCAGAAGGCTTCTGTGGGGGGCTTTTTCAAACCCTTTTTTTATGGTATCGGATCTCATGAGCTGTTTTTTTACATGATTGAATGAACAATGCATCCCCTGGCTGAGCCGTTCCCAGAGCCAATGAAATTGATATTGATTGTTTTTATCAAGAAGGCAGAAATTGGACTTGGGACCGGTTAGCCGTTCAGGGCAGTAGAATACCCACTTGTACTGTAACCACAGGCACAAGCTTTCCGATCCTGCAAATGGAGGAATCAGCTGTTTTGCAGCAGAAAGATTTTTTGATTTCAAGCCGGGCATCAGGTGGCGTTTCGGCTTGAACAGCGCTTTTGCTACTATGTTTGTAACATGCAGGCATGCAGGTAATAACTGTTCAGCTGTAAAGCTGTAATGAATTAACAAAGGTAATGTTTTTTTAATATAACAATTTGCTGTTTTTTTAGCAAATTCTGCTGTTGTGCTCCCAGGAAAAGTTTCTGCCCGATAACGATAGGGTAAAAAAAACACGTAAGGGTGAAAATCGTGTTGATAGTGCTATAAAATGTTTCATTTTTATTACATAGTTGTCTGCTGGAGGTTTTGTTATACAGTTTTTTATTGCGTAATTTATACTTTTGTGGGCTATCTTTTCTGTTGAGAGTTACGTAACCTGAAACCACGGAGTATGTTTTTTTTATCTCCCCCTTCACCGCAGGATCTACCCATGTTTTTATTGTTGCTGGGCATTCTGATCCTGTTTTTGCTTTTCTTTGAGCTTTTGGTCAGACAGTTTTCTGTCAGTGGTTTTGTTCTCAGGAAAATTCTTCATTTCAGTCTCGGTTTCATTCTGTTTTTTCTTCCCGTCTGTTTCCTGGATAATTTTTATCCGGTTTTGCTCGGGGTGATTTTCGTCCTTATTAACGGGTTCAGTAAGTATTTCGGCCTTTTCCACATTCTTCATGACAAGAGCGAAAAAGAGGCGAAGGATGGTCTTGCATCCGGTTACGGTCCGGTTCTTTTACCTGTCGCGTTTATTTTTCTCGCACTCTGTCTCTGGGATAGCCATCTCTGGATATTGCGGACATCGGTGCTTGTTGCAGGGATTGCCGATTCATTAGCCTCACTCGTCGGGTCCTCGCTTGGAAAGGTTCATATTGAAAACCTCACAAAGTCAAGGAAAACAGTAGAGGGCTCATTGACCATGTTTGGCGTGAGTTTTTCGCTGATTGTCGCCAGCCTTTTTGTGTTCAGGGATTTTTTTGGAGACGGACTGGTATCTGCGCCATGGTTTCAGCTGTTGGCCCTCGCCCTGCTTATTGCGGTGATCGCGATGGCTGTTGAAGCGCTCAGTTCCTACGGTGTTGATAATTTTCTGATTCCTGTTGCCGTCTCCTATGTGCTCTATATCATCGATATGGACGGGGAATGGCTTCTTTCGCATTTTCTCATCGGAGGACTTCTGGCTTTGCTGCTCGCCCTGTTTTCTATCAAGGTTAAATTCCTGAACAACAGTGGCGCAACGGCGACATTTCTGCTTGGAACGACAATCTTTGGCATCGGCGGTCTTGTCTGGACAGTACCGCTGCTTACTTTTTATCTTCTCTCTTCGGTGCTTTCAAAGCTCGGGAGAAAAAGAAAAGCGAAATTTGATCTGGTTTTTGAAAAGGGCTCTCAGAGAGACGCCGCTCAGGTCTATGCCAACGGGGGAATAGCATGGATCATCATGATTGTCTTTTCTCTGACCAATGATCCTGCATATTTTTTTGCCTATCTTGGGACGTTGGCCGCTGTGCAGTCCGATACCTGGGCCACGGAGATCGGCACTATGTGGCCGAATCCGAAAGCAAGGCTTATAACCACCATGAAATCCGTACCTGTCGGGACATCAGGAGGGGTTTCGTTTCCCGGAACATTTGGTGCTTTTGCCGGTGCACTGTTGATCTGTGCGAGTGCAATAGTGATGAAGGTGGAGTGGCTTACTGACTTCGGGATTGTCAACTCATTCCTGCTTATCGGTCTCTCCGGACTTCTCGCAAGTTTCGTTGACAGTTTTTTTGGCGCTACGATTCAGGCGCAGTATTTTGATCCTGTCAGGGAGAAGGTAACCGAAAGGACACACAGTTTTCGAAACGATGGAACTGCAGTGAAAAACAAGCTGATCAAAGGGTATCACCTTGTTAATAATGACGTGGTCAATACATGTTGTGCTCTTTCCGGTTGTGCGCTTGCTTTTTTCTTTTCCCAGAACATGTGAACGGAGTATGTTGAACGAATAAATTCCAGATACCTATGGTTACATCCAGAATCGGTTTTCTTTCTCTGATCGCCGACGCAGGGCCGGTTGTGCTGTTTGTTCTCGCTGTATTGCTGCTGTTTTCCGTGTTTTCCTGGACCATTATTATGATGAAGGCTCGCTTCATAGGCAGAGCGATGTCTGAATCAAGAGGTTTTCTTCACTACTTTTTTGATGTCTCCAATGTTGACAAGGTTTTCGGGGAGACAGAAAACTACAGAAACGGTTCTCTTGCCCGTGTTTTCAGAGCCGGCTACCTGGAGTATCGGGCTCTCGGTGAGCTGAAGGACTCGGAGAGGAGTGAGGATCGCATAGCGCGAGCGGTAAGACGGGAGGTTAATGAGGAGTCGAAAAGTCTTTCCCGTTACGTTCCTTTTCTCGCGACAGTCGGAAATACCGCTCCTTTTATCGGTCTGTTCGGTACCGTCTGGGGAATTATGAATTCTTTTATGAGCATAGGGGTTACCCAGTCTGCGTCACTTGCGACTGTTGCTCCGGGGATTGCAGAAGCTTTGATTGCAACTGCTGCAGGTCTTGCTGCGGCAATTCCGGCGGCTATCGCGTACAATTACCTTACCCAGCAGATCAATCAGATTGAGAGGGATCTGGATGATTTTTCCGGTGAATTCATTAAATCGTTTGTCAATGAACTCGGCTGATGGAAGAGGACGGGCGCGGGGGGGAAGCAGGCTTCTGAGTGAAATTAATGTCACTCCGTTTGTAGACGTGATGCTGGTACTGCTTATCATTTTCATGGTGACTGCTCCCATGATGGTACATGGCGTAAAGGTTGAAACTCCGGAGACATCTCATGAACAGATGGATGTAGAGCCACAGGCACTCATTGTCAGCGTTGATGAAAAACGTCAGGTTTTTATCAACGCTTTTCAGCTCGCGCCTGAAGAGCTGGCTGAAAGCCTTCCGGAAATTATCGATATCAATGCTGTGAAAGAGGTCTATCTGAAAGCGGATAAATCACTCTCCTATGGTTTTGTGATGTTTATTATGGCTCAGATCAGGGAAGCAGGGATAGAGAAGATAGGGATGGTTACTGAGCCGGGAACTCTTCCGGCCAAAGATGCGAATAATCTGGATGAGAATGAATAATCGTGACGAACGGAACACGCAAACACACCGTTTTTTCACAGTTTTTGCCGTATCGGTTCTTCTCCATGTACTGCTGGTGGCCGGAAGTATCTACCTGCAGTATATGGCTGGATTGAGCCGCCCTCAGCTGAACACTATCGATGTCGCTCTTGTTACACTTCCTGGTCCGGGTTCAGTTGAGCGTGTCGATATGAGTGACGGATTGCCGTTGCCGCCTGAGCCCGAACCTGTTGAGGAGCCTGAGATTTCCCAACCGGAGGTCACACAGCCCCCTCCTTTGCCGGCAGAGCCGAAAAAGCGGAAAGCGGTAAAGAAAGTTCCGGAAAAGATCGTCAGGAAACCTGTGCAGGAGAAGAAGACATCGGTTGAAGAGAGCCTGGAAAAACTTGAGCAGAAGGTGGAAAAGGCGCAGCCGAGCGATTTTGAGCGAAAACTGGCGCTTCTGCAACAGAAAGTCTCGAAAGGGCCGCCATCAGATCTGTATACACGAACCGGTCCTGGACGGTCCGGTCCGGGTGACGGGGAGTACGGTGCGCCGCTGAGCCCTCTTGAACGCTATGCTGTCGCCATTCGAGCGATTATTACGCGGAACTGGTCATTTACTCCACAGCTTATTCAGCAGAAGGGGGAAGTGATCGCTTATGTGGCAATGACCATTCAGACCGGA
>Ga0180434_10001026_pt1 | contig 40862 bp, 59 predicted proteins | sample SS_ome_7_FD_132453 | JGI IMG/M metagenome (GOLD analysis project Ga0180434, IMG submission 132453) | Hypersaline lake sediment archaeal communities from the Salton Sea, California, USA - SS_1_D_2 metaG | ecosystem: Environmental > Aquatic > Non-marine Saline and Alkaline > Hypersaline >... | reverse complement strand
GGCGCCCCGGGGCTGCCTGGCTGGCCTCCCCGGGGCGTGGTAAACGGTGGTTTATCGGTCTATCCCTGGGCCAATCCGGCCAGGGCGCCGGCTACCGCCTCCGCATCCTTTTTGCGGCAGTAGGTCATGATCCCGCGCGGGAACTGGACCTTGTATTTGGTCCGGGTCCCCTCCGGCTCCCGCCAGATCATCCCGACCGGCCGGCTGCCGCGGTTGATCCGGTCCAGGGCCAGCCGGGCCTTTTCGGTTACGTCCTGGATGTCCGGCAGGCTGATCCGGGCCGGCATCCGGGAGATCCCGTCCTTGCCGGTTTCTTGGGCCATCCGCTCCTCCAGGGCCGTGACCAGCTGCTTGGCTGTCCCGGTTGCCCGGGCCAGGGCCTGCAGGCGGTCCAGCCTGTTTTTTTCTATTGCGTCCATGTCCTGTCCTCCCTTTCGGTTATCCGGTCTGCGTTACGCCGCCGCATTCCCGGCAGTGGTAGTGGTGGTGGTGAATTCCGCAGGGGCATTCCCCGTCCTGGTAAAAATCCGAATTCGGCAGCTGGTCCTCCTTGCAATCGCACCAGGTGCTCCTGGGCTGGGCCGCGGCCTCCTGGTCTATCAGCTGGTCCAGGTCCTTTTTGCCCTGTTTGATCGCGACGGCCTTGTCCTGGTAGGCCGTCCGGGTGATGACCGGCTCCCCGTAGTTATTGCTGGGTTCGTAAAGGGTCCCGAACCGGGTACTGTGCGCGTCGATCTCGATCTCAAAACCCCGGTATTGAATTTTTTCTATGGTGCTCATTCCTTACCTCCCTTTCGGTTTTTGTAGGGGTATCCGCTGTCCGGCTCCGGCATCCCGCTGTCCCGCCGTATCCGGGCCTCTGCCTTGATAATGGCCAGCAGGTCCGTGTATTCCTTTTCCGTGATCTCCGCCAGGGTCTTGCTGGTGATCTCCGCTCTCCGGGCCTCCAGGGCGGCCAGGGGGTCCTTGGCGTACCTGGTTGCTTTCCGGGCCACCGTGGCCTTGAGCGCGTCCCTGGCCCGGGTCCTGGCCCGGTCCTGCCGTGCTGCCCTTTCTCCCTCTGCTGCCGGATCGTATCCTGTCATTTTTGGCTCTTTTCGGTTTATACGTAGTCCCAGCGGCTGGTGCTCCGCAGGTCGGTTTTTTTCCGGATAATGTTCAGCTCCCCGGCGCTCATGAAGTGGGTTTCTCCCCGGCCCCGGCCGCCCGTAAACCGCACCGCCAGGTAGGTATGTCCGCCGTATTTGTGGGTCTTGCCGGTGATCCGGCCGATGCTGCCGACCAGGCCGTGGTGCTTCCTGTTAACCTGTACCTTGGTTCCCTTTTTCATCCCTGTGCTCCTTTCGGTTTTTGTTCTCATTCTACTCTACAATATACACCGTTTCCGGGAAAAGTCAAGAGAAATAATCAAAATACTTTTATTATTTTTCCGGGGCCTGGAAAAAGAAAGGGCCGGCCTCCCGTCGCTGGGAAACCGGCCCTTATATATAAGGAATAAAAGCCTATTTATCGCTGTTTATCGTATCTGCCGCCTTTTGCAGGCAGTCGTTGGCCTCCTGCAGCTCCTGCAGGCTGGCCTGGTCCAGGCCGGCTACGATCTCCGCGGCCGTGGCCTTGGCCTGTTCCCGGGCCTCCAGCCTCCGCTCCTCCACGTTCACCGCCGTTTCCCTGGTCATCGCTCCTTGCCTCCGTGTATGGGTTAATTTCTATACTATGGAATATACACCATATCGGCGGTTTTGTCAAATGAAAAATTAAAATATTTGTATATCTTGTAAAAGCCGCTTTATCGGTATAAAAAAAGCGCCCCGGGGTCGCCATCCCGGGGCGCCTGGCGCCTGGTGCTGCTGGAGGTTGAGGGGCGCCTATTTTCTGTGCTTAATCCACCCGGCTAAAAATTTTAATGCCCAGGTGGCCACGGTCACGATCGCGGTGATCGGCAGATCCGGCGGCTCCAGGCTGGCGGTGGTTGCCGCGGTGGCCACGGCCGTGACCAGGCTGTCCGCGCCGGTGGTGACCGCGTCCCCGGCCGGGCCGGTCATGAGCGGGGCCACGCTGGTTGCGGCCGCGGTTGCCAGGCCGGCTCCCAGGGCGGTCTTGATCGCTTTCTTTATCCCGAGTCCAATTCTGAAACGTCCCATGGTCCCCTCCTTTTTGTTACCGGTTCCCCGGGCATCGATGATCTCCAGGGTCCCGCTATCCTTTTCCTTGAAATGGTTTATAAAATTCGGCCACACGGCCCGGTGCAGGGTAACGCAGCCGGCGCTGCCCCGCCATTCCGGGTTCTGGCATTTATGTCCGCCGGCGTGGACCAGGACCTGCTTTAAAATCCGCCGGTCCCCGTGCCTCCAATTCGGGACCCGGCTCTTGCATTCTCCTCCGCCGTTCAGCAGCAGGCATTTCCCGTATTTTTGGCTGTGGTAAACCCGCCAGCTGTAGGTCCCCGGGGCCAGCCATCCGTAGTAATCTCCCCACCGGATTTTCGGATCGCTGGGCTTGTACGGGTTCGGGCAGGCGCTGCATTTAAATCGGCCCTCTTTTTTTCCGTGCCGGCCGATTAGCTCCAGGTCATCCTGGTAGCCGGTTTCCGGATCATCCGGCGTGGTCCTGCTATAAATTTTTATTCTCATGTGATGCCCGGGTCCATGATCTCCAGTTCCACGGCGATCCGCAGGCCGGTGATGCTGTGGGTTGCCCGGTTGTTTTTAAAAATCAGCCAGCCGGTAGTGGTTTTAATTCCGAACCAGCCGCCGAACGTGTCCGCCTGGACCACGCTGGCCCCGCTTTCCTGGGCCACGTAGCGCGGCGGGTTATTTGTGGCCGCTGTTATATGACTGCAGCGCAGGCCCTGGTACGTTCCCGGCGTTGCCGGAATTATAAGGATGCCCTCCGCGTAGGTGTATTCCGTTCCGGCCGGCCATATTACCTTGCCCCAAACCCGGACGCGCCAGCAGTACGGGTCGTTGGTCGATACGTTGTGCTTGGTATAATCCCAATCTCCGGCCGGGGTATCGAGGGTCGACAGGGAATTTGCCCCGATTAATTTTATTAAATTGTATTCGTATCCCGCCGCTCCCGTTCCGGCATTGAAATAATTAAAACCGATTCGCTTGTTGTATTCGCAAACGTTCAGCTCCCCGCTGTCATCGTAATCGATCCAATGCAGGCGGCCGCCCTCCGGCCTCAATTCATAGACGTAGGGATTCTGTTTTTGGTATCCCCATTGCCGTATGACCCCGCCGCCGATAACGCTCACGCTGGCCCCGGCCTCCGCCAGGATCGATCCGTTCGGTCCGGTCTTTTTTATGTCCCCGTTGCCGGTGCTTTTAATATCTCCGTTGCCGCTCTGATGAATATGTCCGGTCCCGGCCTGCTCGATGTCCCCGGTCCCGGTATGCTTAATTTTCCCGGCGCCCTGGTGCTCGATGTCCCCGGCGCCGGCGTGTAAAATCGAACCGGCCCCGGTATGCATAATGCTGCCGGCGCCGCTGTGCAGGACCGCGGTCACGCCCTTGAATTCTACGATCCGGTCCTCCCATTCCGTATTGCCGCTGATCTCCCCGCCGGCCTTATCGTATTTATCATTCTGCAGATCCGTGATGTCCCCGATATTTATAATTACCTGGTTGTCTATTCCGGTGACCTTGTTGTCCAGGATTATGTGCTGGGCGCGGAGCCATTCGGTTCGTTTCCCGAGGGAGATGTGCGGCTGGTTGGCCTCCCCGGTGTTCGGGTCCCCGCCGCTGCTGCCCTTTACGTCATCGACGGTTTCCAGGGATTCGACCTGGTTGGCCCACACGCTCGTTAAATTTAACCAATCCATTTTTTGCCTCCGCGTTACATTTCTATATCGTAAATATTTATATATTTGATCGATGCCCGGACGATATTTAAAAGGGCCGCCTGCAGCTGCTGCTTGGTTGCCGGCGGTACCGGTGTCCCGATCGGGCGCTTGATCTCGATCGCGATTTCATTCTCCCCGACGGCGTTGTATTTTATGGTCCCGTCGTATTGGTACGTCCCGTCGTATTTTAAAACGCTTAACGTCGGCACCAATAAATTAAAACCGTCATACGGGTCCCCGCCGGCAAAGCCGGCCGTGAAACTTACAAATGTAAAACCGTATCCCTCGATTAGCCGGATGATCTCCGGGTACCCGCCGCGGCCTACGTTCTCATCCCAGGCGCCCACGACCCGGTCCCGGTATTTTGCCAGGTCGCTCTCCTCCGGGTACCGCGGTACCAGCCGCTCCCGGCCCAGGGCCTCCAGGCTGGCCTCCGGCGCTGTCTGTGCGTAATGGTTGCGGAGCATGTTCTCCGCCTCATCCCGGAACCGCTGCCAGGCGTAGGAAAGGGCCTTGATATAATCCTTGTTCGCGTTCGCCATCGTTTTTTATGTGGTTAGTACGGTACCGTCCTGGCGCTCGATCGCGCCGATGTCCACGGCCTTGCCGGCGTTCGGCCGCGGGTTTCCTTTTATGTCATCCGTTACCGGCAGGTCGCTGTCCCCGGAGAGGTCCACGCCGCGGCCGCGGATATTGCGGTCGCTGCTGGCCGGCGTGAAATCTCCGCCGCTCTCATCCTGGTATGTCGGTATCCCGGCCGATCCTTTCCGGGACCTGGCGCCGTATATGTCCGCCTGGGTTTCATCTCCGGCGTTGTAATCCCAGGCAATGTTGGCCGGGTCGTAAACGTCGTAAAAATCCAGGTTGCTGCTATTGCTGGACACCACGTTTCTGATCTTGCTGCTGGCCGCCGGGTTGTCCGCGCCTACGCGCCGGATTCCGGCCCGGCAGTTGTTGATCGTTATGTGGGCCAAAAATAAAGAGTTGACGTCGCTGTCATAAAGTCCCACGTAGTTGGTCTGGCTGCCGCCGTTCTCTATGTCCTGGATGATCATGTTCTTGGCCTTAAAATTCCAATTCGTGCCGTCCATCCGCCATCCGAATACTGAACCGGTGACGCCGGCCGTGATCGTGCCTTTAATGATCATTTTCTGGACCTCCAGCAGGTTGCTGGTGCTGGCCAGGGCGTTCGGGTGGAATATGTACCAAAACGACGAGCCGGTTGTTAATATGCCCTCGATCTGTATCCCGTCGATCTTGGAATATTCCGCGCCGTCATCCATTTGAAAAAGTGAACCGCTCCAATCCGTGACCTGCAGGACGTATTTGCTGGCGTCGTATTTTCCCTGGTGTCCCTGGCCGGCCCCGGGGCGGATATGTATGTACCTGGTAGGGTCCGTGGTCCAGCCGCCTCCAATGTTGACCGCGGCCGTGTCTACGAAATCGTAAACCTCCGCGATCGCGATCTCATCCGCGCTGGGCAGATCCCGGGCCTCCCCTGCATCCCAGGCGGCCAGGCTGGAATAGTCCCCGCCGCTTGCCTTAATGGTTTTTATTATTTCCGTTGCCATCGCGCTCTCCTCACCAATCCAGGCCGAATTCCGCCGGCCGGCTGTTATAATCGTAATCCTGGGCCTTGGTCCCGATGTCGGATATTTTCCGGATCGCGTTGTCTGGCAGGGGCCTGGCGTCCGCTATCAATCCGGACAGCTCCGCTCTGGTGAAAATCTCCAGGAGCGGGATCACCTTGGGCCGCCTGGCCGTTATAAACGGCTTGCTGTCCAGGTCCAGGACCGCGCTCATTTCTGGCTGCAGCCAGGCCGGGTCCCAGGCCGCGTCCGGTATCCGTATAATTACAAATTTCCGGATATCCATCTCCGCGGTTCCCCATTCATGGCCGTCCGGGAAAGCCGCCACGATCATCCCTTGCTTATATGCGCGGCGGTCCCGGGCGGTCTGTCCCGGGACCCCGTTGTCCGATGTCTTGATTAATAATTCCACGGCTGGCCTCCTTTAATCCGGCCGGACCCGGAGCATTACCGCCAGGTCCGATCCGGGCAGGGTGCTGCCTACCTGGTCTATGTCGATCTGGACCAGTTCATCCTTGTCCACGTCCGCGTCCGTAAAGCTGGTAGTGCTGCCGGTGGTTGCGGTGGCCGCTATTGAAAAGGTCCCGCCGGTGATCCGGTCCGTGCCGCCGATCCGGACCGCGATGTTGATCGCGGCGCCGGTAGGGGCGCTCAGAACCGTCGCGTAAACCTCCACCAGGGTGCAATTCTGCGGCGGCCGGATATCTATGGCCTGGTGGTCCCCGGTGGAAAGGTCCCCGGGTATTACGTAGGTCAGCTGCTTGGTTGGCTTGTTTTTCCACGCCACGCCCACGCCCGGGGTGCTGTCCGCCTCCAGGACCTGGCCGTTGCTGCCTACCGCCACCCGGTCCGGGGTCGCGCTGGCTGTGGCCGCTATCAGATCTCCCTTGGTGGTCACCAGGCTCTTGGCGATCTGTGCATCGTTGGTAACGTTGGCCAGGCCCACGTCCCCTTTGGTCACGCTGTGCGGGTTGCCGGTGGTGGTCCCGCGGTGCGTATCGTTTAGGGCCACGTTCGCGTGGTCTGAACCGTCCCCGCCCCGGTGGGTATCATTGAGCGCCACATTCGCGTGATCGCTGCCGTCCCCGGTCCGGTGCGCGTTGTTTGCCGGCAGGCCGGTATTGTTGATCTGCAGGTCCTCATTGCCGCCGGCGCCCAGGACGGCCGTGCCGATCCCGGTCCCGCCCACGACCTTGGCGTTCAAATAATCCGGCGTGGTGTCTGCCGCGGTGATCCCTACCTTTTCATCCGTGTCCGCGGACGGGGTGTAATATTCCAGGCCGTCCTCCGTGGCCTTGACCCGGACCGATTTCCCGCTCTGGCCGCTGTAGCTGGACGGGGTGTCATCCAGGCCCAGGAAGCTGGCCGCGCCGCCGCCTCCAAAAACTGACTTGATAAGGGTTATCATGGCCTACCTCCCTCCCTGGGAAACGCCGATATACTGAATGTCCCGGACCGCCGGCGTCCCGCCGGTAAAACTTACGAATGTTAACCGCAGCCAATTGGCCGCCAGGCCCGGCAGCCGGAAGCAGTCGGTAACGTCCGCCACGAAAGTAAAAACTTCGTTGTCCTCCGCGGCGTTATACCATTCGTTGTCCGCGTCCGGCGGATCGTTTTTGTCATTATTGCTGGCCTCTACCTTTAGGGCCAGGTCCGTGGAGATCCCGTCCAGCCGGAACTGCAGGCCGTGCTGGGCCAGCTCCCCGATATAAATCGGGTCCGTTGATCCGGGCGCCGTGAGGTCCGCCTTGGTTATCCTGGTTTCCATATGTCCTCCCTTAATTGGATGATAATTTAAAAAATAATCCTAAAATTAAAATTAATATCCCGATAAAATCGACGGTCAAAAAGCCGATTATAAAATTCTGCTTGCCGCTCATTCCCTTTAGCCGGCTGATGAGTCCGCCGTGCCGCTCCTGCCATAATTTCTCCATGGCCTCCCGGCGCTCCTCACAGGTCTTGTCCCGGACCGCGTCCACCAGCTGGCAGCGGCCCCCATCTTCGCTGCCCATCTATGTCATCTCCGTTATCGTTATGGTCCCCTTGGTTAGTACCTCATCCAGGTCCACGTCGATATTGCCGTCATTTACGCCCGGGTCCGGCACCGTGAATTTAAAATCCTTGAACCCGGCCGTGTCCGTGCAGATCCGGGTCAAAACTGAAAACAGCAGATCCTCCCCTACCTTGAGCGGGGTCACGTCCTCCACGTCCCGCTCGATTAAAAATAGGGCCTGCAGCCGCGTTTCCAGGTCCGCCTGGACCGTGGCGAATTCGAACCCGTCCAGGACCTTGATTTCCAGGGTGAGGTTCTGGCTGGTTTCGGTCACGGTTTTTAAATAAACGTAATCCGTGAGCGGCGCCCTGGCCCGGATATATTCGTGGATATCGGTCCCGATGGTCTGGTCCCCGCCCGGGGTCCCGTCATCCGTGTACAGGCTGTTGAAATTGTCCGCCGGGTATACCTTGATCCCGATGTCCAGCGCCCGGTTTCCCGGGGGGCCGCTCACCACCACCTCTACGTCCGTAGGGTGTCCGCCCGGCTGGTCCCCGCTTATGTTCGCATCGTAAACGCTGGCATGGCTGTCCTTGGCAAATCCTATATAAGCTGCCCGGGTCGCGCCCGTTGCCAGGACCGCCCAGCGCTCCTTTAACCTGGCGCGTAGCTCCGCGTCCGTTTCCGCGTTGGTCCCCGGCTCCGCGTCCTCCCCGGTGCTCTCCACGCCGTCCACGCCGGTCAGGCCGCTCTCGATCTCCATGGTCACGGTGGAAACGTCCAGGCGCTCCTCTATGTTGTTATAATCGCTGCCTGGTTGCTCCGCCTCGAACCGGACGTATATCTCACCCTCCCCGTCCTCAAATTGTCCGGCCAGGCCGGCGGCCGCGTAGTCCGCCTTATCGCTGATAATAGAAAAATACCGCAGCTGGCCCAGCAGCGGTATTACCGGGGTCTTGATAATGTCCCCGATCGGAACCTGCAGGGTCCCGGTGGTGCTGGTCCTGGTTAGCTTGAATTCCTTTATGGTCTTGGTTGCTGCCTGCCGGGCCGTGCCGAATTCCGCGGCCTTAAGGTCCAGCCATTCCGCCGTTGCGTAATCTAAAAAGGAAATATTAAGGGCCGCTCCCAGGGTGGTATACGCATCGGCCAATATCCGGCAGCTGATCCGGATCAGCTGATCGTAATGGCCGCCCGGTTCGGTGTTCGATATCTGGCTGCCGAACGTCACCAGGTCCGCGTAAAATTCCGCGTATATCTCATCGAACGTTTTAATTATTACCTCGTTCATTGTCCGCTCCTATAGGGTTACCGTGACCTCCCCGGCGATCGCGTCCTCAATCTCCAGGGTGATTTTATATAGTACCGTTTCCTCATCGGTCTTGTCAAACGGGACCGCCCGGGCGTCATCGACCCTGGTGTCCAGCAGGACCATGCGCTCAATTTCCCGGGCCGTGTCCATTAGGGTGTTCAGGTCGATATCCTTTTTTAATCTGGCCATGTAATCCCAGCCGAAATCATCCAGGCCCTGGCGCTTGATCTGGCCCAGCTGGGTCCGGAGCCGGATCGCGGTGTCCTGCAGGATGACCGCGGTCCCGGAAATTAAAACGCCGTCATTCGTGTTCGGGTCGATCACCGGTTCCCCGGTTTCCAGGTTCAGCTCCAGGTCTGTTAAATCGCTGTACTTGCTCATGGCTTAGTAAAATAAATAATTGCAAAGGGTATAATAATAATCGGCCACGGCCTCCCCGGCCGGGACCGCTACCAGCTCGTCAATGCTGCCCATGTTCACGCCGCCCTCCCCGGTACCGACGCAGGGGCTGTATTCCCATAATCTGAAATCGAACGCGTCCGGATCGTAATGGTCCGGGTCATCCGATATGTTGTTAATTTCTACGTAAGTGATCGCGCCGCCGCTGGCGTCCACCAGGTCCTGGTCATTTTCAAATAGGCAGGTTTCCCGCACCGTGGTGGTCCCGCCGCCGCTGCTATTCCGGACCGCCTGGCCGCAATTCCTTATTATGCAGCTGCTGATCGTGCCGTTAAAATCTCCGGCGCTGCAGTGTATTCCCCATTGCTCCATTCCGTTGATCGTGCATTTCTTAACCAGGACGCCGCTGTGTTCGGTCTGCAGCAGGATGGCCCGGCCGCTGGCGTTCACGTTCCCGTCCATCGTTATCCGCTGCAGGTCCGTGGCCCGGGTTTCCTTTAGGGTGATTAGGTGGCCGGCGTAGTCCGCCTCCGGGAAATGCAAATCCCAAAGGTCCACATTTAGGGTATGCCATTCCTGGTCATCGATATATAATCGCTCGATATTAAATCCCTGTATTTTAAAATCGTTGATCTCTCCGTGGTCCGCCGGGTGAATAAGGGTAACTGCCGGCAAAGTCGGCCAGGTGTCCCGGTCATCCACGTCCCCTTTGGCCGGGTCCACGATTATCGTGATGTCCGCGTCCATGGCCAGGTTCCCGTTTACCGGGGTGGTATAGGTCCCGGGTGCGACCCGGATTTCCGCGTCCAGCTCTACGCTGTCATGAAATGCCCGGACCGTTTCCAGCTCCTGGGCCGGGTGATCCACGTCATACGGTACGCGCTCCGTGGTGCTGGCCTTGTCTACGAAGTAAACCTCCGGCTCGTATAAAAAATATAAATAGGGCTTATTCCCGCTGCCGTGCTCCATGGAATATATCGCGATCTGTGCATCGCTGTTTGTGGTGGTCACCAGGATTCCGTGGTACGTGGACGGGCTGTCGATCCAGGTTTCGAACGTGGTCTTGTCCAGCTCCACCTCCCACCATTGAAACGTGCCGCTGGTGTCCGGTATGGTCTTGGTTGCTATGGCCGGCGTGAGCCGATCGTTGGCGCCCAGGGCGCCCGGGGTCTGCCAGGCAGATCCCGTTTTCCAATTATTCCAGGATTGCTGCCCGTCTATCCAGTCCCTTTTTAAAAGCCAGAATTCCAGGTTTATGCTGTCGGACGGGGGGCAGGCGCCGTAAAATCGGAATATTACTTTTTGCAGGTTGGTCTTGCTGATCCCGGTTGGATCGAACCGGAACAGGCCGTGTTTGTATTCCGGGTCCGGCGGGAAGCCGTCGGTCACGGCCTGGACCGTTACTGTGGTCCCGCCGTCCGCGCTGGTAGGGTTGGTCTGATCGATGAACCGATCGGCCAGGCATTCTTTTACGGCGCTCATGGTTTTAAAATAGTGTTTTTCCTGTAATTGTCAAATTTAAACTGCCGGCAGCTGGTTATAATTCGCGCTCTCCTGGTCCGGCACGGTCTTTTTCCCGGGGTCCTGCAGGGGCCGGCCCTGGCTGTCCCGGAATTCAAAGACATAATGCGAACCGGACGGGGTCATCTTGCTGGTCCGGACCATGACCGCGGCCCATTGCCCGTTCTCGTTGGTCCGGATCGGCATGGCGTTCAGCATCCCGATCTGGAATTGCTGGCCGGTTATGTAAAGGCTGCCCTTGCTGGCCGCGATCAATACCTCCGCGTCCTCCGCCGGCTTGCCGTCCGTGCCGAATAAAACGCCGAATACCACGCAGGTGTCCGCGGCCGCGATCTCCCAGGCCCGGAACGGTACGCTCCATTCCCCGTCCCCTGCCGGGCTGACGGCCCGGACCCGGTACCAGCTGGTGGCCGTCCCGCCGGTGTCCGTGTACGTATTGTTAAGCCGGCCGGTCACGGTATCAATTATTGAAAATGTCCCGGGCGGCGGCATGACCTGGCCTCCCGGGTCCACGGCCCGGCCGATATCGTATTCGGTCACGGTGGTGTCCGGAGAGACGTCCCAAAATAAAATATTATCCATTTCTCCTCCGCTATGGTTGCTCTATGTGAGTCCCCTCCGGCGCCGGCGGCAGGGCCTCCTGGACCATGCCTCCCTGGATTGCCGGTGGTGTCGCTTTGTTAATTACGCAGCCGGTTACCCGGGGCGGCGTTTCGGTTCCCAGGGTCACGATCCCGCCGGTTACCTGGCCTGGCAGCTGGTCCACGCTCATTGTATGAGTCCTGTCCCCGGGTTGTCCTGGGTTATGCTCTTGCCGTTGATCTGCGGTACCAGGGTCGATCCAAATAATGTAACTCCGCCATCGGCCGGCGTGACGATCGGCGGCGGGGTCAGCAGGGTCCCGGTCCCCACGCTCACGCCCAGGATTTCCAGGTGGTCAATCAAGTACTGCATTATTTTCTGGCACAGCTCCTTGGTATTATCCACGGCCGCCTGGCGCCCGTCTATTTGCTCCTGGGTAGGGTCTGCCGGCAGGGGCGGTACGATGTCCTCCGCCAGGGCCGTCAATTGTCCGCTGTCTATTAATGCCATGGTTACCTCTGCAGGTCCGGTTTTATAATTGGTCCGCCTGGCGGTACCGTTGCTTGCGTGTTCGTGGTAGGCGCCCCGGGTCCGGTCGATAGGTGCGTATGCCTCACCAGCATCTCCGCCAGGGTTTCTCCCGGGACCTGGCCCGGGTGCTGCGGCGGTCCCTGGCCCGGGAAACTGTCACCCTCCGCGGTGATCGATAAAATAAAAGGGTATCCCGGATTCCGGTACATGAACCCGACCCGGGCGATCATCCCCTCCACCGGGGTCCCGGTCACGGCAATGCTGGCGCCGAATAGCGAGGGGTCGATCGGCACGTCCTTTATCTCCTCCACGTTCGGGTCCTCCTCCAGGTTGGCCAGCAGCGGCTGTATGTCGCAGCTGTATCCCTTGCCGCGCTCATCGCATTTTCCCCAGGGCGTATTCACCTTGTTGATCCTGGCAAATATGAACGTGCCAAAACTGCCCACGGTCCCGGGCAGCAGCTTGGCCACCGCGTTCCATATCAGCTGTTCAAATTTTTGCAGTGACGATAGTGCTGGTAGATCGGCGCTCATCGTGCCTCATCTGGTGTTCGGTTACTCTGTATTCCTGCCCCAGGATTTTTATTTTCATCATTGCCTCGATCTCCTGGTCCAGGGGCAGGGTCAGCAGGTGGTCTTGAAAATTTTTAAATTCCCCGCTGTTATATTCTATGTCCGTGTCTATGGCCGCCTCCTCCCGGGTCTTTAAAATCAAAACGCCGCGGCGGTTAAAATACGGGACCAGCTGCAGGTTCCATGCCTCGTTTAGCCGGTTCAGCTCTTTCCATATGCTGCCGTTCGGGCATATGTGGGTATGCCTCCGGTCCGTTGGCAGGGTCCCGGTTTCGTAATCGATCCCGGTCGGGTCCAGCAGATCCCGGATAATTTTCGGCGCGTCTATTAGGTGGTAGGTCTTTTTGTATTGCGTTCGCTGCAGGGTCCGGCCGAACCCGGCCACGACCAGGCGGGTCCGATCGTCCTCATCCACGTCCGCTATAAGTCCCTTAAAAATAATATCTAACTCCTCCGCGCCGCTTAAAATTTCCCCTATCTCGACGGTGATCTCATCATCTACCTGGTATTTCCCGTCCAGGGTTCCGTTCGGGTTGTTAATCCAGACCTCCCCGGAATTATTAAAATTGATGCTGTCCCTAATAAGGAAAGCCGGGACGTTGGTCCCCTCCTGGGTACCGGCCCGGCTGGTGGTTACTTTTTTTATCATGTCTTTTTTAAAGGTGGCCGGGTTCTATATTTGGCACCGAAAGGGTCCCGGGTTGTGTACCGGAAAACACCAACCATCAAGAACCGCGGCCGGTTTTTATACTGGCGCGAATTCATCACCGCCCGGCGGTAGTACCGGGGCGCCCTCCATTTCTGTCGGTTCGGCGCCCTCGCTGCCGACCGGCGTCTTGGGTTTCTTTAGCTTGCCCTCGCTGTCCAGGGCATCGTATTGTTCGAACATGAACTCGATATTAAGCTGGCCCTCCAGGTCCCCGGTGTTAGCCTCCATGCTGTAATCCCGGATTTTTATCCTGGTGAAATTATACGGGCCGCTCCAGTCCTCCCCGTTCCAATTCGACCCCAGGGTAAAAACGCGGGGTATCTTTTCCTTGTCCCCGACCTGGCCGGCCTCCCAATCCGTTATAATGCTGATGAACTCCCGGGCCTTGCGCTTGGCCGTGCTGTATTCGTCATCCAGCAATAAAAATGCAATGCTCCCGGATATCGGCCGGTCCCCGTTGTCTACCTGGAAGTGCCGCTTGACCACCTTGCCTTTTACTTTTTTGTCCGGCCGGGCCTTGACCGTCACCCGTTCGCTGTAGATCCCGCCCGATAGCCGCATGCCCTGGAATATCCCGGGCAGGACCCGGCCGTTGATATAAACCTGGTCCTCCACGAACCGGTCCAAGTTGGCCAGCTCCGCGGTGATCCGGGCCTCCTCCTGCAGCTGCCGGTATTCCTTGGACAGCTGTGGCGGTCCGAACGGCGGCAAAATTCCGCCGAACGGAACCAGGGGCCGCACATAACCCCGGGCATAACCCCAGGCCGATTGCCGGTCCTGCAGCTCCGGGACCTTTTCCAGCTCCGCGGGGTACGCGTTTTGGTCCAGGGCGTCCCCGGAGAACCCGTCCGCTTTCCGGTTGATGTAACTCACGGCCGCTGTCATTATCGGTATTACTGCCATTTTACCATTCTCCTCCGGCCCCGCGCTGGCGCTCCCTTTCCGGGATTCCGGTCACGAATGTCGACGATTGCCCGGCGGTGTGGAAACCGTAGGCCGCCTCCATGACCTGCATATTTAAATCGATGTTCATCAGCGCCAGGGGATCGTCTATGGCCGGTACGTTGATCTCCCCTATATTAACCTCCCGCTTGCTCTCTACCTTGGACGGGCCTGGTGCAGCTGCTTTCCTGGCCACGCCCCGGGCGCCCAGGAATTCTGCCAGCTCCGATGCTCCCAGCCAGAACCGGCCCTGTAATTTTTGGTATTGCTCCGGGGTGAGGGTAATGGCCGCGGCTCCCTTGGCCTTGGCCCCGGCCGCCTTAAGGTTGGCCAGCCGTTTCTCTACCTCCAGGGCCGATGCCTTGGTCCGTTTTTTCTCCTCCTCCCTATGGACCGCGGTGATGTCCGCCTCCGCGCTGGTGTAAAAATCCGATATGTCACCCTCCGCGGCGCCGACCTTTATGTCCGGCTCCACGGCCGTTTCTCCGATCGGTTCGAATTCGAACCCCAGGGCCTCCGCGTCCTCCGCCGTCATCTCCCTGGCCGGCCCTCCGCCCATGGCCTCGTATGGATTAACCGGTCCGGCCAGCCATTTCACGACCCACTCGATGCCCTCCACGATTAATTTTAAAAGCTCCCACACGATCATCAATCCGGCCACCAGGCCCACGATAATTAAAAGGGCCTTGCCCACCACCAGCAGGGCCGGGCCGGCTGCCGCCACGGCGCCCACCGCGCCGGCCAGGGTCCCGACCGCTACCAGGACCGGTCCCACGACCGCGAATACGGCCGTTAATGCCATCACGATTTTTCCCAGGGTGGTAATCAGCGGCCGGTTCTCTTTTATCCATTCCACCGTGCTGGCGATAATCGGTTTTAACCAGGCCGCCAGGTCCTGCAGGGTCGGTATAAACGCGGCGCCCAGCTCGATCAAAATGTTTTTAAATTCCTTGCCCAGCTGCCCCAGCTGGAAGCCGGCGGTACCGCTCACGGTTTCAAAATTCCGCAAGGTAAGGCTGGCCCCGGTACCGGCCGCTTTCATCTCCTCCGCTACCGTGGTGAATATTTCCGCCTGGTTGGCCAGGTTAAAAAAGCCGGCCGCGGCCCGGACGTTGGTACCCAGCAGGGCGTTCATGGCCTCCGCGCTGCCGCCGGTTAATTGGATCAATGTCTGGAAATAATTTAAAAAGCCGCGATCCTGCAGGCTGGTAATGGAAAACCGGAGCCGGTCCGCTACCGGGATATGTCGCTGCAGGGCGTCCAGGGCGGCCGCCGCGTCATCCGATGGCTTTGAAATGGAAACCAGGAGCGCCCTGGCGGCGGTCACGGCCTCCTCTGTGGATATCCCGGCCTTGGTCATCACGGCCACGGCCGACAGCAGGTCCCCGCTGGCCACGCCGAAATTCGCGGCCATGGCTGCCGCCCGGCCTATGCTGCCGGATAATTCTCCGAACGTGGTCTTGCCGTATTTTACGGCGATGTTCATTTGGTCCGCGACCCGGAGCGCGTCCTTGGTTTCCAGCTGGTAGGAATTCATGACCGTGGTTAAACCGTCCACCGCGGTCCGGACGTCCGTGAACCCACCGGTCGCGGCCTTGGCCGCTACGTCCATAAATTCCATTGCATCGCCGGCGTCCACGCCGGCGGATACCGCTTGGTATAAGGCGTCGTTTAGGATTTTGACCGATTGGTTCGTGTCCACCGCCATTTGCTTGACGGTTTCCCCGTACATTTCCGTGGTCCTGGTTAGGTCCCCATCCAGGAGGGTGGAAACCCGGGCCATGCCCGTTTCAAAATCCGCGGCCGCCTTGGTTGGCAGCGCTATGGCCGCGGTCATTATCCCGGCGGCTATGGTCATCTGCCGGCCGACGGCGCTGACCTGCTGGCCCACGGCCTTGATCCGGCCGCCGATCGCATTAAATTGCTTGACCTGTTTGCCCAGCTTATTAACGTCCGTGCCTACGGCCCGGAGGGCGCGGCGGGTCAGGTTCCTGGCCCGGATTATAAATTCGGCCTCACGCTTTTTTGGCATCGCTTATCTCTTTTTGAACGCGTCCCCTATTGCCTGCAGGGTCCCGACGCGTATATCCTGGATATGGAATTCCCGGTTTTTCCTGGCTTTCATAATCGCTATTGAATAAAGCAGGCCGCCGTCCTTGGCATGTAATGCCTCCTTAAGAACGGCGGCCCCTGCGTACCTTTCAATAAACCAGTGCTGCTCGTAAATGTCGACGGTGACCCGGCTTAAAGCATTTTTTTTTCGGTATTCCGCACCAGTCCTTTGCCCTGGGCCAGCTCATTCGCGATCATCACGGGCAGGGCTGGCCGGTCCTTGGTCATCTCGTAGAAATCGTCCCAGGCCGGCGCCACCATATTGTCCTTGACGTAGGTCTGGCTGGCCGTGATCGACGCGTTTTTCCGCTTGGCGTCGTTTACGGTCTGGAGATACCGCTGGAATGAGGCGGTGGTTGGTACGGCAAATATCCCCTCAAAAATTTTGCCGTCATCCATCGTGAATTCTAACAGCTGGAGCGGTTCATCACCGTGCTTGTCCTTGGCCGCGGTGATGTCCTCCTCCGTTACGTGGTTGAGGTACTGCTCGTCCATTTTTAACCCCTCCGGTTAAATGGTGAATATTACGCAAACGGGACGCCGTTATAAAGGATCGGGTCCATCACCTTGAATGTCAGGCTCTTGGTCCCGACCTCCTCGTCCCCTTGGTTTGCCTCGGCGCTTACCTCCTCCAGGCACACGCTGGGCAGCACGTCGACCTGGGTCGGCTGGTCATCGTTGCTGTACCGCACCGTGATGGGAAAAGGTTTGATCCGGCTAAACCCGCCCTGGGTAGCCGCGTAAATCGCCAGCTTTTGGAACTCCTCATGGGTGAGGTCTATGGCACCGTCCTGCTCCAGGTTCTGCCGGCCGTATCCCCTGGGTACCGTGCCGCGGCCGTAGGTAGGTACCGCCGGCCGGGTGCTCTTGTAACTGATATTTTTGATCTGCAGGCCGATTCCCCACGGCGCGTCGACCGCGACGTCCTCCCAATCAAAAGACTTGCCGTTTATCATTTTCGATCTCCTCCGGTTTTAAATATTTTTATGCCGTTGCCGGGTTGGTAATGGCCACGGTGATTCCGATCCAGCTCATGTGGCCGTAGGGCAGCAGCTGGAGATCGACCAGCAGGGTTTCCGTGGTCATGATGTCCTGGTCATTCGGGATATCCACGATAACCGAAACCGCCCGGCCCTTGCCCACGATCTCCGTGCCGAGGGCGTTCTGGATATCGTTTTTCAGCGCGGTGGTGCTGCCCTCGATATCCGCCGGGTTGACCTCGTTTTTAAGCCGGCCCAGGGCGGTGATCCGGGCGATATGGCTGGCGTCATCCAGGACCACCCGCCACGCGTCCTTTTTAATGTCCGAGAACGGGTCGGTCATCCAGCCGTTGGTAGGCCGGAAACCGGCCACGCCCTTGAACTGCCGGATCGTGACCACCCGGATCGCGTCCAGGTCCTCCGTTAGCGTTTCGGTCATGTTCTCCCGCAGCCGCAGAACGTTGGCCAGGGCGCCGGCATCGAACCGGCCCAGGTCGTTTTGCGGGTCCAGGGCGGACCGCCTGCCGGCAATTATGCCGATGCAGGTCTTTTCGATCTCCGCGCCTCCGTGGTTAACCCGCCGCATCACGGCCTCCGCGCCCACTACCTGCATCCGGTCGTTCTCCACCGTGGCCCGGAGCGCGTTGTAAAGGGTCATAAGGTCGCTCATGTCGCTGGCGGCCAGATCCGCGTGGACCATGCAATACGCGTACCGGAAGTCCGGCTTGCCCTCCGCGGCCTTGATCTTGGTCTGCAGGCTGGTCCCCAGGGCCGGGCTGCAATCCGGGACGATCACCATCGCGTCGATCTGGTAATCGCTGGCGATGATCGCGTCCGCGGCGTCCTCTATGTCCCCGGTGCTGGCCTCCGGTTTGACGATCGTGCTGTCGAACAGGTCCCCGTCCTCCCAATACGTCGCGCCGGCGCCGGCCGTGAAGGTCAGCTCCATGTTGGTCCCGGGTATTTCATAGGTGGTTGCCGGCACGTAAATCTCCGGGGAGAAATTCACGCCGCCGTCCAGGCTGTACTTGAACTTGGCCTTGCCGGCCGTGGTGGTTTCCGTGCTGGTGATCTCGATCTGGACCTTGGCCCCGATCGATATCTTTTTCCCGCTCACCTTGTCCAGGGCGATGGTCCCGGTGCTGCTCCCTATCCTGGTAGGGGTCATGGCCCCGGTACCGGTGGCCTCCGTGGTGATGTCCAGGGGTACGGCGATCGCTTTCCGGCCGCCGGCGTCGAAAAAGTCCAGCAGCTCATCGGCCAGCTCCCCGTATCCGATCTGTGCGGCCACGTCGCTCTTGTTAAGGCTGACGATCGCGTCGAATGCCGCGGCGCCCTCCTGGCAGACGCCCGTAAATGCCATAATGCCCGTAACCAGGCCCGGGGACAGGCCCAGGTTCCGGTTGTTTATGTTGACGTAAGCATTCGGCAGGGTCGGTTTGTTGTCTTGCATTGCTCAGTCTCCTTTAAAAAATTAATAATTTATTTTCCGCGGTATTTCTTGACGGCCTTTTCGAACTCCTCCCGGGTGACCTGCTTGTCCACCGGTATGGCCTGGTCTACCATGGCCCCGGCTGCCGACCCGGCCTGGTTAAGCATCGCGCCCCATTGCGGGAACGTCTTTTTTTCCTTGTCATCCTTGGGAGCAGATCCCGCGGCTCCTGCCCCGGTACCGGCTCCGGCCCCGCTGCTGCCGGCGGTCCCTTTTCCCTTGTCCTTATCCTTTTTGCTGGGCATAGGTCCTGTCCTTTTTGTTAGGTTTTAATTTCCGCTTGCGGGGCCACCCATTCTTTGGGTATGTCCTTGGTCCCGACCTCGCGGTCGCGTTTATAAATTGCTCCTGTGAATTCCACGTCTATGATCACCTTGCTGGGCAGCGCCCCGTAGAACCGGTTGTCATTAAAATCGTAATTTCGCAGCAGCACGGCTATTACGTTGCCCTTGTTGTCCGCCTGCTCCTGGTCCTGGTCATCCAGGTAGTTGGCCTTGGCCCCATCGTATATGTATTTATCCAGGCTGCGTATAAATTCCTTGAAGTCCTCATTGACCTTGTCCGCCTTGCTGTTTGTTAGGATGATCCTAAAAAATACCGATTGCTCCGCGGCGATCGGCCGCTCCTTGATCCGGGGCCGGTCATTCTCATCCAGGTCCTTGGGGTCGCGCCATTTCCGGACCCGGCCCTGCTGGTAGTCCCTGGTGAACGACAGGGTGTTCCTGGTTGGTAGGGTGAATACGTCCGCGTGTCTGCCGCCGTTGTGTTTTTGCGGCCGCAGGTGTACACTGGTGATCCCGACCCGGTTTTTTAAAACCTCTTTTAAATAATTCTGGCAAATAATAAACATTAGGCTGCATCCATGACCGCGGCCACGGCGTCCTCAATGGCGCCGACCAGCCGCGCATAGTCCTTGTCCAATTCCACGCCCAGGAATTCCCGCAGCGGGATAACGTCCCGGGTCCCGCCGGAATTTTCCGGGTAGTCCGTATGGTATTTTGCGTAATGGAGCGGCGTACCGAATTCCAGCCGGTCCTCATACGCGTCGTAATTAAATGACCGCGACAGCGGCGGCCTGTTAACGCCGGCCTTGAGCGGGGTGTCCCCTGCTTTCCGGCGCCGCTTGATCCGGCCGAACGCATAAACGTATGGCTTGATCGGTTTCCAGGGCCTGCCCCAGGGGTCCACGCCGGCGTCGAACCGCTCCTCCGTTATGTTCCGCATCTCCTCACCCATGTTCGCGTGGACGTCCGCCATGGTGATCCCGGCCAGCGCGTTTATAAAATCGATCCACGGCTTGCTCTTGAACTCGATAGTGATCCCGTCTTGTCTTTTTGGGTTCGGCATTAGGGCATTTTGTCCAGGGCTGATTCCGTGAAATATTTAGGGGGCGCCTCCGATTTGATTCGAACGGGCGGCGCTGTCTCACCACCGGAGTCCGGGTTCACAAAGTCCCAGGTCCCCTTGGCTATCCCCATATATTTTTTTTCTATTTTTTCCCCGTCCTCCACGCTGGCGGCGTCCGATGTCTCTTTTTCATAGCCGCGCCGGCGGATCAATATCATGATGGCCAGGGCATAGCAGTCGTGCTCGAAAAAATCCGGCGGGTCCGTGACGGGCGTCGGGTGCTTGCTCATTATGTACCCGTCCATCAGATCGCTGGCGTCCTCCAGGGCCTTGGTTATGTTCGTGTCGATCTCTGTGGTAAAATCTTGCGGCTCCTGGTTGTCATCCAGGTTTCCGATCCGGATTAAAAAAGGTTTAGGGTGCTGGGCCTTGAATAATTCCAGGGTCCCGTATATGTTCGTATTGCTGTCTGCCATTCTGTCCCCTTGCTAAAAGGGCCGGGGACAAATTGCTTTATCCCCGGCCCGTAGCTATCGGTCCTTGGCTATCGACCGGCTGTCCTTTAGCTGATGCAATCGGACAGGTAGTACCCGGCGTCCTCGGAGATCACCTTTTCTACCGACCGGTGCTCTACCTGGGTCCAGGTCCCGCCTCCCACGCCGCGGCTGGGATCATCCCATTCGCGGACCTGGAAGGTCCGGCTGCCGTTGATTTTCTGTGCGAAGGTTTTACCGAAAGTGAAAACGTCCCGGCCCTTGCGGTTGTCCACGTATCCCAGGTGGGTGTTCTTGCCCCATATCCGCGAGTAGTCCCCGGCCTGCGGGTCCTTGTTCGCGTTTTTCCGGGCGCCACCGATGATCACGCGGTCCACCTCGAAAAGGTCCGCCACCATCTGCATCGTGACCTTTTTCAGCGACGGGTTGCCGCCGCCGAAATGCGCGATTATCTGGCTGTGGAATTTCAGCGAATTCCAAACCGGAAGGGAGAACAGGATCACGTTCGGCCGGACCCACATGGCGTTGGCCGCGGCCTCGATGTCATCGATCGGGGTGCTGTTAGGCTGATCCCATTTCGTGGTAGGGCTGCTGGTGTTAACCGTCAGCGATGCCGCCAGGGCGGCATGCCGGATTTCCCGCTGCAGCAGCACGGCCCGGGTGACGGCCTCGGTCGTGTCGCTCTTGGGTTCCAGCGGATCGTCCGCGTTGTCCATGTCCTCTTTGGCCACAAAGCCTTTGAGGGCGCGGTTCTTTACGAAATACTCCGCGGTGCTGCTGTCGATGAGGATGTCCCGGGCCTGGCCACGCTTGCTGATCGTGTCATCGACGTTTTTGAAAAGGTTCTCCCGGGAAAACAGCGTATAAAGGTCGCTACCCTTGTTGACCGGCAATTCGGGAAAAAGCACGTTGCCCACGAATTCCTCCGTGGGATACTTTATCGCGATGTCGGTCAGGCGCTGGTTGATATGTCCGAATTTAGGCGGCATCTCTTTTAGCTCCTGTTTTAATGGTTAATTAAAAATTACTCCGTTACCCGTCATCGCTTTTTTACGCCGGTATGGTTTTCCAGTCGCAGCGGACCTGGCAATCCACCAGCTGTCCCGCTACTCCGCTTTCCAGCAGGGTCGCTCCCCGGAAGTAAATATTTCCGGCCGTGCTGCCGATCGCGACGGCCTTGCCGGCCGCGTCCGGTGCTACGTCATCGCCGGCGGTTAACGTCGCCGCCAGCATTACTTTGGTTATCCCCAGGATCACCACGTCCGCGTGTTCCCCGACCGGGATCGATTCGCTGGGTGAACTCCCGAGGGAAATCCCGAGGCTCTGCTCCCCGGCCCCGGCCACCACGACGCCGTTCTCCGCGGTCCCCTTTTTCAGAAACAGGCCCGGGGTGATGGCGGCCGTTTCGACCACTTTCCCTACTGCAATGTTTGGGCTATCCATCCTAATTCTCCTTGATAAAAAATTTATTTATTTATGTGATCGCTTCACGCTGGTTGCCTGGTGTTTTTAGCTGGCGGCGCCGGCCGGCTCTCCCTCGGTCTTTACGCCCAGCTCCTCCCGGGCCTGCACCAGGGCCTCTCCGTAGGTCATGGTCCGGCCCTCATCCTTGGCCGCTTTCATGATCTCCTCCGCCTTTTTCTTTTCGGCCGCGTAGTCCCCGCCCTTGGCCGTGCTCTCATCGGTGTCATCCACGCCCTCTCCCGGGGCGGCGGCGTAGGCTTTCAGAACGTCCTGCAGGACCGCCAGGTTGTCCGTGGTGATCTCCTTGGCCTTGTCCCCGTCACCCTCCTGGTACTTGATCTCCGCCGGTTTTACCATGGAGTAAAGCAGGGCCTTGAGGCCCTTTTTCAGCTGGGCCGGGGTGATCCATCCCTCCTTGATTCCCAGGTCGCAGAACTCATCCATCTTGCGATCGTGGTCCAGCTGGGCCTTGGCGTCCGCCTGCTGGTTTTTATATTCCTGCTCCGCCTCCTTTTTCCCCTCCTCCTTGGCGTCCTTTTTCAGCTGCTCCTCTTTGTCCTTGAACTCCTGGTCCTTCTTGGTTTCCGCATCCTTGGCTGCCTGGTCCTGCAGCTCCTGGATTTCCTTTTCCGTGTACTCTTTAGGCATGTTGTCCCCGTCCTGTTTATGGTTGCCTTGCTCCCCATCAAAGGGATAGTTATCTATTTGCTTATCGGCGCCGCCGTCCTGGTAGGCTCCGGCCGGGTTCATATAAATATCCGGCAGGCCCTTTACGGCCGGCGGGGTCGCTCCTAAAAATGCCACGTGATGCAGATACGGCATCCCATCATTCCGGTGGCGGATCGCGATCGATCGTTTCTTGTACCGGCCGTCCCGGACCATCTTGTCGAAGTCATCCCATATCTGCTTTGCCTTTACGAATAATCGCTTGCCTATAATTTTTACGCCGGTCACCCATCCCATGGCCGGCTTGCCGCTGTCCATCCCGCTGATATGGCCCTGGGTCAGCGGCGGTTCGTGGTCCTTGGGCTTAAAGCTCTTGACCAGCTGTTTGAAAAGGTCCAGGGTGAGGTCCCCTTGCGGGAATTTCCCCACGGCCGCTACCGGGAACCACTCCTCCAGCTTGCTCTTGATCGTGGAATATTCCGGGCCGTCCTGGTCCGGGGCCGCGGCCTGGGCCGGCGCGGCGGCCTCAAAGGTCCCGCCCAGCTTGTTGTCCTTGATGAATTTCCGGGCCTGGTCCGCGGTCCACCGGCGGATCGGAAACCGCAGGGCCTGGGCCACCGGGGCCTCCCCGTCCGGGGTCTTGATTATGTACCAGATGACGTCAATGCTGGCGGGTATTTTTGTGCCTTTAACGGTCGCGTTGCCGCTGCCGTGGGTTCTCCGGACCCTTATGTGGGCGCGGTCCGGGGACATGAGCCGCAGCGCGTGTTCGTTAGGGTATGGCATATATTTGGGAAAATAGCAGCGGGACGTATATTTGTCAAGGGATTTTTATATCTCATGTATCTTTTTTTGGTAGACCGGGGTCCCGGTGATGCCCCACAGGACCTGGTCTGGCGCCGCTGGGTTGGCCAGGCTGGCCTTTATGGCCACGTTTTTGTGGGTCATTACGTAGGTAAGGGTCACGGCCCCGTCCGCCCGTTTTGCGGTCCCGATATAGTGCATTACGTAGGTCCCGCCGCGGTCATCCGCGCCTATCTGGAAATCCCGGAAAACCAGGACCGGCTTGGCCACGGTCCCGATCGCGACCCAGGCGTTCGGCGTCAGCTCCGTTGCGATCTGTATCCGGGTCCCCTGGTAGTCCCGTATGGCCTGGAAAGGGTCGGGCTGCAGGGTCCGGTCCGGCTTGATCAAATTGTCCGGGTCCTTGAGCAGGTCCTCCAGGTCCACTAAAAATTGAACCAGGGCCTGGTCCCGCTGGGCCGACAGATCCGGCTGGTCCGGGTCCTGCCGGCGCGGCTCCGCCTCATTTAACCACTCCTCATTTTGCTGGTCCAGCTGTATCGGTTTCGGCATCTCCGCTCCTTTCGGTTATTCTGTAATGATCGTGATATTGTCCCGGGTGAGCCTGGTGGTCTTGCCGATCCGGATCACCTCTTTTTCTCCGAACTGGTCCAGGACCGGGTTCGTGTAATGGCTGGTATAAATGTCCGCGGGGTCCGCCTCGATCTTTATCGTGATCCCGCGCTTGCCCTCCTCCAGCGGCGCCGCGAAGCCGTCCGCCTTGGTCTTTACCTCTGTCCAGCTAGACAGGCCGTTCGTGTTTATCTCCGCGAACCCGTCCCGCTCGATCCGTTTTATAATTGCCTCCGCCTGGTCATCATGGATTCCGCGGTATATAGTTTTCTTGCCCTTGGGCAGCATCCGGCGCTCCCACTCCTCCCGCAGGGCCAGGGCCTTTTGGTTTTTGGGATCGTTTTTCCAGCGATTAAAAAGGGTTTTGCCGATGTCCGGCCGCTTGGCCACGTCCCGCTGGTAAATATGCAGGCGCTGGCCCCGGGTCTTTTCCAGGATCAGCTGCCAGGCGGTCCCGCCGTCCCCGTTGCTCTGGCCCACCCATTGCTGGGATAAATTGTGTACGTATTTCTCCGCCTCAAATCCGTATTTATCCTGGACGTACCACCGGTAGTATCGCTCCTGCAGGTCCCGGCGCTCTGTCGCGCTTATTCTCCGGAGATCGACCCGGTGCTGCTTGGCCCAGGCCCTCATCTCCTTGGCCACGTGTTTGTCTACCGCGGCTATCTCCCGCCGGGCATCCTGGTATATCTTTTCCAGCTTGGCCGGCCGGTTGATCCGGGCCGCGGCTGCCAGGTCCTGCTTTTTGGCCTCCGCCGCTGCCTTGATCCGGCTGGCCGGCACCGGGTCCGGGGTCAGCTGGCTTTTATATTTCCCGGCCTGGTACTTGGCCAGGGCGTTCACGATGCTGGCCACCGGGGCGCCCTCCGGTACGAAACTGCCGACCCATCCCTTGTCCGCGATCGGACGGACCAGCTTGCTCTCCGGGATTCCGGCCTGGCGCTGGATATTAAAAACGGCCTTGTCTACCTGGGCCTGCGTTTTATAAACCTTAATCCCGCGGCTGTTGATCTGCCGGCTGCTGTAGGCCCGGGCCGCGCACCGGCACAGGTGGCCGTTCGGCGGATAGTTGTTTTTCCAGAACGTGCTGTCCGCCGGCGCCGTTATTCCGTGCATCACCATATGGTTCGGCCGGACGCGCTGGTCCAGCATGGTCCAGTACTGCCAATACGGGCGGATTTTCTTTAGGCGGGTCTGCTGGTTGAACCGGGCGCGTTGGTAGACGTTCGTTGCCGCGTTGCCGATCACCACCTCCGGGGCCACGATCCGGTCGAATACGTCCGCCGGCAGGGCCTCCCGGAACGCGTCATAACTCCGGCCGTTGCGGATCGCGGTCTGTGCCTGCTGCAGGATCGATGATATCCCGTCGTTGGTAAGCTGGCCGGCCACCGTGAACGCGTATAATTTATGCTGCTGGACCATGGCGTCGAACGTGGCCTTGTCAAATATCCGGCGTTGCCGGCCGCGCTTGATCGCGCTCTGCAGGGTCTTTGGCGCCTTGCCTACCTGCATTTTAATTGCTGCCGTTGCCATCCGCTATGTACCTTTCGGTAATATACCGAGGGGTTTATAAAACGTTCCGGATCGCGGCGTCCTCCCCGGCCAGCTCGTGGACGGTCAGGATTTCCGTGAATACCTCACCAAATTTTGCGTTATTGATCTCATCCCGCATGGCCGCCATCCGTTCGAACAGCTCATTAAAATTCCGGCTGGTCTTTACGATCTCCGCGATCTTGTCCGCGGCCGGGTCCGTGATTCCGTGCGTTGCCGTTAACCGCTCCCGCAGATATTTGTCCAGGGCCTCCTGGACCGGCATCCGGATTGCCTGGCCCTCCTCCTGGTATTCCAGGAACTGCTGGCGGCTCTTGCCCTTGGCCTCCTCATCTCCCTGGCCGCCGGCATCCGGGGCGTTGCTGCTGCCGCCCTGGCCCGGGGTCTGGCCCGGGGCCGGGGTCTTGGGAGCGGGGCTGCCCAGCTCGAAGTCCTTTTCATCCAGGCTGTATGTCTTGCGGACATATTCCTTGGTAAATTTTACGCCCAGCTTTTCCGTTAGCTTGCTGTCCCGCTCGACGATCTTGTTGTCCCGCTCCTCCTGCTCCCGCTCGTTGATCAGCCAGGCGGTCGGCGCCGGCACGTCCTTGCCGTGGTTTAAATCGGTAATCAGCCGGCTGATCTTATTGAACGTTTCCTCCGATAGGCCCTTGTCCATGTCCTGCAGATCCCGCAGCTGGTCCTCATGGATTTTGGTTGCGGCCTGGCTGCCGGTTTCGCTGTTCTCAATGGTCAGCGTTTCTCCCAGGATCGCTTTGCTGATCTCGATGTTCATCGCGTTTTTAAATCCCTTGTACGCATCGCTGCTGCTGGCCCGGCCCTTGGCCTCCACCACCTCGATCCGGTTGCCGTCCGGGGATTCATCCTGGGTCACGATTACGCCGTTGCGGACCATGGCCACCAGCTTTTCGTAGAACGTGTCAAAGTCCATGCTGGATTTCTTGGTATCCAGGTGGCCCCATATAAATGGCATTCCGTATTTTTCCAGGAACTCCGACCAGAACCGGAACCCGCCCTTTTTGAAAAGGTACGGCCAGTACACCCGCTTGACGGCCCGGTCCCCGTAGGGGTTCGCGTAGGTCCCGTCGTTCACTACGTTGATATATCGGTTCGGCGGGATCGGCCGCAGCTGGGTCAGCGTGGTGGTCAGCTGCTTTTTAATTTTCAGATTTCCTTTCTTGTCATACGCGAACCATTCAAAGGGCTTGCCCAGGATATTTTCCAGGACCACCTCCCCGTCCGGCCGGTCCGCCGCGGTAGGCAGCTTGTTCCAGAACAGCTCCAGGGGCTGCATCCCAAAAAACGGCGCGTCTAATATTTCATTGATGACCGGTCGGATTCCGCGGTTGCCGGCGATCCCATCGAACTGCCGGCGGACCGTTTCCAGGGCCGCCTCCGCCTCCCGCGGGATCGTGCCGTCCGGGTTTTTCCCCGGCTCCCATTTCAATTCGGACAGCTTGGTCCTGGATTTCCGCTGGGCCAGGGCGCCGGCCACATGGCTGTCGACCAGGGTGACCCGGTATGCCTGCGCTGTTAGGCCGGCCGCCTTGAGGACCTCATCCGGGTCCGGCATGGCCTCCATGAATAAATTTGTAAGGACCTGGAAGTCCTGGTGTGTTACCACGTGCGCGGTGTCCCGGCTGCCGCGCTGGTTTTTCCCGCGGCCGCGCAGGCTATCCAGAAATCCCTGCAGCTGGCTTTTTAAAGGTATAAATGCCATCGTGCGCTCCTGGGTTATGGTTGGTTATTAGGCGTCCTTAAATAATTTTTTACGCGTCCGGTCTTTTCGGCAATGGCCCGGGGCCTGGCCAGCTGCTTTGCTATGAACCAGGCGATCGCGATCGCGATTACCCGGTCATCGTTGTTGGTCCCGCTGGCGCCCAGCTTGCCGTTCAAATTTTCAAACGTGGCCATCTCTGTAAAATGATTTAGGGACCTGGTGACCAGCTCTCCGGTCCGGAGCGCCTCATCCAGGTCCCCTGTTATTAAGTGCTTTTTCGCGTCGGTTGTATAAAAACCGTATTTCTCATGCTCCTCATCCTCATGCCATAATGTAGGGTATGCCAGCTGATTTCGCAACCTTAAAATTACGCCGAGTCCATCTTTGTTCCTTTCCACGGCCATGATCGCGCCGGCATCGTAATACCGGCCGAGGAGGTCCAGCTTGTCCGCGTAAATGTCCGGCTGCCAGTGACCGTGCAGGCTGGCCGCGTGTACTCCCTGGTCCCCGCGTATATTTTTCATGATAATGTCCGCGCAGTTAAAGTCCCCATGCTCCAGGCCCTCCGCGGTGTCCACGCCGATAATCGATCGATTAAAAAATTTAGGCTCCCGCGGGAACTGCCAGATCTCGATCTCGTATTCCTGGCCCGGTTCGCTTTCTATAAATTCGATCCGGCCGTCCCGCTCCACCAGGCGGCCGCGTTTCCCATCCTGGACCTCCTTGCTTTTCTCCTCCAGCATCGCGGCGTCAAACCGGCAGTACCCGCTGCCCACGTAGGATATGTCCACCTCCTGGGCCAGGTCCCGGGCCGTGAGCGCGATCCGCTCTTGCTTATCGTACCATCCGGACCGCAGCTTGTATTCCGTTTCCCGGCCGCGGTCATCTATATAATTCCCGTATGCTGATCGGCGGTCCATCGGCAGGCCCGGGACGTCCCGCCGCTCCCCTTTCCGGTCCAGGTAGTAAAGGTCCGCGGTCTTGTCCGGTATCTGCGTCCAATGCATTGTGATGACCTGGCAAAGCCGGCGGTCCCGGATCGTTTTAAAAAGGTTAATTCCCCGGGGCGTGGATAACCGGTGCAGCGATTCCGTGTTATGGGCCAGGGACCGCTCCATGCCCTCCGCTATCCGGTTGCGGATCGCGGCGTACTCATCCACCAGGACCGCGGTCTTGCGGCCGGACCGGCCGGCGTCCTCCGTGGTTGCCTGGCCGATTATGCTGTTGCCGTTGTCCGGGTTCAATATCCGCAGGAAGGTATCGCCATCCCGGCGCCAGCTCCATTTCCTGGGCAGCAGCCAGAACGGCAGGCGCCGCATCATGTACCGTAATTTTCCAAAAAGGGACGACGGGGTCGGGTTGTCTACCTCTGTCTGCCGCAGGGAAAGCAGCAGGCCCTCGAATTCAAAAAATAAAAAATGGTAAAGGAAAACGCCCAGCCATATGTAGGTCGCGCCCCAATCCCGGGATTTTTCTCCCAGGGTCCCGTCCCCGATCCGGACGGCCTCGTTGACCTGGTGGACCACGATCTCCTGGGCCGGGTATAAAACAAACGGGAAATGGTACGGCGGCTTGCGCGGGTTATAGGTCCACAGGAATGCGTTAAAAAAAAACAGGATGTCTTGCCGGCAGCGGTCCGCGGTTTCGCGCTGCAGGTCCGGGCTGGTGAATGCCTCCAGGACCAGCTCCTGGCGCATCTCTATGTTTTTATCGAGGCGCTCCTGGTGGGTCATTTCTGTCCGGGCTTAAGGAACGGGTATTGTATGGAAACCATGACCGGCGGCGAGGTCGCGCCGCTTAAAACGGATAGCCAGATTCTCCGGGTAAAAAATAATTTTATAATTTCCCATATCCCGGGGCGCCAGCAGCTGATGCAATATTCCCCGTCGGAAAAAACGGGCAGGTCCACCACCTTGCAGGGCGTCGGTCCTTTCGGCGGTTTTAATGTTTTGTTTGCCTCTTTAAATTTTACGATCCGCATCGGTCCTCCTATGTTTTCGGTTCAAAAAATCCCAGGCGGCCCTTGCACGGCAGGAACGGTACCGGCAGGGCGTCCCGGAGCAGCAGGCCCCAGGGTCCCACAAACCAGGGGCTGCCGTGTTCGCTTACGCATCCTGTGATCCTGGCGCGGCCCACGATCCCGCCGCGCTTATATTCCTGGGCCTTGGTTGGTATCCGGACCGTGGTCCCGGGTCCCACCAGCAGCTGGTCCTGGTGCTCTTGCATCCAATGCAGGCCGTCCCAATCAAAACCTTGGCCGGCGTGTATCCAGAATTCCCCGCGGTAGGTGGTCCGCCAGGTCCGGTTCTCCACGTCCTTGAACGCGTAAACAATGGCCCAGGCCCAGGGCTGCTGGATCGACAGGGCCTTTATAACGTTTTCCCGTCCCACCGGTTCGGTCCCTCGATTTTTATATTCCTAATTATCCGGCGGACCCGGGGTGTTATCTTGGCCACCTCGATTTCCATTTTCATTCCGCCGGTGATCTTATTTCCAAAAATCCACAGCTGGTCGCAGCGCGGTACCAGGCGGATCGCCATGGCCAGGCCGTGCGCTCTCTCCGCCTCCACCGTATCGTTTAGGAATTTTTCAAACCAAATGTGCGGCGCCACCGGTACGTGTCCGCAGTCCATTACGAATTTTATATAACGCCGGGCGTTTAATTTGTTCATTATGTAATCTCCGGCGTAGGGGCTGCATACGTAGATCACCTCCATGCCCCGGTCCCGGTCTTGGCCCTCGTTTTTTAATGTGGTTGGCCCTATCATTTTTTCTCCTCCGGCTCCGGGATCGGCCCGGCCCATTGCCCCAGGACGCCCTCCGCTGGGTACAGGTGGTTGTCATCCGCGATAAAAAATAGGCCCGGCTCCTCCGCCCTCCGGACCAGCCGGACCACGGTCCGCTGCCCTTTCGGGTTTTGGTACCACCACATTCCCTCCCGCTCCGGCTTGCGGTCTGTCAATACCAGGCCCGGGTCCCCGGTCGTTTCCTGCAGATCCCGGATCGCGCTGTTGATCCGTTTCATCTCCGGGCTATTCTGATCGTATATCTCCCACATTTTATCCACGTCCTTGAGGCCCGTTTTCCCCATGTTGTGCCATCCCTTTATCAATTCCCGGGCCTCCTGCAGGGCCGCCAGGGCTGCTGTCCTTGTCCTTTCGGTCATCGGTCCTCCGCTATAAAAGGGTTTGTTGCTCCCGCTCTCCTTTTAAATATTCCTGGCATTCGACCTTTAATTTTACCAGGTCCTCCACGCATTTCTTGGACAGGAAGCTGGCGGGTTTCGGTTCCTTTTTGCCCTCCCGGTATTGCTTTTCCGGTTTATGCGGGGTGTTAAGGGCGATGCTGGTCCCGGATTTTTCCAGCTTGTACCGGTAGCTCACCACGGCGCCCATGATCCCTTGCTCCTCTGAATAGGAATAGGTCACGCCGCGAACTTTCAAATTGCCCGGGGCCAGGTCCAGCTCCAGCAGGTCCCCGGCGTGTTTTTTTAGGGCGTCCATGGCCTTGAAAAATGCCGGCCGCGGCTTGCCGGCGCAGGTGATCGTGAACAGATCCCATTGCTCCCCGCTCTCCTTTTCGTACTCGATATAAACCTTGTCATCCGTGGTGATCTTTACTTTTTTTATCCGCACGGCTCCTCCTTTTTTAATGCCCGGCGGCTGATGGTTTCGGTCTGCCCGTTCTCAAATTCCACCAGGACCGTGTTCATTCGGCCCCGGGCCACGATCCGGCACCGCCGCCCTTTCAGTTGTGCGCGTTTCGCGTTGTTGCCCCATCGGTATTTGTACGGGTAGTCCACTTTTCCGTTCAATAAAAATAATAGGTTACGGCCCTGGTGGCCTGGTTATTCGTTGCCCTGCATTATGAAGTCCATTAATATTTTCGAACGCTCCGCCGGGTCCTTGACCTCCTGCAGCCGCTTTTTTACGTCCCGGTAATCCAGGCGCTTGCCGGTGGTGATATCGTGCCGGTGTTTCTGGCCCAGGACCTGGATGCCCAGCCAGGTCAGCATCCTGGTATTCCCTTTTTGGGCCACCCGGAATTGTTCGCGCCGCAGGCTAATTTTGCCCTCCGCGCTCTTATTATTATAGTACTCCGCAAATTTAACGCCGTGGACCCGTTCGCAGGCCCTCTCGATCGTGTCCTCTGAACACCCGGCAAACCCGGCGATCTCCTCCAGGGTGCATTGTATCGCGCATAGCTTGTCCACCACGGTCCAGTCGACCTCTATCTCCGGCCGTCCGGCGGCGTTCGGGTTCTCCGGGGTCCGCTCCTTTTTGTTTTTCCGGTCCGCGGCGGTCCTGGTCTTTTTCTTATCCTTGGCCTTGTCCCGGGACCGGGCCTTGGTCTTGCCGGCGCCCTTTTTCTTGGCTGCCCGTTTTTTCTTATGCTGCTGTTTTTTCATAGCTTTTTCGCTTTTTCTCCTGTGAACTCCTCCCAGCGCCGGATGATCACATCGCAATACCGCGGCTCCAGCTCCAGGACCCGGGCCTTGCGGTAGGTTTCCTCCGCGGCTATCATGGTGCTGCCGCTGCCGCCGAACGTGTCCAGGATGATCCCGCCCTTGCGGGTGCTATTCCGGATAAATTCTTTTATCAATTTTACCGGTTTCATGGTAGGGTGCAGATCTGATTCCCGGGGCCGGCTGTGCTTGGTCACGGTGGTCTTGATCCGCCGTACCAGGTCCTGGTATTCTTTTATCAGCTGGTCCTTGGGCATGGCCTGCAGGTTTTTCCCCTCCTCCTCCTTGACGGTTTTCTGTGTAAAATCGGCCGCGAAGTAATGCGCGGCGCCCTCTTTCCATCCGTACAGGATCGGTTCGTGCTGCCAGTTGTAATCCTGCCGGCCCAGGACCGCCACGTCCTTTACCCATATAATGGCCTGTTTCATCATCCAGCCGGCGTCGATCATTGCCTTTCGGAATGTTAGGCCGTTGCTGTCCGCGTGGCATATGTAGATCGCGCCGCCGGCCCGGGTTACCTGCAGCAGGCAATTGAGGGCATCGTGTAAAAAGCTATAAAATTCGTTGTCTGTCATATTATCGTTGGCAATCTTGCCGGTCTTTTTGCTCTCGTAATTTACGTTATACGGCGGGTCGGTCCATACCAGGTCCGCGGCCTCCTTGGCCATCAGCGCCTCCACGTCATCGATGTTCGTGGCGTCCCCGCACATGAGCCGGTGCTCTCCCAGCTGGAATATCTGGCCCTTTTTAGTTTTTGCTTTTCCCGGGACCGGCGGCACCGCGTCCTCATCGGTCTTGCCTGGTTTCTCTTTTTCCAGGCCCAGGTCCTCCGGTAAAAATCCCCAATCCATGAGGTCGTTTAAATCGAATTTTTTTAATTCATCCAGGTCCCATTCCCCGGCTATGTTTTTGTTTAATCTGATATTTAATTCCTTTAGCTCCGCCGCGTTCAGCGGCCGCTCCGGTACCCAGCAGTCGATCTTTTTCTGTTTGCGTTTCTGGAAGTCCTGGACCCGGGCGTGTCCGCCTATTATGGTACCGTTCGGCTGGATCGTGACCGGCTCCGCCAGGCCGAATTTCCCGATGCTCTTGTCCAGGTCCTGGAATTTCCGGGATCGCTTTTTAATGATTCGCGGGTTCCTGTCGTATCCCTGCAGCTCCTTGATCGGCCGCTCCTCATGATGCCACCGGATCGGCAGCGCGGTTTTTGCCGGCGCCTTTTTCCCGGCCTTGGCCTTTTTCTTATCCGCTTGTTTTTTAGGCATTTCCCCTCCCGGGTCCTGGGTTATCCACATTTCCACCGGCTTTTATATTATTGTTTTTATTAAATATAAATATAACAACAATAATAATGCTGTGGATAACTGGCCGTTTTCTCTGGAAAGTCAATATTTTAAAAGGGTTAGGGTGTTGATATCTGTGTGTATAACTTTGGGATAACCGCGATCTTTTCCACAAATTGACGGCCGGTTCACGTAAAACTTTAATTGTCCACATCTTGTCCGCCTGGTTATCCACATTATTCTCCGGTCGGTTTTTCCTTGCCGTAGTCCCATTCCCGCGGCTTTCTTTTCGTGCTCCGGTCCGGGAACGGGACCCGCTTTACCTGGCTGACCGGGAACGGTACGTCCTGTCTTTTCAATCCCTTAACTCGAATTCGAACCTTGCAATATTTCCGGTCCGGGGTGATCTCCATGACCTGTCCCTGGTTGTTGCGCTCCGTTATTGTCCCGGGAACCCGGGGCGTTTCCACAAAGGTCCCCAGCTCGATCCGCCTGGTCTGTTTATCTCCCATTTTTCTGCCTCCGGTTTTTAATGGTGATCCTTATCAGAATGGCCACCAGGACCCCTATCACGGCCGCCTGTCCAATATTTAGGCCCACCGCGAACCGGTAGCCGGCCAGGATCGCGTTAACGTCCTGTAGGCCGCTCTGCATGCGCTCCGCGGTCCCTATCGCGGCGCCCAGGGCCTCGATTATGGTTTCCATGGCCTCCACGATCTCCTGCATGCTGGCCCTCCCTTTTATCCGGGCCGCTGGTAAAAAGGACAATATATCCGCTGGCCTTTTTTTCCGCGCCCGGGTCCGTCCGGTTTCCGCGTATGTTCATTGTGAACCGCTTACACCGCCATCCCCGGTCCGGGTCAAAATGGGAACAGCGGCCGATCGCGTCCCGCCGGGTCTTGCCCGTAAACGTCAATATTGGCAGGCCCTTGGGATTAATAACCACCCATCCTACGATTTTCATTTCCGCCTCCGGTTATAGCTGTTTGCGTTTCACGCTGGCCCCGCTGCCGGGCTGGGTCCCGGTACCGGCCGGCGGGTACTCCTCCGCGATTTTGTCCAGGCGATCCAGGTGTTCGTGGACCGCGTCCTCATCTCCGGTTTCTATCCACCGGTCCACGTGCTGGATATAATCCTGGCACCACTTTTTCATTGCCAGGAGCGCTCCCCGCTGTACGTCCGTAAATTCTCCGCTCATGATGCCCTCCGATTATTGAATGCCTCCAGGACCCCGGGCGCGAATACGGCGCCGCCTGGTATCCGGCCGAACTTTGCCAGGAACTTGGCCGGTGATAAGGTCCATATTTTTATAAGGTTGCCGTGGCCTCCCGGGGCCGTGCTGACGTGCATGTCCCCGGTCCAGGCAAAGTCCGGGCTGCCGGCAAAAAAAGCGCCGTACTTGTTGTTCGTGGTTTTCCCGGGGACGCTGTCGATTTCGCAAATGATCCGGACGTCATCCATGGTAATGGCCCAGGGCATCCGGTATTTGTTTAGGTAGGTCTGGCTGTATAGGTGGTGTCTGGCCGTGGCCCGTTGCCGCTCCAGCAGGGTCGCGTACTTGCGGTTATGGTCCGCCAGGATTTTCTTTTTGATCGCGATCTCGCTGACCGCGTTCGCATATTCCGGGGAGAATAAATCCATGGTACCTCCTGTTATAAGGCAGGGCGGCCCGATCTGTGAACCAGGCCGCCCCTCGATTTTCTGTCCGGCAGGTCATGCCGCTTACTTTTTCTTTTTCTTTTTGGCGGCGGCCAGGTCCTTTTCCAGCTGCTCGACCTTGGTCTGCAGATCCGCCTTGGCCGATTCTGCCGCCTCGATCTTTTTGCTGGCCTCCTCCGCGCCCTGGTTGGCCGTGTCCAGGGCCTCCCGCAGGCCGGTGATCTCCTCATCCTTGGCCTTGATCTCCTCATCCATTTCCAGCATCCGCTCCTGGGCTGCCTTGATGTCCGCGGCCATCTCCTGGCTCTTGGCTCCCTTGGCCTCCTTGCTGCCGGGGTCCAGCTTGCGGACCGCCACCGGTACGTCGACCGTGGTCCCGCCGCCCGGGGCCTTGACCTGGATATTTACCTGGTTGGCCAGCAGCTCCTGGTCCTCCCGCAATTCAAAAAGGTAGGGGACCATCGTGGGTTTCTTTAGCGCCATGCGCTCCTCCATTATTTAGGGGTTAATATTCCGGATATATCGTATCCGTGATATTTTAAAATAGCCAGAACCTCAAAGCGGGGGTAGCTTTTTCCGTTTGTAAGGTGCTGGTAATTTGCGGCCGTGGTCCCGATGAACTCCGCGAATTCCTTTTTATTTTTACCGGTCACGGCCCGGAACCCCTCGAGCCGGCGGCCGATCTCCGGCATCCCGGGGATCGTTATTGTCCCGGCGGTGGTCTTTACGTTGATGTTCCTGGCCATGCGATCTCCTCCTTTCGGTCCTGGTTAACTGGTTTTAACTTCCTGGGCCTGGTCCTCCTCCTCATCGATCGTTTCGATCTTTTTGAGCCAGGTCCCTTTTACATTTTTCTTGCCGGTGACGTGGAACCGCCCGACCATTACGTTCTCCCGGCCCTGGCATTGCCCGGTCAGCTCCTTGTTCAATTTATCGTATTCCGCCGCCGCCTTTTTCAGCGAATGCCACCGTGCCAGTTTCTCCTCAAATTCCGGGTCCTGCTCGATTTTCAGCGGGGCATTAAAGTCGATGTCCGGCAGGCACAGGTGGTTGAACCAGCAGCCTTTGCAATAAAGGGACCGCTCCTTGATCCGCTCTGGGTAGTGCGCGTCGCAGTACTTGGCGTCCAGCTCCTGGCCGGCGCCCTTGTCCTCCAGGGCCTGGTCCACGACCGCGTTCACGCGCTTGCTCTTTTCCAGCAGCTGGTCCACGTATAAAAGGTCCAGGCGGACGTTAAATTGTTTATAGGCCCCGTTGTCCTTGTTCTTAAAAATAACGATTGCCCATTGCTCCGCTTTAAAAAATCCGTACATCTGGACCTGGCCCGGGTATTTTGAAAGCCAGTACTTTCCGCGCTTGACCAGCTCCGGGATCGCTTTCATGAAATCCCACCGGCCGTATTTTGCCAGGGCGTTAAACGTGGACGACGCGCAGCTCTTGAACTCCAGGGGCCACCGGGTGCTGCCGTCCGGTATGGCCATATCCATATGTCCGCTGGTCTTGGTCTGCTGATCCATGAACCCCATCTCCGGCTCCACGAAATCGACGCCGGCGTCCAGCAGGTCCTTTTTAAATGCCCGTTCGTGTAGGCGGCCCTCATGGAATGCCCGTTGCAGGCCCAGCTCCGCGGCGGGTTTCTGATCGTAATGGGTCCGGGCGTACACCAGGGACCGTTCGCAAATGTCCCCGATGCTGCTGGCCCGGTTTACGTATTGCGGCCGGCCCTTGTCCTTTTCGGCGTCCGCTATCAGCTTGCCCCGGAGCGCCTCCTCTATGTCCGGGATCGCAGGCCGTTCGCTGGCGTCCGGATCGGCCGGCTGCCTGGTGACCTTGATGTCCTCTTTTTTGATCGGTTCGGCCGGTGGTTGCGGCTGGGAGCCGCCCTGGCCCTCCTGGCTGGTGTCCATCTCTATCATGGTTGTCCCCTTTCGGTTAAAAGGTATTGATTCGGGATAAAAACATATTAACGATCGCGGCCGGAATTGTCAATAAAATTATTCCGGCAGGTCCTCCGGCTGCACCATGCTGGCCGGGTGATCGACCGGCGGTCCGGCGTCCGGTCCGGCTGCCGGCTCCTCCGCTGCAGGCTGTCCGGCCGGCTGCCCGGCCCCGGGTCCTCCGGCGTCCTGCAGCTTTTTAAGCCGGGCCGCGACCTCCTTGGCCACGCGGTCCAGCATGAACGGCTGTATCTGATCCGGATCGCCCCAGCCTTTGAAATTGTCAAACTTGGAAAACTGCCGGGTAATCGGTACCAGGATATCCGGTATCGTTGCGTTGGTCAGATCGGCCAGATCCCGGACGTTCGCTTTCAGCTGGTCCCGGGTCCCGCTGTCATCCTTGCTGTCCCGCTTTTTCTGGCCGCCGCCCTTGCCGCCGGTATTGAACTTGAACCCCTCGATCTGATCGGCGCGATCTCCGAATGCCTCTTTAAGCTCCGCCGCCGTAGGGTTGATCGGGCAAAGGTCCCGCTGCAGCCGGGCCTGCAGGTTGGTCACGGCCTTTTTCCGGACGCTGGGTATATCGATCTCATCCAGATTTAAAAGGTAGGTTACGGGCCGGTTGTTTTCGTTGTCCCATATTACCTTGTTCTGGCTGTCCCGCTTTTTCCGCCGGGCAAAGAACGGATCGCGGGTGCTGCTCATCCCGACGTTCATTGCCTGCCGGCCCAGCAGCTCCCCTTTTCCGGTTGCCGTGAAGTACAAATCCAGGCGCCCGTTGTCATCGGTATGCTTTTCCGCGGTGAGGGTTACGTCGTACACGCGGATGCCCAGGACCTGGTTTACTTTTTTTACGCCGGTTTCCTGCAGCCAGGGCCGGTCATCCATTATGACCCAATCCTGCGGGGCCGTGGCCCGGATTGCCAGCTTGCGGATTTTGTTCATGTAGCCGATGAACGCCTCCGCCTCCGCCACGCGCTTGTCCAGCTCCACCGGGCTGATCTTATCCATGAGGAGCCGCTGCTGCGGTGACATCGCGTCCGCTGGTAAATCTCCGGCGGTTGCCGGTACCTGGTTGGTCCGTACCTCCACGTCGTCTATCACCTCCGTTGCCCCGGTCCCCGGGGCCTGGTCCCCGCCCATCTCTTTAGTCCGCTCGTTGACCATAGCTGTCCTCCCTTTCGGTTTTGCCGGGGTAAAAATCCCGGCATATTAATGTTAATCCAAGGATAACGACCGCGATGCAGATCGCGATCCCGATTAGCTTGTCCTGCTGCTGGTGCTGCCGCACTCCGCCTCCTTTCGGTTTTTCCGGTAATGTAAAAATATTTTAACCGGAAGTCAAGCTATTTTTACCGGGCCGCCTCATTTATCTTGTTTGCGGCCGCCACCAGCTGGCCCCGGGCATCGGCCAGGGCGCTCCGCATCTCTTGCGGATATCCCTTGGCCTTGGCCTTGGTCTTTAATTTTGCCGCGGCCATCACGATTTCGCTGATGCAATTGTCCAGGCTCCGGTCCACCCGGTGGTATGCCTGCTCCTGGAATGTTACCTTTTTCTTGGCCTTGAACTCGATCACCTCCGCCTTGCTGATCGGATATCCCAGGTCCCGGACCGCCTGGATAAAAACGGCCCAGGGCGGTATGTCCTTTTTCCGGGCCGCCGCGGTTTCCGCGGTGATCCGGTACAGCTTGTTTGCCACGATCTGCTTTTTCCCGCCGGCCAGGACCTGGGTCACGGCCGCGGCCACCAGCTGCTGGGTCTTATTCGGTTTTTCCTGCTGCATCGATCTCCTCCAGTATCGCGTTAATTTCCGCCCGTCCCCGGGGCGTGTTAGCTATGGCTTTTAATCTAAGGATTTCTCCGTGGCAAATCCAGCATATTCCGGTCCCTTTTATCCGCTCCGGTCTTTTGCTGCAGATCTCGCACGGCACGTCCTTGTCCTCCACCCGGGCCTGGTAGGTCATCTTGCCGCCCCGGGGCCGCTTACCTGCCGCTTTCAGTTTTTTCTTGGCCATCGATTGCCTCCTCCGGGATCGGCCGGCCGGCGTTGTATACCTCGATCCCAAATTCCATAAAAACTAAAAGTCCGAGGTAAATGGCCACCACGTCCCGCTTGTTAAATTGTTTTATGTCCTGGTATGCTGCCTCCTTGCCCTCCGCCTGGTAGATCCGCGTCCATTCATCCATCATGGCCGTTGGCATAATCGGCCAGCCGTTTATGTTCGCGTCCTCCCGGACGGCCCGGCGCCATTGACGCCGGGCCTCCGCCTTTATCGATCCGTTATTCGGCGTCATCGCTGGCGCCTCCCAGGCCCATGTCTACCTGGGCCTCATCCCGCTCGATCCGGATCGGGGTCACGCCCCGGTCCCACATGTCCTCCAGCTCCTTGTCCGTTTCCTTGCCGGTGACCACGTACTGGATTTCCGTTGGCTGGAATGCCTGGAATATCCCGGGTCCCGGCTCCTGGTCCGGGGCCGGCGCCGGCACCGCCTTGCGGTGTGCCAGCAGGACCCAGGTTTCCCCGACCTCAAAGCCGCGGGGTACCGCCTTGATCCGGCGGCTGATCCCCTGGTCCCGGGATTCCCGGAGCCAGTCCTCCGGGGTCTTGTAATATGCCTCCCCGATCCACAGCAGGCCGGCGCGTCCGATCCGGCCGTCCAGGGGGCAGATCTCGTGCTGGTATCCGTGCTCCAGGGTCCCGGCCATGCTGCAGGGCGCGTCCTTGGTCAGCGCGTCCGCGTTCACCCAGGTCCATCCCCGGGCCGGCTTGACGCCGGCGCCGCAGCAGGGGCAAACGTCCAGCGGTACCGGCAGCTTGCCGCAGGGCGCGAATTCTCCGCCGCCCATCAAATACAGGCCGCCCTCTTTACGCCAGCCGCAGCCGCGCTTGCGGTCCGTGACGGTTTTGATCTGCATGTCTACCATCTCCTTTCCCTTTCGGTTATTGGTTTAAAAAGTCGACCACGTCCGCCCAGGCCCGGCTGGCCCGGGTCAGCATCTCCCGGCCGGCCTCCTGGGTTTCCTGGCGCCCTTTCCACAGGGCCTTGTTCATTACCGTGCCTACCGCCTCCTCCACCGTGCTGTCCAGAACTTTCGGGTCCAGGCTGTCCAGCTCCCATGATTCGTTGCCGTGCTCCGCGATGTAGGTACCGGCCCGGCTGTCCGTGACCTTGGCCGGGTTCGGCGGCGGTCCGTACTCCTCTATTTGGTCCATGTTCAGCGCGATCCGCTCGATCCGGATATCCGTGGTCCCGGCCAGCAGCTGCACCCGGTCCTGGATGTCCCGGGTCATGTCGATCCCGCTGGGATCGTGGTCCCCGAGGTGAAAAATGGTAACTCCCACGCCGCGCTTGGTCCACCGCTTGAGCCGCATCGCGGCCACCCACATTTCGCTCTGTGAAACGTAACCGCGGCACGAAAAGCAGGGGACGTCCAGGCGCTGGCAGGTCCGCTCAATCACGCCGATGAGCGCGTCCTTTTCTATCCAAACCTCGCACCGCTCCTGCTGCCCGTCCCATTTATCGATCGCGTAACTGCTGGCCGCCGATTCGATGATCTCCGCCGGCGTGTCCCAATGGCTGCAGGTCCGGACGTACCTGGTCCGGTCCGTTATGGCCGTCCAATCCACCAGGCCGGCCAGCCGGGCGTCGCTGATGATCGAACCCAGGCGCTTGTATTCCGTGTCCTTGTTCGGGATAATGTCCCGGGCCACGAACTGGTAGTACAGCTGCCGCAGGGTCAAATCGTATCCCTCCGCCTCGTACTCCTCTATGATCCCGTTGGCCGTGTCGATCAGCTCCAGGGACCGCTGGTTAAAATTCTTTTCAATATAACAAATCTTGGGCATCGCTCCTCCTATCGGCCGTTGGTAATCGCGGCCTCGATTTTAACGGCGTAAAAGTCCAGCGCTCCGCCGTCCGGGCCGATGATCTCGTGGATCATGATCCCGCTGGTTGTCCTGGTGGTTTCGACCCGGTCCCCGTCCTGCATCCAGGGGTCCAGGGCCTCCGCGGCGGTCCGGGCCTGCCGCGTTTCGAAGGGTCCCTCGATCCGGTCCACGATCCTCCAGCTCTGGACCGGGTTTTGTTCGGCCGCTATGGCAGCCTCGATTTCCTTTTCCTTTTTATAATCGATGTAAAGGTCCACGGCCAGCTCCCGGCGCCCCGGGGCTGCCTGGCTGGCCTCCCCGGGGCGTGGTAAACGGTGGTTTATCGGTCTATCCCTGGGCCAATCCGGCCAGGGCGCCGGCTACCGCCTCCGCATCCTTTTTGCGGCAGTAG
>Ga0180434_10001025_pt1 | contig 40893 bp, 32 predicted proteins | sample SS_ome_7_FD_132453 | JGI IMG/M metagenome (GOLD analysis project Ga0180434, IMG submission 132453) | Hypersaline lake sediment archaeal communities from the Salton Sea, California, USA - SS_1_D_2 metaG | ecosystem: Environmental > Aquatic > Non-marine Saline and Alkaline > Hypersaline >... | reverse complement strand
GGCGTTGAAACCGTTTATATGGTAAGATAATGTGGCACTCTTGATACCGAAAGGCAAGAGAAACAGAGAAAACAAACTTTACCTGTGTAAAAGGCTATAATACGTCTACTCGACCAATGTTAAAATGGGCAAATTGGCGTTAATTTCTTGTTAGTAATGATTTATGGATATTTTGTTGGTTTTGAGTAGTTTTGGTCGGTGAAAAACAAAGCCAATCAAAGCCGTTTAGACATTACTACCCCCAAAGGGGTAGAATGGAAAACCGAACTCTGTTTTTAATATTCTGGATTCTCTCTCCTATCCAGAGGTATCTGCTCATTAACCGAATGAAGTATATTTTCACAAAATCTGTCGAAAAAGTGTTATTTTCAGTGTGATTTTCGGACGAACAAAACGGCAGTTTTTTTCAGTTTTATACAAGTATAGAGTTGATTCGGGGCGAAAATATGCCGATAATAGTATAAACAACTCGGTAAAATGCGATAGATAAGCAATAAACCCTACTGAGCAAATAAAAGGAGAGTAATAATGAAGTTTACGCGAGCAATAACATTGGCGATTTTAGCACTACTCACAATCAGTATGGGGGGCTGCTTTTCATCCAATCCGAAAGACATAGAAGCCTTTTTGATGCCGTCACAAGTTAACGTCACATCAAGAAATTATATTATGCAGCCGCCGGATGAGATTGAAGTACATTGCTCTCGAGTTCCTGAAATCGATATGCAACGGCAGCAAATTCGTCCGGACGGCAGGATAAGCTTCGAAGCGGTGGGCGAGCTGGATGTGGCGGGCAAAACTCCCGCACAGGTGGCAAACGCCCTGCGGGCAAAAATTCTTGAGCTTTACCAAATTGAAGGTGATAATCCGATTGACGTTCGTGTTGTTGCGTTCCGGAGCAAAAGGTACTACGTCTTCGGCGAAGTTGCCTCTCCCGGCGCTCAAACCTATTCGGGACGTGAAACAGTCATAGGCGCATTAGCACTCGCGGGAAGCCCGACAGTAACGGCATGGAAGGAACGTATCCAGATAATAAGACCATCGAGCAATAAGGATATAAGGCCCAAAATCTTTGAATTCAACTTCGACCGCGCGGCCGCTCACGGCGATGCAACCAAGGATGTTCTGCTGCAGGAAGGTGATATCATATATGTACCGCCGACAGTTCTGGCCGCAGCAGCAATGAAGATAGAAGAGTTCATACGTCCAATCGCGAGAGCGTTCTCCGGTTACTATTTGATGGGATTCGGAGCTACTGAAGATGTTACTCGCTACCGCGGCATCGGCTATTGACAGGTTTGCGGCTAAGCGCATTTTAATCGGGGCATGAGGATTTTAGAACGGGAGAGTGATAATAGTGTTGGGGCGGCGAGATGAATTGAGAATTGCTCACATCGCCAGCACGGTCTGGTTCATTCTGTGCGTTGGCTATATCTTAATATTAGCCTTGCGGCAGGCCGGCGTTCGATGGTGGGTGGTATTTTCTCTCTCAGGGCAGGGGGCGCTAATCATTCTCGTATTGGTCAGCCTGTATCTGTTCGCGATTTTCAGAGGCATCAGCAGCAGCCAAAAAATTCAGGTTGAACATCCGCTAACCAGCACGATATATTACGCGGCTTTCTATGTTTTAGCCCCCTTTTTGGGTTGCCTGTCGGGTTTGCTGGGAATGATAGGCATCAATAGAATCAGCCAATTCCTTCTGGGTATCGCGATGGGAACCCTCGGTACAACATTTCTGGTCTGGGTTGTTGTCGATCCGTTGCTCGGTCTGCTCGAACTGGTACTGCCTGCAAGTCGAAAACACCGCGCCGAACGGCAGGCTTATGCCAAATCCGAACGAGAAAAGAAACAAAGGGACAGGAATCGCCTCCTGGACGAACTCTTAGAGAAGGAAGAATCACACCGTCTCTACTGGCAGGAAATCCTGAAACCAGAGGCTGAAAAACTCGCCGGTCTATTGACGGCGAATATGACGGATCCGAAGCATGTGGAGCAGGAAGCAGTCGGAATAGGCATTAGTGCATGGCAAACCGGGGGGCTGAGCTGCATGAGGGAGCTTCGCGATATGGCAATAGCCATCAGTAAAAAGAAGAACCAAAACAAAGCAATCGTTGACTACATCAGCTTCTGGTGGGACGGTATTGGAAACTGGCGAGCCACACCCATTGGCTGAAAAGCAGAATTATATCTCACTCAATTCCAACCAGTAAAGATTTGCGTGCCCCGGTAAGTTTAAAAAGCACCTTCTCCGGCGGCAGTAACAACGAATCCGGACATAAAATCAAAAAAGGCGAAGACTTATAACCTCCGCCTTTTTTGACATATACTCCTCTAATACAATTGTTCGCATCTCGCTACAGTGTTTCGCGTCTGCGTAGCCAGCCAACAAGACACACGCCAAAGCTACTTAAAAGAATAGCACCCGGAGCGGGAATCACGGGCGGCGGCGTATCCGCTTTGAGATCCAAATCCGGGCTTCCGGGCTTATCCGGATATCCCCGATCAAACTTCGGAAACAAAAAGGCAAATGCTCCGTCGTTAAATATGCCGTTTGGCATATAATCTCCGGGGCCGGTTGGTTCATTGTACTTCCAACTCATAATGCCCCATTTGTACTTAATCATCTTGCCGGCATCGAAGTCGTAAACCATATAGCCGTATTTTTGAGGATTTTTCGAAAAACTTCCCACATCTTCCAGGTATACTTCAATCGTAACTCTGAATATAAGCTTGCCGGTTAAGGCAAGGTCATTGTATCCTGGATTGTCTGCGTTAGTCAGGTCTAAAGTCGGTATGGCATTTGCCGGTGTGTTTAATCCTCCGAAGAGCAAGATAAACACAGATATACATACCGCAGTTCTCGCCGATTTGTGAAAAACCGCCGAAAGTACAGAGAAAACAGGCAGAACAAATGGGTTGCTTCCAAATAGCCTAAACAAGCCTACTCGTGACGAACAATATTTTCTTAAAAATGTTACCTTAGATAATATTCTCATACCATCCTTAGCTTTCATATATATCCTTCCTTTACAAAGCCTCTCGGAGAGCAGGAAATCAGTATCATTTAGAACTGTTTTTATGCCCGCCCATCCATAAAGGTACAAATTAAATCAATTAACCCCACAGGGTCATTCGTCTTCACATCCATCCGACAAGCGCCACACCATTCTTCACAGAAAAGATATTGATGAATAAGCCTTGTGCGAAAAGAGTTTGACGATTAATTTAAAATTCGGCGGACCTCGGGCCAGGCTGGCAATAATAAATACAGATGAATAAATGACATGTTGCCCGGCAACCGGAGCCAGGCATTCTTTTACCTGGTATAGGTGGGAAAAAAGTGCCGCTATTGCAAAATGGGAAGCTTTTATAGAATAACGATTTTCTTTTTGAAGGTTATTCTTAAGTGACCCGGAAGGCTTATTGTAACAAAATGTCTTTAAGGATTTATCTGAAAAGCATGATCGGTATGAAAACGATAGCGAAAACTTCCCTGATCCCTTTTGAAGTTTACGCCTCGCTGTTATGTATGGTATTATTGACGCCGTGTGGTTAGGAATTCCTTCTAAATGACGCAGCAGGCCGATGTAGCATGTTCCTTCAATATCACTTCGCAGACGGGATGGATGTTTATTCGCGTTTAAGTGATTGATATGATGAGAAGATGTCAGATTTTCACTTCGTCCCCTGCCGGCTACATTCGCAGCCAACTGTGGCAAGAAGGAAACTCCAGCCTGGCCGGCCCAAAACAAGCCGGCCAACGCCGTAAGCCAAATCCTGCGATCCTTTACCAGTGAAACGCATAAGAATCCCAACAAAACCATCAGAAGTGTTTTTGGCGTTGCGGGCAATGATTTAACTTCCATAGAAGTGTTCGGCAAATTAGCTTTTGTAACAGGTGGCTTGTGAAATTCCTTAGATATCGAATCTAAGTGAGAATTGTATAGGCCGGTAATGTTGCTGATATCTGGTCCGTAGCAAGGATATACCTGTGCATCCGAAGATCCGGCACAGAGGAAGGTATTTCCATCGCTGTCGTTGATTGTCGGTGCTGCACTTATGGCTGTCGCACCAAGAAACAACAGTAAAATTACCATTCCTTTGGTTTTCGCGCTATACAACATTCTTCCTCTGTCTCCTTACAGGGGACACTTACCCTTATCACACAACCTACCAAGGACCCTCTCACAACATGTTCGAGATGGCCTTACCCTCCTTATCTGCTATGCGTATATTCTCTATATTCAATATTTTCATTATATAATAAAATTATCAAGAAAAAAATGAAAATATTGCATTTTTCGAATATATTCTCGGACCAACCATACTTTCGTCATACTTATCGGACAAATTGGCGCAATAACTTTAGTTTAACTTCTACAAAATAGGAGATATAGAAAGCTTTTAAAGTAAATGCATATTTGTACTAAAATAAGGTGGGATATAGCTATGTCAGCTATGTCGAGGGAAATATGGTGGGAATAAAAGGCGGGAAATACCTAAAAAGAGCTGGCCTGATATGCAAAAAGAGCAATAAATACTCTCATAGATGCGGAGTTGAAAGGTTCCTCGAATCAGTCACAAATCTCAGGAGCATTGCAATTTTGCTTTTAACGTGGACTTTTCGGTAAATATTTCTTGTGTGAGTCTTTACTGTGCCCGGTTTTATATGCAGAAACTTAGCTATATTACCATTCCTGAGACCCTTACAAACTAATTCCGCTATTTGCCGTTCTCGAGGCGTTAAATTATAAAGGTTCTGTACATAGGACCATTGCTTTTGGCTAAGCAGAATGATATCGGATTGTTTATACCCGGAATCACTACTTTCTATGTTATCAGATGGTGAATTTGGCAATTGAAGCATGGCTAACTACCCTCCTGTAACTGTTTGAGCAGACTCTTTGCTTCGGCCAGGTCCGCCATTGATAAACCGCCGATTTGGCTATCCAATTCCAAAGCCTCATTCAAAAATTTAGTCGCTTTTTCCTTTTCTCCAAGCTCGGCAAATGCTCTTGCTAAATAAAACCGCGTACCAATGCTTGCCGGTGTAATACCGGGATAAAGCTCGATACACTCTGTAAAATCAGCGACGGCTTTATCGAATTCGCCCAGCCTGTAATATATAACTCCGCGAGTATCTATGAGATCACAATAGTTAGGAGCCAATTTTAGCCCTTTCTGGGCAAGCTCAAGCGCCTGCTGATGTTCACCCTGCACTTCGGACATTATCCAGGCAAGGTTATTGATGGCGATTACATGGTCAGGCTGAAGCTCAAGAAGCTGCTGGTAAAGCTGGGCAGATTCTTCAGTACGGCCCTTAATTTGCAGCAGGATAGCAAGAACACTCATAGCTTCGCTGCAATCCGGTTCGCCTTTCAATATCAACCGGAGTATCTTCTCGGCTGTTTCCTTGGCCTTATTGTCGTCAATCAACATCAAATCTTTTGCTATGCTTACAGGCGTATGACTGTCTTGCGGATGCTTACCATACCATTCAATAACCTTCCGGCTCAGCCCGCTCCAGTCTTTGTCATCTTTGAGTAACTGAACTTGCGCTAATAACGGACCCGTATCGTCCGGCTCAGACTCAAGCAGGGAATCAAATTCATTTTGCGCCTGTGTTTTATCGCCGCTCTTATATAAGGCCACGGCCAAAGCAACTCTGCATTTTCTGCGTGCAGAGGCATCACAAACAGTCAACTGCTCTCTCAACAGATCTACAGCTTTTCCCGGTTCGCCCACCTTAGTATACGTCTCGGCCATTAATATCGCAGTGCTAAGGTCATTTGGATCCAGCTCATTCAATAATTTCAGAGTTGGAATGGCCAGGATCGGTGACCGAACTGCCTCCACGCGAGCTTTCAACAATAACAAATTTTTATCGTTGGGTTTATAGGCGAGACCTCCCAAAGCAGCTTCAATAGCTCTTCCAAGCTGACCCTGTTTTATAGCAATCTGTCCCAACAGCACCCATGCCCCACTCATTTCCGGCTGGTCTTTTGTTATCTTTTGAAGAATCTGCTTAGCATTTTCAATTGCCGGAGCCGTCCCTTCGATAAGCGCCGAACGCGCGCTGAGCAATCGTAATTCAATATCTCCTGCATTTGATTCCAGAGCCTGTTCAAGGAGAACCTTTCCCTTATGAACAATATTGGGCTCTCCGGATGATAAAAACAGCGGAATGGCACGTTTTTGTAATTTAATGTTATCAGATGCCAGATCTAACGCCGTTTGAATATCAGCAATTGCTTTTTCGGTCTGGTTCGTAGAGCGATAGAAGTCGCTTCTGGCAACCCACACCTCAATGCTTTCAGGTTCGATGGAAACAGCATGATCGAGGTCTTTGACGGCATCTTCGTTCCGGCCCAGCGTAGCGTATGTTCGAGCACGAAGGATATAGGCGGACGCATTATTCAGTTTGTTTACTATTTCATCCGAAATTCGCATCGCCTCATCATTCTTGTTTTGACGAATACTTATCTGGATTTCTGCAGCAGCTACCGGCAGCGAGTTAGGATTCTGTGCTTTCAGATTGGTCAACAGCTCCGAAGCCTGGTCGTACTCACCCTGCTGTACCTTGAGAAGTGCAAGAGACAGGCAGGCAGCCTGGTTATTAGGATCGTTATCGAGAAGGCCATGGAGAATGTCCGAGGCCGAATCCAATTGACCGCGTCTTAGATAGCTCTGGAATTGCAATCTCTGTAGTTCCGGATGATACAGCCTTTGTATGGACGCGCGGTTCAGTACATCCTCGGCTTCGTCATATTGCCTCGCATTATAGAGTGCGGCAACGGCCGGGATAATCACACGAAGATCGTCAGGCGACCGTCTTAAAGTCTCACGGTATATCGAAAGCGCTAATCGCATCTCACCGGCTCGCTCATAGGCTCTCGCCAAAAGAACACGGCTTATCTGGTCATTTGGATTAATCTGCATATTTTCCTGCAATAGCGACACAATCTGGGGATAACGATTGTTGAAATCGTTCATGGCGAACCAGACTTTCGCCTGCTCGTATCGCCATTGCCAGCCGTTCTCGCCTTCGATGGACTTTATATTATTGACAAGCTGCTGTGCCTGTTCGGGATCTTCGACGACCTGCTCACACGATAAAAGCCGACGCTTTATAGGAATGTCGTTGGGCAGTTCCTCGGCAAGTGTTTTTAGCAGCGGATATACACTATCGCTTTGTCCTCTTCGAATGTAGAATTGGGCAAGCAGCAAACCCAATTCACGCCGGGCAATAGGAGCACTAATACGATCCAACGCATCAACCATGACCGTTTCGCATTCTTTTTGATTACCCTTCCGGTCCAACAAAAGCGCAAGGTATTTTACCACGTCAACATCTTCAGGAAACTTTTCCCTGGCTTCATTCAATCTCAGTATTGCTTGATCAATCTTGTCCTGGGCAATAAGAAGCTCAGCTTCAGTTATGGCAATCCTTGTTTGTGGCAGGTCGGTGTCCTTAAGTTGAGCTACCAGCGCCTCAGCCTCGGTTATTTTTCCTTGTTGCAATGCGAGATGTACCTTCAACGATTTAACTTCACCGACTGGTCCGGCGGTTTTCTCCAAAAAAGACAATTGACGCTGCACGTCACTCAACGTCTGCGCATCCACTTTCCCTTGTTCGCCTGAGCCTTTCAATAATAGTTGCATTTGAGCTTGTGTATGCAGTAAAACAGATTCCTGATTTTCCGGCGAAAGCGCCATCGCTCTTGCAGTAAGCTGGGCGGTCTCGGCCCAGTTTCCAGCCTGAGCCTCGAGCTTAGCCAGGGCCAGATGACCTTCAAAGGAACCGGGGCTTTCAGAAATGAGCGTACGCAGTTGCTGCACGGCCGATTGCATATTACCCATGCGAGACAGAGCTGAAGCCAGCGCCAGGCGTACATTTGCCGATTTGTTGCCCGATTCCATTGACTGCTGCCAATATTTTACGGCATCAAACAGTTGTCCCTGCTCGGCAGCCACGAGACCTCTCAAAAAAGCAACTGACGCCGTAGAAATACCCCTTTCGTTCATTTTAGAGATACAGTCATTAGCATCTTCAAGCTTGCCGCAGCGGATAAAAAGCTCTGTGGCCAGGGGTATAAAATCCCACGGCTGAGAAGAAAGCTCTTTCAATCCGTTCTCGGCAATTTTCAACATTTTTTCCTGCGACTGTGATTTCAATGCAAGACTGGCCCACGTTGTCCAGAGATCCTGGTCCGCCGGCGAGGTTTCCTGCACAGCAGACAGATGCACCTCCGCCCTGTCCAGAGCATTTGCACTGATAAGTTCTTTTGCAAGCCGCAACCGGACGGTCGGATCAGATAAATCGTGCTTTTCGGCCAATTCCAGGTCAGTCAAAACGCCGGATGGATCTTCGCTTCTCCTGTAGAAACCCGCACGAATTATATATGCCAGGGCAGAAGACGGATTCTTCTGCACGGCTTGATCGAACCAATAGTCCGGTGAATCTTGAAAATCACCCGGACGCCGCTCTATAAGCTGCCCCAATGTCTCGTAAGCTAATATCTGATCAGGATGTTCCTGTAGAACGGCTTTCAATTCTGCCGCAGCTTCTTCGAACTTACGTTGTCCGGCCAGCGCAAGGGCCAACATCCTCCTAAGTCCTGGATCCCGACTGGTCTCAAGTTGTCTTCTGGCTATGAGTTCCGCCTCGCCGGGACTGCCAAGGCCCAGGTAGATTTCAGTAAGCTGCATAGCAGCTTCGGAATTATCTTTTTGTAATCTTAAGACATCCCGATATGCCCCTATAGCCTGTAGAACTCTGTTGCGTTTGGCAGGTTTGATTTTAAGCTGAGCGTCCGCGTATTTGAGCATAATGGGCACATCGTCTCGTTCCAAAGCAATATAACTTCCCAGATATTCCGCCGCATCTTCCCATCGATGCTCATTATATGCTTTATTGCCAAGGGTAAAATCCTGCTCGGCTCTATTGGTCCTGCGCCACCTGCGCAGTCCAAAGGCACTTATGCCTAAAACAACGAGACTGATGACCAAAACAATTGCCAGTTTCCAGTTAAAGTATCTTCTCGGCATTTACTCACCCTTTCTAAGAGTCAGAATTGGTTGATGAAATTTCCAAAAAGCTTTTTTGCTGTTTTCAAACATATAAATAAATCCATTTTCAGCGAAAATTTCCTGACATACTCGATGTCGTATTGTATCCATTCCTGGAAGTCTCTCATCGGCTGGCGTGTTCTATAAACCTGCCAGAGTCCCGTAATACCCGGACGAACCGACAGCCGGGCGTCACGCCAGAACGGACACAACGTATTCTCCGATTCCGGAGACGGCCTCGGACCGACAATACTCATCCGGCCGGATAGAACATTAAAAAACTGAGGTATTTCATCGATATACGTTTCTCGCAAAAATCTGCCGACGGTATTGATTCGCGGATCATTGGTCATCTTGAACTGCGGGCCATCTACCTGGCTTACGATTCGCAGTTTCTCCTGTATCTTATCGGCGCCGGTAACCATCGTTCTGAATTTCAAACAGTTAAACGTCTTTCCGTGCAATCCCTGACGTTTATCCTTATAAAATACCGGACCCGGCGATGTTAATTTGATTGCCAGGGCAACGAATAGCATCACGGGGGCAAATAGAATTAATACTATTATCGCGGCAATAAAATCGGTAATTCGTTTTAAGAATCTCGCATAAGAAAATTTTGGCCAAAGGCGAAACGGCCCGTCGGAGTGCTGCGACAAACATCTATTGTTTTTGGGTCGAACCTGGTTCTTCCAATTGTATTGCGGCCCTTTGATAATCCTGTTTCGGACAATTTGATTCTTCGGCACACAAACTTCCGGTCCGATGATCGACGAATTTATAACAGCCCCCCGCTCAATCTTAGCGCCGTTAGCGATAATAGTCGGACCAACAACAACGACCTTGGGATCGATGTGAATATTCTTCCCAAAAAGCACTTTCCCGATAAATCTCGAATTTTCGGATATCGTATTTGATTTTCTAAACCCGATTTCAGAGTTCTTGATTATCGATAACCTCGATTCGCAAAAGTTTAGTAAACCATTTTCCGTTTCCAAATCCAGCACTGTTCCGCCCACATTAACTGACCGCAGCGTTAACGCTTCTGACCGGCACTTTTCCATAAAAGCAGAAAAAGATTGAGGCAAAGCATCATCGACCAAAATCCGATCGAGAATATTTGTTTTAATGTAAAGATGATGAGGCCATTTAGTAGAAGCAAACGTAAACTCGGCCGAATCCGAGTAAGCCCGGCGGAAACCCGCCACCTTGCCCTGAGTTGTCAATCGTACTTTTTCGCGTTCTCCCAGCAAGCCGGGTTCCGCATTAACAGCTACTACGTCCGCCCGAACGCCCGCCAGTACCTCACCGAGCAATTCAGCGTTGATTTGTGTAGCAAATCGCCCATTGGACACAACGAACCATGAGTCCGAGGCCCTCTTCAGGCCGGCTCTGCGCATAAGATCGTGTGGGACAAGCACATTTTCCCTGTAACGTATTACATTCGGCCCGGCATCAAATGAAGTCTGCCGCGGCGATTGATTTGCATTATGGAATTCACCGGATTCAACCACCCATTCCTCCGGGACAGCACAAACAGTCTCGCCGAGACCACATTTCACAGGAAATCGCAAAATAGAATTCCCCCTAAGATTCTTACCTGAGCACCCGCACAACCCATCGAGAATAACGCCGGCGGCAGGCTCGCCGGACAGAGCAAATCGAAGCAAACTCTCGCCGCTGTTGTCTGTGGAGTTTCTGTGTATGACAATCATATTCATGGATTGGTTAAGGATGAGCCCGCACCATTGAGATGTGATTTTCAGCTCAATCGGTGCAGGGCCAATAAAAACCTATGTAAGAATATCGTGTGAATTAAGCCTCAGTCGGCCGATCTTCGCCGTCGGTCTCGGATGTATCGGCATTATCTGCATCCGCGACGTCCTCGTTCGAGTCCGACGGTTTTTTCCTGGTTCGTTTTTTCATAACGGTTTGTCTTGATTCGGCACTTTGTGAATACGAAAAACCTTCAGTCGGCTCATCAGACTCTGGGATTTTCGAATCGTAGGTTTTATCGGCGCCTTCTTCCATCGAGAACATCAGTTTCCTCCTGGATACTCGGGCGCTGTCTCTTGTTTGAGCGCTTTGTGCATAATAACTATGGCCGTGACGGTAATAGCTATGCTCCGCCTGAACACTACTCAGTACGGTACCGAGCACCTTAACATTAATTTGCGACAGCCGTTCTTTCGCTTCCTTAAGGTCCGGCATGGTAGTATGACCTGCATAGCTGACCAAAATAACCGCTTTTCCAATCTTAGCCCACATAAGAGCGTCGGGAAAAACCAGTGCGGGAGGAGTATCAATAATCACGTGATCGTACTTTCTGCTGATCGAATTGATACGCTTAGCCGTCGAAGGCAAAGCTAACAGCTCGTAGGCATCCGCCGAATCCTGAAAATCGGCGGCAAGCACATCCAGGCCCGTTGAAGCTACAGAAAAGACGGCCTGTTCGAATTTTACACCGCAGAGAATGTCCTGCAGTCCCCTCGAGCCCTTTGGAAGATTCAACAACCGCGCAACGTCAGGTTTTCTCAAATCGCCGTCAATAAGTAAAACCTTTTTCCCCGACTCGGACAGACTTGTTGCCAGATTAACCGAAAAAGTAGTTTTACCTTCTTTCATGCCCGGACTGGTAATAACCAATTTCTTTGGTATCCCTCTGCCGCCAAGCAGTTTTAAGTTGGCCCGAATAGTCTGGTAATCTCCGACAATTTGTTCCGGAAGAAGAGCCGGCTTGACAGTATTCAAACTCGTAGTCGTGCCGATTATTCGAATACCTATACGCTTTGACACGTCATCGGGAGTCCTCAGACTCTGGTCGGCTTTATCCCGAAGATACGCCAATCCCATACCGCACACAAGCGAGCCAAAGACCATGGCTATCGTATATTTTACCCGCTTGTCGTTAATAGAGGCAATATCGGCATTATAATGCACGGAAATCCTTGTCGGACGCTTTCGCTGCAATTCCAAATCCTGGATACGCTTGAGCACTACATCATACGCTTCTTTTGTTGTTTCCAAACTATCCTGCAATTCCTGAATAGTCAGTTGCTTACGACCGATTCCAATGGTTTGGGTATCCTGCTGAGACAGCGTCTCCTGGAGGCGTTTTTCATACTCTCGTGTTTGTTCAAGCTCACTGCGTTTAGCTACAAGCTGCTTGTTGCCGGCCTCCGCCGATTCCTTAGCCACCATATTATCAAAAGTGTTGCTGGCCTCCTGCTTTCGTTCCTCCAGATGTCCCTTTAATGTTTTTAACAGTTCAGATTTCCGGATAAGCTCCGGATTCGTAGCGGATAATGTCTGTTGCGCGACAATGAGCTCCTGTTCCAATTGCGTGATATTTTCTGTGAAAGCCACGACGGCAGGATCTTGATTGATATAATCCTGCCTCATCTTGAGCAGTTCTTCGGGTGAGATTGCCTGCTCTCTTGTACGTTCGAGCAACAGGACCTGCGCTTCGAGCTTGATTCTTTCGGCCTCGACATTTGTAAGTGTGTCAAGCAGACTCGCAACTCGCTGCAGCATCATGTCCTGCCGGCCTTCCAAAGCAACAGTCCCATATTCCTGCCCCAACTGGTAGATCATCTGGCGGTCATTTTCGATCTTTTCGTACAGAAAGTCACGCCTGTTCTCGAGGATAGCAAGCTGCCGGTTCTCATCCTCGTCTGCACTGATAACTTCAATCTCCATATACGCCTTAATAAAGGCGTCCACAATCTGCTTGGCTTCTTCCTGATTGGTGCTTCGCATAGATATATTTATCAGTTCGCTGCGCCGATCCGCCGCAATTCTAATGCTCTCGTTTGCAACTATAGCCAGTTTCAATTTCATTGCCGGCTCTATCCTTCTCGTACCTAATAATTTCCGCTTCAACTTCGAAATGAGATCTTGTGGTTTATCTTCAAAGAAAGACAGGTTCTTGTCTACTAAATCGTCCGCCACTCTTTGCACAACCGAGTTGCTGGTGATTTTTTCCGCCTGAGTATTCATAAAGCTCTCATAGTTGGATATTTCTCCGCTGTCTTGTTCGCCGCTCAGGATATCTGCTAAAATGGGAGCGACTCTTATAGCACCGGCCACTTCGTATACAGGTTTGACCGTAAGCCAAATGAATGGCAGCCCACCTCCGCAAATCAATAAGAAAACCAGTAATACAATGTACCAGCGGCGTAATATGCCGCCGACCATATCAGAAGTGGCCTCACTATCTTGTTCAGGCGGTATTTGTAAATTAACAATCTCTTGTCCAGCCGCCTGACTGTGATATTTCTCTAATTCGTTCATTTCTATTGCTCCTTTGATAATGATTTGTGATTCTAATCGGGTTTCGAGTTTTATTTTGCAATCTTTCGCAAAATGGACCGCTACAAATAATTCCTCATCCCCTCTGTCGTGTAATTATTATTGCTTCTTCCGTTTCCGGAAGCATAGTCAGTTTTGTCAAAAGCCAAAGTTCACCAACCACCACCGCAAGGGCCAATGGCATCATTGCAAAGCCGCCAAAGTCGTGGAATATTTTTTCCCAATACTCACCCTCAAGAACTGTGAAAAACACGGCTGTTATTGCCAATCGTACGGTATTACAAACTAAGGCGATGGGCAGACTCGACGCCAGAATTATCAGCTTTTCCCACCATGCCCGCTTGACCAGCAGGACAACCAATCCGGTAATCACAAAAAAAGCCGTAATCATTCTCAAGCCGTTACACGCTTCAACTACGGCAACGCTCGCATCGCCGATATGAATAATATTGCCTTCCTGTATAACCTCGTATCCTATTAACTCAAGGCAGAAAACTGCCGACGAAGTGGCCCAGCTTTGCAAGCGCATCCCGACGAAGTACTGCATCATGTTAGGCAAAGGCAGCATTAAACACAGGAACAATAATATCGTAGATACCTTTCGGAAAAACTGCCAGCCAAACAACAGCAATACCAACGCGGCGATACTCAGGATGATAGATAATCTTTCCGCTGAACTGTACATAAGGAACAACCCTGCAAGTCTGATAGCCTGGGCCGCTATGAAGGCAAACAAGCCCCAGATACAAGGCTTAACAGGGCACCGGGCAATATCATGTCGCCTTGACCATAAGATATAAACACTTAGAAAAGGAACAAACAGGCCGGCCGAATATTCATCACTTCTCAGCAACAATTTCCAAAGCTCACCAAGCCCGGACCAGTAAGACCAGAAGAAAGCCGTTAAAACAATGCCGAACCCGAGGATTGTAAGAATACTCTTTCTGCTCAACCGGGCCCCGTCCGGCAATTTTTCGTAAATTTTGTCAAGCGGCTGTAACGCGCTCTGCAATTTACTCGCATTATTTCTTCCAACCTCAGAGACAAGATTGACCGAACGCCTCAATATTCCCTTTGGCTTAAACGGTACGGACTTCTCCTCAACAACGGCATTATCTCGAACGGATGCGTGATGGTCGATAACACATTTCCTTATCAGGCAATTTGAGCCCACTTGTACGCCGTCCCACAGCACACCATTCGTTACAACGCTGTCTTTGCCGATAGCAGCGTTTTTTCCAAGGATAGCCGGCCCGAGAACAAGTGCTCCGCTTGATACTGTTGCGCCGTCCATAATAATAGCCGGCCCATCAACTCTTGCCTGAGGGTCCACCCTGGCATTCGCCGCCAACCAAACATTTTCGGATTCGGAACTTTTCAGGAGCTTCAAATCCGCATTCAGTTTTGGGATATTTTCAAAGCAACCGGAAATTGCAAATAAGTATTCCTGCCGATTGCGAAAATTCCCGGCGTGGTTCGGCAGCCTTGCTGCATGAACGGCTTTTCCGACACGGAGCATTTCAGGGATTAAGCCTTCCTTGATGTCAAAATAACCGGCCTTTGGTATATGTTCCAATATACACGGATTGCAGACATATATCCCGGACGCCTGCTCCGAATACGTATCGTCTCCGCAGCCGGGATTCAGCATCACAGTTAAATCTGACCGACCTTTACGGTGCGCCTTCATAAGCAAGTCAACTTCCGGCGGAGATATTATACTGGCGGGAAATACCATGAGTAATTCATCGGTTCGGTCGTTTACGCCTCCGCGAATACACCCTGCGGTACCCACCGGCAAAGATTCATCGAAAAAATCCATATCCAAACGATCATCAGTGAGAATCGCCTGGGCCAGCAATAAAGCGGCTCCGCCGCCACAAACAACCGCCTGTTTTATACCCTGATCGGCCAAATGGTTCAGCAGGCGTTCCAGCGCAGGTTTTCCCGCCACCGGCCACAAGGCCGGAGGCAAGCGTGACGCCAGCGGACACCGGCCGAAGTCGCTATTGCCTACAAGTATAACTGCTTTGACATTTCGCATTTAGATACTTTTAGTCCTATCGATATCAAACAAACCGTCTAAACGATGTTTTTTTAAGAATAAAAGTTACCAGCGAGGAAATAAATAACACTACAAACAGTAAAACCAATGGATGCTGTATACCTATTCCAAATTGATAAAAGGGAATCAATATAAGAGGATGAATAAGATAAATGCCATAAGATAATGATGCCAGTTTCCTGGAAATCGTATCTAAGTGCCCCTGCCAATATAGTCCGGAACAAACGATTGCCACAGCCACGAAGTATCGCGTTGCATAGATGATTCCAAACTTCAGGTACGCCCCATGGTCCAGCCAGGCGAACACGACAGATGCTACAGCAACTGTTGCTGTCGAGAGAGTTGCCAGCAGGTAAAAATCTCGCCTATGTCGAGAGTCTTGCACAAGCATGGTTCGACCGAGCGCAAAACCCAGAGGGATTGCCGGCAATCCCAGCGCCCACTGTACCAGCGGCGTCCATAACATAACGTAGGATTGGATCATTGAACAGGCCAATACAGCCAAAGCTCCAATCAAGATCCCAGGGATAATGACAAACCGCTCAGTAAGCCTCACAATCCTTCGATGCACGAAGCCAAGGAATATCGCCGCAACAAAAACAAAAGGTAGAAACCACAGATGTATACGCGTTCCGGTCAATAACATCTTCGCGGAAAAAACATCTGAGAACGACACATTCTTTATAATCATCTTTGCCAGGCCAAGCCCGCCATACACGACCGACCAAAACAACCACGGCACCAGCAGGCGTTCGGCCTTTCGTTTTGCCAAATCGCCCAGTCCATACGTCTCGGGCTTATTCACAACGAAAGCACAGGAACACAGCAATAAAATAATCAGGCCTACGAAACAAAGACTATGGGGAAACCACGCATGTGTATGAAAGGAAACAACTGCATATATAGAGATAATGCGCAACCGTTCTATACTTGCAATCCGATACTTTACGGAGGCAACCTCCGGTGCGGCTTCAAGTGGCAAGCAAATCTTTGTATTCATCGTATTGTTGCCAATAAGTATGTCCAAACTATAGCCTCCGTTAAAACTTTAAGAATTAAACAACCGGAATAGATGTTCATAATGTCTCCGCTGTTTCAGCGAGAATTATCAGTAGTTGCTCAGCGATCTTTTTCCTGCCTTTGTCACTGAGATGTCCGCCATCTTCGGTATATTCGGGAACCATAACAGAAACTCTCCGCGTCCCTTTGGCGGCGTAGCATCTATAACCGTCCGGATTAACCGTTTCTATAAGGGCAAGATCGAAGACGGGCTCTGTCTCGGAGAAAGCAGCTCTTAACAGCCTGTTATAACGCTCGCGCATTATATTATCCTCCAGGACTCCCGGCTTGCCGATTAGCAGCTTGACGGACTGTTTCAGCTTTTTCCCGGCCCCTTTTGGAGCCGAGCGCAGGGGGACGGTTACGTGTATGAATCTTATTTCAGGATATCGTTCTTTCAGGTCTTCAAGGGCCGCGCTGTAAGCATCGAATATCTTTTGCGGATCCGAATCCCGCATAATGTCAACATAACAGAATTTGAAAAATGCCACGTCGAGCTTTTCGCCCGCTCCGGCGTCCATAATCTTGACGAAGCTTTCGATCTTCGATACCGGATCCGTGTTCTTTCCGACCTGCGAATGTGCAAAAACAGGTTGGTCAAACGCCGCAGTTTTGCGCGATTCAAGAACGTTAAGCTTTACATAGTTACGTTCGTTCATGACATCCGATATTCCATCGACGATGTTGTATCCGACCGATTGATGTCCGAAGAAAATCCTCTTGCCGGCGAGTTTCGCCCAGGATTCAGCCTGAACATCGTCAATTGAGGGCAGTGTTATTTTATTAGCGTCCATTCTTGTTTTTATTCTCGTCATAACCATTGTCAAAATCCCAAGAGCCAGTAGGCATGCAGCAGCTATGAAGATATAAACGACCCTGATTTTCATGTAATGAATCAATCAATTCCGAGCTTGCTCTTCACGTCTGCAATTTGCTTGGTAGGGAAAGGTTTCGCCAGCCTGGCCAGACCTTCATCTCTGGTCATGCACCCGGTACGAACCAGCTCGGCTATCTCATAAGCATAAGGATTAACGCCGAACTGCTCCAGGTGAACCTGGTTGGCCAGGGCATTCAAGAGACAGTTGGTGGAGTTGGCATCCGTGTCATCGGGCTTTTTCCATCCATATTTGTCCGCGGCCTTGTAAATCACATTTTCATCGTAGTCTGCAAACGCCAGCGGATTGATGCTGTACGGAAAATGTTCGACCTTGTCGAAGTGCCGCTGCTCCAGGAAGTACGGCCTGATAATATCACCCAATCTGTCGGACAAGGGACGCAGCAGCGTCTCCTGCATCGTTCTTATCATCTGGGGATTTGTCTTGACTACCGCCGTAGCTATCGGCGCCTGACCGGGTGACATACCGAATACAAGAAACGGAATTTCCTGTTCGATTGTAAGCCTGAAACCGATAAATCGTATCAGAGAAATACAGCTCGTGCATATACTCGACGCCCTTGCCATTGCCTTGGCCGAATACATATCGCCTGACATGGAAGCCAGAAAAATCTTTTTAATGCTATCGAAGCCCGGCATAACCGTCAGATGGTCCACGTTAATATTGCTCAGAACGGCGCGGATGTTACACCTGGCCCTGTCCGACTGAAACCAGTTGTCGAAGGAATACGCCAGAAGCCTCAGGTCGTACCGCTCCTGTAACAGGTGGAGGGTATATGTGCTGTCCTTACCACCGCTGTAGGCCACCAGGCAATCGTAGCTTCCTTTACCTTTGTTCTCTTCGATCAGTTTCCTGAATTTGGCTTCATATTTATCCCTTATGGAGCGCTGCTGCTCAGGATTTTTTGCCGAGCGGCAAAAGTTGCAGATCCCTTCTTCATCAAACCGGATCCCGATAAAACGTTCGTTTAACACACATTTTTTACAAGTCTGCATATAATTACCACCTACTCCTTTTCAATACCACTGACTTTAACACATGCGGCGGCAAACGAATCTACAACCGCGCGAATTTGCTTAAAAGATATGACTAACGGCGGCTCAACCATCAGGACGGATGAATTGCCGAAAGCCGGAACCAATATAACGCCCCGCCGAACCATTTCTACCACCAGTTCGAGTGCTATCCTGGGGCTTTGAGTTTCTATTCCAATCAAAAGACCCAAACCATCGGCAGACCGCAGAATATCCGGATATTCTTCAACGTAATCTCTGAACGAACGCAGAAGTACCTTGCCTTTTTCCGCACAGTCGGCCAGCAGACTACCGCGCTGGATATACCGGATTGCTGAAAGCCCCGCCCGGCAGGCAAGCACATTGCCGGCATAAGATGACGCCGACATTGGAAAACTCAAACCAAATCTCTTCCAAAGATGACTTTTGGCAATGACCGCCCCGGTCGGAATCAATCCGCCGCCCAGGGATTTGCCAAGAACGAGTATATCCGGCACTACATCATAATGCTCACATGCGAACATACTGCCTGTTTTTCCAAAGCCGGTTTTTATCTCATCCAATATCATTATCAGGTTGTGCTTGTCACACAGTTCGCGAACCTTTCGAAGATAGCCGTCCGGCGGCAGGAGAATTCCCGCCTCATGCTGAATCGGCTCTATAAGGACTGTCCCGGTCTCCGGTGATATCGACCGCTCGAGCGCTTCGATATCGCCGAACGGAACATTCATAAAACCCGGCAGAAGCGGCTGAAAGGCTCTCTTGAAGGAATCAATGCCCGAGGCCGTAAGTGCACCGAATGTATGGCCGTGAAAAGATTTCTGCGCTGTTATAATGGTTTTTCCGCCCCTGTGGAGTCTCGCCAACTTGATAGCGCAGTCTATAGCTTCAGAGCCGCTGTTCAGGATGAACGAACACTCCAGTTCCCCGGGCGCAATTTTTGCGATAAGCTCCGCCATCCTGACCTGGATTTCACTGATGAGCGGTTTTGTGAATAATTGCTGCTCTTTCAACTGGTCGGTTAGCGACTCGATGATATCCGGATTATTATGCCCCAGGTTAAACAGGCCGTAACCGCCTACGCAATCGATATAAGTCTTGCCGTCCGAATCGGTAATTGTGGCTCCCTGAGCTTTGACCGCGACCTTGTTCAATCCCAGCTTATTCAAGAACGAGGGATATGAGGAGCTGATGAAACGCCCGTAGGATTCGTACAAATTCATATCTTTAGATAATTCGATTCCGCTTGCCATGTGACTTTCGAATTAATTCAGCTTGTAATGCTTGGCTGTTCCTTTGCTTTGAGTTGTTTCTTGTCGATTTTTCCGTTCGGTGTTTTGGGCAGGCTGTCGAGGAACTCGATGTATTTCGGCACCATGAAAGTTTCCATATTCGCAGCGCAATATTTCAATACCTGCTTTTCGGCCGGCTCGACGTTCGGGGCCGGAACGATATACGCCTTAATGGCCTGGCCAAAAATCTCATCGGGCACACCGATGACCGCTACCTCCGCGACGCTCTCCATACTGGATATGTTATTCTCAACCTCCTTGGCGCTTATCCGCTCGCCCTTGCTCTTGATCATGTCATCTTTTCTGCCGAGAAAATAAAGAAAGCCCTGCTCATCCTGTCGGAAATAATCGCCGGAATAGAGTATTCTAGCGCTCGGATACTGCCCGTCACGGTATGTCCTGGCCGTCATTTCCGGATCCGCCCAGTAGCCCTGCATTACATTCGAACCTCTGATTATCAGCTCTCCCGTTTCGCCCGGGGCGACCTGGCGGCCATCTTCGTCGACTACAAAGACCTCGCAGTTCGGCATAGCTTTACCAACCGACGCCGGTATCCGGTCCAGCTCTTCCGGCGGCAAATAGCTTACACGCTTGCACTCGGTCAGGCCGAACATGGAAATCATCGTCACCTGGGGGAACATTTTTCTGAGCTTTTGGATATGCCCGACCGGAAGTGCCGCCCCGGTGTTGGTCATGTAGCGAAGCGTGCTGAAATCATATTTTTTCAAATCCTGCAGCTTCAGCAGCATTGCCACGATAGTGGGGACAATGGGAAATCCGGTCACTTTCTCCTGGGCAATGCGTTCAAGAACGCTGTGAAGATATAGAAAAGACTTTTCGAGAACCACTGTGCCGCCAAACATAAATGCCATGATGACTTGGTAGAGGCCGTAATCGAACGACAGAGGCAGCACATCCAGGATAATATCATCTTCGACATTTCCAATGTACTGAACGATGCTTCGTGCCGCCGAGATCATGTTGTGGTGCGTGGACATAACACCCTTTGGCTCACCCGTTGAGCCGGAGGTGTAAATAAGTGTGGCCAAATCCACATCGATGCATCGAGGCAGCCGGCTGTCATCATATTTATCCCCGGCTTTCTTGGAAAAATCGGAAAATATCCCGTCCCAGCTCTGCGAAGATTCCGAGAGTTGTTCCGGGATTCGTTTGGACGGTCCCACCCAGATTACCTTGCAGTCTCCGGCTCCTTCATTCAGTGCATCTTGTACGACTCGGGCTTTGCTCGTATGGGCAATTAAAACGCTGGCGCCGGAATTTTCCAGGATGTATCGCAGCTTTGCCCCCTTCATGGAGCCGGCCAATATGGTGAAGATCCCGCCTGCCTTTAGAATACCGTACAATGAAATTACGGTTTCGGCGGAATTGTCCAGGAAAACTACAACCCTGTCCTGCCGGCGAACTCCCGCATCCCTCAAAGCGGCAGCTAAATGTCCGGCACGTTGATCAAGAGCCTTGTATGTCCATCGCTGCCGGCCGCATATAAGGGCGACCTTGTCCGGAAAACGCCGGGCCGAGCGGGAAAGCCACTCGTGCACTAAAGTTGGGTCGAATTCGATCATAAGTTCATATCCTTATCAATTCAAAAGTTCCTTCGTTTTAACTGCAGCTTATCCCGCCACCCTACTCAAGTGTAGGCGGCAACTGCCGTAGATGTCTGGTCGCATTGTATTTGGCATTAAAATCTCTCATTGCCCTTTTCACCTGCTCGGAGCTCAGATTCATAGTCTCGCAGACTTGCCCGGCAGGAATGTCGTTTTGCCAGGCATAAAGCAGAAGATCGAGCTTGTCGTAGGGGATACGAAAATAGAATTCCTCATCGCTTACCTGGAAACTCCACGTGTCGGGGCTCGGCGCTCTTTCTATGATTTCACGAATAATTCCAAGGTGTTCCGAAAGCTGATACACCTGTGCTTTATAGAGATGACTGAGCGGCTCAATGTCCACCCCGCCATCTCCGTATTTCACAAAGAATCCTTCCAGGACTTCGGTCTTGTTGGTTGTGCCGCATACGATGTAATTTTTCATTTCGGCATAATAATAGAGATGCATCATCCTTGTTCTCTGCTTGGAATCGGTGGCGGCGACTATTCCATTCAGCGCTTTCTTGCTGAGCCTCGCCGATTTCACATTGCCTTTGCCGTCGTCGATTTTCAGGGTAAAGAAGTTAAAAGAATCTTTCGAGAGCAAGTCGGCCGGAAGAGTGATTTTCGACTTGGACTCACTGCTGTATTCGGGAAACACTCCTCTAATTATTTCATCTCTCTTGCGGTAGGTCCCAAAAGCTTCGAGAGTAGGTGTAATGTCAACCGTCTCGGTTTCAATTCTCAGCTCCCGGGCATGTTTGGCTGCATATTCGGCACTTACAGGATTGGACTCCTTCTCGGGAAGAATCAATCCGAACACCCTGTCTTTACCTAACGCTTCCACACAAAGAGCGGCACACAGCGCCGAATCGATACCGCCGCTTAGTCCAATCACGATGCCGCCGCGTTTCATAGCGCGCACTTGCTGTTGAATGAACGCGCAAATACGTTCAACCTCGCTTTTGCTGTCACACTTGAGAATATCCTTGTGAAACTCCATAAAAATCTCCAAAACACAGAATGCCGCCGCAAGTCTCAGGTAACCAGCCGCGGATGTATATCTTCAACTAACGGCTCTCAAAGCCTCTGATCTGTTGTCCACTACAAGAGCGGGAACAACGGGATCGGCAATTCTTAACGGGAAGTCCCGGACAAACTGACGATGGATGAGCTGAGAGGACAAAATTCCCACGAGGGCCATGTTATCGATCTCGCTGAGATTCTCAACCGCCTGAGCTTTTCGCATGAGCTTTGTCACCTTGCCGGCATCGAACAGACCTGCTTTCTTCACCGACTCCTCCGACAATGCCTCTTTTGTATATTCTAACGTCCGCTCATTCAGAAGGCTTTGCTTTATCGGGGCACGGTAGGGATTCTTCGGGCGACCGGTAATTTCTTTCGGCAGTATTGGCTCGAACGACTTTTTCAGAATGTGCTTCTCATTGATGCCCAGTATCTTCCATTTTGCAGGCACCCGCGCCATGAAATCCATCACTCTCGGATCCAGAAACGGCAGTCTTATCTCAACCGAGTGAGCCATTGCAACACGGTCACCCTGCGACGAAAGAAGATAATTGCTCAGAAAAATCGCCATCTCAAGATACTGCGCCCTGGACAAATCATCCGCCCGCTCGAAACTTTCCGGAAGGCTCTGCCGGACCTGCTCATATCCGTCGTATTGCCCGATAGCTTCGTTTAGCTCTTGCGAAAAGAATGCCTTGATCCTGCTCGTATTCTCCCACCTGATAAAGTGTGAAAAGATAGGATCATCAATTTGATCAAGGCCCCTGGCAAAGAATGATTGCAGCGTACGTTTGAGCCTCGGATTGTGGAATATATATGGATAAAGCCTGCCTGTTAACTCCGCACGCATCTGCGAGTTCGGATACTTCGCCAGAAACCTTCTGACCTTGGCCTCGCGAAAGATATTGTATCCGCCGAAGACCTCATCCGCTCCCTCGCCCGTCAGCACTACCTTATAACCGCTGTTGCGTACGACTTCCGAAAGCAAAAATAATGGAACCGGCCCGGTCCTTAAAAGCGGTTTTTCGCAATGCCACAAGCAGTCGGGCAGGGAAGCCCCGATTTTTTCATTCGTCGCCCACATATCAGTATGGTTAACGTTCAGATACGAGACCATTAGATTCTGATGCTCGCCCTCATCGAAACTGCCGCCGTCAAAACGTATCCCGAACGTCCTGACGTCACTATTGAAATTTTTCACCACCAGGGCGGTAGTCCCCGAGGAGTCGAGCCCGCCGCTGAGGTAGCAGCCTACAGGGACATCAGCCCGCAGGCGTATTCGGACTGCGTCCTGCAGCAACTCCCGGACCTGCCGGCAGATTTCCCGCGGAGCCAAATCCGTCTGTTCGGCACGCTGATACAAAGGAATGTCCCAGTATTTCCTGAAGGTGACTTTGCCGCCGGATGTCTTCAAATAGTGTCCCGGCGGCAATTCATATACGTCCTTAAAGACGGTTCTCGGAGTCAGGGTCGTCCAGAACGTGAAAATCTGCTCCATCGCCACCGGATCAATCCGGCGGGCGACATTATCGTTCATAAAAATCGACTTGATTTCGGAACCAAAAATGATGGTATTATTGAGAATCGTGTAATACAACGGTCTAATCCCGATCCTGTCCCGCGCGAGAAAGAGCTCCTTTTTCTTCGCATCCCAAATCGCCATAGCAAATTGGCCGTTCAACATAGCCAGGCAATCCGGCCCATGCTCTTCGTAAAGATGGAGCACCACTTCTGTATCGGTCGAAGTATAGAAACGGTGACCTTTTTGCAGCAGGTCCTTTTTCAATTCCGGGTAGTTGAAAACTTCTCCGTTATAAACGATCCAGAGACTCTTGTCTTCATTATGGATCGGCTGGCCGCCGGATGATAGATCGATAATGCTCAGCCGGGCGTGACCCAGGCCCACATTATCGTCGAGATAGACACCCGTTTCATCCGGCCCGCGATGACAGAGAGCACCTATCATGCTCTTGATAGCATCCAGGGACACACCGTCCGGACCATCTATATGACAGATACCAGCTATTCCACACATAATAAAAATCAGATGCTTTAGAAAAGCAGCCTCCTCGAACTCTGTCCGAAATCTACGCCTCCGCGGCGGTACCCGCATTCATCTTCCGGTCGACGAACCGGGCGATATTCTGCAGGCTGTCCATATTTTCCGGGACAAGCTCATCATCCTCGACACTAAAACCAAAAGTCTCTTCGAGGAAAAACACCAGCTCCAGAATCCCGGTGGAGTCGATGATGCCCTCCTCCATGAATGAAGTATCATCCATGAGTTTTTCGCCGTCTCCGAAAAGAAAATTTTCTACTACGAATTCCCTGACTTTAGAAGAATTATCCATATTACCCTCATACCAATATCGTTGTTAATCAAGAATCGGTTACACAAACTTTACAAATTAAAACATCGATGCTAAGAGAAAGCCTCTCTGATTATTTCTTTTCGACAGTCTCCCGCTGCTTTTCACCATCGGTCGATTTCCAGGCCTTCTGAATAAGGCCGGATAAGTTTCTCGCCGGATTGCCCCCGACAAAAGCACCGGCGGGCACGTCTTTTGTGACGACCGACCCGGCGCTTATGATGGCGTTATCACCTATATCCACCCCGAAAAGAATTATAGAACCGGTACTTATCCAAACGTTGTTTCCGATGGTTGTTTTATCTCTTTGCTTGGCGGCCTGCGGCGGAACCGGATGCCTCGGCCCGAGAATCTTAACGTAAGGGCCGGTAGAAAGTTTATCTCCGATTTCAATCGGGCCCATCAAAACATTATTAAGTCCAATCCAGCAATTCTTCCCAACCGTTATGTCGCCGAGATCGGTGTTCCACACGTTGAAATCATCCGTGATAGTCTTCTCACCGACACGGGCGTGGTAAGGTTTCGAGCGGTCGAACCTGAACCTGCACCCAAACTCAACAAGCCTTCCTTTCTCGATATACTTGAACCTGTTGTATCGGCGAACGATTTTCCAGTATATTCTTTTCACTATTATCTTCAAAAAAGTGGGTGTTACAGCCTCTACAGCCAGGTACAGCTTACCTTTCTCTCGTTTCCCCATCGTCTGCTCTTGTCACCTTATCCAAAAAATCAATTTTTCAATTTAGACGCTTCATTCAAAAATACCGATATGCGCGCCGTAACGGCGTCTGCCGATGTTTTTCGCTCCTTGGGCACGAATGACTTCAATTGTTTCATCTTCTCCGGCACATCCTCGGCTCCATAAGCAACCAGTAAATAGCCGAGCTGCTCGAATTTTTTCGCAATCGCGAGCTGGTGATCATTTACAACCTCGCCATATTTTTTCAATCTCGGCATGACGAGTAAGGGCTTGCTCTGCTCCAGCGCCATCGTTATTGTGCCCATCCCAGCGTGACTGATAATGCTGTCCGCCCCGGCAAAATGCCGATCGAAGAGAGCTTTCTCCAGCGATGGGGCCGCTTCAAAGTTCGCCGGGCGATAAGAGCCGTCACCGGTCTGAGCAACAATCTGCTCGTCAAATCCGTTTTTACCGGCGACTTGGTCAACGGCTTCGACCAGACGGTCGAACGGAAATTGTGTCCCAACGGTCAGAAAAATCATATCACCGTCCCGACAAATTCGACGCTTTTATACCTGCCGGCCAGCTCAGGCCATTGCACCAGGAATAAATCCGCAATGTAACGAACCATTCTTCCCGAGAGCGAGAGTCGTTCCACGTTGGTGATACTGTCAATCCATACGACTTTCGCGCCGAGCATTTTTCCCAGGAAACACAACAAGCACCCGGCCGCCGCACCTGTACTTATCACAACGTCGGGCCTCTGCCTGAAAACAATCCTAATGCATCGCAGCAGCACGGCGATAATCCGTATCGGGTGTTCACGATTGCACTCCCCAACGACATAGACTTCGCCGAATCTGCTCAGCTTATCCCGCACGACTTGTGTCGTAGTGACACAGAAAGTCTCGTATCCGTCCCAGCTTTCAGCCAGCTTGAGCAATTGGGATATATGCCCCCCCGCAGAAGCAGCTAAACATATTTTCATGCCGGCATGATCCTTACCATTTTCCCATTCGCCTTTGGACGGGCCTATATAGAATCTGAGGCCAGAATATCGGATTAATACACAGAGCTTTGGTTAACAGTTGCGAGCGGAGCTTGCGCCTGGCGGAATTATCCAGAGCTATGAGATCCGAACGGTATTCTTCTTCGTACAGTTTAGTCGGCGTATCTGTCTCCAACAGAGCACACCTTCGGTCTACTTCTTCAGCCAGCTTGTTTTTCAGTTCGCCTGTGGCAAAAAAGGGACGATGCTCTCCATTTCTCGCGATTGGAACATACTCCCATCCGACAATGTCTTTTCCGCAAATCTCCACGGACAGTATAATCGACCATTTCGTATCTTTTAGAAAACTGTCAAAGATAAAGTTGCCCAGACTATAAGCAACGAGCCTGCCGTTGAGATTCTCGATCCCCTGTACTACATGTGGATGGTGGCCGATAATCAGAGTTGCGCCGGCATCGATAAACTCTTGAGCCGTGCGCTTCTGCTCGAGACTCGGACGGTCTATGAATTCGTCGCCCCAGTGAGCGGAAACAATCACTAACTTATTTTCTTTATAAAGTGATTTGATAGTCTCGATAGTCTCGGCAAGATCAGTGCCGCCGTTAAATGCATATTTTTCCCGTCGAAAGCATGAGCCGATCAAAACTATCGTCTGGCCGGCGAGTTCAACTTGTTCAACCTGGATTCCCCCCTGAAAGGTTCCATCCCGGCCGGAACCTATGGTTTTCATTCCGGCCTTTTCAAGCTGTTTCACTGTATCATACGCTGCTTCACGGCCGTGCTCGAGTATATGATTATTCGCGACACTGGCAACTGTTATCCCCCAATGGGCCAGGTACCCGGCACATTCAGGGCGACCACGCATTTGAATACTGCGTAATCTCCGGTCAATCCGTCCGACATCAGACAACACACACTCTATGTTGCCGAGCACCAGGTCGTGGGAGCGAAGAAAATCTGCGATCTCGGGGCGAAGAAAAGCTTCTTTTTGCTTCTCCATAGAAGAGCCTACACCATGACCGACGGCATAGAAAGAGTCACCGCACATGATATCACCCACACACGCAATTTTAATAGTAGTCGCCAAGAAATCCTATCCCAAGAGTTTTTGTTTTATGCCGTTAAGTTCCACAGTTACAAACTCCGTGGAGCTCATCCAGCAGCAACTGTGCTTTTCTTTCCCACGTATCCGTTTCCACTTTTTTTCTTCTGGCGGCAATACGCTCCGGACCATCCTCCTTCAAGGCCTTCCTGATACACCTGGCAAATTCTTCAGGTGTTTCGGCAACATAGGCCACATCAAGATATTCCTTTACTTGCGTAAAAACAGGGGTGCAGACAAAAGGTTTTCCCAGTGCGAGATATTCCTTCACTTTGATTGGATTAGCCGCCTCTGTCCATCGGTTCCTGTTCCAGGGAAGAATCGCAATATCGAAACAACCGCCGTAGCCGGGTATTTGTTCGTAGTCTTTTTTCCCCAGCATCCAAACGTTACTTTTAGAGCTCAGAATCGTGCATTCGGGCGATATTGCGCCGATATAAACAAAGGATATTTCAGGAAGAAGATCGGCTATTTTCTCCGCCAGAGCAATGTCGAAACTCTGGCCGTTTGTCGAGCCGAAATAGCCTGAGATCGGAACGGGAATATCAGCAATATCAGGAGGTACATTTCCGCTTTTTTTTGCCGAGGCGAACAAATCAAAATCTACACCATGGTCGAGGTAGAAAGCATTCCTGCATTTTTTGGATTCATCATCATATAATTTTTTGTTGACATAGTAGGTTATATCAGCGTTAGCCTTAAGCTTCCGGTCGTAATTCACTATCGTATCTACGTCAACACCCGATTCTTCCTCGAAGCGATCCGTTCTCTGGTACATGAGTCCGCTCTTTTTCATTTTTATCGCGACATCACAGGCGGCGGGACAGGCAACCAGGACGATGGGATTACGAATGCCCAATTTTCGGGTAATCCGCCACACCTGCCAGCGCAGCAGCAGCTCGTTCAGCGGCTTTGCCCACCAAATGTGATGTACCGGCAGTGAAAAGGGGCTGTATACCCAGAAGCCCTTTTCGGTTTTCTTTAAGCCCGTAAAGATGCTTTTGGTTTTGCGAATCAATCTCTGCAAGAACTTCTTGCCCTCGCCGACATTAAGCTTTTTCATCACTATCGAATTGATATAGAGTGTTTTACCGATCTTTGCAAAATGTGTGGTTAACTGCGGATCAATATGCGCGTGATAGTGATACCACCAGTCAATACCACCAAAACAAACAAAACACAGCTCCTTTTCGCCGCCGGCACTCATTGGTGCTCTCCTGCAAATGATCCTATGACGTTATCCGGGAAACCACGGGTCGAATTTTCCCGCTGCTGGTTCTTTCTACTGCTTCGACCTTTTTCAGATCAACTTTCAACTCGCTCGGTAAATGCCGGGCGATAAGTGCTTTCAAATCAGCAAGGTCTGCTGCTGAAAATTCTTCGCCGGGAACATATTCGATTGTGACATGCTCAAGAGCATCCTGGATGATCTGACTTTCGATTATATTGTTAGTCCCATACAATAAATGGGTTAGAATCGCCGCCCCGAATTGCCGGCCCGAAGGCGTTTTTACCACGTCGGCTTGTCTGCCACTTATAGATTCGATGACTTTGAATTGTCTCCCACACGGGCAGGTGTCGTCAGACTTATGAACAACATCGCCCATATCATACCTAATCAGAGGCATGGCCATATTCCAGAATCCCGTCGAAACAACGAGATGTTGTTTTTCATCCGGGCCGTCAATCGGGATTAACTCGGTCAGGCCGTATTCGGGTATTATATGATAACGGCCATGCTCGCAGGTAAAGATGTAGCAAACACGTTCGGCGCTGCCGTAAAAATCAAACACTTTGCACTTGAACGCTTCGGCAATAGTACTCCTCATAGACCCCGTTAACGTTTCGGACGACGTTAGTGCCGACTTTAACGTGAGTTTAATTCCGGAATCCAAACAGGTTCGAGCAAGCAAATAAACTGCAGACGGATAACCAACGACAGCTCTGGCACCATAACGTTTAATCACCTCCGCATACTCTTTCGCCGTATAGCGGGAAAGATGATATGTCGAGAGTATCAATTCCTTCATTATTGGATCATAGGCATATAACGGACCTGTGTTTCGGTCCGGATCTGCTATAATTCTCCCGGTAAGATAAGCACATCTGTCTCTCAAACCTATCCCGGCCCAGTCCCATTGCCTTCGCACAAAGGCGTGCTCGTTTGCTATTGAAAATACATCTCTTCGGAGCTTCATAGGCGTACCGGTGGTTCCCCCTGTATAAGCTACCCGCGTCATCAACTTAGGATACCTGGTGGACCTGATGGAATCACCCACCCGCAAAATTTGTTCTCTCGTAAGTATTGGAAACAGCTTAATATCATCGAGTGTTTTTATATCCTCGACTTTTATGCCACGCCCGTCCATTAACTCACGATAATACGGAACCGTATTATAACAGTGCCGCACCAATCGTTTGAGGAGCCTTAACTGCAGCCCTTCCAGCTCATCAGAAGTAAACCATTGAGTTTTACTAAGCCATTTCCTCCGTATCCAAAAAGGGCCTGCAATCCGTTTAATTAGCAAGGTGAGCAAACCATCGGCTATTACTTTGACTTTCATGCCAATTTTCCCCAACCAATGGAACGAGCAGGGCAAAGCGCGATTTGGTGACGTCTGTTATGCATGCTGGGATTCTAAAAGCTGATTACTTCTTTTTCTTTGCCGGAGTTCCAACCATAGAGAAATTTGCCGTAATCGTCCGTTTAGCATTCATTACTATTATTGTCGGATTTGCATTTCCATCCAGACCGCCCGACCACCCGGCAAACTCGTACCCCGGATCAGGGACCGCTCTCAGCCTGACTCTTTCGGCAAGGTCATAGACCACCTTGTCCGGGGCCTTAGCAACGGAGCCGCCGACTGCGTCAATATTCAGCGTGGGAGACATCGTCCATACAGAACCATAATCTTTGCGGTAGGTATCCCACATCGCCTCCACGAACCTGGAAGTCTGCCTCCAGTCAACCGCGACCCGCATATAACGGTCCGTATAATCGAACAGAGCATCATGGTTCCATAAATCTTTCACTCCCATAATGTGCATTGTAAGAACTATTCCGCCATAGGCCTGACAGATGACCTGCCTGTATGATGTTTTCCAGTATTTATTTATTGTCGTCCGGTCATACAATCTCACTTTGCCCCACTCGGGAAGACCGATGTCCTCTTTTTCGTACGGCAGCTTCATAGCATCCCGACGGTCGGGTTTCCACTGGGGGCTGTGAGTCATGTCCACATCCAATTGAGTGACATAAAACGTCATCTCGTCTTCTTCGAATCGAACAAGATCGGGCGGCGGATTATCCGGGCCGTATGGAGCGGTATGAGCATAATCCCCCGATTTCTCTCCAATACTCTTCATGCCGGGATCGTCGAGCATAAGGCCGGCAAATAAAATCGGGAATTTACGGCCGGTATCCTGCAACCAGTTTTCATTTCCTCCATCCTGAATTACTCCAAACAGATCAATCCCTACCTGAGTATATCTGATAAGCAGAGTTTCCTTTCTCTGGTTCTCAAAGTTAAGATTTAGCATCACTGCGCCGAGACCTACTTGAGTAGTCACGTCCCTGTCGTAATCAGGCATATTGTCTGCCGGATGATGACTGCGACCCGGCCAACCAGGAATATGGTCCAACCATGGCCGTTCAAAATAACGTTCTACTGTTGAAAGGCCGGGCGAACCGGGTACAGGTTTCAAGCAGGCGAGTAAGGAATAGTCCAATTGACTTTTATTGAATCTGATTGTCTTATCGGCGCCGGAATAAGGAGGTCTGAAGCTTCCATCCGGAGCGGCCCGGTCGAGAACGGTCAGAACGGCCGCAACTTTCAACTGTGTCCTGTCGTCTGTCTCGGGGGTACTTATTGTAGAAACAAGGGAAGAGCCGGGCTGGAGAACCAAGGGATTAGCCGCCGACAGGTCCCGGCCGTTGGGACGTGCAGCATTGAGACCGGGGTCATAATCTCCCGGCCGGGCGTAAGAGCCGTACATTGCACTATCGTAACCCTGTTTCTTCCCGAGTTTCGGCGATGGATTTACCATAGAACCGTTTATTATCCTGCCATTTACCTCTACGGAAGCCGGAGTTATTCCTATTATTGTCACCGGCCCGACCACCCAGTAATCGCCGTTTGCAAATTGACCGGTGATATAATCTTTATCGAACGTCCATATAATCCCGAACTGAGCAAGCTGCTCCCGGCCGTAAGCAAAACGGCAGAACAACAGAACCACAAGCAGAAACGACACGGCGATGGTGCTCGTCCGCTTTTTGTTTGTTTTTGCCATTAATCGCGATAGAGTTTTCATATTATCCCCGATTTATATGATATTTAAGACAGAATTATGACTTACAATATAAGTACCTTCTCACGGATCAATCCGACTGAAAAGAATATCTGCGATGCCGCCGGAGTACGCTTGTATTTTTACAGATGCCTTACTCCTTACGCTCGGACGGAAAGAAAACACGGCAAACCACGCCGGAAGACGAACGGCAAAGAAGAATGCTATCAGAATACGCGCGATCAGATGCGACAGCCAGCCGTTATGCTTCCTTATGAACTTTAGAATACTCATTCTTAGCTGAATAATCATCGCCACGGGTTTTTGGGAGGCGCTTTGACCGCCGAAATGAATGATCCGGCCAACCGGGGCGAACATAACTTTCCACCCCTTTTTCCCAAACCGATAACACCAGTCGGTTTCTTCGCCGTACATGAAGAAACGCTCGTCCATCATGCCGACCTGATCAATCGCCTCCCGCCTGACAAGCATGAAACATCCGGTGACAACATCCACCTGGCGCACGTCGCTCCTGTCCCACCAGGTCATTTGCTCGCGCCCGAAGAATTTGCTCTTGGGAAAAAGCTTGTATAGATAAGTGCTCGACAACAGTATATTCAGTATCGATGGAAACATAAAACACGTTCGCTGTACGGTTCTATCCGGATTTAGTACTTTGCAACCAATGACCCCCGCCTTCGGATGCGCATCCGCAAAGCGAACGGTATTTGCTATAGCGTCCCCCAAAACAATCGTATCGCTATTCAGCAGGAGCACATATCGTCCTTTGGCAACAGCCATCGCCTGGTTGTTTGCCGCGGCGAAACCCCGGTTTTCCGGATTTTCAATCAGAATTATCTGCCGGAACTCATTCCTGATCATCTCCGACGAGCCGTCCACTGAGGCATTATCGACGACAATGACTTCGTAATCGATATCGCCCGCCTTTTCATACACCGATGCAAGACAATCTCGAAGGAGTTTTTTCGTGTTCCAGTTGATTATGACTATTGACACATCCACTTTAGGAACACCTACTTGAACAATTCTGAGACAGTCAGGACAGACATATTTTTTTCTTTTGCCGCCGCAAGGGCCAGGCGGGTTGATTCAAGAACGAATTGCCTCCTGCTGTCGTCGGAGCGGTCGAAGTCATGTGTCAAAGACACCATTCCACCGGTCTTTTTCATTAATAAAGACAACCTGTCGGATTTAGGCACAATGGGCCATGTATCCCCCGAATCAACCGACCAGTAAACAATCGGTACACGTAAAAGCATCAAATACAACAGGCAGAAAATATTCATTTTTCCCTTAGGCGGACGAAACGGATACCTGGACCTGCCGATTCCCAAAGCCGTGTCAATCGCCGTCCATCCGCGTTTTATATCCGCCAGCGCACGAAACGGCGAGACTTTCCACGAATGTAAATGGTCGTAACCGTGAGAACAGATATCATGTCCCTGTTGTGATATTTGCCTGACGATTGCTTCCCGTCCGGGAATATTTCTGCCGAGTAGAAAGAACGTAGCTTTGGCTTTGTTTTCAGCAAGTATGCTCAGCAGCGCCGGAGTTAATTTGTTGCCGGGGCCGTCATCGAAGGTTAAAACCATTGCGCCGGATTCGACGGCTTTGCGTCTCAGCATCAGCCGCCCGAGTATTGAGTGCATTAAAGGGATGCCGATATAAACAAAGACAACCAGCAGAACAGCCAGACTAATCCACACGGGAAAAATTACGTATTACCTCCCAACTTAACAGTTGCCGGCCGGATTCTTCGCCTGCAACGAATCTCGCCAATGCCTTTTTATCCAACCTACGGCGCCGATCTTATTTACAATATATCTTAAGCCCGCATCCACGGCCATTGTGGAACTCCGCAGCACGTTAATAAATATCGGATACAATCGCGGTGCAAAGATATAAACCGAAGCTTCCCTCCAGCATTGATCCGAATATAGCCTTTTGTACTCGGCATCGCCAAATCCGAAATCGAACGACTTAGCCGCCGGATCGCCGCATATACTCTTAAGAAAATTAAGAAACAGAACCGTCCCGACGCGGAATCGCTTCCATTTAGGATCGAAACCCGTGTGAAGTCCGAAATAGGACTTTTCGTACCTCAAAGCCAGCTCAAATGCGGCCGGCTCCTCTTCTATAAATAGTACACACGCTCTCAGCCATCCCCGTTTAGCCGCCAATTTGAGCATATCTCTTGTATATTCGTTATCAACAAAGCCGCTGTTTAGCTGAGACTGATAGGTCTTAGCCGAAATTTCCGCCATAACTTCGACGGTCTTCTGCACCTGGTCTTCTTTAGTATAAGTGACAACTTTAATCCGGTCCGGATAGGCCTTTTCAAGCCGTTTGATAAGCCTGCGAAGATTGCTTCTGTTCTTGGGCGAATAGCGCATGTAAAGTTCATCCATCGTCTCCGGCAACGATACGCTCCAGTGCTTCTCATTTTCAGGCAGCCATCCCCGGCAGAGGAAACCAGGCTTCGTAGTCATCACTCCGTAAGCATCCGAATCCACTCTCAAATGGTTCATGAAAACCAAGTCAACTTCCCTGTCGCGAAGCATTCGCGACATTTCCTTTATCAGTAAAGAGTAAACATTGCTGTAAGGCCGGCCGAGGATGCCTCCATATACTACAGACAAACACTTCAGCTTCGGACTGAACAGGGTTTTATAACCCAGCCTGATATTAAGCGGATGTCTTTCGCAGCGACCTACCAATAAAGCACGAGGTTCACCGTTTTGTTTCACAAGAATAATACAAGGCCGTACATCTTCACTACCCGGCTTGACAGTAGAAAGATAGATATCTATGTCTGCGTTGGGCGTAGGGCAGGGCTCGCTACATTGCATTTGCTCCCATATCTCACGAATAGCTTCGATTTCTTCGAAGTTTTTCGCAACGATTATTTCCCATTCACCGCTAAACTGTCTATCAGTTCCTTTCTTCATAACTTCTTGAGAATCCCCGCTCTAAGAATCAGAGCTCTTACGCCTGAGCCGACGTAATATCCTTCTCACACGATGATAAAATGAGCGTATCCATTTAGTTTTCCCTAAACGCCAAACAACATAGTAAGACGCCGCCATCAACTGCCCTTTGAAACCTCGACCCGCTGCCATCCGATAGACCGAATAGCACTCATTTGCCCAGAATCTCTTGTGTGGAGCGTCCCCCTGACCGAAATCTACAGAAATGATGCCCTTATCGCATGCGTCACGAATAACCTCCTGGGTAAGAATTTTACCAACCGACACAGAAGAGGCATACTTCAGTTTGAAGGCCGTCCACTGCAAGTACAGTCTATCGTGACTCATAAGCGCATACTTGAAAGCGGCATCTTCACCATTAACGGTCATGAGCCACACTCTGCCGAAACCGGCCTGGGCCATCTCAAACATGAGCTTCTTATAGAAAGGCTTTGACAGATGAGCAGCCCCACGTCTTTTCATCCAACTTTGCTCCTGGACTTCGGCTATTCGGGAAAGTATCTCGGGCGAAATCTCTTCTGCCTCATACCTGAAATGCTTTACCTGACCATGTTTTGACAATCTTCGGGCTTCCTTTCGAAGCTTTTTGCGTTGTTTGGTCGATTTTGAAGTCTTCAGGTACTCATCAAAAGAGCATTCCAGATTAATAAACAAGCACGGATTTCGCAGGACTCGACGAACCGAGAACCTGTGTTTCTCAAGCTTAGCCAGCAAAGCATTTGTCGCACGATCGATGGAACTTAAATCGCGAATGTGGATTACATCGGCGATACGTCTGCTTAGAATCATATCCGCGATGTCATTGACAACTCCGGGATAGTCCATATCAACCAGCAGTCCTAGATATGATGGCAGGCCCGTCCCTATGGGCACAGCTATCTTTATGCCCATGCGCTCACGGACTGCCAGAGGAAACAAAGCGACAAGCTCCGTTCCGCGCCATGCGAGTATAAACAGCGGGGCGCCCTTTATTCTTCCTTCCCGGATAACCGTGCTTACCCAGGCTCGTGAGAGAAAAGGCAGCGCTTGATCGGCACGAGCAAATAAATCGTCCCAGGCTTCGCCAAACTCGGAAATACCTTCCTCGCCTTCAACAATCTGCAATTTATATTGTTGATTCTGTTGAGGCTTTATTTCACTCATCACTTTGTCTGCTAACAACATTTGCACGACAAATCAGTAAAAATATCTACCGACCAGCTCGCTGGTCTGCCGGCGACGATTCAGAAATCCGCCTAAGCGGCGTCATTCTTTACAAGAGAGATTTTGCCTCGGAGCTGCCAATTAAATTTGGGATGACTTATAGAACCGATCATCCCAAGAGAACAGTAAAACAGAGTCAGCAATTGCCCGAAAAAGCTCACAGACATCCAGGCTACCGCAACGGAAAATAACAGACTTCCGAAAGCCCAGCACAAAGACTTCATAACCGGATGTGTCATTCTCCTGTATGTGGATATGACTCCGCGAAATGCTGTTGCAAGCACCGCACAAACGGCTATCACACCAAGAATGCCGTATCTGACCCCGTTCAGAATATACTCATTCGTGATATCCGAACGCCCCATGCCAAAATATTGACCCCAGCCGGGATCTTTATCACCATAACCCACCATCCACCATTCATCGAATTTTTCGATGGCAACGTCAATAAGTTTCGCCCGGTGCCAGCCTGCACCACCCAGTGGATTTGACCAGGAAGCTATGACATGATAGAAAGGCCTGTTACTTGCAATTCCGATAATTATGCACATGACTACAAGTGTTATAAATATCGGTTTTATGAATTTTTTATGTTTCTCCATAGCCAGGCTGAAGATCACCACAATCACCATAACCCACGGCCCGCTGGACATACTGCTCAAAGCGCCGAGCATCGCTATTCCCGTAAGAATATAAGCCAGGGTATGCCAGTCCTTTTTTTCGTAACGCAAATAAAATACAAGAGGCATAAACATGGCAAAGCCTCCGCCGAACAGAATGGCATGGCTAAACGGCCCAACCGCCCGGGCAAATCCAAAACGCCCTTCTGAGACAACTACCGCTCCTTCTCTAAACCATGGAGATAAACGCTGCAGCGGAGCAAACGGCTGCCAGCCCGTAACAGATTCAATCACACCTAATATAGCAAGAGGAACCAGGACAACACTAATGCACTTTATAACAGATATCAGTTTCGTCCTGTCGGTTATGATAAATCGGGCGGCCAGATAAGCACACCAAGTATCCATTACAAAACCGCCTCGGCCTTCTATGGTAGCCGATAATGGATCTACTCGTGTGATAAAATATGCCCCGACGTAAACAACCATACTTAAGGTAACCAGTGTATCTAATCGACACCATTTAAACTTAGTTCGAATCTTTTCGTCGAATAAGCACCGCAGGAGCAATGCCGCGACAACAAAACGACCGACTACGATGTCTATAGTGCCTATACTCACAGCCAGAAAACTGGGATACCACAATAAAGCCGTAATATATACGGCCAAGGCGTACTTCGGTCGCAATGTTATAACTAACAAACAGGCAATAAGGGCAAATGTTAAGGTTACGCCTTGCATTGTGATTCAAATTTGTCCAAATTCATCTTAGAGCTTTCCTTGCTATCGGATTCACACAATCCGTCCGGTTTGATTATCGGCTTCAGCGGTTTTCTCCACCCACGTAATATAATCCGTTTCAATGTTCCGGCGAATGAACGCGCTTTATCTATTGCCGAGAGTCTAAGCCAGCTTGCAGGCAGAGAAAATCCCATGTAACGCGGCACCGGAACACGCATCATCCGCATCATGAACAATCGTCCCCAGAGATGACGTCTTCTTGAGAGAAGTGCTTTCTGTGATCGTGGAACCGTATCCGGCCCAACACGCTCGAGTTTTACATATCCGGCCTTCATCGCTTCCCGCAAAATCTCTTTGCCTTTTTCAGTTCTCACCAAAACAAGAGACCATCCCTGCTCGTTATCTTTAAGCTTTCGATACCACGGGTCGCCGCAGGAAATATCGGCAAATTCACCGGTCGAATCAGGGCATAACCGGCATCTGAACTGACCCCAATGACTCAATATATTACCCCAGGATTCCTCGTAAGCCATCCGGCGTGTCCGGCCCGGATCGCCTTTGGTTTTGACCGTAGTTGCGCCGGGCCAGCCACAGCCGCGATACCTGATTTGTTTCGCTTCATCCGGTTTGACGTCAAGCTCATTAAGGATGTTATAAGTCCCATCTGTGGCCGGGGTCCCTGCACAAAAAATACTAATGGCCAGGCCGACCTTTTCATCAAGCTCAGGATTTATCGCCTGTGATTTACGCAGCGCAACAACATCGCAGGGCTTACCGATAAACACACTCTGACAATCAGCCTGCCGAATCCACTCAAGCTTCTCACACGGCGCCGCCGGTGAATATCGCGAACCTGTACACGCCAGCAGATCTGTCCTGCTTTTGCTGAATACGGCGGCGTTTTCCAGAGGCGCCCCTTGTCGGGAACCTATCTGCAGCACACCGCAGGCATCCTGCCTTTCCAGGCAGAAAAGAGCTAACGCCGTCGCCGCTCCGCCGGATGAGCCGTTATAACGAATTTCAGAATCAGTCGCATAACCCTCCCATACTTCCAGCACCGGGCCCCACTCCCGGGACAGTTCAGGTATTATCCGGCTGTCGAAAGCCCGGTGGGAAATTTCAATTCCAGGACATACTTCGATACAACCGCCGCATTTGCGACATTCCGCCGAATCGACCACAGGCCGCAGACCCTGGTCCCGTATATCTACCAGAGTTATAGCCCTGTTCGGACACGCAGCAACGCAGGCGCCGCAACCGAGGCAAAGCCGCCATTCGACGACCTGATCAACTCTCCTGATGTTCTTCGTTTCGCTCATTTTCCAACGGACGTATGAACTCGTCTAAATCCTTCTGTAACTCTTTTATATCCCTGTCCCACCACTTCGATGCCTTGATCTCGAGTTGCGTCTCCTTTGAAAAACGATATCTTATTAGCCTTGCAGGATTGCCGGCAACGATTGCAAAGTCCGGCACATCTTTTGTGACCACGGCGCCGGCGCCTATAACGGCACCATCTCCGATTCTTTTTACAGCGGGCGAGATAATGGCATTCTCGCCGACCCAAACATCATTTCCAATTGTCAGCTCGCTTCTGGATATTAACTCTTCCTGAACATACCCATACGCCGGGCTGTAAAAATAAGGATGTATCGATCTACATTCTAACGGATGGTTTGCGTTGAACCTCCAGACCTTTCCGGCGAATGAGCAGTATCGACCGATCTTTGTATGGGCCCCGATGCTTACGGGATTGAAACAGCCTCCATAGCTGTACATACCTATCTCAATGCCGTGATAATCAAGAAATATACGGCGGAGAGTAGGCGACAACATCTCTCCCCCTTCATGCTTATTAAGGTAACTAAATATGGCGCTCCTAAGCTTCCTTCTTTTGAAAGCGTAAAGCTTATATAAGAACTTAGAAAGTACTGACACTTGATTCGACATATGAGTTTGTTTCTGCTCAGGGTTTCCTTTTCTTTACAGGCGGGATCACAAGCCCAAAATCATCTTACTACTGAGCCGTTTCTACAGGATTGAGCATATTCAATATGCTTCTTTTCGCCTCGGGAACGACCTCGTTCAAATGTGCCCTGGTCTGGCCGCGTCTCTCGAAAGCGGTCCCAACGATTGACAAGAGCTCTTGCTTTTTGCACCGGTAAGCATCGGCCACGCAATCGCCGAGACCGATACTGTCAAAAACTCCCTGGAATTTCTTGCTATATGCTATACCGACCGCCGGTATAGACTGCGATAATGCCGCAATGCACGAGTGCATCCTCGAACCGATAAAGAAATCGCACAATCCGATAATGTATTTGATATCGTTGTGATTGTACTGGCCCCGGGTCAGGAATATTCTACTGGGATGTTTCTCATTCAACTCCGTGTACATTTCCAGGCACGCGGCAGGGTCATCTTCGACGAGCCTGTTCGGGGTGAATACATGCGGCACTAAAAGAACAAGAAGTTTCTCCTCTTTCATAAGAAATTCGACAACGCTATATACCAGCTCACGGTAGTTGGTTTTCAAGCTGAACATATTTTCCTGCGTATATCCACCGTTGAAAAGAAGGCCGCTAATGTTCAAGCCGACCACAATAGAATCTTTTTTCCGCACGGTCTCCAGAGAGCCGATATTCATATTTTCAGGTTCACGCGGATCCAGAACAAAGGCTACATCCGGCACAAAACGCACCTTGCCGTTTATATTATGATTGGCAAGAAGATCCCGTACATACTGAACTCCGCTGTGATCTCTTGCGTACACGGTACTGGCCCGCTTCAAAACGCTTTTAGCCATAAGTCGAGTGATCGGCCTTCTGCAGGGCCCATAGGTCTGCGGCAGCAATATCAGCTCCTTGCCAAATTGCGTCACAAGCCATTTTTGCAGAAAGCCGAATATCAGAAATCTTCGCAGGCCGTATATATCACTGAAACTGTCGCCGCCGGTAATATCAAAAACATTATCCGTCTCAGCAAGAGCTTTGACATAAGGATTTATCGAGCACAGAAGATTACGGAATCTTTTCCAGGGCAGAACTTTCAGCAGCATAGCATTCAGTAACAACACGCAGAAATGAGACCGCATAAACAAATTCTTGCAGAATCTCATACGTAAAATGTTGACCTGAACATCCCTGCCCGAGAGTTTCAAGCAGTGCCGTCCATCTGCAACTCCGGTTCCCAGCACTGTCACTTCAGCATCGGGCCAGCGATTGAGGATAATCTTGATGCTCGATTCGGCAAGGGCGCTGACTCCCATGTTGCCCGTATCAAACGAAGCGCCAAGCAGGCAAATCTTCATATGTTCATTTTCCGATTTACTTTTATCGGGCACTCTCGACCTCAGCTTTAAATGAATAATCCAGCTTGCCCCGGAGATATTTTAGATCGCAGAAAATCATTTACGGCTATCACTGCTGTCCCATTAACTTGTAACTAAATCGTTGTAAACCAAATAAATACAATAGGTTGTGAGGAATAATGACAGGGAACGATTTCAACTTGCCCTTTGGCTTTGGCCAATATACTTTC
>Ga0180434_10001024_pt1 | contig 40908 bp, 32 predicted proteins | sample SS_ome_7_FD_132453 | JGI IMG/M metagenome (GOLD analysis project Ga0180434, IMG submission 132453) | Hypersaline lake sediment archaeal communities from the Salton Sea, California, USA - SS_1_D_2 metaG | ecosystem: Environmental > Aquatic > Non-marine Saline and Alkaline > Hypersaline >... | reverse complement strand
TTCGAGAATTCAAGCTCCGGCCACTTTTGACCAATCCCATCGTATTCAAGCCAGCTCAAATGGAGATGCTTTTGCTCGATGTCGGTTTCGCCGCCGTAGAGCTGATCGAGGAAACAGACGAAATTTGGTTCGATAGCCCTGAGCAAGTCTGGGCCTTTGATCTGGATATGGGACCTTTCCCGGTGATGCTGTGGCAGCAGTTATCCGCCGAACAGCAAAGAGAACTAGCACAGCGGTTCAAAGCCATGCTGGCGGACCTGGTGACAGAACGAGGGATCCGGTGCACATTCCATCCGCTTTATGCTTTAGCCCAAAAAGGGGGGACTATTGACAATATTTTAGGTGAGTGAATACACCTTGACATCAACAAGCGACCACGTTATAATCGCACAGATTATCAAAAGCATCCCGCCCGGCGGGACCAGTACAAACCATAAGAGAATAAGGAGGTAGAATTCACATGGAGTTTAGATTGAGCGCCGAGCAAGAACTCTGGAAGAAAATGGTGAGAGAGTTCGCTGAGGCAGAACTGGAGCCTATTGCTCGCAAGATCGACGAGGAATGGCAGACAATCCCCGACGAAATCATTAAAAAGATGGCGGACCTGGGCATCTTTGGCGTGACCATCCCCGAGGAGTACGGCGGAATGGCCTCGCCGGGCGAGGAAATGCAATACGCAGTGATCACAGTTCACGAGCTGGGGCGGGCCGAACTGAGCATGTCGCTGCCCGTATACAGCCTGCTGTGCATCGGCTGGGCCTACCTGATGGCCCAATACGGCACCAAGGAAGCCAAGGAAGAGATATTGCCCAAGGTGGCTACCGGCGAGTGGTTCATCGGCATCAACACCACCGAGCCTGGCGGCGGCTCTGACCTGGCCAACATCAAGACCGTGGGCAAGACCGACGGCGACAAGTGGATCATCAACGGCGAAAAGGCCTACATCAGCGGCGTGCGAGAAGCCGACGAGCGCGGCGGCGGCCACCTAACCCTCTTCAAGACGGATCCCGAAAAAGGCTACAAAGGCACCACCTTCGCCTACTTCCCGGCCGACGCCCCCGGCACCACCTACACCACCTATCACGACATGGGCCGCATGGGATTGTCCACCGGCGGCTTTGTCTACAAGGACGTGGAAATTCCCAAGAAGTACATCCTGGGCGAGGAAAACAAGGGCTTTTACGTCAACATGGAGGGCTTTAACGCCGCCCGCGCCCTGGTATCCGCGGCCTGCCTGGGAGGAGCCGAGAAATGCCTGGAGATCAGTCGCGATTACACCAAGCAGAGGATAATGTTTGGCCGGCCACTGGTCAATTTCGAGGCCATCTCCTTCGAGATCGCCGACGATTACGCCAAGCTGCTTCAACTCAAGCTGATGCTCCAAAAGGGCGCCTGGATGATCGACCAGTTCTATCAGGATCGGTCGAGCTTTACCAAGGAAGAGATCAACACCGCTATCTCCATCTGCAAGGCGAACGCCCCGATGCTGTGTGTGGATTGCGCCAAGCACGGCATGATGTATCACGGCGGCTTTGGCTATACCAAGGACACCCCGCTGGAAATGGCTATGAGAGGCGCGATGTCCTACGTAGTCGGAGCCGAGGGTGGCTATCACGTCCAAAAGATTATCATCGCCCGCGACTATATTGGCAACGAGGCCGTCCCCTATCGCGGAACGCAGAAGGGACACTAGGTCAACGGACAATGCCCAATAATGCCCAATGAGCCTATGAACAATGAGTGACGTTGCGTTTGTTCTTGGGGATCTGGGTCATTGAGATGATCAGCTATGCAGAGGCAGTTCTCGCGTGAGGGCTGCCTCTGTAAGTTGCGTTTTGCGAGAAGGAAAAAGAGTATGGGTGATTCTACAGACAAGATGGACGTTATCATCGTGGGCGCGGGACTGGCAGGCCTATCGGCGGCCTACTTTCTGGCCGACGCGGGACTGGACGTTTTGATCGTCGAGCGAGGAGATTTCCCCGGCAGCAAGAACGTCACCGGCGGGAGAATTTACCTCAACCCGATCCGAGACCTCTTCCCCGATCTCTGGAAAGATGCGCCCCTGGAGCGGCACGTCGTCCGTGAGCGCCTGACCCCGATGGCGAAAGAATCGGCGATGACGATCGAGTTGCGGAGCGAGCGGTTCAACCGCCAGCCGTACCACAGCTACACTATCCTGCGGGCCAAATTCGACCGCTGGTTCGCCGACCAGGTGGCCGACAGAGGCGCCTTTCTCATCCCCAAGAACAAGGTGGACGATCTGATCATCGAGGATGGCGCGGATAAAGAACATCCGAAGGTGATGGGCATCGTCGCCGACGGGGACGAGATCTATGCCGACGTGGTGGTGGCCGCCGACGGGATTCTCTCGTTCATGGCCGAGAAAGCCGGGCTGCGAGACAAGCAGCAGCCGAGACATTTCGCCGTCGGCATCAAAGAGACCATCGAGCTGCCCCGCAAGACCATCGAGGATCGGTTCAATCTGGAGGGCGACGAGGGATTGGCCCAGCTATTCTTTGGCGAGCTGACCCAGGGCATGGTCGGCGGCGGGTTTCTCTACACCAACCTGGAAAGCGTCTCGCTGGGGCTGGTGCTCGGCATCGAATCGATGATGGAGCGGGATCCTCTGGAGGAAGTACATCCACTGATGGAGGCCTTCAAGGAGCGCCCCGAGATTCGCGTGCTCTTTGAGGGAGGAGAGGTGGTCGAATACTCGGCCCACGTGCTCACCGAGGGCGGCATCCACGCCATGCCCAAGCTCTACTCCGACGGGATTGTGGTGGTGGGAGACGCAGCGGGACTGGGATTGAGCATGCTCATCACCGTCCGGGGGATGGAGTACGCGATGGCGTCGGGCGCGATGGCGGCCCAGGCCATTCAGCGGGCGAAGGAGAAGGAGGACTTTTCCGCTTCCTCCCTGGCCTATTACGAAGAATTGATGCGAGACAGCTTTGTCCTCAAGGATTTGAACACGTTCCGCCACACCCTGGAATTTATGGAAAACCCCCGGCTCTTTAGCCTGTATCCCCAGTTCATCTGCGATCTATTCGAAAAGATGATGTGGATCGGCGAAGGGCCAAAGGAAGGACTCTTTAGCACCGCCTTTGGCGAGGTGAGGAACAAGCTGCTGAATCTTTCGACGCTGCGGGACGTGCTGAATTTCCGCAAGCTATAGCTAGTAGGTCGGATTTGTTATCCGACCTGGCGGTTAGCAAAACCGCCCTGCGAGGAGAGAGCAAAATGGCTATCGCGATGAACATCGAATCTAAATTGGGGTTGGACGCCTTCAAGCTGGATCAGGAGAGTCACATCCACATCAACCAGGAAATCTGCCGGCGCGACTGCAAGGAAAAGTATTGTCTGTACGTCTGTCCCGCGCATCTCTATTCGATCAGCCAGGAAAGTGGCGATATCTATGTTGAATTCGAGGGTTGCCTGGAATGCGGCACCTGCCGCATCGCCTGTCCTCACGGCGCCCTGGAATGGGATTATCCCCGAAGCGGATTCGGGGTACAGTTTCGATTTGGTTAAAGTCTGGAGCAATTCAGGAGGCAAGATATGAACGTTATCGTATGTCTGAAGCAGATCCCCGATCTGCAACAGATCAGAATCAAAGATCGAAAACCGATCACCGAGGGAGCGCCGCCGATCTTTGGGGATATGGACAAGAACGCCCTCGAAGAGGCGGTTCAGATCAAGGAAAAGGTAGAGGGAACAAAAGTAACTGCCCTGGCACTGGGCGGGAAAAAGCTGAAGGACGGCATCAAAGAGGCGTTGGCGATCGGGGCCGACGAGGCCGTGTTATTGCTGGATCCGGTGCTCGCCGAATCCGACGCGGGGGGCAAAGCCAGGGCGCTGGCCACAGCCATCGAAAAGATCGGCGAATACGATCTCATTCTCTGCGGCGAGGGTTCCACGGACAATTACTCCGGTCAGACCGGAGCGCGGCTGGCCGAAATTCTCGACCTGCCACAGATCACCTACGTCCGAAAGCTGGAAATCGACGATGGCACGATCAAGGCCACCCGCAACATGGAGGAGAGCTTTGAGATCATGGAGACCGACCTGCCGGCCCTCGTCACCGTCGCCAACGAGATCAATCAACCCCGCCTGGCCTCGCTCAGGGACATCTTGAAGGCCGGCCGAAAACCAGTCCAGGAATGGACGGCGGCGGATCTGGAGCTTTCGGAGGACAAAGTGGGAGCCGAGGCGTCCGCCATCGAGGAGATCAGTAACTTGGCCCCGGAGCAGGATCGAAAGCAAGAGGTGTTCACGGGCGATCTGGACGAGATGGTTGAAGCTCTGCTCAACGCGCTCACCAAAGAAGGAGTCCTGGGGAGGTAATGATGGCCGAGATATTGGTATTTTCGGAACAAGATGATTTTGCCTTTGAGCTGGTATCCAAGGGCAAAGAGTTTGGCGAGGCGCTGAACATGGGCCTGTCCGCCGCGCTGCTGGGCGAGGGAGCGGCGACCAAAGCCGACGACTATTTCGCTTACGGCGCGGATAAGGTCTATGTGAGCGAAAACCCGGTCCTGAGCGACTTTCAGGCCGCACCCTTCGCCGATGCCCTCTGCCAGATCGCGCAGCAGAACGACGTTCACGTGATATTGATCGCCTCCACCAAGCGAGGCAAGGAGCTGGCTCCTCGCCTCGCGCAAAAGTTGGGCGCGGGCTGCATCACCGACGGCACAGCAGTCGAGGTGCAGGACGGGAATCTGCTCGTCAGCCGGTACGCGCTGGGCGGCAACACCGTCGCCGTCGAGCAGGTCAAGGCCCCCTGCCAGGTCATCACCGTGATGCCCAAGACCTTCGAGCTGGCGGAAAAGAAAGCGCGCCAGGGCGAGACCGTCACGGTCAACCTCGACCTGAAGGCCCCTCGCACCCGCATCGTCGAACGCCAGGAAAAGGCCGGAGAAGCCGTCAACCTGGAGGATGCAGAGATATTGGTCTGCATTGGCCGCGGGATGGAGAAGGAAGAAGACCTGGCGATGGTCGAAGCGTTCACCAAGGCGCTCGGCGCGGAGCTGGGCTGCACCCGCACGCTGTGCGCCGACTACCAGTGGCTTTCGGAGGATCGGCTGGTGGGACTTTCGGGCAAAAAGACCAGCCCTCGGCTGGCCGTCTCGGTCGGCATCTCGGGGCAGATCCAGTACACCGTGGGCATTATGGGCGCTCGCGTGGCGGTGGCGATCAACAAGGACGATTCGGCTCCCATCTTTTCGATGTCCGACTATGGGATCGTGGGAGACCTTTACGACGTGCTGCCGCTTTTGACGGAAAAGTTAAAGTAAAAAATACATCCGCGCGGGCTAAAACCGCCGCGCTCAAAGTGGAACCCCGCTTCGCGGGCTGATTTGCAACCAAAAACCTGACGGGTCTCAGAGACCCGTCAGGTTTCGATGTTCTAGTATCGTCGCGCAGTGCGCCTACGAAGGAGGATGGCGACCCACCGCCGCCTCTTCACGCCGGACGGCCACTATCAGTATTCGGTTCATATCCAAAGCAGCGACCGTGGCGCGCCCAGTCGCCGTAAGGCCTACGAGATGAACATCATCCCACCGAAAGTGCTCGCGCCAGGTATCCTGCCGTGGATTATAAAGAGCCGCCTCTTTGCCAGTTTGCGGATCAACCGCCGTCTGGCGCGCTGCTTTGCGGAGCGAGCACGACACACAAGCCAAAGCCAGATTCTCGGCGACCGTCTCGCCGCCGGCTGCCAAAGGAGTTACGTGGTCTATATGAAACGTGGCCTCCTGTCCTTCTTGTGACAGCCCACAATACTCACAGCGGTTAGCCGCTCTTTGAATAACGAGCCGTCGCAACCTGGCAAGAATGTGCCTCACAAGTTTATAACTCCTGCGCTACCCTCTCTGCACGCAACCGTAGTAGAGAGAGAAGTTCAGCCAGGTTCACAAGCCCTTCGGCCTCCAGTCGTTCAGCCGCCGTTAGTTCTTCACCCTGATCCTGGCGATCCAGTAAGTCGTGCAGCCGCTCGTCGACTCCTTTCGGCAATCTGAATTTGACCAGATCGGCAGGCATCTCGAGTGGGATAAGGATACTTTGCGATACAGTCTCGTCTCCTGCGCCCGTATGCTGTCTTTGTAGTCCCATTTTATGCTCCTCGTTTCTTGCTCAACTGACGAGTTACAATCTGGAGCTAGTGTAGCACATCCCGCGTCAGAGCGCAAGCGAGAGGCCCGGCGGAAAGCCGGGTCTCTTTTCTCGTCAAGTAGGTGTTCGGTGCGCTGGTCAGGCCGCGCGCCGCTTGAACGCCGTCGCTGCGATGGCTCCCGAGGCGACCACTGCGACCAGCAGAACAACCCACGGCCAGAACAGCGCCTGCAACCTCACCGGCTCGGTGTGACCGCCGACTATAGCATCGGGCTCGGGCATCACAGTAACCGCAGCCAAGTCGCTATCGTCGTTGTCATCACTGTGTATGGCGGCCGTGTTGGTGAAACGAATCGTATCGGTCAGAGCCGAGATCACCTGAGCGGTGATGGTGATCACCCCGCCTTCACCCGCATCCAGATCGTCCACGTCCCAGGTGTAGGTGGGCGGCGTGGTGGTCGTCTCGGTGATAGCCGCGTCGCCGCTGCTGACGATGTTCGTCACCGTCGCACTGATCGGCACCACGTCGGTGATGACGATACCGCTGCCTGTACCGGTGCCCGCGTTGGAAAAGACCAGGGTGTAGTCGATCGTCCCGCCGGCCGTGGTGGTCGCCGGGATTGCGGTCTTGACGATCTTTAGGTTGGCCGACACTCCCACGACAAAGTTGGTATTGGCCGGCGCGGAACCGATAAAGGCCCACGTGTCGACCATGTCCTCGTTGCCAGTCTCAACATCAAAGCCCCGAAAATCGCCCCCGTGCGGGGACGAGTCGCCGCCCTGCGGCAGGCTCGTCGGACTCGCGTTTGTCAAGGCCGCTCCATTGTAGTCGTCGTAACTGGCCCGGTGGACGTCCCCGGCGCCGAGGTTGGTCAGCCGCTCGATGTGAAAGCCGTCCAGATTCTCCACATCACTCATCGGGTAGTGAATCTCGCCTCCCTGGCTGGCGAGCCTGACCGCGTAGGTATAATCGTCGGCCAGGGGAGTACCGTTGCCGTCTAGACCATCAAAGTCAACGCTGTTGCCGGCGCTGTCCAGGATGCCGGTCAAACGCCGGTCGACCGGGTCGTCGAAACTGCCGTTGCGGTCGGCGTCTATGACGAGGGCAAAGGCCTGCCCATCCTGGTCGGAAGCGGAATCGAAGGTGAACTGGCAGTCGGAGCCCCAGGGAGGATTGGGGGCCCAACCGTCGCCGCCGCCGGCACTGCTCCCGTCAAACGTCAAGTTGGTGGCCGCCGGCGCAGTAACCGGCGCGCCAGCGTAGCCCAACGTGTCTGAAAGCCCCCCTGTTCCGGTGATGACGACCGGGTCGGGTGGGTTGACGAAGATTTTGTAGGTCACGTCGGCGGCGGTGTCGGGATCTTGCGGGGGGCGAACAAACTGCGCATCCCCTGGGTCATCCACAGCGGCTGAAAGCCAACTCTTGTAGGTTGGTTCCCCGGTCGCCCGGTTCTGGACGCCTTTGTTGTTGACGAGAAATAGCCAGCCAGCGCCGCTCATTTCATCGAACTGAAGACGGTATTGGTGCCCGTCCCTGGTCAATGTATACATCTCCTGGTCAGGACCCAGCTCCGGCGGTGTATCATCCGTCTCAAAGAAATTGAAAGCGTTGGTAAAGAGGCGCCCTGTTTGCTCACCCCCGCCCGCATCCCGCACCGTAGCATCCCAGGCGTGTACGCCCGCACGGCCAGCCTGGGTGCCTATGGCGCCAGTCACCGACATATCGAGAGGAATACCCGCCGTATAGACTGCCGTGAAAATCAGCGGGTAAATCCCCGAGGCGGTGGCCGTGTACTGGCAGGAATCATATCCCCCGGCATTCGGGAGAGGCCCAGCATCTTCCTTGGTGCGCGAGTCGATCAGGCCCTTGCCGGTCTGGTCTGTACAGGTGATGATGGCCGTGCCAAAGACCGCGGCCGAGGGGTAGGTATCGGTGTAGACCTCGGCGCCGGGCGCCCAGACGTAGATGTCGCCGTTGCCCGTACCGATGGTGTTGGAACCTAGATGAAGCGTCTCTCCGGCCTGCAGGTAAACGTAAAAGACGCTCCACCCAGGAATCCCCAAATAAAGACCGTCCCCCATCACCAGTCCGTAACGTTGAATGCCGCCTTGCGCCGATTCAAAGTCCATCAGCTCATCGCTGCCTTCGGCGCGGGCGGGTTGGGCCGGCAGGAGCAAGCTTAACACGACGAGCACCAGTAAAAATTTGTGTGTTTTCATCAGAATCTCCTTTTTGTCAAATTGTGAATTGTGAAATATGTCGCGTATTGCGTAACGGGCATCATTGTCGTCATCCGCCCGCCAGGCATAGCAAAACGGCCTGGACTTGAGCGAAGCGGCGTTGACTCCGGGCCCGCACGTGAGCGAAAATATGTAATTGGTTTCGGTTGGAGCGAGCGATTATTGCGGGGGGGGGGGGACAGGGGCGCAGGTCTCCAGGGAAGGAGGCCGTATCGTGGGTTTGTGGTTGGTTGCGTGTGAGATCATCTTGCCCGCCCCCGAAGGGTCAATTACCGGACACAACTATGTTACAACGGAGCTAGTGACCATTTCTCATCCTGCGCCAAGCACAGCAGGCTGTGGCGAGGGTTGAGACGTTTTTGCAAAGACTGGCATAGCTCTGCGCGGGGCAGGAGCGCCTCGTAATAAGCCCTCCGTACTCAAGTCCTCGTCAATGTCTGGCCAGTGAATGCCATAACCGCCGCCGCATATTTGCCAATTTGCTCGTTGTCCTGCTGTGGCGTGAAGCAGCCTGGGATACCACGCCAATGGAACCACGATAGTACGCCCGTCAATGAGGTCTACACTCAAAGTATCTTCGGTGAAATGCACGTCCTTGACACGTTCCCCCGGTTTAATGTCCAAAGTGGCCATACCACGCCTCCAAAAGCTCTTGTTCGTGCTCCATCAGTATTTGCTCTATTCTACGCAGTTCCTTTGCGCTGAAACCGAGATTACGCGCCAAAGCGACGGGTCCAATCCAGAACTTGGCCGATTGATCGTCTCGGTCAACGTGCACGTGCGGTGGTTCGTTTGGTTCGTGACTGTAGAAATATGCTCAATACGGTCCCACTCTCAGAACTGTTGGCATAATTCAGAATTGGTACGTATTGGCGTAATCCCGTGATCAACTATATAGCGGCTCTGTCTATGATGACACAAACTTGAACAAATTGCACGTTCTGTGCAAAAAAGGAACTGTGGGTAAATGTCAAGCGGTCGCAAGACGCTGAACCGCCGTGCTCATAGCCCAACCCCGCTGCGCGGGCTTTGTCAGAGAGACACGCAAAGTTTGACTATTCTTGTGCTGACACAGATACAGCGCTCACTTCACGAGACGGAGTTGGATGGAACAGCGTAGGCCGGCGAGCAGGAATCCCGTACAACATACCCTCGGCGCTAATATCCTCGTCTATATCCGGCCAGTGCACCCCTTCGCCGTCGCCTATGATCTCATAATTCGCCCATTGTTCAGGCGTAGCCTCCGACAATCGCTACGACCAAACGAGTGGGACGCTAATGGTACGCCCATCGGTCAAGTGGGCCGTAATCGTATCCTCAGAAACGTGAATATCTTGAATGAGGGCTTCTGTTCTAACCACAGTGTTCATGCCAGGCCTCGATTATCTCGTCCAGGTTGTCATAGATCATCTCACGAATACGGTTTAGCTCTCGCGAAGAAAAACAGCGATTCCTGTTCAGAACAATAGGCTCTAGCCAGAATTTGCATGTCATCCTTTCTCGTTGGACGTGCACGTGCATTGGTTCATTACAGGTAACTGCTCAGGTCATTTAAGTGAGCGCCGGTTGAGTAGCCGCCACGCTTTTTGTGGCGGCGTATCGAAACCAAGCGAGCGGCTTTGGTAACAGAATTTGCCCTACATGGGCCGCCTGCTTGGTCTCGATACGGCCTGAAGGCCTACTCGACCGGCGCAGGCTGAGCAATCACCATTACAGTCAAAACTGTAGAAAAAGAAGCGATAAGAGCCAGAGATGTTCTTGACTGTTGGCATCGAGAAATCCAGTATAACATTGACGCTTCCATGATAAGCCCTATTGGGGATTTACGCAAGTCCAGGACCAGACCATTATGCTCATAGCCCAACCCCACCCTGCGAGCTAGGTCCTGCGACCAAAAACCTGACGGGTCTCGGAGACCCGTCAGGTTTTGATACAGACAACCTATCCACTGATAACAAAACGACAAGTTGGATCCCCTTTGGCGACGCACATCACCTCCTCTGAATCCACGTCGCCGCCAAAGATGCCCGCCGCCATACCCGCCAGCACGCCTCGGATCATGTGGCAGACCGGAAGCGGAGAAGGCTCGTCCTGGGCATACGCCTCGGCAAAAGCAGAGTCCTCGACCTCAATGACGAGCCGCTTGCTCGCCGCGTCCAACTCGACCAGGCGGAACTTGCCCCAGCCGATCTCGCCGCCCATCTGGCACATAAAGGCGACGCTCTCCTCGTCGGTATAGTTGAACAGCTTCTTGTACCGCCTTGACGAGCGGGAGCCGCCGGTATAGCCACCCGCCATCATCGCCTCGGCGCACCTATCCGGCCCGATCATTCTCTCCACTGCCTTTTGAAAATCCACCACCGTATCGGGCCGAATCAACATATAGCGCACGTCTTTGAACGTCAACCGCCCCGTCTCAACCTTCAGATTGTCGAGAATCTCGTTACTCATCCATCTTCCTCCTTCCTCATCTATCCATCTACTCTCTCCACTACTGTCATCGTCTCCGGATCGATCTCCACCTGATAATCCCGCCGGGCGCTCTCCAGGCTGACCTTGCCGTCGCGCACGTCAGCCAGCAAGAGGTCGGGGTCGCGCTCCAACGGGTCGCCATAGCCGCCCGCGCCAGGCATGCGCAAGCTGACGACGTCCCCCGTGTTGAGCACGTCCAGCCCCTTCGACTTGAGCGGGCGCTCGTCGGGCGTGTCGGGGTCGAGCAGGAAAACCCCCTTGCTCCCCTCCTTGCCGCCAAAGAGACCAAAGGGAGCGAACCGCTGCCGGTCGCCGTAGCGAGCCAGCGTGACGTCGTCCATCAGCATCTCGATGTCGCGGCGCACGGCCAGGCCGCCCCGGTATTTGCCCGCCCCACCTGAGTCGGGGATCAGTTCGTAGCGCAGGACGCGCACGGGGTATTCCAGCTCGACCGCCTCGATAGGCGTGTTCTTGAAGCGGGCCAGGTGCGAGTCTTGCCCGTCGCGCCCGTCCTTCGTGGGCCGGGCGCCCGCCCCACCCCCCTGGATGTCGATGTAGACGAAACGCTGTCCCGTCTGCGGGTGGTAGCCGCTGAACCCGCAGTTAGTGATCTGCCCGTGGCTGCCGGCCATCACGCTATCCGGCACCGCCTGCGAGAGCGCGAGCATCATCGCCTCGGTGATCTTTTGGGAGGTGTTGGTACGCGCGCCCACCGCGCCGGGCATCTTGGGGTTGACGATCAACCCCTCCTCCGCCTCGATGCGGAAGGGGCGGTAGCAACCCGAGTTGGGCGGCACGTGGGGGTCGATGACGGCGATGAGCGCGTAGTAGACGGCGGCGTAAACGGTGGCGATGGGACAGTTGATGTTCCCCTCCACCTGTTTGGCTGTGCCGTCGAAATCGACAACGACTTGGTCGCCCTGCTTGTGGATGTTCACCTGGAGTTTGATAGGCTTGTCGCTGCGGCCATCGTCGTCCACGTGATCGACGCCGGTGTAGGTGCCATCGGGGATGCGGGCCAGCCCGGCGCGGATGCGGCTCTCGGAATAGTCGAGCAGCATCGCCTGACACTGCTGCACGACCTCGACGCCGTACTTATCAAAGATCTCCTGCAAGCGAAGCACGCCGACGAAATCGGCGGCGGCCTGAGCGCGGATGTCGCCCAGCGTCTTGTGGGGCACGCGGATGTTGTTCTCCAGGATGCCGAACAGCTCCGGATCCTCCTCGCCCTTTTTGTAGAGCTTGACCATCGGGAAGCGCAACCCCTCCAAATAGATCTCGTTCAGCCCGCCAGCCGTCCCGCCCGGCGCTGCGCCGCCCATATCGGAGTGGTGGGCGATGCTGCCGACGAAACCGACCAACTCCCCCTCGTAATGGACTGGAGCGAAGGTCACCAAATCCATCACGTGCTGACCGCCGGAGTAGGGGTCATTAAAGATGATGACGTCGCCGGGGTCCAGATCCTCGGGCCGGTATCGCTCGACCAAGGCCCGCATCCCCAGCTCGAAACCGGTGAGCAGCATCGGCGCGTGATGCGCCTGCCCGATGGTGTTGCCAAAGCGATCAAAGACGGCGCAGGTGATGTCCTCGATCTCTTTGATGACCGTCGAGCGGGCCGTGCGCACCAGCGTGCGGCCCATCTCGTCCGCTACCTGCTCCAGACGATAGCGGATGACTTGCATGGTGATCGTATCAGCTTGATAAGTCATACTTCTCTCCTCTTTATCTATTTGCCGTCCGTAGATTCGTTTATTCTCTGACTCTCCCACGTCGCGACGATCTCGCGGTGCGCGACCACGTTCTCCAGGAACGAGCGCCGCATCTCCTCGTCGTCGATTTTGGCGGCCCGCTCTTGCAGCAGAGCGTGTGCTTCCTTCAAGATGGTCTCGGCCCGGGAGTCCTGATTTGCGCGCAGGACACGATAGCAGGTCAAGTAAACTCGGAAAGGCTCCACTGTGCCATCCAAGGCATGTCCTGACTCTGTCGAGGGGTAGCTCTCCAAGTAATCCAGAATCTCCTCCCCATAGATCTGAGCTTGGATCAGGTCGCTCTGGACCAGGGAGACTTGAGCCAGGCCGGCCAGAGTTTCCATAGCCAAATGAGGTTGGCCCAATTCACGCCTTATATCCAAGGCTTGTTGGTAGGCATCGACAGCCTCGGATAACTCCCCCAGACCCACCAGCGCGTGACCCAGGAAGGTCAGAGCTCTCCCTTGAGTTTCGCGCATATCAGCGCTTTTTACGATAGACAATGCCTGTCGGGCACATTCGCACGCGGCTTTGTCGTCACCCAGGAGATGGAGAACCAGACTCAGATGAGCCAGCAGCCTACCCTCTTCAAATAGAGCATCAGCCTCACGGGAGATGCGCAAGGCCTGCTCGTGATAGGCTTTGGCCTCGCCATAGTCACCCAGCAAAAGGGAAGCAAGACCAAAGTTGCCAAGTATGATGCTCTCACCTCGCCGGTAGCCAACCTCGCGGACAATACTCAAGGCTTTCTCGCAATAGATTCTGGCCTCGGCAGGCCGGCCCTGCTCCGAGGAAACACCGGCAAGATTGTTAAACAACCGGCCTTCGCCAAGTCGGTCGCCAAGCTCACAGTTGATGGGCAGCGCCTGTTCGAAATGGGCCTTGGCCTCAGCAAAGGGACCCTGAACCCGAAAGACAAGTCCGAGGAACCGCAGGCTATCCGCTTCCACCTGGCGCACGCCTCTCTCCTGACTCAAGGTCAAGGCTTGATCGAGCCGAAGTCGGCATGCCTCGTACCTCCCCTGGCGCCACAGGGCCCTCGCCCATTGCAGATAGCCTGCCGCCTCGCTGCTCATATCCTGGGTCGCCTGGGCCAGATGGACAACCGACCGGGCTGCTGCAATAGCCGATGGGTAGTCGCCGATCTCCACGCCATAGCTGGCCTGGCGCAGGGCCAGCTCGATCCGTCGCCCAGCCTGCCCCGAGGCGGACGGAGCGTCCGTGGTCGCCGGGTCATCCAATGTTACGGCCAGTTCCCTCAACGCCGCCAGATCCTCACGCTGAGCCTCGCGCGCCCCCTGCAGATTGTACACCTTCTCTCGGGCCAGCAAGAGGTCGTAACGCTCGGCAAGGTCATCTTCCGGCAACAGATCGAGGGCCCGGCTGAAGTAGCCAGCCCCCTCCGCGTTGGCGAACTGGGCTGCCGCCTGCTCCCCGGCTCGGCGCAGGTAGAGCACCGCTTGCTCCGTCTGCCCTGCCCGCTCCAGGTGATCGGCGATCAATCCCAGATGCCCACCGGCTTCCTCATCGCAGCGGACCATCAGCCAGGCCGCCACGCGAGCGTGGCACTCCTGCCGCTCCTCTCCCGGGATACTCTCGTAGCTCACCTCCCAGACCGTGGGATTGGGGAACAAGTACTCGCGCTCCCCCGCAAAGGAGCTCTCGTCCCGCACCACCACCAATCCTTGCTCCAACCCCTCGCGCAAGGCCACCCGCACCCGCTGCCAGGCCACCTGTCCTACCTCGGCCACACCTCCCTCCCAGAACACCATTCCCACCACTGCCGCCCAGTTCAGCACCAGCCGCCCCTCCTTCGAAAGTTGGCTCAGCCGCCGTCCCACCACCTGTCGAATGGACTCGGGCAACCGAACCCCCTCCAGCGCATCCCGATCTACTCGCCAACCATCCACCGTCCGCCGCAACACCTTTTCCTCTACCGCCAACGAGCGGATCAACTCTTGCACGAAGAAGGCATTCCCTCCCGTCGTCCGTTGCACCCGCTCCGTCAACAACGCGGGCAATCGCTCCAACCCCAACATCGAACGGACCAACTCCGTCGTCACCCCTGACGACAATCTGCCCAACCGAACGCGCTGCACCCGTTTCCCGGCTAACTTTTCCAGCATATGCTCAGAATCCACTTCGTCATCTCGATAGATGACAAACACCAGCAGACCCACCGCTACCGGCACCCGCGCCAGGTGACGCAACAACATCAACGTCGCCTCGTCCGCCCAGTGCGCGTTCTCGATCACAATCACTGTAGGCCGCAATTCCGCCGCTGCACGCATCACCTTCGCGATGGAGTCATTCAGCCGCAACTGTGCCGCCTGCGGCTCTAGCTCTGCGGGAGGAGCCAGACCCGCCATATAGTCCCGCTCCCACAACTGGGGCAGCAATCCCGCCAGCACCGGCCCAATCTGTTTCATCGCAGTCTTGCCCGTGACCTCGTCTGTGCCCTCCACGTATCGCACCAGCACCCGCAGCACCTCGCGCCAGGAGTGGTAGGCGTCGCCCCCGCGCTCCGTGCATTGTCCCCACACCACTCGCGCGCCTTTCAGCTCTGCCTGCACCTCCAGCTCCGTCACCAGCCGCGTCTTGCCAACTCCACTCTCCCCGCTGATCAGCACGACCTTCCCTAAATCCTGTTGCGCTTCTTTCCACACTGTCTGGAGTGTCTCGATCTCGGCCTCCCGATTCACAAAGCGCGTCCGCAGTGCGTAGCTGGCCGCCGTCTCTCGCGTCTCCAGCTCATACGCGCTCCCTGTGACCTCGTTCACCGCCTTGATCACCTCGTTCGCGCTCCCGTAGCGATCCGCAGGCGATGTCGCCATCAACCGGGCGATCACTGCCCCGATCGCCTTTGGGATCTGATCTTGACTCTCCAACGCTTCGTCCAATGCAAATCGGATCAGTCGTTCCTTGCCCGCTCCCGGCATGAACATCGGCGGCTCTCCCACCAGCAGCGCGTACCACATCGCTCCCAGACTGTACAGGTCTGCTCGCTGATCCAAAGGTTCGAGCTTGGTCACTTCTGGAGCCGAGTAGTAGGGTGTATAGTACCGCGCTCGATCCTCTGGAGACCGCACCTCGTGCGCCACGCCAAAGTCCACCAGCTTGACCTGCCCATCAGCCATCAGCACATTGAGAGGTTTCAGATCTCCGTGAATCACGCCGCGAGCGTGGAGGTAAGCCAGCGCCCGGCAAACCTGCACCATCACTAGAGTGATGGCTCCAGGTTCCAGTGGACGCTTGTTGGGTTCCAGATCCCCACCTTCGACCCACTCCATCGTAAAATACAGCTCGCCTTCGGTGGTGACGCCATAATCGTAGACAGAGACCAGGTTGGGATGGCTCAACTGGGTCAACAACTGGAACTCGCGCTGGAAGCGTTTCACACTCTCCGTCGCCTCCGCCGCCAAGCCTCTCAAGCGCACCGTCTTGAGGGCAATGATCTCGCCATCCTTGGCCCCATCTCGATGGGCTTCGTCGGACACGCGGTAGAGTGTGCCCATCCCGCCGGTGCCGATCACCGTCAGCACACGATACCGGTTTTCGATCAGGTCTCCAATCTCGAATTTCTTCTCTGCCACGATGTTCCTCCGATGTCTTGCAGTTCAAGCCAGCTCAAATCCAGGCTATCGACTCTCCCACGCTGCAATGATCTCGCGGTGCGAGGCCACGTTCTCCAGGAACGAGCGACGCATCTCCTCGTCGTCGATTTTGGCGGCCCGCTCTTGCAGCAGAGCGTAGGCTTTCTCCAAGACGGTCTCGGCCCGGGAATCCTGATTCGCGCGCAGGACGCGATAGCACGTCAGGTAGACCTTGAAAGGCTCATCGGTGCCATCCAGGGTGTTGCCCTGGTTCAGATAATCCAGGATCTCTTCCACGTAGTTCAAAGCCAGTGTGGGGTTGCTTTGAGCTAGAGAGACACTCGCTAGGCCCGCCAGAGATTCCGTCGCCAAGCTGTGTTCCCCCAACTCTCGTCTCGCGCTCAGAGCTTGCTGGAAGGATTCGACAGCCTCCGCGAAACGTCCCTTGACCATCAGAACGTAGCCCTGATTAGTGCGGGCAAATGCCTCCCAGCGACGATCTCCAATTTCCTGCGCGATGTGCAGCGCCTCCTGGCCCCGTTCCCAGGCAGTCTCATCGTCGCCCAGGTTGTGGAAAAGCAATCCCAGGTTGGCCAGCGCCTGGCACTCGCCGCTCCGGTCATCGATCTCCCGCCGGGAGGACAGAGACTGTTCATAATACGTTCTGGCCTGGGCATAGTTACCCTGCTGATCGAACACCACACCGAGATTACCCAGCACCAGCGCCTCGCCTCGCCGCTCGCCGATCTCGCGAAAGATGCGCAGAGCGGGTTCATAATAGCCCCTGGCCTCAGCAGGATTGCCCCGCTCCAGAGCGACGAGGGCGAGGTTGTTAAGTGTCCCGGCCTCGTACCGCCGATTGCCAATCTCACGATAGATCTGCAAGGCCTGCTCGAAATAATCCCTCGCTCCGGCGTGATCGACCTGCTGCCAGGAGATGAGACCGAGGACGCGCAGGCTGTCCGCTTCTACACCGCGCACCCCTGCCGCACGGCTCAGAGGCAAGGCCTGCTCGAGCCGCAGCCGCGATGCTTCGTACTCTCCCTGACGCCAGAGCGTCTCCCCCCATTGCATGTAGGCCGCCGCTTCTTGGCTCATGTCCTGGGTTGCTTGAGCCAGGTGGACAGCCTCCTGGGCCGCCGCGATAGCCCCAGGATAATCACCAGTCACGCCGGCGCAGTTGGCCCGGCGCAGGGCCACTTCGGCCTGCCGCCGCCTGTCGCCCAACGCTTCGGCCAGCTTTTTCAAAGCCGCCAGATCCTCGTGCTGGGCCTCCCGCGCTCCCTGCATATCGTACACCTTCTCGCGGGCCAGGAGGAGCGCGTAACAACCGGCCAGATCGTCTACCGGCGTCAGGGCGAGGGCGCGGCTAAAGTAAGCCACCGCCTCGGCGTTGGCAAACTGGGCCGCGGCCTGTTCCCCAACCCGCTTCAGGTAAACCACGGCCTGCTCCGCCTCTCCCGCTCGCTCCAAGTGATCCGAGATCAAGCCCAGATGTTCCCCTACTTCCTCGTCGCTGCGGGCCATCAGCCAGGCCGCCACGCGCGCGTGATATGTCTGTCGCTCCTCCTCCGGGATACTCTCGTAGCTCACCTCCCACACCGTTGGGTTTGGGAACAGGTACTCCCGCTCCCCCGCGAAAGAGGTCTCATCCCGCACCACCACCAGCCCTTGCTCCAGTCCCTCGCGCAAGGCGACCCGCACCCGCTGCCAGACTACCTGCCCCGCCGCTGCCACACCTCCCTCCCAAAAGACCATTCCCACCACTGCCGCCCAGTTCAGCACCAGTCGCCCCTCCTCTGACAACTGGTTCAGTCGTCGCCCTACCGTCTGCTGGATCCCCTCCGGCAACCGCGCCTCCTCCAGTGCATCCCGATTCACTTGCCAACCGCCCACCGTTCGCCGCAACACCTCCCCCTCCGCCGCCAACGAGCGGATCATTTCCTGCACAAAGAATGCATTCCCTCGCGTCGTCTGCTGGATACGCTCGGTCAACAGCGCCGGCAATTCCTCCAATCCCAACATCGAACAGACCAGCTCCGTCGTCACCTCCGGCGACAATCGGTTCACCCGGATGCGCCGCACCTGTTCTCCGGCCAGGGTTTCCAACAGATGGTCCGCCTCCACCTCGTCATCGCGATAGGTGATACAGACCAGCAATCCCTTCTGCCCGGGAAGCCGCGCCAGGAACCTCAACAGCTCCAGCGTCGCCTCGTCCGCCCAGTGCGCGTTCTCGACCACGACCACCGTGGGCCGCGACTCGGCCGCCGCCTGCAAGACCTGGACGATGGTATCGTTCAAGCGTCGTTGGGCCGCCTGGGGCTCCAGGTCTGCCGGCGGCTCGAGCGCGCCCATGTACTCCCGCCCCCACAGTTCGGGCAGCAACGTCGCCAGCACCGGGCCTGCTCGCAGCATGGTCGGCTCGTCCACGTCCTCGACGTAGCGCACCACCACCCGCAGCACCTCGCGCCAGGGGTGATAGGCGCTGCCACCGCTCTCGATGCACTGTCCCCAGACCACGCGCGCGCCTTCCAGCTCCGCCTGTACCTCCAGCTCGGTCACCAGCCGCGTCTTGCCGACGCCGCTCTCCCCGCTGATCAACACCAGCTGCCCCTCATCGGACTTGGCCTGCTCCCACAACGCCTGGAGATCGGCAAGTTCCGCCTCGCGGTCTACAAAATGCGTTCGCAGCGCATAGCTGACGGCTGTCTCTCGCGTCTCCAGCTCGTAGGCACTCCCCGTGACCTCGTTCACCGCCTCGATCACCTCGTTCGCGCTGCCGTACCGATCTGCGGGCGACGTCGCCATCAACCGGGCCACCACCGTCCCGATCACTCTGGGAATCTGATCCTGGCCTTCCAACGCCTCGTCCAGCGCAAACCGGATCAGCCGCTCCTTGCCCGGACCGGGCAGAAACATCGGCGCCTCTCCCACCAACAGCGCGTACCACATCGCTCCCAGGCTGTAGAGATCCGTCCGGTGATCGACAGGACGCTGCTCCCTCGTCTCTGGAGCGGTGTAGCCCGGCGAGTAGTACCGTGCCCGGCTTTCGGGCGACCGGACCTCGTGCGCCAGGCCAAAATCGACCAGTTTGATCCGGCGACCGACATCGCCCGTGTCCGCCGTCACCAGCACGTTTCCCGGTTTCAAATCCCCGTGAATCACGCCCCGCGCGTGGAGATAGGCGAGCGCCCGGCAGACCTGCACCATCACGTCGACGGTCTCCCCTGGCTCCAAAGGACGCAGGCTCGGCTCCAGATCGTCCCCCTCGACCCATTCCATCGTAAAGTATAGCTCCCCTTCCGTCGTGATGCCATAGTCATAGACCGAGACGAGGTTGGGGTGGCGCAATTGGGTCAGCAATTGGAACTCGCGCTGAAAGTATTCCACGCGCTTGGGACCCTCTATCATCGGGCCTTCCAGCCTCACGGTCTTGAGCGCGACGATCTCACCCTCTCTCGCCTCATCCGACACGCGGTAGAGCGTGCCCATCCCTCCTGTGCCGATCACCGTCAGGACACGGTAGCGGTTCTCGATCAATGTTCCCAGGTTGAATTCTGTCATTGTATACCTCCAAATTGATCTCAACTTGCTCGTCGGCGGGATTTCCTCGCAGATTGATTGGTCTCAACGACCAAACAGCCGCACATACCCACAGCCCCCGAGACAGGGACCGGGGTGTGGGTTATACCTACTGTAATTCAGAACCGGAATTTTAGGATTTCACTTGCGTTACAGTTACATTTCAGGAGATGCGCACGACAATGTTCCCATACTCGTCCACTGTCCCCACAGACCCCGGTGTGAGCACCGTCGTCGAGGCGATCTCTTCCACCAGACACGGCCCTTTCACGACGTGCCCCGGTCGCAGCCGGTCGCGCTCGTAGACGGCGGTCTCGATAAAACCGCGGTTGGGGTAATAGACCGGGCGGCTTCCCTTGCGAGCCACACCGACGTCCTCCCCGGTCTGCTCCAGCCGGGCGAAAGAGACATCGGGCGCCTTGCCGATAGCGCCCACCCGCAGGTTGATGAACTCGACCATCTCCTCGGCCGAACCATAGGCATAGATGCGCTGGTGCAGCTCGTGGAAGCGGGCGATGACCTCGGCCAGGTCCGCCTGGGTGAGCATCTCTCGCGAAGTGACCGGCGTGTTCAGCTCATACGATTGGCCCTGGTAGCGAATATCCGCCGACCACTGAATCTCCACGCGCTCGTCAAGAATGTTCTGGCTCTTGAGCTGCGCCCGACCCCACGCCTCCAGTTCCTTGAAGGCCACCAGCACCTCCTCGGCTGTCAATTCCTCCTCGCTTCTGGCAAGGGTCGCCACATAATCGTGGCGGGTGTCGGCCACCAACAAGCCCACCGCCGACAGCGTGCTGGGATACATCGGGATGACTAAACGGCTCATCCCCAGGTCCTCGGCCAGCTCGACGGCGTGCAGCGGCCCGGCCCCACCAAAGGGGAGCAACGCAAACTCGCGCACGTCGTATCCCCGCTCGGTGGAGCTGACGGCGATACCACGCACCATGTGAGCGTTGACCACGCGGATGATGCCACTGGCCGCCTCCTCCAGGGAGATACCCAACGGCTCGGCCACGTGCTGCCGGATCGCCCTCTCGGCCAGCTCGGGATGAAGCTCCATCTCGCCGCCCAGAAAATAGTCGGCGTTGAGACGGCCCAGCACCAGGTTGGCGTCGGTGACGGTGGGCCGCTCGCCGCCCAACCCATAGCAGGCTGGCCCCGGCGCCGATCCCGCGCTCTCCGGCCCCACGTTGAGCGCCCCACCCCGGTCGATCCAGGCCAGGCTTCCCCCACCCGCGCCGATGGCTTGCACGTCGAGGATGGGCATCTTGACCGGAAAGCCCTCGAAATGACTCTCTGGGGCGACGCGAGGTTTCCCCTCGACGATGAGGCCGATGTCAAAGCTGGTGCCGCCCATGTCGACGCCAATGACCTGCTCGTCGTCGGTCAAGTGGCCCACGTAGGCCGCCGCCTGCGCCCCGCCAGCGGGTCCAGAGTTGACGATGTTCACCGCCCGGCCGCGGGCGTCCTCCGTCGTCATCGAGCCGCCGCTGGCCTGCATGATGCGCAGGTCCACCTCGCCATACCGCTCCTTCAGTTGGTCCTCCAGGTTGTCCAGATAGCGGTCGACCACCGGCTGGAGGTAGGCGCTGATGACGGTGGTCGAGGTGCGCTCGAACTCGCGGAATTCGGGCGCGATCTCGGAGGCGAGGGAGACGGTCGCCTCGGGATACATCTCCTGGCAGATCTCGCGCACGCGCCGCTCGTGGGCCGGGTTGCGAAAGCCAAAGATGAAACAGACGGCGATGGACTCGACCGCCTGCTCCCTGAGAAAGGCCACCGTCTCGCGGACGGTTCCCTCGTCCAGGGGAACGACCACCGACCCATCCGCGCCGACGCGCTCCTTCACCTCGCGCCGCAGGTAGCGGGGCACGAGCGGGAGGGGCGTGTCCACAAAGATGTCGTACAGCCCCCCGTCGGGCCGCTCGATGCGCGCGATCTCGAGGATGTCCCGCATGCCCTCGGTGGTGATCAATCCCGTGCGCGCCCCTTTGCGCTCGATAAGGGCGTTCGTGCCGATGGTCGTGCCGTGGACCAGATAATCGAGCCGGTCGAACGAGGCTCCGACCATCTCGAGCATCTTATCAATGCCGGAGATAACGCCCTCGGCCAAGTTGTGATGTGTGGTCAGTACCTTGGTGTAATGAATCTGTCCCGTTTCGTCGTCCACGAGGACAATGTCCGTGAACGTGCCGCCTACGTCAATTCCGATGCGCATATCTATTCCTCCATGATGTTAACCGATGATTCCATCCACCCGCAATTGGGCGATGTGTTCCGCCGAATAGCCCAGAATCTCGCGCAGCACTTCGTCGGTATGCTGGCCGTGCAGAGGCGGCGGCTCGAAGGGACCTTCGTCCATCGGCGGCGTCTTGACCGGGTTGCCAATGGAGCGCAACCGCCCCGCCGTAGAATGCTCCATTTCCACGACCATGTTCCGCGCCGCCACCTGGGGATCGGCAAAGAGCCGGTCCAGCGTGTTGATGGGACCGCAGGGCACCTGAGCCTCAGCGAGCAGCCGCAGCCACTCGTCGCCGGGACGGGTGCGAAAGATGTTCTCCAGGATGGGCACCAATTCCTCCCGATGGTCGCGTCGGTGATCGTTGTCGCAGAAGCGGGGATCGTCGACCAGCTCCTCGATCCCCAGGACGCGGCAGAGGGCCTCCCAGAACTTTTCGACAAAGACGGCCACGACGATGTAGATGTCCTGCGTGGCAAACGCCTGGTAGGGCACTACCGATTGATGACCAGAGCCGATGGGTCCCGGCACCCGGCCATCAATCAAGTAGTACTGCCCTACATACGTCAGCAAAGAGACGTTGGCGTCCATCAGGCTCAGATCGATCTTGCGTCCCTCGTCCGTAGTCTCGCGGGCGTAGAGCGCGGCGGAGATGGCGAACGCGGCAAAGAAACTCCCCGCCAGGTCGCCCATCGGGATACCCATGCGCACCGGCGGCCGGCCCGGCTCGCCGGTGATGGACATCGCCCCGCTGATCGCCTGAATCGCCAGGTCAAAGGCCGGGCGATCCCGGTAGGGGCCGGTCTCGCCGTAGCCGGTCAGCCCGCAGTAGATGAGGCGGGGGTTGATCGCTTTGAGCGTGTCATAGTCACACCCCAATTTCTCTATCACGCCGGGGCGAAAGTTGTGAAAGAGTACGTCCGAGACCCGCACCAGGTCGTAGAGCACCTGGCGGCCCTGCTCCTTTCTCACGTCCAGCGCCACGCTCTTTTTGTTCCGATTGATGGCCATAAAGTAGGCGCTCTCACCCTCGACGAACGGCGGCCCCAGGAACCGGGTGCGATCCCCCACCTCGATCTGTTCGATCTTGATCATCTCCGCGCCCAGGTCGCCCAGCAGCATCGAGCCGTACCCTCCGGCCAACATCTGGGCCATGTCTACGACGCGGACGCCGTCTAGCATAGGCTTCATCGTCTATCTCCACAGCATCACTTGTACGTCATTCCGAGTGAGCGGAGCAGCCTGTCCTGAGCCTGTCGAAGGAAATCGAGGAATCTCACGTCAGCGAGCGTGGAGACCCTTCGACTCCGCTGTGCTCCGCTCAGGGTGACGGCGATGTTACTTATACGATGACGATATCTTCTTCACAAAGCGTCAAGGATTCCAGCCCGTCGTCGGTCACCAGAAGCGTGTTCTCGATGCCCACCACTCCCAGGCCGGGATAGACGAGCTTGGGTTCGAGGGCAATGACCATCCCCTGTTCCAAAGGCATATCCTGCCCTCTGGCGAGGAACGGGTACTCGTCCAGCTCCAGCCCCACGCCGTGCCCCACGAAATTGATGCGTTCGTCGCCGTGGCCCATGAAATGCGCTTCGTATCCCAGTTCCGTGGCCAGCCTCACCGCCAGGTCGTAGAGTTCGCCCCCTGTCGTCGATGGTTGGGCCGCGACGCCGAGCGCCTGGTGAATCTCGATCATCGCGTTGTGCCCGGCCACGAGTTCGTCGGGTAAACCACCCAGGGCAAAGACGCGGGTCTGGTCTATCAGATAACCATCCAGGGCAAAGACATAATCCAGGAGCACCGGCTCGTTTCGCCGGATGGGCCGCTGGCTGGCGCCCTGGGCGATGGCCGGGCTGAGGCCCGTCCCGCCTGTGGGCGAGGAGAGGAAACTGGGCACAGCCGCCTCGTCGCCCGCGATCAGGTGCCCGTAGAACATCTCGTTGTTCCAGAGACGCATGCGGATGATGCCCTGGTGCCCCAGTCGCCGGGCTACCGCCTCCACCTGACCCGCCAGCTCCACCCCGCTGACTCCCTCCCGCAAAAAGTCCGTTATGCTGCGGATGACCGCGTCGGCCAGGGGAGCAGCCCGCCGCAGGATGGCTATTTCGTAGGGCGACTTGATCGCCCGCACCAACCGAATTTGGTGGGAGATGTCCGAGATCGCCGCGCCGCTCCATATCTTTTGGTAGGTGAAAAACAGGTTCGTCGGCAGGACGTCCAGTTCCATCCCCAATCGCCGGGGGCTGGCATAGCCGTGCTCCTGCAAAAGAGCGGGCAACTGCCTCGGGCTGGACATTGGCACCACGTGTTCCAGCGCCGACTCCTGCCTGGCCCGCGCCAGGCTCCGGCGGGCCATCAGCAGGGGTTGGCCCTCGACCGGGACGTACAGGTGCGCCTGCTGGATCGTGCCGCTGAAGTAGAAGAGGTCGGTGTTTTGCAGGATCAGCGCGCCGTCCAGGTCATCCGTCGCCAGGTGAACTTGCAACTTGCGGATGCGGCTCTCCAGTTCAGACTTGGGCGTGTACATCATTCGCTACAACCTCACCGGCTCGCGGAACTCGCCGAACACGTCCTTGAGCACCTGCGTCATCTCGCCCAGGGTGGCGTAGGCGCGTGCGGCGTCCAGGACGTAGGGCATCACGTTCTCCGTTCCCGCCGCGGCCTGGCGCAGGCTCTCCAAGGCCTGGCTGACCGCTGCGCCGTCCCGCTCTGCCTTGACCTGAGCCAGCCGCGCCTGCTGCTCCTCGACTGCCTGGGGATTGTACTGGTGGAGCGCCACGTCCCGCGCCTCCTCCTCCATGCGGTACTTGTTGACGCCGACCTTGACGATGGAACCGTCTTGAATCCCCTTCTCGTGCAGATAAGCCTGGTGAGCGACTTCCCGCTGGACGTGTCCCTCGGCAATCGCCTTGACGATGCCCCCCCACTCCTCGTCCACGCGCTTCATCTCGGCGACGATGCGCCGCTCCAGCTCGTTCGTCAGTGACTCGACGTAGTAGGAACCGGCCAGCGGGTCGACCGTGTCGCACATCCCCATCTCTTCGACCAGGATCTGCATCGTGCGCAGCGAGAGGATCGCCGCCTTCTCGGTGGGGATGGTGTAGGCCTCGTCGTAGGAGCAGAGGGCCATCGTCTGCGTGCCAGAGAGGGTGGAGATGAGCGCATAGTAGGCGCTGCGCACGATGTTGTTCTCCGGCTGCTCGATGGTCAGCCCGCCGCCGCCGCCCCCGGCGATCATCTTCATCTGCATCGCCTTGGGGTTGGTGGCGCCGTATCGCTCCTTGATCAGTTTGGCCCACAGCCGCCGGGCGGCCCGGAATTTGGCCACCTGCTCCCACAGGTTGCCAAAGATGTCAAAGTTGAAAGAGAGGCGGGCGACGAAATCGTCCACGCTCAAACCCCGCTCCAGCACGTGGTCGATGTAGGCGCAGGCGATGCTGTAGGCATAGGCGATCTCCTGCACCGGGTTCGCCCCCGACTCGCGGATGTGGTAGCCGCACACGCTGACAGGGTAGTAGCGCGGCACGTTCTGGGCGCAATACTCAATGGTGTCGCCGGTGAGCCGCAGCGAAGGCTCGACGGGAAAGATCCACGTCCCCCGCCCGACGTACTCCTTGAGGATATCGTTCTGGGTGGTGCCCCGGATCTGCTCCGGCGGCACGCCCTGCTTCTCGGCGACGGTGACGTACATCGCCAGCATGATGGCCGTGACCGCGTTGATGGTCAGCGAGACGCTGATCTTGTCGATGGGGATGCCGTCGAAGGCGACCTCCATATCCTTCAGCGTGTCGACCGCCATGCCCACCCGGCCCACCTCGCCCTCGGCGCGGGGGTCGTCGGAATCGAGGCCCATCTGGCTGGGCAGGTCGAAGGCGACGTTGAGCGCGTTCTGCCCCTGCGAGATGAGGAACTTGAAACGCTCGTTCGTCTCGTAGGGGGTGCCGAACCCGGCGTACTGGCGCATGGTAAAGGGCCGGTAGCGGTACATCCACTTGTGGATGCCTCGCGTGAAAGGATACGCGCCCGGCTCGCCGATCTCGGTCTCGTAATCCATATCGGCCACGTCCTCCGGCCCATAGATCGGCTTGACCTCAATGCCGGATTCGAGGACGACTTTTTTCAAATCTTGTTCTGTGATTTTGGCCACGTTCAACTCCTTCGCTGATTCACTGATTCGCCGATTTGCCCGACAAAGTCGACGATCTCTTCCAGACGCGAACCGGTGGGAAAGACGCCTGCCACGCCCAACGCTTTCAGCGGCTCCACGTCTCGTGCCGGGATGTTGCCGCCGACGACGACCCGCACGTCTCCCATCCCTTCCTCTTGCAATCGGGCGATGGCCCGCTCGGTCAGCGGCAGGTGCGCGCCAGAGAGGATCGAGAGGCCGACAACGTCCACATCCTCCTGCAGGGCCGCCTCGACGATCTTCTCCACGGTCTGGTGCAGCCCGGTGTAGATCACCTCAAAACCCGCGTCGCGCAGCGCCAGGGCGACGACTTTGGCCCCCCGGTCGTGCCCATCGAGGCCGGGCTTGGCGATCAAGATACGAGTTGGTTTCTTTGACATTACTCCTCCCTTCCTACCCTTGCGAAGGTTGAGAACCTTCGCAAGGGTAAGGACTGAACTCGCCGTCCAGTAGCTCAGTGAGAACACCACAAAGCTCTTTGGGCCGATGGATGAAGGCATAACGGTTGCCCATCAATTCACGTGGCGTTTCGTCAATCGTCCTTCGTCCTTTGTCCTTCAACTCGGCCAGCGCCTCGTCCACGTCGTCCACGCGGTACGAGATGAGAAAGAACCCCTCGCCCCGCTTTTCGATAAAGCGGGCCACGTCGCTATCCGGCTCGGTGGCTTCCATCAGCTCCAGCGCTACCTCGCCCACATAGTAGCGGGCCACCCGGATCTTTTCGCTCTCGGACACGTACGCGGTGTGCAGTTCCAGCCCCAGATCCTCCTCGTAGACTTGCCGTGCCTTTTCCAGGTCTCGCACGGCGATGCAAATATGATCAATGCAGCGCAGTTTCATACTACCTCCAGGTTTTCGCTAACCATCCCAGATCGTCGCCGGGTCGAGTTGCCTGCCATATCCCAGGACGTCGTCGAACCAGACAAAGAGCGGATTCAACAAAGGGACGTTCTTGATCAACCCCCTGACCAGGTCGTGATGCCACCCCGCTGGTTGGTTAAAGGGGCAGACCCGGATGCAAGTGGCGCAGTCCAGGCGATTGGATATCCAGTACTTGAAGCATCGCTCCGCGTCTATCGGCCACTTGAGCACACCGGGGTTGGTGGAGATGTTCACCGGCTCAGTCGTCCGTTCCCCAAAGGAGATCGCCCGCGAGGGACAATCCGTGGCGCACTTCATACACGTGCGGCAGAACTCTTCCACGCCGAAAAAGCGCGGCGCGTCAGGCACCAGAGGCAAGTCGGTGAACACCTTGCAGAGCCGCACTCGCGGGCCGAACCTTTCCGTGATCAGCAGCCCGTTGCGGCCCAGTTCCCCCAGGCCGGCCTCGATGGCGATGGGTATGCTCAGGGCCGTGTCGTTGCCGCAGGGGATCGCCTTGTAGCCCAGGTTCCGAATGAACTGCGCCAGCAATCCCGCCAAAAAAGCCATCTTGGAATAGCCCAGCCCCACAGCAGCCGCCGCCCCGCCGGTGGGCGCGGTCTGCATGAAAGCATAATCCATTTCGATAGCCATCGCGATGACGTAGCGATACTCGCCGGGGATTTCGAGCGGAAGCTTTTCCCTGGTGACGTCATTGCTGACGTGGGAATAAAGCCAGCGCCGGTCCAGCTCGCAGACGCCGACCAGCGAAGCGCCAAAGAAGCGGGCCGCCTTTTTGACCTTGCGGGAGACCTCCGCCGGATCGGACACGTCTATCTTCAAATCAGGCGGCATCCTGGCGCTCTCAGGCTCAAGACGATCCCAGGCATACAGTCCCCGATGGTTCGATCCCTGGCAACCCCTGGCGAAGAAATCTTCCACGTACCAGGAGGCGTCGCAGAGCGCGTAGTATTCCTGCGTGTAACCGGCCTTGTCCCGCACCTGGTAGATACCATAGACCGCTTCAGCCCGCTCGCTCCACTCTGGGTCATACCGGCTCCTTCGGAACATGTCATTTCGCTGATCGAACCGCTCGATAGGTCCCACCAGGAGCTTGTGGTATTTCTCCTTGTCGTTCACGATGTTACTCGCCTTTCTTCTCCAGCGCCTCAAGCACCCGCTCCGGCGTGAACGGAAACTCGTGCAACCAAACCCCAATCGCGTCATAGATCGCGTTGCCCACCGCCTGGAACAAGTTCATCGCCCCGGCCAGCCCCGCCTCCTTTGCTCCGAACGGCCCCTCGGGATCCATACTCTCGACGATGATGCGCTGGATGACGGACGGCATGTCGACCGAGAGCGGCAGCTTGTGTTCCAACATGTTCGCGTTCAAGGCCTGGCCGCCGTCCCAGACGTGCTCCTCAAGCAGGCTGGCCCCTACGCCGGCCCGGCCCACGTTCCCGTCGAACTGCCCCTCCACCGCCATCGGGTTGATGGCAAAACCGCAGTCGTGCGCGCCGGTGACCCGCGTCAGTTTGACGCGGCCCGTCTCCACGTCCACCTCCACCTCGACAACGAACGCGCCAAAGCTGAAGGTTCCCGCCTGCTGTCCCCGGGGGTTGCTGACCCACTCCCGCTTCTGGTCCACGTGGGGCATGTAGGAACCTCGCCCCATGATCGGCTTGTTCCGCAGCAGCGCGTAGCGAATGATCTTGTGCAGCGGCACGTTCCGGTCGGCGTCTTTCACGTCGTAGACTCGATGGTCGCCAAGCTCCAGCGCCTTCACGTCCGTCTCGAGCATCTCGGACGCGATCTCCAAGATTTGCTTCCGGGCATCCATCGCCGCCGCCCGCACCGCGTTGCCGGAGACAAAGGCCGCCGCCTGGGAGTAGGACCCCTGGTCCAGCGTAGTGATCTCCGAGTCGGCGGAGACCAGGTTGATCTCGTCCATGCGCATCCCCAGCACGTCGGCGGCGATCTGCACCATCATGCTATCGTTCCCCTGGCCGTTGTCGGCCACGCCAGAGATGAGCGTCGCCCCGGCGTCCTCGTTGAACTTGATGTAGGCCGAGGAGCCGCCGCGAATTCCCATCGGGAAACCGACCATCATCCCGTTGCACCCCATCCCGATCCCCTTGCCGTAGGGGAGCTGGCCGCGCTTTTCCTTCCAACCCGATTTCTCGGCGGCCTGGCGGATCGATTCCGACAGACCACAGCTAAAGACTTTGGAACCGGTCGCCTGAACGTCGCCCGCGTGCAGTGCGTTGCGCAGGCGAATCTCCACCGGGTCGATCCCCAGCTCCTCGGCGATCATGTCGAGCTGCATCCCCAGCCCGCCCAGGAAGGCCCGACCGTGCGAGCCGTACATCCCGCGCACCGGCTTGTTGGTATAGACCCGGTAGCCGTGGAAGCGGACGTTGGGCAGCCGATAGGTCTCCTCCCAGACCAGGAAGGGCACCGAGGTCGCGATCGGCCCGGTGCTGGAGTAGGCCCCGCCGTCCATGATGACCTTGACGTCAGTGGCGATAAACGTACCATCCGCCTTCACCCCCGTCTTTACGTCCACCGCCATCGAGTGGACCTGGCGAATGGCGGTCAGGCTCTCCTCCCGCGTGTAGACGATCTTGACCGGTCGCCGCGCCTTGCGGCTGAGCAGAGCGGCGATGAACTCGCCCGGAAAGACGTCGGAGCGCCCACCAAACGCGCCGCCGCTGGCTACCTTGCGCACCTTGACCTTGTGCAGCGGCATCTTGAGCAGATTGGCGAGCGCCTTCGCCTTGGTGTGGGGCGAGGCGTTGGACAGCCAGATCTCCAGGTTCCCCGAAGAGTCGCAGTCGACCAGCACGGCGTAAGGCTCGGCCTGATAGTAGCCGTGCTCGTTGGCGCTGAAATGATCCTCGCGCACGTAATGCGCCTCCTGGAAGCCCCGCTCGATGTCCCCCACCTCGATGGGAACAAAGATATTGACGTTGTTATCCGCGTGGTCGTGGATGCGGGGCGCTTCCGGCATCATCGCCTCGACGGGATCGAACACAGCGGGCAGCGGTTCGTACTCAACCTCGATCAGCGACAGCGCCTCCAGCGCCGTCTCCTCGTCCTCGGCGGCGACGGCGGCCACGTCCTCGCCGATGTAGCGCACCTTGTCGAGCGCCAGCATCGCCTGATCCCGCGTGTAGCGGAACACACCCCACCTGACCCCGGCGACGTCCTGCCCGGTGACGACCGCCCTGACGCCAGACAGCCGCTCGGCCTTGCTGGCATCAATGTGCAGGATGCGGGCGTGGGCGTGAGGGCTTCGGAGAATCTTGCCATGGAGCATGCGCGGGAGCGCGATGTCCGCCGTGTAGCGGGCGTCGCCCGTGGCCTTGGCCACTGAATCAATCCGGGGCATCCTCTTACCGGCGACAGTGTGTTCACTCATGACAACCTCCTTCGACCATCTCCGCAGCCGCGAGCATGGCCTCGACAATTTTGGCATAGCCGGTGCAGCGGCAAAAGTTCCCTGAGATCGCCTCTCTGGCCTCCTGCTCCGTGGGATGGGGATTTTCGTCGAGCAATGTCTTGGTGACGAGGATCATCCCGGGCGAGCAAAAGCCACACTGGATGGCTCCGCGCTCGACGAACGCCTGTTGAATTGGATGCAAGTCGCCATCCGCCGTTAATCCTTCGATGGTGGTGATCGCTTTGCCCTGCACCTCCACGGCGAGCGTCAGGCAGGAGCGGACTGGCTGTCCGTCCAGCAGAACGGTGCACGTTCCACAAGCCCCATCGTCACACCCGGCCTTGGCACCGGTCAGGCTCAAGTCGTCCCGCAGCACCTCGAGGAGCGTCCGATTGGGCGCGACGGCGAGATCGTATTCCTCACCGTTGACCGTCAGTTGAATGATTCGCTTTTCCATATTACCTACCTCCCCAGGCATTCGCGATCGCGCGCCGGGTCAACACGCGCGCCATCTTGCGGCGGTAGCGCGGCGTGCTGCCGATTTTGGCGACAGGACGGGCCGCTTCGTAGACGGCTTCGGCGGCCAGGGCGATGGTCTCCTCGTCAATTTCCTTCCCCTGGAGAATCGCGCCCGCCTCCTCCATCACAACGGGAGCCGAGCCAACCGCCGTCGCCACGATCCTGGCCTGAACGCACTTCCCTCCATTCCAGTTCAGCACGGCGGCCACTCCCAGCAGCGGATAGTCGAGCGCCTCCCGGTGACGCAGCTTTTGATAATCGCCGCTCCACGACCCGGCTGGATTGGGAATCTCGATCTCGGTCAACACCTCGTCCGACGCCAATCCAATGGGATGCTCCCCCTCGCCCGTGTACAGCTCGACCAGGGGGATCGTCCGCTCGCCGCCCTTCTTCGCCAGCTTGACCTGGGCATCCAGCGCGATCAAGACGGGAGCCAGGTCGCCCTGGTAGGCCGAGTAGCAATGGTCGCCGCCGCTGACCACGTGGCAGACATCCCCTCCAGCTTTGAAGCAATCAGGCCTGGCTCCGCGCCAGAACTCGGACTGGTTGTAGTAAAAGCAGCGGGTGTCCTGGCAAAGATTTCCCCCCAGCGTACCCATCGTCTGGATGGGTGGCGCGGCGACGCTGCGGGCGGCCTGGACGATCACGGGAAAATGCTCCCTCACCACCGGAGATCGAACCAGCTTCGCCAGCCGAGTGAGAGCGCCGATCCGCAATCCCCCGTAGCGGCGGCGGCCACTACGGGGCTTTGCCTTCTCGTCGTAAGTGATAAAGTCCAGCTCTGAAATCTCCTTGAGATTGATCAGAGATCCAGGACAGATCAACCGCTGTTTCATAGACACCACGAGAGCCGTTCCTCCGGCGTTGAGCCGGGCCTCCCGTCCGTGTGCGGCCAAAAGCTCCACGGCCTCGTCCAGCGAGCCAGGTTGAAAATGTTCAAATTTCGGTAGACGCATCATCGCCTCCTAATTGACTACGAAATATCCTGCGATTTGCGAATCTCCAGCAGGGCTTCCAACTCTGGAAGCAGCCTCAAATCCTTGGATCGCCCCGCTTTTTTCTTGGATAAAATCAGACCCTCAATGGTCAAAACGTGACATGAAACGTCGTAGATATCCAACACTTCAGAGAACTCGATGACCCGATCATAGTCACCCAGACCAGCGATCTCTCCGAACAAATCCAGATCTCCTACGTCCGTGGAGAGTGTGAAATTCAGACCTGAGCGTAGTGTCGGCGCGTCCAGTTTGAAGGGCAGATCCGACGGCGCTCCTCTCAACCTGGGGTGAAAAGGAGCCAGAGCCTGGGTCAATCTCTCCAGGTTGTCCTCGTCGCGCGCATAGCACAGATCGACGTCCGCCGTCAAATATGACGACCCCTGCGCGACAGCAGCCATGCCTCCGACGAGCACGTACTTTACAGCATACCGATGCAACTGTTCAAAAAGTTTCTTGGCATCCATCACGCTTTCGCTTCCCCGCTTCTCTCAACCTCTCGGCAAACTCGAGCGCCTGTCGGTGTCTCTCGATGCGTTCGGTAGGCGACCAGGACAGCCGTTCGTACAACAGACTGACGTCTATGCCCTCTTCCTCCGCTCTTTGCAAAGTCCTTGGCAGTTTCTTTTCCATCACCCTTTCGTTACCCGTTGAGCCAGAGGCCGATCACCACAGCAAGCTGCACAAGCACGATGAGCCAAAAGGAAACCTGAAAACGACGATCCCTCGTCTTGTGCCGAGGTGGAACGATCATACCCAGCCAAGCACCTAACGATCCACCGACTAGGACGAGAAGATGCAAGACTCGTTCGGGCACGCGATCCTTGCCGCCTCTGGCCCTGGGGGCTTTCCACTTGTCGAAACGATAGGCGATAAAAGCCACCCCATTGATGGACGCCAGCCACGCCAACCAAAAAGGCCACTGGAAGTGATAGCCCAAGACGCCTCCCGCTGCAATCGCCGCCAGCAGGAAGGTCAACCCAAAACGCATTCTACCTTCTGCCCCTCTGCAACTCGTAGGTGATGATGTTGAGAATCATCGTCTGCGTGCCCGCGCCGTAGAGCAGCCAGCGCATGTCGCGGAAATACCGTTGGAGGTTCATCTCCGTGGACGCGCCGTAGGCTCCAAAGATGCGCGTGGCATCGTCCACGACTCTCAGCCCTCCCTCGGTGACGTAATACTTGCACACAGCGGCCTCCACGTTGTGCGGCATCTTTTGATCCATCAGCCAGGCCGCGTAGTAGATGAGCAGCCTGGATGCTTCGACGTCCACCTCCATCTTGGCCAGCTTGTGCGCGATGGCCTGATGCCGAATGATGGTCTTTCCGTAGGCCTCGCGCTGCTGAGCGTACTCGAAGGCCTCTTCGTAGGCGGCCCGAGCTACTCCTAGCCCCATGGCCGCGGTATGAACCCGGATGTCGTTCAGGATACCGCGCAAAAGCCGGAAGCCATTCCCCTCCTCGCCGCCGTAGATGCGATCGGCGGGGACGCGAACGTTGCGGAAAAACAGCTCGAAGCATCCAGAAGAGACGGCGATCATCTTATTGAGCCTCTTGCCCACCTCCAGCCCGGGCCTGTCCTTCTCGATCAGGAACAGATCAATCCCCCTGAATCCGGCTTCAGGATCGGTCTTGGCGGCGACGGTGAAGAAATCACACTTGTCGGCGCCAGTGGCCCAGCTCTTTTGCCCGTTGATGACGTACTCGTCGCCATCGCGCACGGCGGTAGTCTGTATGGCCCCCAGGTCGGTGCCGCCGGCTGGCTCCGTCATGCAGAGCGTGCCATACCGCTCTCCCCTGATGGCCGGGATGAGAAAGTCTCGCTTCTGCTCCTCGGTGCCAAAGCGGTAGAGAAAGTCGGTGCCCATCAGGCATTGCATCATCGCCCTGGCCGCCGTGCTCACGTAGCAGCGGGCCATCTCCTCGACAAAGATGGCGAACAGGATGTTATCCCCGCCTTGCCCCTCAACCTCCTCCGGGTAACGCAGGCCGTAAAAGCCCTGCTCAGCGACGCTATCGTAGACATCATCGGGAATCTCTTTCCTCTCCTCCATCTCCTGGATGCGAGGCCGGATGTACCTGTCGGCAAATTCGCGCACGGTGCGGCGGAAAAGTTCCTGTTCGGGGGTGAAGCTGAAATCCATTGATGCCTCCTGTTCGTATTGCGTGTTGCGTATTATATCACACCGCTGGCTTTGAGAGCGGCCAATCGCTCGGCGTCGTAACCCAGCGCGTCGCCATAGATCTCCTCGTTGTGCTCGCCCCAGCGTGGAGGGAAGGACAACTGCATCTTTGCCGATTCGAGATATGGGGTGATGACCGGCGGGGGCGGGAGGAATACCTCCGTGCCCGTGCGCGAGTCCTTCGAGGAGATCAGCTTGCCCTTGAGATAAGGATCCTCCACCACCTCCTCGATGCTGCTGACCGTCGAGATCGGCACGCCGATGCGGTTGAACAGTTCGACCATCTCGGCTGTCGTTCTCGTCTTGGTCACCTGGCGGATCGATTCGTTCAGGCCATGCACGTCGGCGATGCGGCCCACGTTCGTCTTGTACTCCTCCTTGTACAATCCCTCGAAACCGGGTTGCTCGGTGATCGTCTGCCACTGCCGGTCGTTGCCCACGGCGACGTAGACGTAGCCATCCCGCGTCTCGTAGACCGAGACCGGGGCGAAAAACTCGTGGGTGTTCCCTCGGCGGGTGACTTTGGCGCCAAAGCTCTTGCCCAAGAGCACCGGGTTCACCAGCCACGAGACCGCGCTCTGGAACATTGAGATGTCTATCCGGGACCCCTCGCCGGTGGCCGCCCGCTTGTAGAGCGCCTTCATGACCTGGCCGTAGGCGTGCTCGCTGGCGCCCAGGTCAGCCATCGGCAAGCCAAAGACCATCGGCTCGCCGCCCGCCTCGCCGGTCAACTCCATGAATCCAGAGCGGGCCTGCAAGATCGGGTCGTAGGCCGCCTCGTTGCTCTCCGGCCCAAAGCCGGTCACGCCCACCCAGATGATGTCCTCCTTGACGCCCTTGAGCCGCTCGTAGTCGATGCCCAGCTTGGCGTAATTGCGTGGCAGTTGGTTGGTGGCAAAGATGTCCACGTCCAGCTTGAGGATCAGCTCGCGCAGTAACTCTTGGCCTTCCTCCCCTCTCAGGTTCAAGGTGATCGCCTTCTTGCCCAGGTTGTTGGGAAAGTAATAGCTGTTCATCCCCTTCTCGCCCAACACGTCGCGGCCCACAAAGCGATTGGGATCGGGCCGCTCCGGGTGTTCGAGCCGGATGACGGTCATCCCCTCGACGGCCAAGCGGTAGGTGAGATAGGGCAGCACGGTGGCCTGCTCGAGGCTCAGGACGGTGATACCGGCAAATAGCTCCATCGCTCACTCCTCTGTTCTCAACGACTCCATCACGTCGCCCAACACCTGCAAGAGACGCTCGTTCTCGGCGCGGGCGCCCACGGTGATGCGGAAGCAATCAGGAGCGCGGAAGGCGGCCATCGGGCGGACGATCACTCCCTGCTCCAACATGCGCTCATAGATCACCTGCGGATCGTAGCCCGGCTTGACCAGGACAAAATTGGTCTGGCTGCGAGTGTACGGCAGTTCCAAATCGGCCAGTCCGGCGTAGAGAAATTCCCGCTCGACCTTGTTAAGCGCGACGCTCTTCTCGACGTGCTCCTGGTCGTCCAGAGCGGCGATGGCTCCCCGCATAGACATCGCATTCAAGTGGAACGGCAGACGCAGGCGGCGGACGTACTGAGCCAGCTCCTCGCGAACGATACCGTACCCCACCCGCAGGCCCGCCAGACCATACACCTTGGCAAAGGTCCGCGCGATCAGGACGTTTCGCCCCTCGCGGATATAGGCCAGCGTGTCGGGCAGGAGCTTCGGGTCGGCGTACTCCCAGTACGCCTCGTCGATCACCACCAGCACCGAGGACGGAACCTGGGACAAAAAGACCTCCAGTTCGTCCCGGTCGATCATCGTGCCCGTGGGGTTGTTGGGATTGCAGAGAAAGATCAGCCGCGTGCGGTCGGTGATGCTGGCGAGCACCTGGGGCAAGTCGTAGGTGAAATCGTCCTTCAAATCCACACAGACGCACTCGCCCCCACAGATGTTGACCAGAATCTCATAGATCAGAAACGTGGGCGGGCAGATGACGGCCTCGTCCCCTTCCTCGCAGACAAAAGCCCGCGTGACCATAGCCAACACGTCGCACGAGCCGTTGCCAGTGATAAAGCACTCCGCGCTCAAGCTGCCGTCGCCCAGCATGCTGGCCAGCTTGGCCCGCAGATCGTCGTCGGCCACGGGAGGGTAGCGATGCGTGTTCGTCAACGTCTCCTGCATCGCTGCCACCGCCAACGGAGAAGGGCCTAGAGCGTTCTCGTTCGACGCCAGTTTGACGATCTCCGCCAGGCTGTACTTGCGCTGGATCTCCTCAATGGAGGTTCCACCCACGTACAACTGCGCGGAACGGATGTGAGAATTAAGTTTCAAGCCTCCAATTGTATCTTCACCCTCGTTTTTCATTTCGCTTTTTCTCCTTTAATGCCTTTAACACTTTTTCAGCCGTAATCGGCAGATCCTTGATCCTGACCCCCACAGCGTCGTAGACGGCGTTGGCGATAGCCGGGGCAGTGGGATTGTTGGCCGGCTCGGCCATGCCCTTGGCCCCAAAAGGCCCCTCCGGATCCACCGTCTCGACGATGATGGGATCGATGGGAGGCATATCCAGCGCCGTGGGCAGGGCATAGTCGGCAAAGTTGGGATTGAGCATCTTGCCCTCCTGCAGCACCAGCTCCTCGCCCACGCCGTATCCCAGGCCCATCGAGACGCCGCCCTCGATCTGCCCCTCGACGGCCATCGGGTTGATGGCCCGCCCCACGTCGTGAGCGGCGGCTATCTTGAGCACCTTCACCTGTCCCGTCTCGGTATCGACCTCGACCTCGGCGGCCTGGGCGGCAAAGGCGTAGGCGGCAGAGATGTTGCCCCGAAATTCCTTGTCCTGCTTTTCAGTGGGCGGCTCGTACCAGCCCCGCGCCAGGACGACGTCTCCGTCGGGCCGAAAGTGCCCGGCCCGGATCGCCTTGGGATAGGGGATGCCCTCCTCCGGCTCGCCCTTGACGAAAATCTGGCCGTTGCGCATGTCCAGGTTCTCGGCCTCCTGGTTATATGCCTCGGCAGCCGCCGCCAGAATCTGCCGCTTGGCGTCGGCGGCGGCGACGCGGGCCGAGTTCCCGGCGATGAACGTCGTGCGGCTGGCGTGCGCGCCCACGTCCCAGGGAGTGACGTCGGTGTCGGTGTTGATCACGGCGATGCTTTCGACCGGCACGCCCATCTCCTCGGCCACGATCTGGGCGATGACCGTCTCGGAACCTTGCCCCATGTCGGTCGAACCCGTGATCACCGTGACCTTGCCATAGTCGTCCACCTTGATGGTGGTGCCGCAGCCGTCGGATGGGTAGATGCGGGCGCCGCCGCCCACGTGCAACTGGCAGGCCATCCCCACCCCGCGGTTGCCCCCCCTGCCTCGTTTCTCCTGCCAGCCGACGCTTGCCGCCGCCTCCTCGATGCACTCGCTCAACCCGCACGAGGTGATCTTGACCCCCTGCCCGGTCACGTCACCGGGCTGGTTGGCGTTCTTCAGGCGGAAGTCCATCGGATCCATCCCCAGTTCATGGGCCAGCATGTCCATGTGCGACTCCACCACGAAGGTCGCCTGCGGGTTGCCGTAGCCGCGCATCGCGCCCGCGTAAGGGTGGTTGGTGTAGACCACGAGCACGTCATACTTGACGTGGGGAACCCGGTACAGCGAGGAGATGGTCTGCATCATCACCAGCGGCGTGGTGGCTCCCCACGAGGAATAGGCCCCGTTGTCGAGGATCATCTTGACCTGCCGGGCCATCAACGTGCCGTCCTTCTTCGCCCCGCTCTTGATGTCGCAGATCACCGGCTGGCGGGTGGGCGAGGCGATGAATTCCTCCTCGCGGGTGAAGGTGATCCGCACCGGTCGGCCCGTCTTTTGAGCCAACAGGACGCAGATCGGCTCGTAGGGATACGTATCGAGCTTGCTGCCAAAAGCCCCGCCGATGGTCGCCTTGATGACCCGGATCTTGTGGGGCGGAATCTTGAGCGCGGAACTCAGCTCCCGCTGGGACATGAAGGGCATCTGCGTGGAATTGTGGACGGTGAGATTGCCCGCGTGGTCAAAGCTGGCCAGGCAGAAACAGGTACCCATGCAGCAATGAGCGACCCAGGTGAGCTTGAGGCGATCTTCGATCACCACGTCCGACTCGGCGAACCCCTGCTCCACGTCGCCGTGAGAGTACGACTGGGTCATGAGCGACAGGATGTTCCGCTCCGCCTTCTCGTGGAGCAGCGGCGCGCCGAGCTTCATCGCCTCCTCTGGGTCAAAGACGGCGGGCAGGTCCTCGTACTCGACCTCGATCAGCTCTAACGCCTCCTGCGCCGTCTCCTCGTCCACGGCAGCCACCGCCGCGATCTCGTCGCGGAAGGAGCGCACCTTGCCCGTCTTGAGCACGGGATTGTCCCCGGCAAAACCGACCCGCACGTCGGGAATGTCGTAGCCCGTGATCACCGCCTTGACCCCCGGCAATCTCTCGGCCCGGCTGGTGTCAATGTTCAAGATGCGGGCGTGGGCGCGGTCGCTGCGCAGAATCTTGCCGTAGAGCATGCGGGGCACTTTCATATCGTGGCCGTAGATGGCCCGGCCTGTGACTTTATCTATAGCGTCCAGCTTTGGGATTCGTTTCCCGATGGTTACAAATTCCGTCATCATTGGCCTCCTCCGTTGTCCGACGCCGCCGCTTTGATCGCCTCGACGATCTTGGCATAGCCGGTGCAGCGGCAAAGGTTGCCGGAGATCGCCAGCCTGATTTCCTCCTCGGTGGGATTGGGGTTGCGGTCGAGGAGCGCCTTGGCCGACATCAGCATCCCCGGCGTGCAATAGCCGCACTGCACCGCGCCGTGCTCGACAAAGGCTTTCTGCAAAGGATGCAATTCCCCTGGAGGCGCCAGACCCTCCACCGTCAATACCTCTCGCCCCTGCGCCTTGAGCGCCGGCAGCAGGCAGGAATTTACCGGCTGGCCGTCCAGGAGGACCGTGCAGGCCCCGCACTCTCCCTCGCCGCAGGCGACCTTCGTGCCGGTCAACTCCAGTTGATCGCGCAAGACCTCGACCAGCGTAGCCGAGGGCTTGACCTCGACAGTTACTTTTTCTCCGTTAAGTATCATGGTCAATGATTGCATCGTGACATACTCCCTTATCCAATCACCAAACATCGGAGCGAGCGCTGGTTGAGTAGGCCCTTCAGGTTGAGTAGCAGAGCGTACCGAAACCAAGGGCCGTATCGAAACCAAGCGAGCGGGGTTGTATACACAACCCGCTTGGTTTCGATACGTCACTCCGCTCCTACTCAACCGGCGCTAGATTCATCACCTTTAACACCTATCTTGTGCTACTCGCACCGCTCGCTCAATGGCTCTGCCGAGCAGCACCTTGACCATCTCCTGGCGGTACTCCCGCGAGCCGCGCACCGGATTGGTTCGCGGTTGCGCTTCCTGGGCGGCCAATTCCAGTGCAGCCGCAATCGCCCGCGGTTCGACCGGAGCGCCGCGCAGCAATTCCTCGGCATCAAAGACGCGGGCAGGCGTGGGACCTATCGGACCGACGGCCAGCCGCACTTCTTTGAAAACCTCCCCTCCATCGTCCAAAGCGACTACGGCAGCCGCGTTCAGGATGGGTAAAGCGAGGGCATTCCGTTTGGCCAGCCGCTCGAACGCGGAACCCTCGCCGGGACCTAGCGCACGAAACCAGACGCCGGTCAGAATCTCGGCGGTCGAATCGACCGTGCACTGTCGCGGCCCCACGCAGACGCCGCCCAGGGGATCGCGGCGGGTCCCCCCGCTGCTGACCGCTACCGCGTCCACCTCCGCATCCAGCGCCATGAGCGGGACGACGGTATCCGCCGCGGGCAGCGCGTTGACGATGTTGCCGCCCACCGTGCCCACGTTCCGTATCTGGGGCGAACCCATCCGCGCGGCACCCTCGGCCAACGCCGCAGCCTGCTCTCGAATCAGATCGGAGGAGGCAAGCTCCTGGTGGGTGACGCAGGCCCCAACTCGGATGAATCCGTCCTTCAGTTCGATGCCTCTCAGTTCGTCGAGTTTGGTGACGTCCACCAGGCACTTGACGGTCATTTCTTTCTTTTTCAGTTGGATGACCAGATCGGTGCCGCCAGCGATGACGCGCGCCTGCCCCTCCCGCTCCTTGAGCATCGCCAGCGCCTCGTCAAGCGAGGTCGGCGCAAGATATTCCTCCCACTTCATGTTTCCTCCTGGGAATCGCTGATGCCACTGAGGGTACTGAGAGCGCTGAAAATGGACTTGCGCTCGATAGGACTCAGCGGAGTCAGCTCTTTCAGCGTTTCAGCGGTTCTGAAAAGAAATCAAATCCCGCGTTTTTGAGCGCGTCCGCGATCTTTTCGTTCAACCCGACCATCGCCTGGGCGGGGTATCTGAGCTTGAACAGGAATTGGGCGTTGTTTCTTATCTCGAGCTTTTGCATCTCCTCCTTGACCAATTCCATCCACTGTTCGCCCTGCTGCTTGTCCGCCTCCACGACTTCGATGTAGGCTTTTTCGAGATACTTTTCCACGTTCTCGTCAAAGGCGCCATATTTGTCCTCAAAAGCCTGCCGGATGTCGTCGTCGCCTGGCGTCTCGTATCGCTCTCTGTGCATGATCACCTCCCGCTTCAATTTCGGGATGGTCCGGGGAATGGACTTGGGATACCCGATGGACAGAACCAGCATCGGAAGCACATATTCCGGGATCGCAAAATACTCCCTGCCCCGGTCTATGTTCGACTGGATCGTGCCGATATAGACCGAGCCGAGTCCATAGCTCTCA
>Ga0180434_10001022_pt1 | contig 40948 bp, 46 predicted proteins | sample SS_ome_7_FD_132453 | JGI IMG/M metagenome (GOLD analysis project Ga0180434, IMG submission 132453) | Hypersaline lake sediment archaeal communities from the Salton Sea, California, USA - SS_1_D_2 metaG | ecosystem: Environmental > Aquatic > Non-marine Saline and Alkaline > Hypersaline >... | reverse complement strand
CGATCGACCGCACCAGGGCTACCGAACCAAAGGACGGACACCTGCCGAGATCTTCTGGGGAGCCGTCCGCGACCAACGGCACGAGGAGGTCTGATGTGTTAACACCACTACGGGACTGGACACGCTAGGCCGTGTCGACCTTGACCTTGCGCGCGGCGATCGTCTCCTCGACGACCGCGGCGAGGCGCTGGATGCCTTCTTCGATCTTCTCCGGCGTGGCGAGCGAGAACGCGAGGCGAATCGTGTTCTGCCCGCCGCCGTCGACAAACGCCGCTGCGCCCGGGACGTAGGCGACCTTGTGCTCGATCGCCGTCTCGAGCATCGCTTCGGCGTCGATCCCCTCGGGGAGGCGCATCCAGACGAACAGCCCGCCCTGCGGCTTCGTCCACGAGATCCCTTCGTCGGCCGGCATGTGCTTCTCGAGCGCTGCGAGCATCGCCTCGCACTTCCGTCGGTAGATCGGCCGGATCTCCTCGAGGTGCCGGTCGAGGCCGTACTCGTTCATGTAGCGCGCGGCCATGTGCTGCGTCAGCTTCGACGTGCACAGGTCGGTCGGCTGCTTGGCGCGGACGAGGGCGTCCATCAGCTCGCCGCGGGCGAGCATGACCGCCAGCCGAAGTCCGGACGAGAGCGTCTTGGAGAACGTGAGCAGGAGGATGACGCGACCTTCGGTGTCGAGGCTGCAGATCGACGGGATCGGCGCACCGGCGAACCGGAGCTTCCCGTACGGATCGTCCTCGAAGACGAGAAGATCCTCGCGGCGCGCGATCTCGAGAAGGCGCTTGCGCTTGTCGAGCGACATCGTGATCCCGCTCGGATTCTGGAAGTCGGGGATCACGTAGATCCCTTTCATCCGCTTCCCGGCCGCCTTCGCCTCGGCGATCCGCTCCTCGAGCACGTCAAGGTTCATTCCGTCGTCGTCGAGCGGAATCCCGACCTTGTCGACCTGGAATAGGCTGAACGCCTGCACCGCGCCGAGGTACGTCGGCAGCCCGCAGAAGACCACGTCGCCCGGATCGAAGAACGCTTTGCAGAGGAGGTCGAGTCCCTGCTGCGACGCCGTTGTCACCAGAAGCTCCTCGATCTCCGCCTCGACGCCCTGCGGGCGGAGCCAATCGGCCATCGCCTTCCGAAGGGTCTTCGATCCCTCGGTCAAGCCGTACTGCAAGACGTTTCGGTGGTGATTGCGCAGGAGATCGGACGCGATCTCCGCCAGCTTCTCGTTGGGAAACGTCTCCGGCGCGGGGAGCCCGCCGCCGAACGAGATAATGTCCGGCTTCTCGGTCAGCTTGAGCAACTCACGGATCGCCGACCGCTTCGCGCCAGCCACTCGGCTTGAGAAATGCTGTTTCATCGAACGCTCCTTGAACGTCGGTGAGGTGCAAAGCGCCTACATTCTACGGAATCGGTCCGGCGCCTTTCAAAGGAAGAGCCAACGGAAGAAGGGAAGCAACGCCGCCGACGTCACCGTGCCGAGAATCGCGCCGAATACGACGTCCGACGGGTAGTGCTCGCGCACGTAGATCCGCGAGAACGCGATCGTCGCGGCGACGAGATAGACCCCGGCGATGGCCACCGGATGGGGATACGTCCATGCGACGAGCCACGCGAGGCCGAACGACGTAGTCGCATGCCCGGACGGGAAGGCGTAGGTATCGATCGTGCGGAGACGTCCGCCGCCCGAACCGTTCTCCGGTCGGCGGCGTCCGAACAGGACCTTGACGAAGCGGAAGACGGCGACGTTGACGATCGAGACGCCGAGGCCGATCAGCACGTTCAGGCGATCGGCCGGCCGGCCGAACAGGATCAAGCCCAGCCCGAGGCTGCCCCAGAGGTACCCGTCCCCGAGGAAGCTGGCGGTGACGAAGACGCGCGCGTAGCGCTGGAGTGCGGCCGACCGGCTGACGGCGTGCAGGGTCCGTTCGTCCCAACGGAGGACGGCGTCGAACGCGACGTCGAGGCGGCCGGCAAGGCGAGCCCACGCCCCCACGTCAGTCTCGTCTCCCGCGGAGGGTCGGGAAGAGGATCACGTCGCGGATCGAGTCGCGGCCGGTCAGAAGCATCGCCAGTCGGTCGACCCCGATGCCCATCCCGCCGGTCGGCGGCATCCCGTGTTCGAGCGCGAACAGGAAGTCCTCGTCGACCCGATGCGCCTCCTCGTCTCCGGCGTCCCGTTGCCGCTCCTGCGCGGCGAATCGCGCGCGCTGGTCGATCGGATCGTTCAGCTCGGAGAACGCGTTGGCAACCTCCATCCCGGCGACGAACAGCTCGAATCGCTCGACCAGCCGGTCGTCGTCCGCGCGCTTCTTCGCGAGTGGCGAGATCTCGACCGGGTAGTCGCAGACGAACGTCGGGGAGACGAGCGTCGGTTCGACGAACCGCTCGAACAGCGCTTCGACCTTGACGCCGGCGCCTCCGGCGGGGAGGTCGATCCCCTTCTCGGACGCGCGGCGATCGATCTCGTCGGCCGACAGGCTCGACACGTCGACACCCGATCGCTCGGTCACGAGGTCGAGCATCCGTGCGCGCGGCCACGGCGGCGCGAGATCGATCTCGTAATCGCGGAACGCCACCGTCCTCGATCCGCCGATCGCTTCGAGACCGGCGACGACGAGGCGCTCGGCGAGATCCATCATCGTCTCGTAGTCGGCGTACGCCTGGTAGATCTCGAGCATCGTGAACTCGGGGTTGTGCTCGGTCGAGACCCCCTCGTTCCGGAAGCACTTGCCGATCTCGTAGACGCGGTCGATCCCACCGACGAGAACTCGCTTCAGGTACAGCTCGAGCGCGATCCGCATGTACAGGTCGATGTCGAGTGCGTTGTGATGCGTCACAAATGGCCGGGCGAGCGCGCCGCCCGGGATCGGCTGGAGGATCGGCGTCTCGACCTCGACGAACCCCTGCTCGTCGAGCGCCCGCCGGAGGGCCGAGATCAGGCGGGATCGCGCGACGAATGCGTCGCGCGTCTCGTCGTTCGCGACCAGATCGAGCGAACGGTGGCGGTGCTTGAGCTCGACGTCCTTCAACCCGTGCCACTTCTCGGGAAGCGGGCGCACCGCCTTGGCGAGAAACGCGAACGCCTCGACACCGATCGTCAGCTCGCCGCGCTTCGTGCGGAAGACCTCGCCGGTGACCGAGAGGAAGTCGCCGACGTCAACGCCGCCGAGGTCCTCGTACGCCGCTTCGCCAATCCCGTCGACGGTCGCGTGCCCCTGGATCCGCCCCGTTCCGTCGCGCAGGTCGAAGAACGACGCCTTCCCCATCCGACGCATCGCGACCAGGCGTCCGGCGATCGACACCCGATCCCCGCTTCGCTCCTCCTTCGCGAGATCTCCATGACGGGCGATGACCGGGCCGATCGGCTCGGCGTCGACGGCGCGGGCCGGGAACGGATCGATCCCGCGAGCGCGCAGGCGCTCGAGGTGGTCCAATCGGGATTGGATGAGCGGATCGGCCATATCGGCTCCTCGGCGGAGGGCGGAACTACGGGTTGAGGGCGATCACGCTGAACTCCGTGGTCCCCCACAGGAGATGGGCCTTCACGCGGTCGCCTTCCTTCTTCCCCAGCAGGAGCTGTCCGACCGGCGAAGCGACGGAGATCTTCCCCTTCTCGAGGTCGACCTCGGGCGCGCTGACCAGGGTGAACGTGCCGCTCTCCTGGATGGTGAGGTCCTGGAGGATGAACCGGGAGCCGATGCCGATCTCGTCCTTCGAGATGTCCTCCTCGGGGAGAACCTCGGCCGCCTCGAGAACCGACGTCAGCCGGCGAACCTCGCGCTCGTAGTACTGCTGCTGACTCTGAAGGTACATGTACTCTTTGTTCTCGCGCAGGTCGCCGCCGTTCATCTTCGACGCCTTCAGCTTGTCGGGGATCTCCTCGTAGAGGGTCTTCTCGACGTGGTCGAGCTCCTGACGCATCAGGTCGTACCCTTCCTTGGTGAGGTAGATCGTCTCCTTCTTCATTCGGACACCTCTCTTCCGACCGTCTCGTTCACCGCGGCGACCAGCCGCCGGGCGAGGCTCTCGACCGTCTCGTCTCGGCACGCGGTCGTCGGGCGAACGATGATCGCCGCGTTCGGCAGCCGATGCGCATTCAGGCGAAACGCCTCACGGAGCAGGCGCTTCATCCGGTTCCGCTTCACCGCGTTCCCCCACTTGCGGGAGATCACGATTCCCATGCGTTTCCCGTCGACGCAGGCGAGGACGTGAAGCGAGAAGCACCGCCCCTTCCACGTCGACCCCTCTCGGTAGATCCGATCGAAGTCCTTCCTTCGCTTCACGCGCATGGAGGAAGGGAAACGGCTCGCACCGCCGCCGGACATGGCCGAACTATAGCCTGAACCTGCGTCTGATTCAAGCTTTCCGCGTCTTCCGATCGTCGCTGCCCGCCGCCTTCTTCGCACGACCGAGCGCCCGCGTCACACTCTCCGCGGGCCCGCGTCACACTCTCCGCGGGCCCGCGCCACACTCGCCGCGGACCCGCGCTACACTCTCCGTGGGAGAGCTGATGAATGACGAACATGTCTACACCATCTCCGAGCTGAACCGATCTGCGCGGGAGACGCTCGAGGAGGCGTTCACCGAGATCTGGGTGAAGGGCGAGGTCTCGGAGATGAAGCGGGCCGCGTCGGGGCATCTCTACTTCACCCTGAAGGACGAAACCTCCGAGATCAACGCCGTTCGCTTCCGCGGGCGGACGTCGGCGTTCACGCCGCTGGCGATCGAGCCGGGCATGAGCGTCCTCGCGTTCGGGAAGCTGACCGTCTACGAGCCGCGCGGACGGTACCAGTTCATCGCCTCCCTCCTCCAGCCCCTCGGCGAGGGCGCCCTCCAGGCGGCGATCGAACGGCTGAAGGCACGCCTCAAGGCGGAGGGGCTGTTCGATCCGATCCACAAGAAGCCGATCCCGAGATTCCCATCCCGCGTTGGCGTGGTCACATCGCCGAACGGGGCGGCGTTCCGAGACGTGCGCTCAGTCCTCGAACGACGGTGGCCGATCGCCGAGCTGCTCCTGTTTCCGACGACGGTCCAGGGGGCGTCCGCCCCGGAGGACCTCGTTGCCGCCCTCGATTGCGCACGACGATTCTCAGAGCACGTCGCCGCCCTCGACGTCCTGATCGTCGGTCGCGGAGGCGGATCCGCCGAGGATCTTGCTGCGTTCAGCGACGAGCGCGTCGCCCGCGCCGTCTTCGACTCCCCGATCCCCGTCGTCTCGGCGGTCGGACACGAGATCGACTTCGCGATCTGCGACTTCGTCGCCGATCTCCGCGCCCCGACGCCAGCGTCGGCGGCCGAGCTCGTCGCGCCGGACCGGGCTGAGATCGCCGAGGCCCTTCGCTCGTTCGCGTCTCGGATGACGAGGGGGACGGTCGACCGCCTTCGCCGGCGGTCCGACCGGCTGCGGACGTTCCTTCTCCCGTCCCGCTATCGAGCTCCTCGGCGGCGCCTCGAGACGTTCGATCAGCGCCTCGACGGGCTCGTCGAACGCCTCGGCCGTTCGACGGCGGGTCTGTTGACACGTCGGTCGGAGCGATTCGCGCGCCTCGACGACGTCCTGCGCCTTTCCGATCCCCGCCTGCCCCTTCGGCGCGGATACTCGATGACGTTCCGGGAGGGATCGACCCTTCCTCTGCGCGACACCGAAGGGATCGCCGAGGGCACGGAGATCGAGACGCACCTCGGATGCGGACGCCTCCGATCCCGAGTCGAGGAGGTGATGGACGCGTGACGATCGAGGAAGCCCTGACCAAACTGGAGGAGATCACACAGAAGCTGGAGGCCGAAGAGCTCGGCCTCGACGAGGCGATCGGCCTGTTCGACGAAGGGCTCGCGCTCGCGGCGACAGTCAAGGGCCGGCTCGAAGAGGCGAAACTCAAGGTCGAGCAGGTCCTCGAGAAGACGAAGGACACCTTCTCGCTCGAGCCGTTGGATCTCCCCTAGCGGCCTCCTATAATCCCCCCCGTGGCAGGAACGCGAGAATCGCAGGACGTCATCATCATCGGAGCCGGGCCGGCGGGTCTCACCGCAGCACTCTACGCCGGTCGTGCTCTGCTGTCGACGACCGTCCTCGAGAAGGCGATTCCCGGCGGGCAACTGAACGAGACCGACCAGATCGAGAACTGGCCCGGCTTCGAACACGCGATCGCCGCACCGGAGCTGATGGCATCTCTCCGCAAGCAGGTGGAGCGATTCGGCGCGCAGTTCGTCCAGGACGAGGTCGTCCGCATCGAGCCGGGGACATCAGCCCACACCGTCGTCACGCCGCGAACGTCGTTCGACGCCCGCGCGATCATCCTCGCTCCGGGGTCTCGCCCGCGCGAACTCCCCGCGGAGGGGGTCGGACGGTTGAAGGGGAAGGGGCTCTCCTACTGCGCGACGTGCGACGGGTTCTTCTTCCAGGGCAAGCGGATCGTCGAGGTCGGCGCCGGGGACTCGGGCCTGACGGAGGCCCTGTTCCTGACGCGATTCGTCGAATCGATCTCGATCGTCGTTCGTCATCCGGCGGACGACCCGAGGGCGATCCGCGGCTCCGCGATCCTGAGGAGACGCGCGGAGGAGCATCCGAAAATCGAGTTCCTGTGGAACTGCCGCGTCGACGAGGTGCTGGGAGATGATCGCGTCACCGGCGTCCGTCTACGCAACCTCGCATCGAACGAGACGAGTGTCTTCGAAACCGACGGCGTCTTCGTCAACATCGGACACAACCCGCAAACCGAGTTCCTCCACGGGATTGTCGATCTCGACGAGGACGGCTACATCGTGACCGACGAGTGTCTGCGCACGAACGTTTCCGGGGTCTTCGCCGCCGGGGACGCGCGCGTTTTCGCTCATCGGTACGCACAGGGGGTCGTCGCCGCAGGAGAGGGAGCGATCGCGGCGATCGAAGCGGAGAAATACATCTCCGGCTAGCATCGCGGGGGAGGTCGGACGGCGACGCCGTCCGCACACAACGGAAGGGGGAGGGTGAGGTTCATGTATCCGACGATTTCGAAGCTGTTCGACGACGCGGTCGCTGCGCACCGGGATCGGGTTGCGCTGCGAATGCCGATCCCGAAGGAACGCAAACGTGGGCGCGGGATTCAGCTGATCCTCAACGAGGTCTCCTACGGTCGGTTGGGAGAGATGGCCGGCCGGCTTTCAACGGCGCTCACCGACCTCGGCGTCGGGAAGGGCGATCGTGTCGCCCTCGTGTCGAAACCCCGCGCGGCGTGGGCGACGAGCTTCTTCGCCATCCTGCGCTGTGGCGCCGTCGTCGTTCCGCTCGACCCGGAGCTTCAGCCGGGCGAGATCGAGCGAATCCTCGTCGAGGCCGAGGTGAAAGGCGTCATCGCCTCCGGAGGGAAGGTCGACGACCTCCTCGCCGTCAAAGAGTCGTCTCTTCCTGATCTCTTCGTTGTGACGATGGATCGGGTCGACGACGAGCGCGCGCTGTTCCTCGACGCGCTCCTCCTCGGCAAGTCGCCGCTTCCGTCGGTCGACGTCGACTCAAACAGCATGGCGATCCTGATGTACACGTCGGGGACGACCGGCAACGCGAAGGGCGCGATGCTCACCCACGCCAACATCTCCTCCAACGCCACGACGGCGGCCAAGGTCGTCGACCTCTCCCCCGAGGACACCTTCCTGTCGATCGTTCCGTGGAATCACATCTACGGACTGACGATCACACTTGTCACCCCGCTCATCACCGGCGGAACGACGACCTACACCCCCGTCGACCGCAATCTGGCCGCGGTCATGAAGAAGGCCCGTCCGACGATCATTCTCGGCGTGCCCAAGCTGTACAACGTCCTCTACGGACGAGTCCGTGAGTCGATCGCCAAGTCCGGCCTGAAGAGGCTGATCTACCGATCCTCTCCCGTCGTGATGGGCCGTCTGGTCAAGAACAAGCTGTTCGGCAAGCAGTTCCGCTTCTTCACCTCGGGCGGGGCACCGCTGAGCCCCGAGGCCTCCGAGGGGTTCCGCGGGATGGGGATCGGCATCATGGAGGGCTACGGCCTGACCGAGACGGCGCCGCTCCTGACGATGTGTGAAGCGTTCGCCGAGGCGCCGGGGATGACGCCGGTTGACGGCGTCGAGATCCGAATCGATCATCCGGACGACGAAGGCGTCGGTGAGGTTCTCGCCCGCGGGCCGAACGTCATGGCCGGCTACTACAAGAACCAGGCCGCGACCGATGAGGTGATCGACGGCGACGGATGGTTCCACACCGGAGACCTTGGGACGTTCAAGGGCGGCCGACTCTTGATTTCGGGGCGGGCCAAGAACGTGATCGTTCTCGAGACGGGGAAGAACGTCTACCCCGAGGAGATCGAGTGGGAACTCGTCACGATCCCCGAAATCGACGAGGTCATGGTCTACGAGGGCGAGCGCCAGGGCGTGCCCGCCGTCTGCGCCAAGGTCTTTCCCAAGTGGGACGTCTTGAAGGCCGCCGGCATCGAGACGCCTTCGGCCGCGATCGAACACATCTGGGAGGCCATCAAAGCGAAGAACGAGGCGCTGGCGACGTTCAAGCGGATCAAGTTCAAGGAGTCGATCTCCCTCGTCGAGGAGCCGTTCCAGAAGAGCGCCAAACTCGACATCAAGCGCCACTTGCACAAAGACGAGGAGTAAGGTTGCCCGCCCGAGAGGCGGCGCACCCGCGTCGCCTCTCCCCCTTCTCACGAGAGACCGGTCCTCTCTTGCCTTCCTTCGTGGAATAGAGTATAGTAGGGGCGCAACCGAGGAAAGGGGATCGGGTGGTTACCAGAGAGAACGCATTGTCCGTCTACATCTCCCGAACGAAGGCGGAGAAACGACCGATCGAGCGCCTCGCGAAGCTGGCGAAGACGCGTGACCGATCGGTCAACTACCTGATGGTGGAGGCGATTCTCGAGTACCTCGACCGCGAGGAGAAGAAGAGCTAACCCTCAAGGCCCGGCCTTCTCGCGGACCTCCGTCGTGGAGTCGCTGCCCCCGCTGTGTTGACCGTCTCGGAGTTCGCGCAAACGAGCGGCGACTCGTATCTCGAATCCTCGTTCCGTCGGGGCGTAGTAGCGACGTCCGCGGAGACTCGGCGGGAGACACTCCATCGCGGCAACGCCCCCCTCAACGTCGTGCGCGTACTCGTACCCTCGACCGTAGCCGAGCTCCTTCATCAGCCGAGTCGGCGCGTTGCGGAGGTGAAGCGGCACCTCCTCGGCCGGCCGATCTCGCACGTCACCGTAAGCTTCTCCCATTCCGACGTAGAGCGCGTTCGATTTCGGCGCGCACGCGAGGTAGACCGCGGCTTGAGCGAGCGCAAGATCACACTCGGGAAGTCCGACGACCTCGACCGTCCGCGACGCCGCGGCCGCCTGCTCGATCGCGCGCGGATCGGCGAGGCCGACGTCCTCCGACGCGATGCGCAAGAGGCGGCGCACAACGAAACGCGGATCCTCTCCTCCTTCAAGCATCCGAGCCAGCCAGTACAGGGCCGCGTCGGGATCGGAGTTCCGGATCGACTTGTGAAGAGCAGAGATCAGGTCGTAGTGATCGTCTCCAGCGCGATCGTAGCGGGGACTCTTCCGCTGCACGGCGCGGCGGATCAGGTCGCCGTCGAGCCGTTCGTCCGAAGCGATCGACGACGCCGTTTCGAGGGTCGTCAGCGCTCGTCGCCCGTCCCCGTCGGAGAGGGCAACGAGGACGTCGATCGCGTCCGCCTCCAACGTGTACGCGCCCGCAAGCCCGCGTGGGTCGGTCGCAGCACGCTCGATCAATGCGCGAACCTCTGGCGGGGCGAGCGACTCGAATCGAAACAGCTGACAGCGGGAGAGAAGAGCCGAGTTGAGGGCGAACGACGGGTTCTCGGTCGTCGCCCCGATGAAGATCACGCTTCCCTCCTCGAGGAACGAGAGGAGGACATCCTGCTGTGCTTTGTTGAATCGGTGAATCTCGTCGAGGAAGAGGAGGTCGCGCGCGCCCTCGGTTCGGAGGCGGAACTGCGACGCCTCGAGCGCTCCCCGCACGTCCTTGACGCCGGCGAGCGCTGCTGACAGGTGAACGAATCGCGCTCCGGACCGCGCGGCGACGATCCGCCCGACCGTCGTCTTCCCGGTTCCCGGCGGTCCCCAGAAGAGGAGCGCGCGGTAGGCGTCGCGCTCGATCACCGCGCGAAGCGGCCCTCGATCGCCGAGGATCTTCGGCTGGCCGACGACGTCGTCGATCGTCTCCGGGCGCATCCGCTCGGCGAGCGGCGGAGGGGGAGCCGGGGCGAACGGCAGAGGTTCCATGGCCGGATCGTAGCGGACGAACGAACGCTCCAACAAGCCTTGACACCGCGAAGAACCCTCTCGTACCATCCGTCTCGCTCGGGTCGTTAGCTCAATGGTAGAGCAGCGGACTCTTAATCCGTTGGTTGCAGGTTCGAGTCCTGCACGACCCACAGAAAGCGGCTTGTGCCGAGCGGGTCGTTAGCTCAGTGGCAGAGCACCTGACTTTTAATCAGGGAGTCGCTGGTTCGAATCCAGCACGACCCAAATCGAGTGGTCGCTCAGCAAGCGGCCGTCTATACTTGTGCTTTGCTTGTCCCCATCATCTAGCGGCCTAGGATACCGGGTTTTCATCCCGGCGGCAGGGGTTCAAATCCCCTTGGGGACAAAGAAACCACCGGTTGCGGCGCGATCGGTGCGAGCTATAATGGGCGAGTAGCTCAGTTGGGAGAGCATCCGGCTTACATCCGGAAGGTCGCAGGTTCGAGCCCTGTCTTGCCCACTGAGCAGGAAAGGATCTCACGGGGGCGTGGTCTAGTCAGGTCTAGGACGCTGGATTGTCACTCCAGAGATCGCCGGTTCAAATCCGGTCGTCCCCGCCAGTCCGCCGAGGTAGCTCAGTTGGTAGAGCACGGCCCTGAAAAGGCCGGTGTCCCCAGTTCGAATCTGGGCCTCGGCACCATCTCGGCCAGCGACTCACCGGAGAGACGGTGGACACATGTCCCGCCTATCGGGCACAAGAAAGCTGGGGTCTCTGAATCGTTGATCTGTCCGCTGTTGCGGGTCTGTTTCTCATTGTGCGTTTCTCCTGTTATGCTTGGCGCATTCAACTGGGAGGCGACCTGTAATGCCCAAGAAGAAGACCGGGGCACCGTATCACTCCGTCAAAGGGAAGGTGTACCACACCAACCCCAACTGCACTGAGGGTAACAACATCGAGAAGGGCAACAAGCGGCCGGGCAAGGGCGGCAAGCGGAAGTGCAAGAACTGCTAGAGCCGCTTGCAGTGGTCAAGGATCAGTTCACCAAGGAACTCAAGGCTGATCCCCCACTTCTTGGCGAGGTTCTTGAAGTCGCACCCTGCATGGATGCCATTCTTGGCGATCGACTCGTCATAGTCCAAGAACTCGCGCTGATCCCCATGGTGGATCTCGAAGCACAGGATTTCGCCGAACGAGCCGCCGCACCCCGTTGGGCGCGACTCGTAGGCGTTTTCGATTGCATTCCGGAAGGAGGCAACGGTGTTGGAAGTTCTGCTTGGCGGAGGGATCACTCTAGCTGTGGCTCTTGTCTTCCACCTGATCGCCAGTCATAGTCTTGGGGAACAAGCGTCAGCCCTCATGGAATCCGCGTCTAGATCGGAACGCCTTGTCGAGAAGGTTCTCGCGGGCCTCGAAGAGGCTCGCCTTGTAGATCTAGTTCGAAAAGACGGGAAGATCACCGGGATTGTGAAGCAAGGCAAGGTCGATATCTGAGGGGGCAAGTTAGCTAGGTGCCCAGCCTCTCCCTCAACGCCTGACGGATGATCTCGGACTCAGACACGCCTTCCTTGGCCGCTGCGTCCTTGAGAGCTTGCAGCAGGCTCACAGGGCACATGAAGACCTTCTGAGCCAGGATCTCGCCTGTTCGCTTTCTCGGCATCTTGATCACCGAGTGCATTCTATAACTAACGTGTTAGCAAGTCAATCGCTCATGTGCCATCGACACAGGTTCTTCTCAGAGAGTCTGCGCGTCGAAACGTTCGCGTTGATGTCGGGATTGCCCAAATCGTCTGCACAGTACCGGATGCCTCTGGATAGCCGCCCCTCCGCTCGCTTCGCTGTACGATCACCTTCAAGGATCCTTAGCAGCGCACGAAGTCCTGGAGACCCTGTCTTGGGGCGAGCGCCAACAATAGCAACTCCGTGGGTGTACTCCTTCGGCTTGTCAGCATCCCCAGTATCCCAACCCCACAGGACAGGTGCTCCGCGAGCTTTCCCGATGAGCAAGACGCCAACTGCCCGATCGTCACCAGGCTGGATCTCCTTGCGGAGCCGCCGCATCTCTACAGCCAACCGATTCCGCGCATTGGCATAGCCATATGGAACGGAAAGCGCCTGATCTTCCCAATCCTGACAGAACTGAATCGAGTCTGACCACGAGTAATCCGGCGCTAGAACCTCCTGAAGGCGTCGTATGTCACCCATCCTGCCTGCAAACGCAACTGCGAGCCTGTCATTCAGGCGCATGGACTTCAGGACGGTCTCCGACCTCACTATGTCCCCGCGCTTGAGCCTTCCATCGACGGCAATCACACCATCTGAAGGATCGACGAATCCAATACCAAGAGTCACCGTATGGGTCGCCTCCTCTTCGAAGCTTATCCCATACAGGCTCGTGTAGGTCCCAAGGCGATCATTGTCGCAGGGCTGTGATAGACGCTCTCTTGACACGTTCGTTAGTTATGTATATAATGGCTCGTGAGGTGAGCCGGAATGCAACAGATCCGATCCCTAGCCGAAGCACAGCGAGAGTTCTCAACCCAACACAAGTGCGAGGAGTACCTGGCTCGGAAGCGTTGGCCAAGCGGAGTCACTTGCCCTCGATGTGGCCGCAAGCATCAGCACTTCATGCCTCGCTACCGCAAGTGGTACTGCAAACACTGCGACTACCAGTACAGCGTCACGGCAGGGACGATCTTCCACGGCACCAAGCTCCCTCTGACGAAGTGGATGGTCGCCGTCTGGTTCCTCTGCCACTCTCCAAAGGGATGCTCCGCCAAGCAGCTACAGCGCATCCTCGGTGTCTGCTACGAAACGGCTTGGTCCATGGCACATCGCATCCGTAAGGCGATGGCTACCGACGTGAACATGCGAATGCTCTCCGGTGAGATCGAGATCGACTCCGCCGCAATCAAGGCCGACGGCGGCAAGGCCACGGGCAACGTCACCTATGGTGCCAAGGACGTGCTAGGAATCGTCGAGAGAGGCGGAGCTATCCGCCTGTTCGTCCTCGATCGCCTCTGGAAGTCGAACATCGAACACATCGTCATGCGTACCGTGTCCGAAGTAGAGCGCGTCTACACCGACATGGATCACAAGCTCAAGTTCCTAGGCGAACACTTCCCACACGAGACCGTCAACCATTGGCTGACTCACGTAGACGGCAGAGCACACGTCAACCACTGCGAGAACGTGTTCTCGCTCTTCAAGCGCGGCTTGCGCGGCCTGTTCCATCACGTATCGGCGAAGTGGTTGCAGAGCTATCTGGATGCGTTCGCGTTCCGCTACTCGCACAGAAGCGAGAGGGGCGAGATGATGGATCTGGTGTTGGCTAGTTGCGAGGGGATGGCCGGCGAGCAGCTGGCGCTAAGTCACTGCTAGATTCGGACAGCCCCTGATCCTTCTAGGCGCGCTAGTATTGCATCGCTGTGCTCGACCAAAGGATCTAGGGAGTAGCGGAGAGCGAGATTCTCCGAAAGCCGCCGGACAAACACGTTTCGACCGACCGTAGTAGCAGAGTCGCATTGCGACCAATAGCGAATCGCATCAACAAGACGCGCCTCGGCCTGATGCGTTCCTCTGGTCGTCTCCAGAATCCCATACAGCGCTGAAAGCTCATCTTGATTCGCTGCCGCGCGGCCAACATTGAATCCCGCAGTAAGGGCAATCGTGTTCCACTGCGCCTGAAACCAGCAGTTGCCCTCATCCCATTGACTATGCAACACCGTGCCGTCACAAAACCCGACAAGCACAGCCGTTACCGCATATCTGCTCTCAAGAATCCTCTGTCGCGCCCTGGAGAATTCACATCCAAGCCTCTCCCACACTTCTCCAAACCCATCGCTGATTGCCTGGCCGGTTTCCTCGATGTGCCAGAAGATCTCTTCATCGGCGACTGTCGCCGGGATCGAGAGGCCCATTGCTCTCAGGATCTCTCTCATGAAATCCGTGTCGCCAGTCATGCCTAGGCACAGGCCCGACCCAATCCGGACAGTTTTAAGAACGTAGCGGGAGTCACAAGGATTGCCGGCACAACCATCCGACGCGATGACGGCGTCGGCCCCATCAAGAATACCCACCACGATACTCATTCCAGAACCCAGACTAGCATATTGGATATCGAAGTGCCCAAAGGCATTGCATCGGGCGTGATGCACACGATGCTCGCCCCCTCGCCCCACACTCAACTTTCTAGTGCCTGACAAACGAGACACATGTCCCGGGTGGCCCTCTCTCCAAACCAAGCGTTCCTCACTCCAATGCAGCCGAATCGCCTTCCGAAGGCCACTTCGACCGCTCCACCGCGGATTCGCCCTGTGGACAACCCTGTGGACAAGCACCCCAAAACGGCACGGAAAGGGGCGTTCGTTGTGGATAAGTCATCGCCAGCCTCGCCCAGCCGATCCCCGGGCGTCCCGGATCCGGGAGCAGACGCGAACTACAGGCTCTTTCCACAGCTCTCTCCCCACCTGAACACTAGATGCAGAAAGGCATAGACGAGTTTTCCACAGGCCGTCGATGCGTCGTTCAGACCGCGCAGGCTGACGCGTCAGCCGCCACCGAGGCCCGCCCGACTCGGACGTCCGTCCATCGTTGATAGACCCCCGCTGTCCCCACGTCTGCGAACCCGCGACCCCGTCGGGGATTCTCCGAAGCCCCTCTCTCGACCCTCAAGAACGTCTCCTCTTGATCGAGGGCGTGCCCGTTCGCTACGCTATGGCACCGGATACGTGGGGGATGAGAGATGAGCGTAAGTCCAGTTTCTGTGTGGGATTCCGTCCTCTCCTCACTTCGCACCACGATCCCTGACTCGAGCTATCTGACGTGGCTCGCCAACGTGCGACCCCTCGCCCTCGAAGGCGGTCTGCTGACGATCGGCGTTCCCGACTCCTTCACCAAGACGGGAATCGAAACGCGCTACCGCAGCGAAATTGAGCGCCTCGCGTCTGACGCCTCCGAGACCGCGGTCTCGCTCGACGTGACGGTCCTCGCGACGTCTTCGTCAACGTCGAGTGCCGCATCCCGCGCCGCCGAAGCGGCGTATGTCGTCCCACGGGGCGGGTTCCCTCTGGGCGCAGACTACACCTTCGGCACATTCATCCGAGGGAAGAACAACCACCTCGCGCACGCGGCGTCGGAGGCCGTCGCCCGTGCGGTCGTCGAGAGCGAAGAGAAGACGTACAACCCGTTGTTCATCTACGGGAGCGTCGGGCTCGGGAAGACGCACCTTCTTCAGGCGATCGGGAACGCGGTTGTCCACGCGGACCGACAGCGGGCCGTCGTCTACACGACGTCGGAGCGTTTCGCGATCGAGCTGATCGGCGCGATCCGCGACAGCTCGACGGGCGCGTTTCGAGAGAAGTACCGCGGAATCGACCTCCTCCTGATCGACGACGTTCACTTCCTCCAGGGGAAGGAAGCGACGCAGGAGGAGCTGTTCCACACCTTCAACGAGCTCTACGGAGCGGGCCGGCAAATCGTCTTGTCGAGCGATCGCCCGCCCGAGGAACTGTCGGGACTGCAGGAGCGACTGGTGTCCCGATTCCGGTGGGGACTGGTCACCGACATCCAGCCCCCCGATCTCGAGACACGCATTGCCATCCTCCGCGAGAAGGCAATTGCCCGCGGCTTGTCGGTCGACGACGACGTCCTCGAACTGATCGCTCGGCGCATCTCGTCGAACATCCGCGCCCTGGAGGGCGCTCTCGTCAAGGCCCTCGCCTGCGCCCGGCTCCAGGGCGAACGCCTGACGCCTCAGCGTCTCGAAGCGATGCTCCCCAAGGAAGGACAGCGTCCGCGGCTGACGATCGGACACATCAAGGACGAAGTCGCCACGCACTACAACTTGAAGAGTCGCGACTTGGAGAGCTCGAGCCGGAAGAAGGAAGTCTCCCAAGCGCGGCACATCGCGATCTTCCTTGCCCGTGAGATGACCGATCACTCATTCCCGGCGATCGGACGGGAGTTCGGGAACCGCGATCACACAACGATCATGCACTCCTACTCCAAGGTGCGCACCCAACTGGAGGAGATGCCCCTTCTTCAGGCCGAGATCGGCGAGCTGCGCGAGTCGCTCGCTTCGCGGTTCGCGTTCCACCGCTAGCCTGTTCGCGCGGTGCCGAGTCTACCTGTCCACAACCTCTGGATAGACTGTGCATACCCGTCCGCGGTCCGGGGAGAACTCGGTGCGTGGGAAGCCTCACCCGTTCTCCCCAGCCGTTGTCCCCAGCGACAGCCCTGATCTCCCCCGATCGTCCCCGGGTTCTACAACGGCATTGGCCTGTCGTGGCCCCCAATCCGAGGGTTCTCCCCAACCGCGACCGACGCCTACTACTACAACTATGGATAGAGGCTCTCTGCAACTCTCTAGCTCTTGTGGTTGTAGCGAGAAGCTTGCGAACGAGAGTGGATTGATGCGCGTCCGTTTGAGGTCTAGAATGGGGCCCTCATGCCTGAACTTCGTGCAACGACGATTCTGGCGATTCACGCTCCCGGCGAACGCCGTGCGGTCATTGCCAGCGACGGCCAGGCAACCCTCGATACGACGGTCATTAAGCGAACGACAAAGAAGGTCTATCGTCTGTACGATGACCGCGTTCTGGTCGGCTTCGCCGGGGCGACGGCCGACTGCCTCGCCCTGCTCGACAAGTTCGAGGGGAAGCTGAAGAAGCACGAAGGTCGCCTGCACCGAGCGGCGGTCGAACTGACCAAGGAGTGGCGCACCGACCGGGTCCTGCGACATCTCGAAGCGATCCTGGTCGCTGCAAGCGAGGACGGGCTGCTGATGATCTCCGGGTCGGGCGACGTCCTCTCACCGGATGACGGCATCCTCGGCGTCGGATCCGGTGGACCGTACGCGCTCGCCGCGGCGAAGGCGCTTCGGTCGGTCGCCGACCTTCCGATCGCCGACGTCGCGCAACGCGCGCTGTCCATTGCCGCCGAGATCGACATCTACACGAACACCGAGATTTCGGTCGAAGAGATCTCCTGGTAGACGAGAGGATCCGATGGAAATCGTAGCGGTCGACGACGAACGTCTCTCCGGGCTGACGCCGCGGCAGATCGTCGAGGAGCTCGACAAGTACATCGTCGGGCAGGGCGAAGCGAAGCGGTCGGTGGCGATCGCGCTGCGGAATCGGATGCGCCGTCAGGCGGTCGCCGACGTCGAGATCCGAGATGAGATCAAGCCGAAGAACATCCTCATGATCGGTCCGACCGGCGTCGGGAAGACCGAAATCTCCCGCCGCTTGGCGCGGTTGACGACCTGCCCGTTCGTCAAGGTCGAAGCGACCAAGTTCACCGAGGTCGGCTACGTCGGCCGCGATGTCGAGTCGATGATCCGCGACCTGGTCGACATCTCGATCGACATGATCCGCGAGGACGAGATCTTCCGCGTCGAAGAGGAGGCCGAGGACCTCGTCACCGAGCAGATCCTCGACGCGCTCCTGCCGCCGCCGCAGGACGACGACGAGCGCGAGGAGAGCGTTCGTCACACGCGTGAGAAGCTGCGTGCGAAGCTCGAATCAGGCGAACTCGAGGAACGCTACATCGACATCACGGTCGAGGAGCAGATCACGCCGCAGATCGACGTCTTCTCGCAGGACGGGATGGATCAGATGGGGATCGACATGGGCGACGTGCTCTCCGGGCTCATCCCCCCGTCGCGGAAGAAGCGCCGAATGCGGATCCGCGAAGCGCGTCCGCTCCTGTTCGAGCAGGTCGTCGACAGCCTGATCAACATGGACGAGGTGCGGCACGTCGGCCTGCGCCAGGCGGAGGAGACGGGGATCATCTTTCTCGACGAGCTCGACAAGATCGCGGCCGGCGGACGCGAGGAGACCGGCGGTCCCGGTGTCTCCAGGCAAGGCGTCCAGCGCGACCTCCTTCCGCTCCTCGAGGGGACTGCGGTCCGGACGCGCTACGGCGCGGTCTCGACCGAGAACATCCTGTTCATCGCCGCAGGCGCGTTCAACATGTCGAAGCCGTCCGATCTGATTCCCGAGCTGCAGGGGCGGCTGCCGATTCGCGTCGAGCTCGACAGCCTCACCGCCGCCGACTTGCGCCGGATCCTGTGCGAGCCGAAGGACGCGCTCGTCACCCAGTACAAGGCGCTTCTCGCGACGGAGGGCGTCTGGCTCGAGTTCGCCGACGAGGCAGTCGACGCGATCGCGCGGATCGCCTACGAGCTCAACCAGACGACGGAGAACATCGGCGCGCGGCGCCTGACGACGGTGATGGAGCGCCTGATGGAGGAGATCTCGTTCGACGCCGACATCCGAAGTGGCGAGTCGATCCGCATCGACGCCGCCTACGTCGACGAGCGACTCGCCGGGATCGTCGAGGACCCCGACCTCTCGCGCTACATCCTCTAGCTACGTCTCCGTTGCTCCGAAACGCAGTTCCCGAGTAAGATGTCGGACTTCCCGCGAAGGAGGTCGACCGATGATCCAGGTTTCTTTGCCCGATGGGTCCACGCTGGAGATGCCGGCGGGCGCCTCGATCCTCGCCGTGGCTGAGCAGATCGGACCGCGTCTCGCCGACGCCGCACGATGCGCGCTCGTCGACGGTGAGCTTCGGGATCTGCGCGAAACGCTCGACGAGGACTGCGCGATCACGATCGTCACGGTGGGTGACGCGCGCGCGTTGGAGACGCTCCGGCATACGACGACGCACGTCATGGCCCAGGCGGTGAAGAGACTCTTCCCGGACGCCAAGCTCGGGATCGGGCCGGCGATCGACGACGGGTTCTACTACGACTTCGATCGCGAGACTCCGTTCGCCGAGGAGGATCTCGAACGGATCGCTAACGAGATGCACGCGATCATCGCCGCCGACCTCCCGATCGCGCGGCGGGAGCTGTCGCTCGACGAAGCGCGCACGCTCCTTACCGAGCAGGGCGAGACCTACAAGCTCGAGCTCCTCGACGACCTCGAGGGTGAGACGATCAGCTTCTTCGAGCAGGGCGAGTTCGTCGACCTCTGCCGCGGCCCGCACCTGCGCTCGACCGGTCAGATCAACGTCGACGCGGTGAAGCTGACGTCGATCGCCGGGGCCTACTGGCGCGGCGACGAGTCGCGACCGATGCTCCAACGGATCTACGGAACCGCCTGGGAGAAGGCGAAGGACCTCGACGCGTACTTGTGGCGTCTGGAGGAGGCGGCGAAGCGCGACCACCGGAAGCTCGGCCGGGACCTCGACCTGTTCAGCATCCAGGAGAAGGGCGGGCCGGGCCTCGTCTGCTGGCACCCGAAGGGCGCGCGTCTCAAGCGGACGATCGAGGAGTTCTGGTACGCCGAGCACGACCGAGGCGGGTACGAGATCGTCTCCACGCCGCACATCGGCAAGGGCGCGCTGTGGGGGATCAGCGGGCACCTCGACTTCTACCGCGAGAACATGTACTCGCCGATGGACATCGACGGCGTCGACTACTACGTCAAGCCGATGAACTGCCCGTACCAGATCCTGATCTACAACTCGCGCGTCCACTCCTACCGCGAGCTACCGCTCCGATGGGCCGAGCTGGGCACGGTCTACCGCTACGAGCGGTCCGGCGTCCTCCACGGACTCCTGCGCGTGCGCGGATTCACGATCGACGACGCGCACATCATCTGCCGGCCGGATCAGATCGACGACGAGTTGCGCCGCGTCTACGCGTTCAGCATGGACATGTTGCAGGCGTTCGGGTTCGAGGCGTTCGACATCTACCTCGCGACCCGACCGCGCGAAGGGAAAGCGGTCGGCGAGCCGGAGGACTGGGATCGGGCGACCAACGCGCTGCGCGGCGCGCTCGACGCGCGCGGCCTCCCCTACGAGGTCGACGAGGGGGGCGGCGCATTCTACGGACCGAAGATCGACATCAAGGTCAAGGACACCCTCGGCCGCTCGTGGCAGTGCTCGACGATCCAGTTCGACTTCAACCTTCCCGAGCGGTTCGACATGACCTACGCCGCCGAGGACGGACGCCCGCACCGACCGTACGTCGTCCATCGCGCCCTCCTCGGAAGCATCGAGCGATTCATCGGTTGCCTGATCGAGCACTACGCCGGCGCGTTCCCCGTCTGGCTCGCCCCGGTCCAGGCGATCCTGATCCCGATCGCCGATCGCCACGTCGACTATGCGACGGCCGTCGCCGAGCGGCTTCGATCCGCCGGGATTCGGGCGGGCGTCGATGCGTCGTCGGATCGGATGAATGCCAAGATCCGCCAGGCGCAGCTGCAGAAGATCCCGTACATGCTCGTCGTCGGCGACCGTGAGCAGGAGGCCGACGCGGCCGCGGTCCGGCTTCGATCGGAGGAGGATCTTGGCGCGAAGCCGATCGACGAGATCGTCGCCACCCTCCGCCGCCTGATCGACGAGAAGTCGCTCGAACTGACGTAGCCGGGAGGTCTCCGTGACCGAATGGGCTCTGATCCTGCGCGTTCTCGCCGCCGCCGGACTCAGCGCGGTGATCGGCCTCGAGCGCGAAGCCCACGGTCGACCGGCCGGGCTGCGCACGCACGTTCTCGTCGGGATCGGGGCCGCGCTCGTGATGGCGAGCGCCGAGGCTGTCGTCCAGCTGGTGGCGGCGCGAACCGGGGTCCAGATCGATCCGGGCCGGATCGCGGCCGGCGTGATCACCGGGATCGGCTTCCTCGGTGCGGGAACGATCATCCGCGTTGGCGACTGGATCCGCGGGCTGACGACGGCGGCCTCGATCTGGTACGTCGCCGCCCTCGGAATCGTCGCCGGACAGGGGCTCTACATTCTCGCTGGCGGAGGCGCTGCGATCGGCGTTGTCGTCCTGACCCTTCTCGACCGCGTCGAGGACCGGATTCCGAGCGCGATCTACCACGGCCTCGTCGTCGACGTGACCTCGGACAAGCGCGTCGCGGTGCAGCAGGCGATCGCCGACCTCTGTCGACAGAGCCGCATCCGCGTTCAGCTGCGGGGGTGGGCATCTGCCGGCGAAGCGGGGACGATCACGCTGCGATTCATCATCCGTCGCCGCGGCTCGATCGATCTCGGCGAGCTCGGCTCACAGATCGAGAGCCTCCCCGGCGTCGAGCGGCTGTCGCTCGAGTAGCTGCGGCCGGTCAGGCCGCTCGCTGGAGTGCGTCGACCCGGTCGGTCTGCTCCCACGGCGTGTCGACGTCGGTCCGCCCGAAGTGCCCGTACGCGGAGAGCGGCGCGTAGATCGGGCGGGTGAGGTCAAACCGGTCGATGATCGCCGCGGGGCGGAAATCGAACACTTCAAGCGCCGCCTTCAGGAGGCGGCCGTCGTACGGCGCACGCCCCATCGGGCGGACGCTCACCGCGAGCGGCGCGGCGCGGCCGATCGCGTACGCGATCTGAACCTCGACCTCATCGGCGAGCTCGGCAGCGACGAGGTTCTTCGCCACGTAGCGCGCCATGTAGCTCCCCGAACGGTCGACCTTGGTCGGATCCTTCCCCGAGAACGCGCCCCCGCCGTGAGATCCGTAGCCACCGTACGTGTCGACGATGATCTTCCGGCCGGTCATCCCGGCATCGGACGCCGGCCCGCCGACGACGAACCGCCCCGACGAGTTGACGAGGATCGCCGTCTTCTCGTCGAGCCAGTCGCCGAGGACCGGTCGGACGACGTGCTCGACCAGCGCGCGTTCGAGCTCGCCAGCCTCAACATAGGCCGCGTGCTGCGCGGCGAGGAGGACGGTGGCGACCCGAACCGGGCGATCGTCCTCGTACTCCACCGTCACCTGCGACTTCCCGTCCGGGCGGAGGAACGGGAGCGTTCCGTCCTTGCGGACCGCCGCCATCCGCTGCGTCAGTCGATGGGCGAGGACGATCGGCAAGGGCATCAGGACATCGGAGTCGCGACAGGCGTAGCCGAAGACGATCCCCTGGTCGCCGGCACCGATCGTGTCGTAGCGATCGGCCGAAGCGCCGTCGCGCGCCTCCGCCGCTCGGTCGACCGCGCCGCGGATGTCGGGCGATTGCTCCTTGATCGCGGAGAGGACGGCGCAGTCCTCGTGGTGGAAGCCGAGGCCCGTCCGGTCGTAGCCGATCTGCTCCAGCTGGCTGCGCACGACCTTCGTGACGTCGACGTACGTCGACGTGGAGATCTCGCCGCCGACGAGGACGAGGCCGGTGGTCAGGAACGTCTCGCACGCGACGTGAGCGTCTGGATCGTCGGTCAGGATGCGGTCGAGGACGGCGTCGGAGATCCGATCGGCGATCTTGTCCGGATGACCCTCGGTGACCGACTCCGACGTTCGATAGACCCTGTCCATGGATTCCCCCTTCGGAAGCGCTCGAAGCGTAGCCGTCCCCCTCCGGCGGTGCAACCTTGGAGAGCCCGGCGCGCGCCACTAGAATCTCCGTCCGAGGAGGGGAGCATGCCGACCATCGAGCTTCCGTACGGCCGCGGCGCGCTGAGCGTCGATGTCTCATCCGAGAACTTGATCGGCGTGGTGGAGGGGACTCCGACGCCGACCGAGCCGCTCGCCGACGCGTTCGCGCAGGCGTGGGACGAGCCGATCGGCCTGCCCGATCCGGCGTCGTCATTCGGGCCGGGAGAGTCGGTCGTCGTCGTCGTTCCCGACCACACGCGACCGACGCCGACGGGCGCGCTCTTCCCGCTCATTTGGGAGAGGATTCGATCGCGCGTCGCTGCGGACGACGTCACCCTCGTTGTCGCGACGGGGACACACCGCCCGCCGACCGAGGACGAACTCGACGGAATGCTCGGCGACGTCCGCCGGAAGTTCCGCGTCGAGATCCACAACGCGGACGGCGACTGCGTCGAGGTCGGAACGAGCGCGCTCGGGAACCCGATCTTTCTGAATCGCCGGGTCGCCGAAGCCGACCACGTCGTCACGATCGGCCACATCGGCATGCACTACTACGCCGGGTACTCGGGCGGCCGGAAGAACATCCTCCCCGGCGTCGCCGGCGCGACGACGATCGAGCGAAACCACGCTCTGATGAGCCGGCCGGAGTGCGCCGCGTGCCGCTACGACGGGAATCCGCTGAGCGAGGAGATGGTCGAGGCGGCGGGCCTCGTCCGGTATCGATTCCTCGTCGACATCGTTCTCGGCGCCGACGGCGCGGTTGCCAAGGTCGTCGTCGGCGAGCCGGAGGCCGCCCACGCCGTCGGACGGGCGTTCTGGGACGCGCACTTCCAGGTTCCGATCGGCGAACGGGCCGATCTCGTCATCGCCTCGGCCGGCGGACATCCGAAGGACATCAACCTCTACCAGGCGCACAAGGCGGAGTACAACGCGTCGCTCGCGACGCGTGACGGTGGACTCCTCTACCTCGCCGGGGCGTGCCCCGACGGGATCGGTCAATCGGTCTTCGCCGACTGGATCGAGCGAAGTCCCACACCCGACGACGTCTTCGCGATCTACAAGAACGAGGGATTCGTCCTCGGGGGGCACAAGGCTGTCTACATCGCCAAGGATCGAGCCCGGATCGAACTCGCCCTGCAGAGCGAACTCGACGATGAGCTTGCCCGGCGCTTCTTCATGATCCCGATGCACGATCCGGCCGAGGCACTCGATCGCGCGCGGGCGCGGTTCGGGGACGGATTCCGTGTGCTCGTGATGCCGCACGCGGCATCGACCCTCCCCGTCGTCCGGTGACGTGAGCCCGGTCGTCCACCGACTTGACGTCGTCTCCTCGACCCAGGATGAGGCTCGACGCCTCGTGGCGCGCGGAGAAGCCGGCGCCGGGGACGTCATCGTCGCCGACCACCAGACCGCCGGTCGTGGCCGGTTCGGACGGACCTGGCTCTCGCCGACCGGCGGCCTCTACGCGACGTTCCTCGTTCCGTCGTCGCCCAAGATCGCGGTCCTTGCCGCGGTCGCCGTCCTCCGCGCCTGCGCTCGCTTCGACGTCGAGGTCGCGCTCAAGTGGCCGAACGATGTCGTCGTCGACGATCGCAAACTCGCCGGGATCCTGATCGAGACGGCCGGGGACCTCGCGCTCGTCGGAATCGGCCTCAACCTCGACCAGGCGCCTCTTCCGACGGCGACGTCGCTTCGCAAGTTGGGGCACAGCGTTCGCCGGAGCGAACTCGTCGACGCAGTCGCGCAGGACCTTCAAGCGGCGGATGACGACGCCCTCCTCGGCGACTACCGCCGGGGGCTCTCCACCCTCGGACGCACGGTGACCGTAGCGATGGAGTCCGGCGAGACGGTTTCCGGGCGCGCCGTTTCCGTCGACGACGAAGGGCGACTCATCGTCGAGACGCGCGACGGACCGCGAACCCTCTCGACCGGCGAGTGCACGCACCTGCGGACCTAGCGGCCGTTCGCCGGCTCGCCTCCGCCGCGCTATGCTGGGTGACGCAGCGACGACAGAAAGGAGACATCGTGGGACTGATCGACGAAGCGATCGCTCTCGAGGAGCGAGCGGAGACGAACTACCGATCGGCCGCCGAGACGACGGCCGACGCGGGCGCGGCCAAGATCCTGACCCTCCTCGCGGACGAGGAGGCAAACCACGCCAACGCCCTGCGGATGATGAACGTCAGCTCCGTCGGATCGACGACGAGTCTGATTTCGGCGGCGCAGGACTGGATCGGAGGGGTCGTCGAGGGAGCGGCGGTGGCGATCTCGACCGACACGGCGCTGCGCGACGTCCTCCAGCGGGCGATGGAGCTTGAGCGAGCGACCGAGACCTTCTACCGGGAGCGAGGCGAGTCGGCCGACGATCCGGCGATCGCCGAGCTGTTCGCACGTCTCGCGGCGATCGAGAAGACCCACTACCTCTTCGTCAGCTCCCTCTCCGAGTACTTCGACCGACCGACCGAGTGGGTCGAATCGGCCGAATTCGGTCTCCGTCCGGAGTACTGAGGCGATCGTGAGGATCGGACGCGTGGCCGGTCTCCTCCTTCTGTCGATGGCGTCTCTCGGCTTCCTGGCGACGTCGTCGCCCCTTCGCGTGGTGGCGACGACGACGATCGTCGCCGACGTCGTCGAAGCGATTGCCGGCGGTCTGGTCGAGGTTCGGTCGCTCCTGCCGATCGACAGCGATCCGCACGGCTACCAGCCGACGCCGCGCGACGTCGTCGCCCTCGCCGAGGCGGACGTCGTCTTTCTCTCCGGCGCCGGCCTCGAGGACGAGTTCGACGACCTCCTCGAAAACGCCGGCCGCATCGTCGATCTGTCGGAGCGGGTCGCCGTCCGCGGCCTCGGCCACGCGGAGAGCGAGGCGGACGATCACGGCGAAGGCGTCGACCCGCACGTCTGGTTCGACCCGACGAACGTGATGGTCTGGACCCGCGCGATCGAGGAGACGCTCGCCGAGCTCGATCCAGCGCATGCGGTCGCCTACGCGGCGAACGCGGCTGCCCATCGCCGCGAGCTGGCCGAGCTCGATCTGTGGATCTGGGCGGAGACGTCACGTATCTCGCCCACCGCTCGCCGGTTGGTCACCGACCACGTCGCGTTCGGCTACTTCGCCGCACGCTACGGCTTCGAGCAGGTCGGATCGGTCTTCCCCGGATTCACCACTCTCGCCGAGCCATCGGCGCGTGAGCTGGCGCAGCTCGTCGACGCGGTCCGTGCGCTCGGCGTCCCGGCGATCTTCGTCGGGGCGTCCGTCTCTCCGACGCTGGCCGAGGCGGTCGCGGCCGACGCGAACGCCGCAGTCGTCTTCCTCTACACCGGATCGCTCACCGGCCCGACCGGACCGGCGGGAAGCTACCTCGACCTGATGCGCCACGACGTCAGCGTGATCGTCGGAGCGTTGACTGCGGAGTAGCGCCTACCGAAGCACGACCTCGCAGGGAAACTGACGCACTTTCTGTCTTGGCGCGGTCCCGAACGGCCGTTTCGCCTCCCTCTCGCCGAGTGAACGGATCCCCCTGCGACGTCTTGACTCGCCCTCGCTGTTCTGTTATATTGACAACCTGTTCGTATATACAACACACCCGGAGTCCGATGACGGAACCCCGAGGAAACGTCAACAAGTCTGTAGACCGCGCACTGCGTCTGCTTGATTTGTTTGACGGTGAACACGCAGCGCTCACGGCGAGCGAAGCCGCAGACCTCCTCGGAACGACACGCGTCACGATCTACCCCACGCTCAATGCGCTTCTCGCGAGGGGATACCTCGAACGAGACGAGCAGGGACGCTTCGTTCTCGGCATGAAGGTCGTCGAACGGGGAGGACAGAGGCTCGCCCAGCTCGACATGCGCCGCGTGGCCCAGCAGCGACTTCGCGACCTGGCCCGGCGTCTGGATGCGAATGCTCACCTGGCGACGCTGTACGGGAACGAGGTGCTTTACCTCGAACGCGAGGAAGGCCGACCGGCGGTGACACTGCGCGAGATCGTCGGCCGTCGCGTTTCTCCTCACTGCACGGCTCTCGGCAAGGCGCTTCTCGCCTTCCTTCCGAAGGAGGATCGGGAACGGATCGCTGCGAGTCTCGACTACGTGCAGCACACGCCGAGCACCATCACGAACGCACAGGACTACCTCTCGGATCTCGATGCGGTCCGTGAGCGCGGGTACGCACTGGAAGTGGAAGAATTCCACCTGGGAAGTGCGTGCATCGCGGCTCCCGTCCGACGTTTGGACGGGCGTGTCGTTGGAGCGATCAGCGTCTCGATGGCCGTCTCCGATCTTGAGGGACCTCATCCGGCGAAGCAGGCGGCAATCATCTTGGAAGAAGCCGAAGGAATCTCGAGCGACCTGGGACACACGCGCGACCCATCGCGCGCGAGATCCTGAGGGAGGTGAGGTGTAGAGAGGATCTCTACTAGATCTGCTACAGGCGCAAGACGGGTAGACACAGCGAGTGAATCCAAGGAGGTAGACGGAATGCGCAAGACGCTGGCTTTCACACTCGGGCTTGTGGTCGCTCTGGCGATCTGCGTCGTCGGTGCGGACTACACGATGACCATTGGCCACTCCCAGCCGGAGACCTCGGCTCGACACCGGGCTCTCCTCTTCTTCGAGGAGATCGTCGAGCAAGCGTCCGAAGGCGCGATCGACGTTGAGGTCTTCCCGAGCGGTCAGCTCGGAACGGAAGCGGAAGTCATGGAAGCGGTCCAGCTTGGCGTTGTCCAGGCGACCGAAGGCGGGAAGTTCGAGGTCGCCACGGCGACGTACCTCTTGTACACGCTCCCATTCTTGTTCGACTCGCCGGAGCAGGCGCTCGAAGTGATGCGCAGCGACGTTGGCGACGCGATCAACGCCGAAGCGGAAGCGAACGGCTACTACGTCCCGGCGTGCGGCATCGCCGGTGGGTTCCGCCAGTGGACGAACAACGTCCGACCGATCACCACGGTCGACGACATGGTCGGCCTCAAGATGCGAACGCCGGGGATCGACTCCATCATGCGAACGTTCGACGCGATGGAAGCGAACCGGCAGTCGATCCCGTACGTGGACGTGTACGTCGCGCTGAAGCAGGGCGTGGCGGACGGCCAGGAGAACCCGTACTCGAACATCGCGCAGATGAAGTTCTACGAGGTGCAGGAGTACCTGACGGTCTCGAACTATCAGGTTCACCCGAACCCGTTCTTCATCAATCTCGCGTGGTACGAGGCGCTTCCGGACGAGCTGCAGAAGATCGTTACGTACTCGGCCCGGATCGCCATGATCTTCAACGACACGATCTGGCTTGCCGAGGAGATGGTCGCCTATGAGACCATCGCAGCGAATCTCGAGGTCAACGTCCTCAGCGATGAGGTTCGGGCCGAGTTCGCGGCAAAGGTACAGCCGGTCTGGCAGTACTACGTCGACTCGGGAACGTTCTCGCAAGAGCTGCTCGACGCGGTCCTCGCCTACATCGGCGGGTGATCGACGGAGCAAGGGGCTGGGGCACGGGTCCGTTGGGCCCGTGCCCCGCTAGTCACAGTGGAAAGCTCCAGCCGTGACGGGAAGGGATTCTAGGTGAAGTGGAAGAAGCAGGCAATCGGTCTTGTCACACGAGGTCTGAACGTCGTTGTGACGTCGGTCTTCGCCGGAATGGCCGTTCTCGCGATCCTTCTGGTTGTCCTGCGGTACTTCTTCAACTCCTCGATCCCCGGGGGAAACGAGGCGCTGCGGTTCGCATTCATCTACACGACCTTCATCGGAGCGGCAATCCTGATCGGGAAACGCGATCACATTGCGATCCACCTGGCGACGCGAAGGATGCCGAAGGTCGTTCGCCGCGGGGTCGCCGTCCTGTGCAACTTCCTCGTGATCGCCGTGCACATCTACCTCTTGGTGCTCAGCCTCCGATGGATCGCGGTGTCCGGAGCGAACATGGCCGAGGAACTGAAGTTTCCCCTTCGATACGTTCAGATCGCACTTCCGATCGGAGCGGGGCTCGCGTCGTTCTACGCACTCTCGAATTCGATTGACGCGATCTTCGATCCGGACTGGTGTGAGGAAGGGGAGCCCGAATGATCCTCCTGTTCGGCTCTCTGCTCGCGCTGTTGGTTCTTGGGGTTCCGATCTGCTACTCGCTCGCGGCGTCGGCAATCCTCTACTTCCTCGTTTACCAGCCGAACTTGGTCGGCATCCTGCCCCTCCGAACGTTCTGGGGGACCGATTCGTTCGCGATGATCGCGCTTCCGCTCTTCGTGCTGATGGGTCTTCTGATGAACCAGGGAGGGATCACGCGGCGAATCATTGACTTCGGAATGATCTTCGTCGGTCGGATGCGTGGCGGGTTGGCGGTGGTCAACGTCATTGCCAGCATGATCTTCGGTGGAATCTCGGGCTCCTCGGTTTCTGACACGGCCTCGATCGGGGCGATCCTGATTCCGGAGATGACGGAGAAGGGCTACAAGAAGACCACGGCGACCGGGATCACCGTCGCATCTTCGACGATGGGAATGATCATCCCGCCGAGCATTCCGATGGTCATCTTCGGCGTCGCATCCGGGGCCTCGATCGGTAGGCTGTTCTGGGCCGGCGCGATTCCGGGGATGATGATCGGTCTGATCATGATCGTGATCGCCGTGATCCTCGCCTATCGAGGGAAGTGGCCGACGGAGCGGATCACGATCACGCTTGGCGAGTTCGCGCGGCGGACGGGGAGCGCGATTCCGGCCCTTCTGATGCCGGTGGCTGTCGTGGGGACGATCACCTTCGGCATTGCGACGCCGACCGAAGCGGCCGGGATGGGCGTCCTCTACGCGTTCCTCATTGGTTTCTTCGTCTACCGGGAGCTGAAACTGAAAGCGATTCCCAAGTTGATCAAGCAGAGCATCATGATCAGTGCGACGATCATGATCATCACCACGTTTTCGCGTCTGTACACGTGGATCCTCGTCAAGGAACACGTCCCGCTTGCGATCACGGAGTTCCTCACTTCGCTTCACGTACCGAGCTACGCCGTGCTGCTGATGTTCTCGGCGCTTCTGTTCTTCGTCGGCGACTTCATCGACGTCGGTCCGGCGATCCTGCTTCTGACGCCGATACTCCTCCCGGCGTTCCAGGAAATGGGAATCAGCGCGATTCAGTTTGGAGCGGTACTGATTGTCGGTCTCGCCGTCGGACTCGCCACCCCGCCGGTGGGACAGTGTTTGAACGTGGCCAACAAGATCGCGGGACTGGAATTGACGGACACGTTCATCGCCGCACTTCCGTTCCTGATCGCGAACTTCATCGTGATGATTCTGGTGTCGGTGCTGCCGTTCTTGAGCGAATGGCTGCCCGCCCTGCTGTTCAGGTAGTGTCTAGGGATGAAAGGAGAACCACCGTGTACTTCGCTGACGTCCGTTCGGAAGTTGGGCTGAATCCGCTTGGGGAGAACCCGTGCGCGCTTCTTGACTTCGCCAAGATAGCGCTTCCTCCGGGCGGAACGTACGAGGGGAATACCGGAGACCGGGAGGGGTTGCTGGTCGTCCTGTCGGGGACAGCGACGATCAACGCTTGCAGTGTCGAGTTCGAGAACGTCGGCGGACGGCCGAACGTCTTCTCCGGCCTGCCCCACGCGGTCTACATGCCGCCTGACTGCCCCTTCAAGATCTCTGTACCGGAAGGTGCCCGCGGCTTCGAGGCCGCGCTGCCGATGGCGAAAGCATCCGACGGATCGGCACCGTTCCTGATTGAGCCATCTCAGGTGCGAACTGGCAAGTGGGGAATCTCCAACTTCTCGCGCCGCTTCCATCAGATTCTGGTTCAGGGTCAGCATCCCGGGCGCAGGGTCAGCCGCCTGATCGTCGGGGAGACCTTCACGCCATCCGGGAACTGGTCGACGTACCCGCCGCACCGGCACGAGCACGACAACCCGCCGCACGAGGCCTTCATGGAAGAGATGTACTACTTCCGCGTAGCCCCGTCCGAGGGCTGGGGGATGGCCAAGTACTACAACGACGATCGAAGCATCGATGAGGCGTACACCGTCAAGGACGACACGATCTTGATGATGCCGACCGGCTATCACACCGTGGTCTCCGCGCCGGGCTACGCGACGTACTACCTGTGGTTCCTGGCAGGCAACACGCGGGTGCAGGCGGCCGTCGACGACCCGGACGTCGGTTGGGTCTCTCGCACGATTCCGATGATCAAGAACATCGAGGAGAACTTGTCATGATCTGCGATTCATTCAAACTCGATGGGAAGGTTGCGATCGTGACGGGCGCCGCTCGAGGCCTCGGCCAAGGGATGGCGGCCGGGCTTGCCGAGGCGGGCGCGGACGTTCTCGGGGTCGATGTTCTTTCGCCGCTTGACGAGACGCGCGGACGCGTCGAGGGAGCCGGTCGACGATTCGCCGAGGTCAGAGCGGATCTGTCCGGAACGGCGGACATCGAGCGGATCCTGGATACGGCGAAGGAAGAGCTCGGCGGCTTCGACATCCTCATCAACAACGCGGGGATCATCCGACGACATCCGGCAGCTGAGTTCCCGGTCGAGGAGTGGGATGCCGTCATGAACGTCAATCTGCGGAGCCTCTTCTTCCTGACCCAAGCGTTCGGGCGTGCGTTGATCGAGGAAAAGCGCCCCGGAAAGGTGATCAGCGTTTGCTCGATGCTCTCCTTCTCCGGTGGGATTCTGGTTGCGCCGTACACGGCGAGCAAGAGCGCGGTCGCCGGGATCACACGGCTTCTCGGAAACGAGTGGGCGCCTCACGGCATCAACGTCAACGGGATCGCTCCGGGATACATGGCGACCGACAACACCGCTCCGCTCCGCGCGGACGAAACGAGAAACCGCGAGATCTTGAGCAGAGTTCCAATGGACCGATGGGGAACGCCGGAGGATCTCCAGGGCGCTGTTGTCTTCCTGGCTTCGCGTGCGGCGGACTACATCACGGGGACGATCGTGCGGGTAGATGGAGGCTGGCTGACGCGGTAGCTGGTCTCCGCGAGAAAGGATGAGTATGTCGGCCGAACGACGAAACGAACAGCTCGATCTCCTTCGCTCCGAGCGCGCTGTGGCGGTGCTGAGAGCAGACGACGCGGATCTTGCCTACGATGTGGCCTGCGCGGTCCTCGAAGGCGGAATTCGCGCTCTCGAGGTAACGATGACGGTCCCCGACGCGAGTCTCGTGATGACAAGGCTCGCGTCGATCGACGGTGCACTCGTCGGCGCGGGGACGGTTCTCACAGCCGAGGAAGTCGACCAGTGCGTTGACGACGGAGCTCACTTCATCTTCTCTCCCACGTGCTGCCAGGACGTCGTTGTGAGATCGAAGGAACGCGACGTGCCCGTGATTCCGGGCGCGATGACGCCGACGGAAGTCCTGACGGCCTGGCGGATGGGAGCTGACATGGTGAAGGTCTTCCCCGCCGCACGACTCGGGCCCGCGTTCCTCTCCGACCTTCGAGGCCCGCTTCCCGGCATTCCACTCGTGCCGACGGGCGGGATTACCGACGAGAACGCGACCGACTACCTGGATGCAGGCGCGGAGCTCCTGTGTCTGGGATCTTGGCTGGTCAACCGAGAGTTGATGAGTCAGGGGCGACTCGACGAGATCACGGAGCGTGCGCGGAGCATCCGGCGCATCCTCGACGCGTACGGGGGGTGACTCGATGGACAAGGCGAAGGGATTGGTCACGCTGGGCGAAGCGATGCTCCGGTTCTCCACGCGCGGCCACGAGCGACTGGAGCAGGCGCACGCCTTCGACGTTCACGTGGGCGGATCCGAGCTGAACACGGCGGCGGCGGCGGCACAACTCGGACTCCCCGCGCGATTCGTGACACGACTTCCCCGCAACCCGCTCGGACGGAAAGTCAAGATGGAAGCGAGGAAGCTCGGCGTCGACACCGGGAGCATCGTCTGGACGGACAGCGACCGCGTCGGCACGTACTACCTCGAGTTCGGCGCAGCTCCCCGCGCGAACGCCGTCGTCTACGATCGCCGGACCTCGGCAATCTCGAACCTCCGACCCGGCGACGTGGATTGGGAGCTTGCGCTCGCCGGTGCGGCGGCGTTCCACACGTCGGGGATCACGCCAGCCCTCTCTCCGTCCGCAGCTGCGGCGACGCGCGAGGCGGTTCGAGAAGCGAAGAACGCCGATCTCACCGTCTCCGTGGATCTCAACTACCGTGCGCGTCTCTGGTCCGAAGACGAGGCGCGCGAGTGCATGACGGAGATCGTTCAGGCAGCCGACGTCCTGATCACCACCGAGGAGGACACCGAACGGGTCTTCGGGATCCGTGAAGACTCCTACGAGGCCGTCGCGCGCCGACTGGCGGGGACGTTCGACCTGCGCGTCGTTGCGATCACGTTACGGGAGACGCCGTCGGTCTGGCGCAACGAGTGGACGGCGATCGCGTACGAAGCCGGCGCCGATCGAGTGCATCGGGCCCCGGTCTTCGACATTGAAGTCGTCGACCGTGTCGGGTCGGGCGACGCGTTCGCCGGAGGCCTCCTCTACGGGCTGCTCGCGGCGAACGTGGAGAAGGGCGTTCGATACGGCGTCGCCATCTCCGCGATCAAGCAGACGCTTCCCGGGGACATCGTCTACGCCACCAAGGAAGAGGTCGATCGCACCCTGGAGGGCGGCGGCCTGCGCATCGTGCGGTAGCGCGCAGTCGCGGCGACAAACGCCTCGAGCGTCAGACGTAGATCGAGACGCCGAGAAGCAGGTGGAACGTCGCCAGCAGGATGCCCGCGCAGGCGAGCCACCGATGAAGCTTGAACGCCAGGCGGGTGAACGACCGGTTCCACCGCCTGGCGATCATCGTGAGGGCCGCCAGCCCGAACAGCCCGTAGGTGGCGAATCCGACGATCGCGATCAGCGGAAACGCCCCGAGTCGCACCCCGTACGCCCAGCCGCTCAAGGTTCCCATGCTCGCCTCCTAGTCGTCGAGCAGGATCGCGTTCGACGATCGCTCGGTGTGAATCGACGACAGGTTGTCCGAGTTGCGGTGGTAGGCAAGGATGATCGCGACCTCGGTTCCCGGAACGAGCGGCTTGTCGTCTCGCGCCCCGGTGTCGAGGGGATAGGAGAACTCGACGATCGTCTGTCCGTCCGTCTCGGTTCCTCCGGCGTTGACGATCTGGGAGGCGGCGTCCTCACGATGGCCGGTCTGACTCGTTCCGAAGTGATCCTGAATCGTGAGCGCGCCGTCGCCGACGGCGGCGATCAGGATGTTCGCCCCCTCCATCCGCCGCTCGGGGTCGAATCCGATCGCGACCCATCCGGTCCCCGGCGAAACCAGGCCGACGTAGATCATCTCCCCATCGTTCTGCCAGAAGACCTCGATCCCCGTTCCGCGGTCGGTAAGCGTGTTCCGATACTCGCCGTCAGCGATCATCCCGTCGACGTGGGGCGGCCAGGCGATGTCGGTGAAGTCGGTGTCGTGCGCGAAGGTCAGCACCTCACCGGCGGCGAGAGCGTCAATCTCGAGTCGCCACGCGTGGTCGACCGGCGGTGGGTCGTAGGCGCCGTCCTCATCGAAGTCGACGTAGAAGTCGACCCGGTAGGCCGATCCTTCGGTGAGCCCGTCGATCTCGAGCTCGAACGATCCCATCGGGACGGCAGGAAGTGTCAGACGCGCCTGCTCGGCCAGGGTTGCGCGATCGACAACGCGCAACTCCAGCCTCTGCCCGATGTGCGGGTCCATCCCTTCAAACGCCATGACGAGCGTTCCATCCGCTAGCGCGGCGACGGAGACGACGACCGCGACCAGCGCGGCGAGTCCGAGAGCGTTCCTCGATCGATTCCGATGCATGGGTCTCCTCCTTCTTCCGTTTCGATTCGCGTTTCGATCGTCCTAGGATAGGAACGATACGGAGAGCGGGCGAACGGGACTGTCGACGTTTCGTGTGGATCGTGTGGAGATCGGCGCGGCCGAGGAAGGGGGATCGGGTGAATCTGGGACTGGCAGAGCGGGTCGCCCTCGTCGGAGGTGCGAGTCGGGGGCTCGGCCGAGCGATCGCCCGTGCGTTGGCGGCGGAGGGCGCCGCGGTCGTCGTCTGCGCGCGGTGTCGCGAGTCGCTCGAGGACGCCGCGAATGAGATCGCGACCGAGACGGGCGCCGACGTCGTTCCGATCGTCGCCGATCTGTCGCAGGCGGCGGCGATCGATCGACTGATCGCGGAGACGGTCGATCGGTTCGGCCGGATCGACGTGCTGGTGAACAACACCGGCGGGCCGCCGCTCGGACCGGCGCTCGCGCACGACGACCGTGCCTGGGAAGGCGCGTTCCAGGGCCTCGTGATGTCGACCGTCCGCCTCGCCCGAGGCGTCGTCCCGATCATGCAGAAGACGGGCTGGGGGAGGATTGTGACCAACACGTCGTTCACGGTGCGGGAGCCTGCCGCGGAGCTCGCCCTGTCGAACGCGCTCCGCGTCGCTGTCGTCGCGTTCTCGAAGTCACTCGCCCGGGAGGTCGCCGGCGATGGGATCACGGTCAACTGCGTCGCGCCCGGGGCGTTCGACACCGAACGCCTCCGCGCGCTGTTCGCCCGGGAGGCCGCATCGTCGGGACGGTCGATCGACGCAGTGCGCGCCGCGTGGGAGGGGCGGATCCCGATCGGGCGTCTGCAGCGGCCCGACGAGCTGGCCGCGCTCGTCGCCTTCCTGTGCTCCGATCTCGCCGGTGCGATCACAGGTGCTTGCCTCCCCATCGACGGAGGCATGACCCACGGTCTCTTCTAGCGTGCTAGGACGAAGCCCCGTCCTCCGAGGCGGGATTGTCGAACGCGAACCGGTTCCATGAGACAGCTTCGTCGAGCGGGCGCCGGACGCGGGGCGATGTCTCCTCGTCGCGGTGCTTGTCCGAAAGGCCGGACAGGTCGCTGCTCGGGTGTCCGACGATCACGAGGGCGATCACCGTGTACTCCGCGGGAACAGCAAGCGCCTCCTTGACCGGCGTCTGCCTGAACCCGGCGATCGGGTGGGCGACGAGGCCCATCGCCGTCGCCTGAAGCATCAGGTTCATCGCCGCCAACCCGCAACCAAACAGGAAGTACTCCCGCCCGTCGGGGATCCGGCAATCGAGGTCGACCCGAGAGGCAACGGCAACGATCAGCGGAGCAGGTGCAGCCCAGTAGTTCCCGCGGGTGAGGCCCTCCTTGATCGCGGACAGCGCCTCGGGATCGTCGATCGCGACGAGCCGCCACGGCTGGTTGTTGGCGCAGGAGGGCGCGAGATGCGCCGCCTGAAGAAGGCGCTCAGCAGTCTCCCGGCCGATCGGTCGCTCGCTGATCGCCCGTCGAGCCCGACGCGCTTTGATCGGTTCCAGGACGTCGACCACGCAAACCTCCCTGAGGGTGCCCTACGGCCTCTCATCCAACGGGAGAATGGACGTGCGCGTCCATTCTCCCCTGCAGTCATCCTTCCTAGGATGACTGCACGTGCATTGGCACGTCGCAGCAGACGAGCGTGCCGACGCCGGACTTCGTGACCTTCACTTCCTGTCCGCACAGATCGCAGACGTAGATCTTCCCTTCCTCTGCCATGGTCCCTCCTTCTGTTCTCGATCGGTGAATCCAGGCTGCGCCGAGGGTCGGCGCGGAGACCGAGCAGCCATCGGCTGATCGCTCTCCGACGTACCCGCTCTCTCTAGGAGAGCGAGTACGCACCTTCCCAGAGTCCGTGGATGTTGCAGTACTCGACCGCGATCAGCTCGGAGAAGTCCTCCGGGTTCACGTGTGTGACGACCGTCGGTACCCCGTAGGTCGGGCCGAAGTCGAACGTCGCGATGTGGAAAGCGACGTTGCCTTTCACGCCGTAGAGCATGACCCACTTGATGTGGTGCTCGATCGTGTTCGGGTGGGGCGTCTCCTTGCCGACCGTGATCTTGACCGCGTTCTTCCCGCACTCGTCACAGTTGACGAGCTCGATGACTGGGACGTGCTTCTCTTTTCCCTCTTGGCCTGCGCCCTTGATCAGATCTCCGAGTCTCATGTCGCTCCTTTCATCCCTCGAATCGAACGAACGTCTCCCCCTTCGCTCCGCAGATCGGGCAGAATTCGGGGACGTCGCCTTCGACGGTGTGTCCGCAGATCGGGCAGATCGACACGGTGCCGATCTCGATGTCGCCGCCGCCCGCGACCTTCGCCTGCGCGTCGGCGTACATGACGGCGTGGATCTTCTCCGCCTCGAGGGCGTAGTGGGTCGAGCGGACGGCCCCCTTCTCCTGCTGGAACTCGGCCGCGTTCTGGTAGACGGGGTACATCTCGTCGACCTCGAAGTTCTCGCCGTCGATGCAGGTCTGAAGGTTGCCCGTGGCGTCTCCGATGCTCCCGAGTTCGCGGTAGTGGTTGGTCGCGTGGACCTGCTCCGCGTAGGCGATCGCACGGAACAGGCGCGCCAGGTTCGGTTGGCCGTCCGCCTCGGCGCGTTCGGCGAAGATCAGGTAGCGCATGTGTGCCTGACTCTCGCCAGCGAACGCCGCTTCGAGAAACTCCTTCGTCATCGCGTGCATGGTTCTCCTCCTCCGGGTTTCCCGTCTAGCTAGATGCTTTCCCGATCGTGAACGAGGCGAGGCGTCCCTCGAGCGTTGCTCGGTCGACGGGCGGGAGCTCGGCCATCGGCGTCGCGCCGACGCGGTCGCGATACGACGTGGCGAACGTCGGGCGCTCCGCCGTGCGGTAGAGGATGCCCGTCACCAGCCGGTCCGGTGCGCGCAGGGTGAGGGCGATCGCCGCGGCGCGGTCGGCCGGATCGTGATCGTCGCCGACCGGCTCGATCCGCTCTCGATACCAATCGACCGGGTGGTTGCCCCACGTGATGCACGGTTGGATCACCTCGACGATCGACAGCCCGCGGTGGGCGATCGCCTGTTCGAGCATCTGCGCCAGTTCGTCGATCTCGCCGGCAAACCCGCGGGCGACGAACGTGCAATCGTGGACGATGGCCGTCGCCAGCATCCGCGCCGGATCGAGCTCGACCCCGTCGAACTGAAGGCGCGTCCGCTCGCCGCGGGGCGTCGTTGGCGCCGCCTGTCCCTTCGTCAGCGCGTAGATCTGGTTGTTGTGGACGACGACGGTGAGGTCCGGGTTCCGCCGCAGGGCGTGGAGGAGGTGGTTCCCCCCTTCGCCGTAGAGGTCGCCGTCGCCTGAGGTGACGATCGTGGTCAGGGCGGGGTTTGCGACCGCGATCCCGATCGCGGCCGGAACGGCCCGTCCGTGGAGGCCGTTGAAGACGTTCGCGGCGAGGTAGTGCGGAAGCTTCGCTGCCTGGCCGATCCCGGAGACGAGGCAGACCTCGTGCGGGGCGCGGTCGAGGGCGACGAGCGCCCGCTTGAGCGCGGTCAGGATCCCGAAGTTCGGGCAACCGGGGCACCACTGATTCTCGACGTCGCTCCGGTAGTCGTCGATCGCCGTCACGATATCGCCTCCAGGATCGTCTCCGCCGTGATCGGGAGCCCGTCGTACCGGCCGATCCGCCCTTCGATCTCAAGATCGGTTGAGGATTCGAGCAGGCCCGCGAATTGCCCGGTTGCGTTTCCTTCGACCGTCCAGTAGCGCACGCCGTCGCGTGGCTCGATCGTTGGGAGGGGCCAGAGCTCGGTGAAGTGCAGGGCGCCGATGCGCTGCCCGTCGGCCCGAAGGCGGGCGACGGCCTCGTCGATCGCGCCCTTCGTCGATCCCCAGCCGACGAGGACGAGATCCGCGTCCTCGACGCCGTCCGACGCCGGCGGCGCGATTGCGCGCGTCAGACGATGCCCCTTCTCGAGCCGCTTCTCGACCATCGCCGGGCGGGCCTCGACGAGATCCTCGGTGAGGTGCCCGGTCTCCGTGTGCTCGTCGCTGTCGAGGACGACGAGGTGCTCGCTCTGACCGAAGTAGAGGCGCGGCGAGATCCCGTCATCGGTGAACCGATAGCGGGCGTAGTCGTCGAGCGCTGCCGGGTCGGCGAACCGCGCTCCCGTCGCGTCGGCAGGCAGGGTCAGCCGCTCGAGCGAGAACCGGCTGTCTGCCAAGTACTGGTCGGTGAGGAGGATGACCGGTGTCTGGTACCGATCGGCGAGGTCGAACGCGCGTGCGGTCAGGTCGATCGCGCTCTGCGGGTCGCTCGGCGCGAGGAGGACCTTCGGGAACTCTCCGTGTCCGGCGCGGAGGGCGAACAGGAGATCCTCCTGCGCCGTCCGTGTCGGGAGTCCCGTCGCCGGGCCCGGCCGCTGCGCGAGAACGATCACGACCGGCGTCTCGATCATCCCGGCGAGGCTGATCGCCTCCGTCATCAGCGCGAACCCGCCCCCGGAGGTCGCCGTCATCGCGCGGGCGCCGGCCGCGATCGCACCGAGCGCCATGTGGATCGCCGCGATCTCGTCCTCGGCCTGCTCGGCGAAGACGCCGAGTTCCGGATGGCGGGCGAACGCGGTGATGATCCCGGTCGACGGGGACATCGGATAGGCGGCGATGAACCGGCAGCCCGACGCGGCGGCCGCGATCGGGATCACGTCGTGCGCGGACGTGAACGCGTAGCGATTCGGTTGCGGCGGGACGTCATCGGCGCGACGGTCGGCGAGTTGGTCGCTGGCGACGGCGAATCCGGCCCGCGCCGCCGCGACGTTCCCGGCGACCGTCTTCTCGCCCTTGTCGGCGAATGTCTCGGCGAGCGTCGCCTCGAGGGCGGTGAGCGGAAGACTGATCGCAGGGCAGAGCGCGCCGGCGGCGACCGCGTTGGCAAAGATCGCGCTGCCGTGCTCGGCGGCGAGTTCGGCAAACGGGACGCGGACGAGGTCGGCGCCGTCGACTTCGTCCGGCGCGATCGACAGGCCGTTTGGACGGAGAGCCGGTCGGTAGTGCTCGAGCGCACGCGCGTTGACGGCGAGGAGAACATCCGCGGTTTCGGTCGGTGCGTTCGTCGCTTCGTCTCCGATCCGGATTCGGACGCTCGAGTTCCCACCGCGGATCCGCGACTCGAACTCCTGCGAGGCGAAGACCGGGTATCCGTGGCGCAGGAAGGCGCGGGCGACGACGTCTCCGATCGTCTGGATCCCCTCTCCGGCGGCGCCGGCGATGAAGATGGACAGGTCACGCATGTTTGAACTCGCTCCTCTCCTGAACGTCGACGACGGTGGTTCCTCGAGCGACATCGCCGGCGGCCCCGACGATGAAGATGGACAGGCTACGCATGTGTGACCTCGCTCCTCTGCCGAACGTCGACGACGGTGGTTCCTCGAGCGACATCGACGGCGGCGCCGGCGACGAACACCCTCCGTGCTTCCATGCGCGCTACTCCAGTCCTTGGTGGCGCTCGGCGATCGCGTCGGCAAGCCGGTCGAGCGCGTCGTACGTCTCTTTCTTCGGCAGTCCTTTGGTGAAGACCGGATCGAGCCACTCGGCCTTCAGGTGCGCGCAGAGATCGCGCGTCTGCTCGGCCGCCCTTCCGCCCCATCCGTACGAGCCGACGACGGCCGCGTGCTTGAGCTTCGGCCGGAGCGCGCCGGTCAAGTAGGCGGCGAAGACGATGTTCGGATGGGGGCCGACGAGGACCGTCGGCGTGGCGAAGACGACGGTCGCCGCGTCGACGAGGCGGACCGCGTACGCGCCGAGGTCGGCCGCGGTCATGTCGAGCGCTTCGACGCGAACCTCGCGCTCGGTCAGCGCGTCGATGAGGTGGTCGACAATCCGCGTCGTGCTCCCGTGCATTGACGTGTGCGGGATCAGGACGAGGTTCTTCGGCGGATCGTGGACCCAGTGCCGGTACGCGTCGAGGATGAACGCCGGATCGTCGTAGATCGGCCCGTGACTCGGGGCGATGACGTCGATGGCGAGGTCGGCGAGCGTCTCCAGGTGGCCGCGGATCTGGTGCGCGAACGGCATCATGATTTCGGCGTAGTAGCGCTTGGCCGCCTCGCAGACGCGCGTGCGATCCGTCGCGAACAGATCGTTCGTTGCCAGGTGCGAGCCGAACAGGTCGCACGTGAACAAGACCCGATCCTCGCGGGCGTAGGTCAGCATCGTCTCCGGCCAGTGGACCCACGGGGCGTGGACGAACTCGAGGGTTCGATCGCCGAGAGAGAGCGTCGCGCGATCCTCGATGGGCGTGATCCGCTCCTCGGGAAGGCCGAGGTGATCGGCGATCATCGACTGTGCCTTCGGGCTCGAGACAACCTGGGCGTCCGGGTACCGCTCGAGGACGGTCGGAAGGGTACCGGAGTGATCCTGCTCGACGTGCTGGACGATCACGACGTCGAGGCTTGAGACGCCGTCGAGTTGCTCGAGGAGTTCGGCGGACGTCGCCGGATCGGCGGTGTCGATCAGGGCCGTCTTCTCGCTTCCGCGGACGAGGTACGCGTTGTAGCTCGTCCCGTCGGGGAGGGGAATCAGCTCGTCGAAGAGGCGACGATCCCAGTCGATCGCTCCCATCCACTCGATCCCCGGACGGATCGCTCGTGCCTTCACGCGGTCTCCTTTCGCTCGT